>Ga0210133_1000381_pt1 | contig 16574 bp, 14 predicted proteins | sample Joice_ThreeSqC_D_2_FD_184874 | JGI IMG/M metagenome (GOLD analysis project Ga0210133, IMG submission 184874) | Wetland microbial communities from San Francisco Bay, California, USA, that impact long-term carbon sequestration - Joice_ThreeSqC_D1... | ecosystem: Environmental > Aquatic > Marine >...
GAAGAATTTTTAAAGCACTGCCGCGAGTGGAAAGATAAATACGGCGGGATAATCATCCAGCAGTTAAAGAAGCTTGGCGTAAGCTGCGACTGGCGCCGTGAACGTTTTACAATGGATGACGATTATTACTACGAAGTAATAAAAGCTTTTGTCGATCTTTACAAAGAAGGAAAAATATACCGCGGCTACCGTATGGTTAACTGGGATCCGGCTTCACGTTCCGCAATTTCCGATGAAGAAGTTTTATACAGGGCGGTTAAAGGAAAACTCTGGTATTTCCGTTACCCGGTTTCCTCCTACGCTGAAGCATCGGAGGATAACTACGTTGTAGTAGCAACAACACGACCCGAAACAATGCTTGGCGATACGGGCATTGCAGTTAATCCTGATGATGAAAGATTTAAGAAACTCGTTGGCAAAAAAGTAAAGCTTCCTATTGTTGATAGAGAGATTCCAATCTTCGCTGATGATTATGTTGATATGGAATTTGGAACAGGTGCAGTTAAGGTTACTCCCGCTCATGATTTAAATGATTACGATATGGGTCAGCGGCACAAGCTTGAAGTAATTAACATCTTTAACGAAGATGCAACAACGAACAATAATGTTCCTGATTGGCTTCAGGGTTTGGATCGTTACGAAGTAAGAAAAAAAGTCGTCGAGTGGTTTGAGAAAAACAACTTGATGGAAAAGATTGAGGATTACCAGAACAAAGTCGGTTACTCTGAAAGAGGCGGCGTTCCGATTGAGCCGTATCTTTCCGAACAGTGGTTTATGAAAATGGACGAGCTTGCAAAGCCCGCACTCGATGTTGTTAGAGATAACAAAGTAAATTTTCATCCCGAGCATTGGGAGAAAACTTATTTCCACTGGATGGAAAACATAAAAGACTGGTGTATCTCCCGTCAGCTCTGGTGGGGACATAGAATTCCCGTTTGGTATTGTGTTGGTGATGATCACTGCCAACTCGAGTGCAAAGAACCGATTGTTTCGGTTGAAAAACCGGAGAAGTGCCCGCACTGTGGTTCAACAAATTTAAAGCAGGATGATGACGTGCTCGATACATGGGCATCGAGCTGGCTGTGGGCACATGCAATTTTCAGAACGGAAGAGGAAAGAAATTACTATTACCCGACTTCAATTCTTGTAACTGCGCCGGATATAATTTTCTTCTGGGTTGCAAGAATGATAATGGCAGGAATGCATTTCAGAAAAGATATTCCTTTCAGCGATGTTTACTTTACAAGCGTCATACGTGATATGCAGGGAAGAAAGATGAGCAAGTCGCTCGGCAATTCTCCCGATCCTCTCGATGTAATTAAAGATTACGGTGCAGATGCTTTGAGGTTTACGGTTCTTTATTTGGCTCCCCTTGGTCAGGATGTTCTGTTCAGTGCAGATAAGTGTGAGTTCGGAAGAAACTTTGCAAATAAGATCTGGAATGCCGGAAGATTTCTTCTGATGAACAGTGAAACAATAAAAGTTGATGAAAAGCTGACACACACTCACATCGATTTTGCCGATGATTGGATAATCTCACGCTTCAATAAAACGGTTGCAGAGTTTAATAATGCAATGGATAAGTTCGAAATCAATAATGCAATTAAGATGGTTTATTCTTTTGTGTGGAATGATTACTGCGACTGGTATGTTGAGATGATGAAGAACAGGTTGTATTCCGATGATGAGGAAGTTAAATCTGCAGTATTAACAAGAGCACTTTCAATTTTTGAAGAGATGCTGAAACTTGTTCATCCTTTTATGCCGTTTATCTCGGAAGAGCTATGGCAATTAATTAAGACAAGAAAAGATGGCGAAAGTATTTCTGTTTCTACTTTTCCTGAATTGAAAAAAGAATTGATTAAGCCGGAAGCCGAGGTAGAAATGGAAACGGTTAAAGATATTGTTACTGCGATAAGAAACATTCGCGGCGAGATGAACATTCCACCATCAAAAAAAGTAAATGTTTTTCTTAAAACAAAAAGCGTTGCCGATTACCAGGTTGATTATATTAAAAAGCTCGCTAAGGTAGAAGAGCTAAAGATCGATGCAAATTTAGAAAAACCTAAAGCCAGCGCTTCTACGGTAATTAAGAATACAGAAATTTATATTCCGCTTGCAGGATTGATCGATCTTGATGTTGAAAGGCAGAGACTGCAAAAAGAAATTACCCGGCTTGAAGGTTCGCTTGCAGGAATAGAAAAGAAATTATCAAACGAAAAGTTTGTTAATAATGCACCAGCCGAAGTTGTTGAAAAGGAAAAGGCAAAACAGAGTGATTGGCAGGAGAATCTTAGGAAGTTGAAAGAGATTTTTGCAAATTTGAACTAAAAAATGTCAGAGCAAAACAAAATAGAGTACTGGATTCGCACTGCCGCTTACGATTTGGAAACAGCGGAGGCACTACTCGAAGCCAAACGATTTCTGTGGGTTGGATTCATTTGCCATTTAGTTACTGAAAAAATGCTTAAGGCACATTATACAAAAGTATTCAGTACAATTCCTCCATACACACACAATCTGCTTTATCTTGCAGAAAAGACTGGACTGATAATCCAACTAGATGATTTACAAAAAGACTTTTTGGATTATTTGCAACAATATAATGTGCGTGCCAGGTATCCCTCTGATAAAGATTCACTTTATAAATTACTGGATTACAAGAAAAGTAAGGAGATACTTATTAAAACTAAGGAAATGGCAAAATGGATAAAAAGCAAGTTATAGAATTAGTAAAAAAGTATACTGAGATCATTAAAGAAAAATTTGATCTTAATAAAGTTGTGCTATATGGTTCTTATTCAAGGGGAGACCAAAAGGAATGGAGTGACATTGATGTCGCTATTTTCCTGAACGAAATAAAGGGAGATATTCTGGCAAATGAGTTTATACTTTATAAGCTAAGAAGAAATATTGATTCACGAATCGAACCTATAATTCTAGACGAAAAAAACGACGAAAGTGGATTTGCTGGTGAAGTTTTAAGAAATGGAATAGTTCTTTATACAAGCAATTAAATCTTAGAAAGGGGAAAACTCCATGTACCATAAAATTTCAGATTTCGTTTCCGATTGGAATCACGAATCGGAAACAACTTTAAAGCTTTTTCAAAATCTTACCGATGATGCTCTCAATAAAAAATTTAATGAGAACATAAGAACAGCAGGAAGACTTGCCTGGCACATCACCGTTACAATCCCTGAAATGGTTCAAAGAACAGGATTAGGTTTTGAGGCAGTTGATCATGAATCACCCGTTCCTGCAACTGCTAATGAAATTTGTGATGAGTACAAGAAAGCTTCGGAAAATATGATCAAGACTATTAAGAAAAGCTGGACAGATGCTTCATTGGAAGAAAAAGTGGAAATGTATGGTGAGATGTGGAAAAACGGAAAAACTTTATCTTCGCTCGTAAAGCATCAGGCACATCATCGCGGTGAGTTAATTGTTGTTATGAGATTAGCTGGATTAAAAGTCGTTGGTCCTTATGGTCCCTCAAAAGAGGAGTGGGTTAACTACGGAATGCAGCCGCAAGAATGATTTTTATAATGCTCTGCAAAACTGAACACTGAATAGTTTGTCTTTATCAGTCCACACGTTTTCTAAGATGTAAATATTCTGAGCAAGATTTTTAAAATCGCTCACACAATACTTATAGGAAAACTCGGTTAGGACCCGCTCATCTTTCCCAAATAAAATTTTCTCTCCGGCAATAGAAATTTTCTGGTCTTCTTTGCTTACAAGATGCATTTCTATACGACTTTCGGATTCATTATAAAATGCAAGATGCGAAAATTTATTTACTTCAAAATTAGCATCTGTAAGGTTATTTATGTGGTTAAGAATGTTAAGATTGAATTGTGCCGTTATGCCTTTTACATCGTTGTAAGCACTGTTCAATATCCTTTCATCTTTTTTTAGATCAACCCCTATTAACAAACCACTGCCAGAGCCACAGGTTTTTGCAATTCTTGTTAAAAATTCTTTTGCTTTAGCTGGTGTAAAATTGCCAATTGAAGATCCGGGATAAAACGCATCAACAGTTTTGTAAGATTCAGGTACTTCGGGTAATGTGAATGGTTTTGTATAATCCGCAACTAAAGGATATATCGGCAAGCCCGGATAGTCACGTTTCAAGGCTGCGGAGGACTTAACAAGATGATCAGATGAAATATCGACCGGAACATAAGATGAAATATTTGGCAGATGATCTAACAACAGCCGGGTTTTTAAACTACTGCCGCTACCCAGTTCAAGAAGTAAGCTATCTTCTCCAATTGAATCGACAATTTCATCAATATTATCTTCCAGAATTTTAAGTTCCGTTCTTGTAGGATAATATTCATCAAGCTCACAAATCTGGTCGAACAGCTGAGAGCCTTTTTCATCATAAAATAATTTTGTCGGCAATCGCTTGGGCGTTTCACTTAAACTTTCTAATATCTCATCTGCAATTTTTTCATGATGTGTAACTTCAGTTTTTACTTCCATTGTTTACACATCCTTTGCAAGTCTAATTCCCATAAACTGCCAGCGCGAATGCGGCGGAAAAAAGTTACGATATGTTTTTCGGATATGTGTTTGTGATGTTGCACAGGAACCCCCTCTTAAAACCATCTGGTTGCTCATAAATTTTCCATTGTATTCACCAAGTGCGCCCGGTAATGGTTTATAACCTGGATACGGAGTGTATGCGCTGCGTGTCCATTCCCAAACATCACCGTACATCTGTTTTAACTTTACTTGGCTTCCATTTTTAAGCGGTGCCGAATGAAAATTTCCTGTCTCTACAAAATTACCCTCATACTTTAAATCAGCTGCGGCTACTTCCCATTCTGCTTCGGTTGGAAGACGCGAATCTTTCCATGATGCAAACGCATCGGCTTCGTAAAGACTAATGTGACAAACCGGTTCACCGGGGTTTATTTCTTTAAAACCATTCAATGTAAAATTCCACCAATGTCCATCCTGTTTTTCCCAGTATAAAGGTGCTTTCCATCCTTCTTTTTCTACGGTTGCCCAGCCATCCGATAACCAGTAAACAGCCTTTTGATATCCGCCGTCTTCAATAAACTCAATATATTCTTTGTTGGTTATTAATCTATCTGCAAGCTTAAACGGATTTAGAAATTCTTTATGTTTTGGTGTTTCGTTATCGTAAGTGAAACCATTTCCTTCATATCCTATTTCAGAAATTCCGCTTTCAGATTCTATCCAATTAATACCCGGAATGACGAAATTCTTAACTGTTTCTTTTGAAGAATAAACCGGACGAAGCGGGTTGTGTGAAAGTACATGCTTAATATCCGTAAGAAGCAATTCCTGGTGCTGCTGTTCGTGATTCAACCCGATTTCAATAATGGATGCAAATTCATTAAGAATATTTTCATCACATTCTCCGATCAGGCTTTTCATATAATCATCTACATATTTTCGGTATGCATAAATTTCTTTAACGGTCGGTCTCGATAAAATTCCACGGTTCGGTCTGTACCATCTTTCACCCATCTGTATGTAATATGAATTGAACAGGTAAGCGTAATTGGGATTTATCGATTTATAATTTTGATCTGCTTTATTTAGAACGAACGCTTCAAAGAACCAGCTTGTGTGTGCAAGATGCCATTTTGTAGGGCTAACATCCGCCATTGTTTGGATTACATAATCTTCCGTTTCAAGCGGCTCGCATAATTTTTCCGTAAAAGATCTTATACGCAAATAATTTCTATGAAGATTTTCTCTAAAGGAATTTTTTAAGACAGAATCAATGGAATCAATTCCTTTTGTTAGTGTCTTATGACCGTTGTTCATTTGATTTCTTGTTAATTTTTAATTAGAAGCTTTTCATTCAAAAGATAAAAAACTTTCATACTAATTTCTAAGTAATATATGATACGTGTGATTTACCTTAAGGAAAATAAAATGAATAATTAACCCGGGAATAAATCTCTTGCTAGATTCGTAAAATTATATGGCGGTTTTCAAATGCAGGGAATTATAATCTCACTTATAATGTCGACTGGATCTTAATAAAACAATTTAGGAACTAAAGAGCTAATATTGTCGGAAGGGGCGGTCCACCCTCTCGCCCGCTTCCATTCAGATTATTTCCTTACATATAACTCTTCATCACCGAGATTGATAACATCTTTAATTGCTTCTTTATCGCCGCGTGAAAGGTCAGTGTAATTCATATCCGGTGTATGATCGGAACTGATGTAAGGATACATAATATCGAGATCGTTATCACTGTGTCCCAACCCAAATGCATGCCCGAATTCATGAACAATGGTTGCCTTAATTTCACCTTCGGACACCAGCTCTTTTTTAAACTTTAGAAGGCTTATCTGAATTTTCGAATGATTAATAATATTATTCCGGTCGGTATTATAATCGGTCAAACCGAGATAATCTTCGTGATATTTTTCCCCCAGGTCTTCTACAAAGATTAAAGATATGTCCGCATCCCTGTCGGAGTTTACAAACATATAATTAATTCTGTCATCAGCCATTCTCCATTCATCAAGTGCGTACTTTACGTAGTTTTTATATTTGGGTTTATAATACCTGGAAGATAATTCTTTAACATAAATTTTAAGCGGAAAGTCCAACATCGCCCAGTGTTTTCCATCCCAAAGAGTTTTGCCCGATCTGTCTATATGAAAATAATTTTCCGATCTTGTTTCGCGGTTTGTATAAAGATCATTATCGCGTTTGTTGTAAGTTCTTTTATCATTCTGATTTTCTTTGTGATAATCGTTGCGATGGTAATCTTTTCTCTCATAATTATTTGTATAATAATCATTCTTCTTTTCGTTTCGTTCGCGATTATATTTATCGAGGAAATCCTTTTTATCCGATCTGCGATTATCAAAACGATTTTTAGATGCCTCACTTATAGTTGAGTTGCCTGAATAATCATAATAACTGTGATGATATGAAGTTGAAGAGCCGGGTTTTTCGTTGTGTGATCGACCCTGCGCTGAGCTAATTCCCGATGGTTGTAATGATAAAATAAGAGCAATGAGAATTATGCTAATGTTAAGCTTGTAATGTCTCATCAGATTACCTTTTAATTAATTATAGATTGTCTTGTTCAGAAAATAAATAATCTGGTTTTCGATTCCGTTAGACTTATGCGGTCAAAATGTGTTCCCCATTAAATATTAAAAATTTAATCATAATAAAAATAACTTCGTTTTTAGCTGCCTTATTATTTAAACATTTGTGTACAGTGAGGTAGGCAATTAAGGGCATTGTTATAATAAAGTAACTTCTCAATATGAGAAGATGAGAATTTAATGAAAGATTTATTATCAGGAATATTTAAGAGTACTTCCACCTATAAATTCCCTCATTACCGAGTCGCCAGGCACAGGCGAGTCATCAGCAACCGGCGTGATTGTTTTTAACAGTTTATATAATCTCGAAGCTCTTTCGTATGCATCTGTTTTTAGCGGACTATTTTCGAACATCTTTTCCCATTCTGCAAATTTATCTAACAGTCTGTGAGCATACAATGGAAGTTCGTAAGGCATTCCGCTGCTGATAATAAAATCTGCAGTGTTGCTGTAAGGTATGATATTTCTCAATTCACTTGAGCGGACGTAATGCCAGTGTTCTAAAGTTTGTTGAGGATTGTAAGCACGATGAACCGAATCTCTCAGCATTCTTCTTATCAAGCGAAGATCTGTCCAGCGGATATATTTTCCATCGTTATCTTTCATTTGAAGCAAAGGTTCCAGATATAATTTAAACTTCGTTTCGATTGAGATATCTTTACTGAAATCGGGATATAAGCCGTGCAAACTGTCTATTAAAAGTAATTCGTCGTTTTCAAGTTTCATAGGTGTAACATTCAGTGTTCTTGTTCCCGTTTTAAAATCATAAGATGGAATAAGAACCTCTTCACCTTTGCTTAATCTTACTAAGTGTTCATTGATCAATGGAAGATCGAGTGCCTGCGGTGTTTCAAAATCGTAATCGCCAAATTCGTCTTTCGGGTGAAGATCGAGATCGAAAAAATAATGATCTACATTCAGAGCTTTAAACTTGTATCCCTTCTTTATCAGCTTCTGTTCGAGTTTCGTTGTTGTTGTTGTTTTGCCGGAAGATGATGGTCCGCTTATCATTACCATTCTTAAGCTACCAAGCCGCTCAATTATTAAATCTGCCGCAAGAGATACATCATCTTCGTAAAGATTTTCAGATTCATGTACGATCTGCGCAAACTCGCCATCTTTAATTCTTTTGTTTAACAATTCAACTGTGTAAAGATTATGAGCTACTGCCCAATCGAGATTTCTCCAGAGCTTCGCCCACGGAATATTTTCATTTAAAATAGAATTTAATCTTCCTTCGGCTTCTCTTCTTTTGGCTGCTTCCTCCCTGTACAAAATAAATTCTTTCGAAACCTTTGCGTGTCCGTTCTCAATTAAAACCTTTTCAACAATGTCCTGAATATCTTCGATGTGAGGTTTTTCACCGGCTTTAAACTTTTCATTAAGGATATTAACAACCTGTTCCGCTAATTCGTTTGCAAGCTTTTTATCACGCCCGCCTACAGACACTGCTGCACGGTAAATTGCGTTTGCAATTCGTTCCTGGTTGAAAGGCACGATGGCTCCGCTTCTTTTTACAACATGAGTAATTTTGCTTTTCATCTAAACTCCACAGGATATAAATAAAATATCTGTTAATTAATTTATTGAATTAATGTAATTTAATCGAATTAAGAATTGTTATTGGAAATACAATATCAGGCGAGAAGATCTTTATACTTATCCGTCTTATCAAGATAGCTGATTATATACGAGCAACCCGGATAAACTTTTAAATTGTTTTCTTTTGCATATTCAAATGCGAATTCAACAAGTTTCGCTGCAATGCCCTGTCCGCGTAACTCAACCGGCGTATAAACTCTGTACATAGAAATTTTATCTTTATTGATGGTATATTCAAGAGAGGCTTCATAGCCATCAACCGATGTTTTAAACTTTTCTTCTTCAGTGTCGTTTATTATTTCAATATCCATTTTTCAGAAGTCCTATTAAATAATATTTCGTTTCTTTAATTCATCAAAAAAGTAATCGTTGCTTTTAAATTGTATTCCGTCCCACCCTAAACTTTTAGCAGCGTTAACGTATTCTTCAACGTCATCTATAAAAATATGTTCTTCAGATGGAAAACCTGATTCTTTTTCAACAGCCCGATAAATTTTTTCTTCCGGTTTAACAGCTCCGATTTTGTGCGAAACAATCAAGCTGTCAAAGTGATTGAGAAATTCACATTTATTCCACCCATATTTTTCATGAATAGAATTTGTGTTTGATAGTAAAAACAATTTATATTTTCTTTTCAGTTCAGGAAGAAGAGCAGTTACCTCTTTATTCTCTTCAAATATTTCCGAAAAGAATTTGCTAAAAGTTTCGGTATCTATCGTGTGGTTAAGTATTTCCAGCATTCTTTCAATAAATTTTTCCTCGCTTATTTTCCCGCTTTCATAATTACGATGAAAATCATAATCGGCGAAATAAGTATCGAAAAAATATTTACCAAGTCCGGGCTTAATCTTGTCTAGCTTGTCTATCATAAATTTATAATCAAAGGGAAGTAGAACATTCCCAAGATCAAAAACAATTGCGGAGTATTTTCGTTGTATCATTCTTCGGGAATCTCAAATAACTTATCGTCAAGTCCGGTGTTAATGGAAATGCTTATTACTTTCATTTCTGCTGTTTGTAAACCCATCGACTGCTTAATCCTGAACGGGTATTTTAATCCATCAACATCGCTATAATCATCATAATAAGATTCCTGAATGAATTTGCTCTGCTGCGCTTCGATATTTCTCAACTCTTTTATTTTCAAACCGGAATTAACATCGTAATATTGAATCCATGTTGCACTTGTATCGTTTGTCATCGATATTTTAAAACATTCAACGCTGTCTATCATTTCCATCCCCAAAAGTTGAGGAGTTACTCCGAAGGACTCAGGATCAAGTAAAAAATTCGTTTGCGCTTCGATCCTGGTTTTTTCAAGTTCATTACCTTTTACCGGGGTTATGATTTCGCCCATTAACATTACGGCATTGGTTCCATCGAAAATAAATATTTGCGTTGCCGGACCAACCTGTATTTCCTGTCTTAGCTTATCCGGTGCTTTCTGCTGAACGGTTACCGTAAATTTCCTGTTCATCATTTCCCCGGTCATTATAGTTGTACGGTCTATTACCTTTAAATAATTTTCTCTGCCGCCGGTTACATCAACATATTTATTTATAACATCGAGTGCAGTCAAACCTTCAGGGATAGTGTTTCCCGGTTTTGTGTTTGTTGTATCCTGCGCAAAAACCAATTGCGGCAGAACTAAAAACAGAAACATCATTACGGCGATGGTATATTTTCTAAGCCCGGTCATATTTTTAGCTACTTCTCCAACGAAATTATTTGTTAATTAAAAATACCCATAAATGATTTATTATTATTCACGTTACGCAAAGTTACAAAAAAGCAGTCATTCTGGCTTGTCCAGAATCTGAATACATTCAAGAAATGCAGATTCCGGACTCGTTTCACTCGCCGGAATGACATCTATACGTAACGTGAGTTATTAAATGTTTTTAATACATCACCTGCATTTGGGAGTAACTATTTCAACAATCCGCCACTGATCAAAAAATTGTTTTTAGAAGTCTGTTTTTTCATTAAAATTGTATTGTTTTTCCACAATTATTTTCACGATCATGAAAAAAATCTTTTTTCTTATCCTTCTAATACCATACTTCTTTTTACAAGCACAACAATACGCAATCCGTGGTTCTGTAAAAGATATTCAATCGAATGAAAATCTCGGGTATGCAAATATCAGGATATCAGGTAGTATGATCGGAACGGCTGCCAACATCGAAGGTAATTTTGAGTTAAAGCTAAAACCCGGCAAGTATGTTTTGATAGCTTCTTACATCGGTTATTATTCGGATACGATTGCCATTGAACTTGATAAAGACATTTCAGATTTACAATTCGGATTAAGTGAAACAGATTTGCCACTGCCGGAAATAGTTATTCTTCCCGGCGAAAATCCGGCACTGGAAATAATAAGAAAAGCGATCGAGAAGAGAAAAGAACGCTATAAAAAAATTAACAGTTATGAATTCGAAGCATATACAAAAGGTATTGTAAGAACCGAAAATGATTTCGGAGCAAAAGGAAATCAAGTGAGTCTTGGAGTAGGAGTTGGTGATTCATCAGAATTAAAAATTACCGGTATCTTAGAAAACCAAAGTAAAGGATATTTTCTAAAACCGGATAACTACAAGGAAATTATTCTTGCAAGAAAACAAAGCGCAAACTTTCCTTCATCGATAAACATTGTTACCGGCAGAAGAATAATGCAGAATTTTTACGATGGCGATGTTAGCTTTTTCGATACCGATCTGCCCGGACCTCTTTCCGATAATGCTCTCGACTACTACTATTTTTATATAGATAAAGTTCTGGCACTCGACAATCAAAAAGTATTCAAAATTTATATGGCTACCGAAAGTTCCGTCGATCCCGGTTTTCAGGGAAGTATTTTCATAACAGACAGCACTTATGATTTGATAAAGGTCGATCTGCAACTGAACCGTGCAGCAAACATCGGCGGAATATTCGATACGATAAATGTGTTCCAGCAATTCCGAAACTACGATGGTATTTTTATGCCTGCTGATTACAGGATTTTTCTTAAAGCGAATTTCTTAGGATTAGCAAGAGTTGGATTCGAGCTTAATTCCGTTTTATACGATTACAAAATAAATGCGCCGTTAAACCCCGATGATTTTTCAAATGCGATAGTAACTGTTGTGCCGGAGGCAGATAAAAAAGATTCTCTCTACTGGGTTTCATCTCAAACAATACCAAACACACTTGAAGAAGAAAAAGCTTATGAAAGAATCGACAGTCTCAGCAAAGCTCCGGTAACTTTCTGGGACAGGTTTTCATTCCTCAGCACACGAACTTACTTATCGGAAAATCTCGCAGCGAATGGAACTTTAAATCTTTACCACTTTAATCGCGTTGAAGGACACGCACTGAAGTTAGGATTATACGCTAATGATTATTTTGAGCAAAGATTGGATTCTTACCTGGATGTTTCTTACGGATTCTCAGATAAAAAAGTTAAAACGGTTTTCGGTTTTACTTACCTGCTTGGCAATTACCGAACTTACAGCATAAGGTTCAATGCGTATAATACTTTGAAAACTTTATTCGAGAATTATGATTCTTATTCCGATTTTACCGCAACGCTTCTCGCATTAATTAACAAAGAAGAGTTCAGAGATTATTATTATTCCAACGGGTTTGATCTGAGGCTTACGGGTGAAGTTTTTCCTGTTCTCGAACTAAGTGCAGGCTTTATCAATAAAACAGATAAAAGCGCTTCCGCTAACAGTGATTTTTCTTTTTTCAGAAAAGATAAAATGTACCCGCCGAATCAGCAGATAAACGATATAAAAATTAATGCGATTACCGCCGGCTTCAAATTAGATTTTAGAAAATATATTGAAGACGGTTATTTCAGAAGACGAACATCGTTGGGAAAATCGAACATTATTTTTTACGGAGACGTTACTTACTCGAATTCCGGTTTCCTGAACAGCGGTTTGGATTTCACCACTTACCATCTTTATATAAATAGCTATATAAAAACTTTCCGCACAGCAAATTTGAGTATGAGATTTTTCGGAATGTATAACGACGGCACTTTACCTTACCAGTATTTGTACGCATTGCCCGGAAATTTAAATGGTGTCTCAAAAAACTTTACTTTCCGTACTCTTAGAATAAGCGATGTGTTCGGTGATAGAGTTGCCACTCTACGAATCGAGCATGATTTTCGTGATGAAATATTCAGACTCCTAAACATTCCCGGTTTAAGAAGCTGGGAAATAAGTCTTAATTTATTTTTGAATGCTGCTCTAACCGGAATCAGTGATAAAACCCGTTATCTTCTGCCAACAGAGCTAAAAACATTTGCACATCCTTTTTATGAAATAGGATTCGGCATCGGGCAGGGAATTATTCCGTTGCAGCTTGAATTTGCATGGAAGCTCAATTACCGCGGAAGCAATAATTTTGTGATCAGCGCAAATATATTTGCACTTTGATAAAATAGGAAAAAGTATTGCATGGGTACTCCGTAATAAATCTGGTTTTGTTAAGATTTATGTGTTAGATTTGTATCGTATCCGCCGAATCAAATAAATAGAATTAATATCCAAAAGCGAATCAAATGATTGATATAAATAATTTAATCGATGAATTGAATAAAGAGCTGAAAAGTAAATATCCTGATTATAAAGGTATTTATTTACATGGTTCCCGGCTGAACGGAACCGCAAATGAAGATTCTGATTATGACATGGTTTTTGTTTTTGATCGGGATGTTGATTGGAAATTTAAAAAGGAAATCTCGGATATATTATACGAGATCGAACTTAAATATGAAATTCTAATCGACGCACGGATTTACAGCTATAATGAGGTTGAAACACCGGCTACTTTTTTCAAGGAAACCGTTAGACAAGAAGGAAGATTTTTTGAGCAATAAAAAAGAAGATATTGTTAAGTATAGAATTGAACGTTGTCTGGAAACTGTTGGGGAAGCACAAACAGCAATTAATGAAGAACATTATTTCCTCGCTGCAAACAGAATATATTACGCGATTTTTTACATCGTGAATGCGTTGGCAATTAAAGACGGATTCAGGACATCAAAACATTATCAACTCTTAGGCTGGTTTAACAAAAATTATGTTAAAAGCGGAATAGTAGAAAACAAGTTCGGCAAAATTTACAGGAACGCATTTGAAACGAGAATGGAAAGTGATTACGATGATTTTGTTCAGTTCACAGCGGAAGAAATTAATACGAATTTTACCGAGATGAAATCTTTTGTAGAAGAGATCAAACGATTAATCGAAGGGAAATGATCTTAAGATCATTAAAAAATAAACTCAAGCATTTCCCTTCATTTGATAATTTCTCAGGCAGTCTTTTACATGGAGAAGGACAAGACTGCTTTCGAAGAACTTTCTACTTCCCGAAATTCCGCTTGTTAAATTTTTTCATAACATTAACCTGCTTGTGAATCTTTTTCCATTTGTCTTCACGCTTTCTCATTTCATCGGGATCGGCTTTAATCCTTATCCATTCGGCTTCTTTCCTCAGTTTCAGATAGCTGTTATATCTTTCCTTAGAAAGTTCACCTGTTTCCAAAGCTGCAAGAACAGAACAATTAATTTCGTGTATGTGTGTACAATCTTTAAAGCGACAATTTATACCGAGTTTTTCTATTTCAGAAAAAACGCTTTCAATTCCTGAAGCAGCAGTCCAGAGCTGAAACTCGCGCATTCCCGGTGTATCGATTACAATTCCTCCGCTGGGTAACTGAATTAATTCTCTGGTCGTGGTTGTGTGTTTCCCCCTGGAATCCGTTAAGCGAATTTCATTTACCTTCTGTCGTTCATATCCCAATAGTTTATTTATGATGGACGATTTTCCAACTCCCGATGAACCGACGAAGGCAGAGGTCATACCTTCAGTAAGAATTGATTTTAACTCATCGATTCCATTTCCCTTCTCGGCACTAACTGTAAAAGATTTTACATCGGGAAAATTCTTTTTTACTTCATCAAGCTTTAAATCCACCTCAGGACAAATATCGCTTTTGTTCAAGACAACAACCGGTTCCATTTTTCCTTCATAAGCCATAACAAGGTAACGTTCCAACCTCCGGTGATTATAATTTTCGTCGAGACTTTGTACAATAAACAATAAATCGATATTGGCAGCAATTACCTGCTCTAGAATTTTTTTGCCGGAAGCTTTTCTTCCAAACACAGATTTTCTTGGAAGTACATCGTGTATAATTGCTTTCATTTCGTCTTCATAAATGATCACGGCAACCCAATCGCCGACTTTTGGCAAATGAGAATTGCTTTCGGATGAGTAAAGTAATTTTCCTGTTACCTCTGCAGATAGCTCTCCCTTTTCCAATGCTACAATGTATCTTTCTTTATGTTCGGTTATTACGCGTGCAAAAGAAAAACCGTTTTGTTTAAATGATTTAGAATTCTCTTCAAAGAAAGAATTCCATCCTAATGATTTTAATAAGTTCAATTTTGTGCTCCTTAAATGTTTTAATATTGGGTATAAAAAAGGACGGACTTCTGCTTTTGCCGAAAAGAAACTTATTTCAGCTTTTAATGCAGAAGCTTAGAGCACAATTATTTCTGCAGGGTGATATGTAAGTTTAATGTTGATAAGACAAATTTAATTCTCGCATCAAAAATAGAAACGATTTTTCTAATAAGCCATTGTGCGAAAAAGATTTTATGCGGAAGGTTTTAATAGAAGATTAACGGCATCGGATATATTTCCAATCGAAATAATTTTGATCTTTCCGTTGTTTTTCAGCTTGTTTGCATTTTGTTCAGGAATGACGGCAGACGTAAATCCGAGTTTTTCTGCTTCCTGAATTCTCTTTTCAATATTACTCACACTTCTCACTTCACCACCCAAACCGACTTCCCCGATTATAACTGTTCCCGGTTCAACCGGTTTATCTTTTAAGCTGGACGTAATGCTGCAGCAAACTGCTAAATCGACGGAAGGCTCTGCAACTCTTACTCCACCTGCCATATTAATAAAAACATTGTTCGCAGATAATTTCAGTCCCGCACGTTTTTCTAAAACAGCAAGAAGAATGGATAGTCTTCTTTGATCGAAACCGGTTGTAACACGCTGAGGATAACCGAAGCTTGATGGCGTAACTAACGCCTGAACCTCAAGAAGAATTGGTCGTGTTCCTTCTATTGTTGATGTTATAACCGAACCCGGGGATTTACTGTCTCTTCCACTTAAAAAATATTCGCTGGGATTTATTACTTCTTTAAGTCCGTCTTCCCGCATTTCAAAAACACCGATTTCGTTTGTGCTTCCGAAACGGTTTTTTTGTGCACGTAAAATTCTGAACGAATGATTCGATTCTCCTTCAAACTGAATCACTGTATCGACAATGTGCTCGAGAATTTTTGGTCCGGCGATCATTCCTTCTTTTGTTACGTGCCCGATTATCAAAACACAGTAGTTATTTTTCTTTGCTTCTTCCATCAAAAGAGAAGTGCATTCTCTTATCTGTGTTATCGTTCCGGGAGAGTTTTCTAATTCAGCACGGTAAGTAGTTTGAATTGAATCGATGATAACAACCGAAGGTGATACACTGTTTATTGCTGAAATTATATGTCCAAGATCGGTTTCGGGAAAAACGAAAAAGTCATCAGTTTTTAATTTTAATCTCGATGCTCTTAGTTTTATTTGCTTATCGGATTCCTCACCGGAAACGTAAAGCACTTTGTTTTTAATATTTGCCGCAGCCTGCATTGCCAGTGTAGATTTACCGATTCCCGGATCACCGCCAAGAAGAATCACAGAGCCGGGCATCATTCCTCCGCCGAGAACTCTGTCGAATTCCGTTATGTTGGTTTTGATTCTTTCTTCTTCGTTGGCAGTAATTTCATTAAT
>Ga0210133_1000382_pt1 | contig 16571 bp, 14 predicted proteins | sample Joice_ThreeSqC_D_2_FD_184874 | JGI IMG/M metagenome (GOLD analysis project Ga0210133, IMG submission 184874) | Wetland microbial communities from San Francisco Bay, California, USA, that impact long-term carbon sequestration - Joice_ThreeSqC_D1... | ecosystem: Environmental > Aquatic > Marine >...
AGCGACGGGCAGGGTTGAATCACGTGTGCGCGCAAGCAATTCAGACTGCAACCGTCGCACAAGGACGCAGATCATGCCTGGGCCTACCCCAGTACCAGCCGGTTGGCGCAAAATCAGGCAGCCTTGGTCAGCCTTTCCTGCGGACAAGTTCGTCGGGATTCCTCTAGATAGCGCCGCCGAATCACCAGCGCCGCAAGCCGAGTTCAAGGTACGGTGACCTCGCCGACCGCGACATAGGCGCCGCCGCCATCCCGCCCACGAGCGTAGGCGGCGATCTTGCGCATGCCAGCCGGCAACGCCACCGTCACCGCATTGCCGTGCTGAAGCGGTGCCTGGGCAATCTCTTTGCGGGCGCCGCTCGCATCCTCCGCCAAAATGTGCAAGGTCGTTCCTGGCTCGGGTTGCCCGGCGAAACCCGCTGCCTTGATGCTCACGTTCTTCTCCTCCATTGAAAACGCGAGCCGGACGCGAAACAGGTGATCGACCAGACCGGCGGCATAGGCCTCTACCTGGGGGAGCCAGTGTCGCGCGCAATCGGCATAGACCGTCCGGTCGAGGAAGAAGTGGATCTTGTTGCCGTTGCGCTGGTAGGCGAGCACGCGGTCTCCGTCGTGCTCCATGTAGCCCGTCCGCCCGGGCTGCCGCACATCGAGCGTCGTGACCTCGGGCGAAGGGAAAGACAAGGCCTGATTCAGCCGGCGCACCAGATCCGCAATGTCCTCGCCGGCTTCATAGACGGTATCGGGCGGCAGTGTTCCCGGCGAGAAGAAGCGTTGCTGAGTTCTCTGCGCCAAGCCCTTGCCGTCCGCGGCCATGAAGAAACTGTCGATGTCCGGCCGTGTGATCTTCGGCGTTGGCGATGGCAGAGCCACGGCACCGTAGGTATCGGCCACGAAGCGCTCGAATACCGATCCGGCGTCGTCGGAGAGGAACTCGGCGCGGAAGTCGTTGCGCACGAAGGCCGGCTGGCCCATGTCTTCGAGCACCGCCAGGGTAGCACCTAGCGCGAGCAAGGCCCGCACCAGCGCGGTCTCCCGCTCCGTGGCCTGCGGCGCGCTCACCGCGCGCTGCAAGCTCTGGAAGAAGGCTGAAAGGCCCAACTCGTTTCGTGGCGACCACACCCAGTCGAGCGCGGGCATGCCTTCGATGTCGAAGGCCACGCCCGTCATGCTTTCGCGCACGGTCGCCCCGGAGTCGAGCGTGAGGCGCGTGGCATGCAACATGCCCGAAAGTCCCGGACCGTCGTCGAGCCCAGTCCGTTTGCGCGGTTCGAGAAAGTGGTGGCGTCCGCGCTCCGGCGGCGTCATCTCGATGACCGAGCCCGCGCGCACCCACGCCGAGGCCGAGGCGACGCCGTCGGCGTTCGGCCGGTAGCCCCCGGCCGGATCGAACCTGGCCAGGCGCGACTTGAAGGATCGGGCCAGATCCGGCCCCAACGCGTCCGCATCGAGCCGCAGCGGCTCGAACGCCCCGAGCGGGCGGCCCAGTTGCCCGGCAAGCGTGGCATGAAACTTCGAGGCTGAAATCGCGCGTTCGGTCAACCCGCTGTGCGTGGTGGCTGGATCCCAGGCCAGCGCAGGCCGGCTGGACAGCGTCACGAGCGCCCCAATCAGCAAGCCGCCCAGGACCTGCCCCCTCAAGGAAGGTGCCCTCACGGAGCTTCCTCCTCCCCGGTCTTCGGCGCGGTCGGTAGCTTTGCCTCCTCGTGCGCCGCCAGCTCAGCAACGTGGCTTTCGACGAGCTTCGCCAGGCGCAGGATCATCCCGGGATCGGTGCATTGAGAAGTGCCACAGCTCATTTGGACGACCAGCCCTTTCTCGCGCAGGAGAAAGGCCAGGCCGGACACATCTCCGCCGCGAGCTCGCAGCGATCGATCGCCAATCTCCTCCGTCGCCGTCGCGGCCGGCAACTCGTGCATGAGTTTGTCGAACTGATCCTCCGCCGCCGCTGGCCCGACCAACCACACGCGCACGCCAACATCGAATGCCTCGGGCTTGCCCTTGGCCTTGAAATGCCGGGAGTCGAACTCGTCACTGCGAACGCGATCCGTCAGTCGACCGACCTCGAGCTCGCCCGCATACCCCGTCACGCCACGCACCTCCGCGACCGACAGCAGCAGGGAAGCGTCGAGCATACGCGTGCCCACCGGTGCGGCGGCATCCTCGGTCTTCCTCTCCGGCTGCTGCGGGATTGCACGCCCCTCCTGCTCCAGGCTCGCCGGTTGGGCCTCCCAGCCCGCTGCCTTGGCGATGGCCTGTCCGCCGCCCAGGAACGCGAGATGGCGTCGGTGCTCCATTGGCGGCAGCCACTTGTCGAGCCGGACCTTGGTCGCGTGCTGACTGAAGTCGTGGCGTCGCTCACCGCTCGGAAATTTGAAATCGCTGCGGTATCCGACGTAGCCACGGCGGTAGACCACGAGGGTGAAGCGGCGCAGGCGCATGTTTCCCCCGCTGGGAACGTCGTCGGGGCGAGGGATGCGGTAGCGGCCGTCGGCACTGGTTTCAAGGGCGAATTCGCGAAAGCCGGCCGGTCCTACCAGACCAATGCCGCGCTCGAACCCCCACGACCCGACCACCGTAGCGCCGGCAATAGGGCGCTCGGTTTCCGCGTCTACGACAATCCCGTCGAAGGGACCAAGAAGGTCGCCAGCCTGCAAGGTGTCGGGGCGACTCGAGAACGGGGCGTTGCCGACCACCGGCCCGCACGACGCAAGCGCACAGAACAACAACGCGAGGAAGGCTTGTCCTGTGTGGCCAGAAGCGAGCTCGCGCTTGCCGCCTACCCCCGGGGCTCGTCGCCTGGGGAAATTGACGCCTTCCGGAATCGCTGGTAGAAATGAAAACACTGTGAATCGCCGGGCAACTCGCCGCGATTGGGCGGTGATGTCGCCGCCAGCCTTCTAGTAGAGGACGGGCCGCCTTGCAATGCTTCTCGGGTCCACGTCTAGTCTTTTCCGCTTCCCATCCCCTGCGGGCTGAAGATGGGATAGCCTCTCACGCCGAACCCCGATGTTGACCTGTTTCCAGTGCGGCGGCGTAGTTTCTGATGGTGCTGCCTTCTGCCAGCGTTGCGGTGCGGCCCTGGCCAACGCCTCGCCCGCAAGTTCCGCTCTCATTTGCAGCGGGTGTGGAAACCGCAACCCCCTCGACACCAACTTCTGCTTCGCGTGCGGGAGGCGCCTCGGCCACACCACGCCGATGAGCGCCGATGCGTCGGCCGTGCTGGCCGCAGCGGTCGCCGCCCGACCATCCCTGGCCGCCGCCTCGAAATCCGACAGCCCACGTCTCGTCGCGGTCCGACGCGACGGCTCGGATGGAGAATCCTATGCCCTGGTCGGCGAGCAAATCGACATCGGCCGAACCGAGGGCGATTTGCGCTTCGACGACAAGCATTTGGCCGAGCGACACGCGCGCATCTCCTTTCGATCTGGCCAGTTCGTCATCACCCCGCTTGAGGCGCGCAACGGCGTGTACATTCGCATCACCTCCCCGGCCGAGCTGCAGGACGGCAGCTACATCCTCGTGGGCAAACAGGTGCTGCGTTTCGAGGCCGTGCCCGACGCGGAGAAGACCCTTCGTCCCGCCGTCGAGCACGGCATGATCCTTTTCGGTACGCCGCTCAAGTCGCCTTGGGGCCGCTTGCGCCAGATCACCGCTGCGGGCACGAGCCGAGACGTGTACCACCTGACCCGAGGTGATTTGATCCTGGGGCGCGAGCAAGGCGACATCGTGTTCTCCGATGACGAATTCATGTCGCGCCGGCATGCCCTCCTTCAGTTTCGGGGCAATCGCGCCCTCATCTCGGACCAGGGAAGCTCAAACGGAACCTACGTTCGTTTGAACGGACAGCACCTGCTGGAGCCGGGGCAAATGATCCGGCTCGGCGATGAACTCTTGCGCTTCGAGCCAGGTTAGGGCGAAGCTGGTGTTGTCGTAGCTTCACCGCTCGACGAGTTACGCATAGCAGGATGGAAAGCTCCCTGGACATCAAGATCACGGCCTTCGGCAAGACCGACGTGGGTCTGATCCGCGAGCACAATGAGGACAATTTCCTGCTTGCCAACGCCGATTTGGCCATGCGCACCTCGGCTCCCAAGGAGATTCTGGAGTTCAAGCTCGGCCCCAAAGGTGCGCTCCTGCTGGTGTGCGACGGCATGGGGGGCGCGGCGGCGGGCGAGGTGGCTTCCACCATGGCGGTCGAGTCCATCGCGGCAGACATGGAGACCGGTGAACCAACCACGCGGGAACGCTACGCGCGCCGCTTGCGCCGGGCCATCGAGAACGCCAACGAAAAGATCAACGCGCAGTCGCGCCTCAACCAGAACGAGCGTGGCATGGGCACGACCTGCACTGCCGCCGCCCTGGTCAATCGCACTCTGCTCGTCGGACAGATTGGCGACTCACGCTGCTACTTGCTGCGCTCGGGTCAGCTGGCGCAAATCACAAAAGACCAGTCGCTCGCCTGGCAACTGATCGAGGCCGGCGCGATGACCTCCGAAGAAGCGAAGAGCTTCGAGCACGCCAACATCATCTTGCAGGCTCTCGGTGTGCAGGACAAAGTCGACGTCGTGCTCTCCCACGTCGACTTGTGCCGGGGAGACGTGGTGCTGGTTTCCTCGGATGGACTCCACGGCCCCGTGACCGACGATGAGATGAAGGCGGTCTTGCTCGCCGAAGCCGATCCCAAGAAGGCGTGCGAAACGCTCATCGGCAAGGCGCTCGAACGCGAGGGGCCTGACAACATCACCGTCGTGGTGGCTCGCTTCGATGGAGAGTCCCTGCCCCCACCCGAGCCGAACCCGGTACTGGGTTTCGCCGCCTTCGACCCTGGCGTTGATCCCGACGATCCCGAACCCGTCAAGGACACGCCCCTGCCCATCTCCGAGAAGACGACCGAGGAATTCCCCATTCCCGCCGAGGCCAGCAGCCCAGGCGCCATGCCGACCAATATGGTCAGCGCCACGGCTTCGACGCCTTCCGTCAGCCACGAGATCCAGACGGCGGAAGAGAACTCCTCCCGGCCGTTTTTGACCTTCGTGCTCGTCACCTTGCTCGCCGCGCTGGGAGGCGCTTTGTTTCTGGCCTTCCAACAGTCACGCCTTCCTGATCTGCCATCTACATCCTCCGAGCCCAATGCCGGCAAGACCCATACGCCTGCTGCGCAGCCGGCTCAGCCCCAGTCTCCGGATTCCCTGGCCCCTGCCCCCTAGCAATCCATGGTCGTCAAACCCAACCGCATCTGTCCGAAGTGCAAGTCCCCCGCCGACGCGGAGGCGCACTTCTGTGGCGTGTGCGGTTCGGCCCTTCCCGTGGCCGCCCCGCCACCGGCGGCTTCTCCGCATTTCGACCCATTGCTCGACCGAGTCTCCGGTTTGCCCAAGTCCATCCCGCACGTCAGCCCGGCTTTCGGCATTCCCGTCCCTATTCCCGCCGCGCGTTCGGGCGCCATCTCGGCGCCCACCCCCTCACCACTCGGCCGCGATCCGGTCGGGGTTTCTCTCGACCGCTTGGTCGGACGAACGCTGAATAACCGCTATCTTATGAAGCGCAAGATCGGTGAGGGCGGCTTCGGTGCCGTGTTCGAGGGCATGCAGGTCGCGACCGAGCGCCCGGTCGCGCTCAAGGTCCTGCATCCGCAGAGCGTGGCCGATCCGACCGTGGTGGCGCGCTTTCGCCGCGAGGCCGAGTCCTGCTCCAAGCTGCGCAATCCGCACACGGTGGTGATTTATGACTTCGACCAGACCGAGGACGGCGTGCTCTACCTGGCCATGGAGCTGGTGCGCGGCCAGAGCCTGCAGGACATCCAGCGTGCCTCGGGGACCATCCCCATCGAGCGCTGCCTGCACATTCTCGATCAGGTCGCCGATGCGCTGGGCGAGGCGCACGCCAAGGGCATCGTCCATCGCGACATGAAGCCCGAGAACATCATGGTCGAGATTCGCGACGGCGAAGACTTCGTCAAGGTTCTCGATTTCGGCATCGCGAAGATCAAGTCGGGCGACGGCGGCAAGGACGCGCCGGCACTCACGGCCATCGGACAGACGGTGGGCACGTTGGAATTCATGTCTCCCGAGCAACTTCGTGGCAAGCCGCTCGATGGTCGCTCGGACATCTATGCCTTGGGCATGGTCGCGTACGAGATGCTCACCGGCGAGTTGCCCTTCAAGAAGTCCAAGAGCACCACCGAGATCATCCAATTCCACTTGCAGGAAGCCCCGCCCGCACCGTCGTCGTTGAAGCCCGAGGCCGAGATCCCACCCGCGGTCGACGAACTGGTACAGAAGATGTGCGCCAAGGCGTGCGACGACCGGCACACGACCACGGACCACCTTCGCCAGAACATCGAAGAAGCGCTCAAGTCCATGGACTCCCGCGCCACGCGCAACGAGGCCAAGCGTCTGGGGCTGGTGGTTGGCGCCATCGTGCTGGTGATAGGCCTTCTCATCTACTTCATCAGCCGCTGACGGACAATTGGCATGGGTACGCCAGGGGTTGCCCACGCGTTCGTCAACGGGACTGGCGATTGCGGGCTAGCAACGACACACCCGCTGCAACCACCAGGAGGCCGAGTACGATAGCCAGTGAGAGCACGACCGGGATGGTCACCCAGGGGCCAAGCAGGATCTTGGCGCCGATGAAGGCCAACACCGTCGCGATGCCGTAGTTGAGGTAGGCAAGCTTCTGCGCCAGTCCGGACAGGAGAAAGAACAGCGCGCGCAAGCCGAGCACCGCGAAGACGTTGGAGGTGAGCACGATGAAGACGTCCGTGGTCACGCCGAAGATGGCCGGTATGGAATCGACGGCGAACGTCACATCCACAGCCTCGACGACGATGAGCACCGCGAGCAAGGGCGTGGCCCACAGCTTGCCATCGCGGCGAACCGTGAAGCTCGGCCCCGTTTCGTCCTCGGCCACGCGAACAAGCCGGCGAAACAGCCGCAAGACCGGGTTGCGAGACGGATCGACGTCCGCGTTCTTCTGCACGATGATCCTGAACGCGACATAGATGAGGAACGCGCCGAGCAGGTAGAGAATCCAGCTGAAGCGATGGATGACGGCGGCTCCCGCTCCGATGAAGACGCCCCGGGTCAGCACTGTCCCCAGGATTCCCCAGAAGAGAACCCGGTGCTGATAGGCACGAGGGACGCGGAAGTACCTGAAGATGAGCAGGAACACGAAGAGGTTGTCGGTAGACAGCGCAAGCTCGAGAAGGTAGCCCTGAGTGAATTCCAGCCCCTTGGTCAGGCCAAAGTGCTGCACGACGTAGACGTTGAACCCGCCGGCCAAGGAGACCCAAACGGCGACCCACGCGGTAGCCTCGCGCATACCCATCTCGTGCGCCTTCCGATGCAGCAGGCCAAGGTCGACGGCCAGGGCAATCACCACCACGAGGGCGAAGATTCCCCAAACCAAGGGCGTGCCAATGGATTGCATCAGGGTGAATGACCGGGCGGTCTGGACGGCAGCAAGCCGGGCGCCCTGACCCGTACTCCCGGCTGCTCGATCGGCGGCATACGAAAGGCGTTCTCCATGCAGCCCGCAATGGAGCCGGTACGCTGCCGCAGATACAGGATCCCGACGAGCATCGCGAGTAAGATCAGGACGCGGGACAAGCTGCGCTTCGGCATCGAGGCCCAGAATCCCAGCCGTGGGATCTCGTCCCGGCCTTCCGGCTCGTGTTCTTGCTCGGGGCTCATTCCTCGGAGAGGCTCCTCATGAAATGGCGCACGCGCAAGCGAATCTTGCGGCGGCCGCGGAACTCGTCCACCTCCGCCGAACCGATGACGTCGAGGCGCGCGCCTGGCCCGGGATCCCGATTCCCCATGCCGAAAGCGATGGCATCGCTCACCGTGTTCCCATGCGTGAGGGTGAGTTGCAAGTGCGATGCGCCCACGACACGGGTGCTCCGCACCGTCACCCCCGGCACCACCACAAGTGGCTCGCTGTTGTCCGTGCCGAATGGCGCCAACCGTTCCAGCTCCTCGGCCTGCACCATGTCGAGATCGGCGAGGCTCGCCACGGCGTCGACCTCGACCGGCCCCTCCACCGGGGCGGACGCGAAATGCTCGGCCGCGGCTGCCACGAAGGCGGCGCGAAAGGCCGCCAGGTTGCCCGCAGTGAGCGACACGCCTGCGGCCATGGGGTGTCCCCCGAACCCTGCGAGGTGATCCCGGCAGCGAGACAGACCTTGGTACAGATCGAACCCCCCCGTGGTTCGTGCCGATCCCCTGCCCTGCCCGTGGTTGAATCCGACCACGACCGCTGGCTTGCGATACCTGTCGACCAACTTGGCGGCTACGATGCCCACGACACCCTGGTGCCAGCCCTCCGCGCCCAATACCAGCGCCGGGGCGTCGACGTACGACTCGGCCGCGACCGCGGCCTCGGACCAAAGGTGTTCTTGTATGCGCTGCCGTTCCCGGTTGAGATCGTCGAGGCTGGCGGCAAGCTCCTTCGCCGTGGCCGGGTCGGTGGCCAGTAGCAGCTCCAAAGAGAGCTGCGCGTCCCCCAAGCGGCCGGCGGCATTGAGGCGCGGGGCCAGCCGGAAGCTCACCTCCGTGGTTCCGAGATTGCCAGGTGCGAGCCCCGCGATCTGGCCAAGCGCCGCCAGACCCGGGCGTCGGAGCGCCGACAGTTCACGCAGCCCGGCGGACACAAGAATGCGGTTCTCGTGCGTGAGAGGTACCAGGTCCGCAATGGTGCCGAGAGCGACCAGATCGAGCCACGAGCGAGGATCGAGGACCTCCGCTTTCGGGCTTCCTTGCGTGCGTAAGCGGGTCCGCACCGCCGCGGCGAGGTAGAAGGCAACCCCGCACGACGCAAGTCCCTTGAAAGAGAACGTGTCCTCCTTGCGGTGCGGGTTGAGCAGCGCATAGGCCAGGCTCTCACCTGTCGGCACGTGGTGGTGGTCAATGACGATGACATCCACGCCCCGGGCACGGCACAGGGCAAGGGCCTCTTCGTCGCTGGTGCCACAATCGCCTGTGAGAACCAGCGTGCTACCTTCGTCCGAGAAAGTTTCGGCATCCCCCGGCGAAAAGCCATAGCCGGACGAGCGCTTGGCCATGCGCGCGACCACCTCGAGGCCTAGCGCACGCAGCATGAGGACGAGGATGGCGGCGGAAGTGGTGCCATCGACGTCATAGTCACCGAACACGGCGACCTTCTCGCGCCTGTCCACCGCGAGCAGGATTCGATCGATGGCCCGATCCAGATCCGCGATTCCGTCGGGTGGCCGCATCTCGGAAAGACGAGGTGTCAAGAAGAGGGTTGCGCTTTCGCTGGTTCCGTAGCCTCGGGCCGACAGAATCCGGGCGGTCAGTCCCCGCAGACCGAGGTTGGCGGCCAGACCGCGCGCGCTGGCCTCGTCCGCCGGTCTCAACCGCCAAGCATCGGCCATGGGCCGACCTACGGTTCCGTGGCTTCTTCTTCGTCGCGACGAATGGGCTTGCGCACGTTGCGCTCGGGCCGCGCCGACTGACGCTTCTGGAGTGCCAGGTACTTGTCGTTGAGCCAGATCAGGATGGGGCTGGCGATGAAGATCGACGAATAGGTGCCGACGATGACACCGACGTTCATGGCGAAGGCGAAATCGCGGATGACGCCGATGCCGAAGATGTTCATGGCCAAGGTCACGAAGAACACGGTGGCCGAGGTCAGGATGGTGCGCGAAAGGGTTTCGTTGATGGCGTGGTTCACCACCTTGTCGAACTTGCGGTCGCGGTACTTGGCTGCATTCTCGCGGATACGGTCGAACACGACGATCGTGTCGTTCATCGAGAAGCCGATGATGGTCAAAATTGCCGCCAGCGTGGTGAGCGAGAACTCCCGGTAGGTGACCGCGAATGCGCCTACGGTGATGATGGCGTCGTGGAGCAAGGCCACGATGGTGCCGGGACCGTAGCGGAAGTCGAAACGGAAGGCCACGTAGATGACGATGAGCAAGATGGCGCCGAGAAGCGCGCGTACACCGTCGACCTGAAGTTGCTTGCCCGCCTTGGCACCCACCGAAGACACCTGCGGTATCTCCTTGACCGTACCGGCGCCCAGTTTGGCATCGAGCGCCTTGCGCACCATGCTGTCCATGCCGATGAGGGTGACCTCATAGGTGCTGTCTTGGGTCGGTCCGAAAGGCTGCACATCGGTCGATTCGGTGCCCGCCGTCTGGAGGGCTGCGGCGATGGCCTTGGGTTCGAGGTTCTTGTCGAAGCGCAGGTAGATTTTGTCACCGCCCTCCGAGGATTCGAACTTGCGCAAGCTGGCATCACCCACGCGCGCCAGCGCGGTCTCGACGTGCTTGGCCTGCTCGTCCGACAAGATCGACACCGCGCCAAGGCGAATCATGAAGGACAGGTTGGTATTCACACTGCCGTACTTCACCACGTCCGCGTTGTGCAACCCCGCCGCGGACAGGGCGGCGCGAACCTGCGACGCTTGCACGGGCTTGCTGAACTCGACAACCAGCTCGGTGCCACCCTTGAAGTCGACGCCCCAGTTGAGCACGTGGCCGCGGTCCTTGAGGACGAAGGCATTGATGGGCAGCATCACGAAGGTCAGAAGGACCAGGAAGATCGATACGCCGATCCAGTACTTCTTGGTTCCAATGAAGTCGACGTCGGTCCCCGACTTGATGACTTCAAAGAATTTCTGTTGCTCCGCCATCGGTATCTCTCCTGCCAGCTAGATCGAAAGCGTTGTCCGAACCGTCCCACGGCGGTTGACCAGAATGTCGAACATCCAGTGCGAGATCCACACCGAGGTGAGAAGGTTGGTGATGATGCCGACGAGCAAGGTCACCGCGAACCCGCGGATGGGGCCCGAACCGTAGGAATAAAGCACGATGCCGGCCACGAAGTTCGTGACGTGGGCGTCGAACACGGTCCAGAAGGCGCGTTGGAACCCGGCATCCACCGCGGTGCGCGGGGATTTGCCCAGGCGCAGCTCCTCGCGTATGCGCTCGTAGATGATGATGTTCGAATCCACCGCCATACCGATGGTCAGGACCAACCCAGCGATGCCCGGCAGGGTGAGCGATGCCTCGAATGCCGCCAGGATGGCGATCATGAAGAGCATGTTGAGCGTCATGGCCAGATTCGCGATGAAGCCGGCCACGCGATAGTAGATGAGCATGAAGAGAATGACTGCGAGGGCGCCGATGCCCATGGAGACCTTGGCTTTGTCGATGGCGTCCTGACCCATGGTCGCGCCGACCTGGGTCTCGAAGGACTTCTTGAGCGGTGCCGGCAGGGCGCCCGAGCGCAACACGCCGACCAAGTCCTTGACCTCTTGCTGCAGCTTGAAGGGGTCGCCATAGCCCCCCATGGTGATGCGACCGCGTTCGCCGATCTTGGACTCGATGACCGGCGCCGACGTGATCTTGTCGTCGAGGATGACCGCCATCTTGCGACCGACGTTCTCACCGGTCAGCTTTTCCATCATGTTCGCGCCCTGGCGGTTCATGGTGAAGGCGACCTCGGGACGGCCCATCTCGTCCCAGCTCTCGTCGGCCATGGCCAGGTACTCGCCGGTGACGCCAGCGCGCTTCTTGAGGTAGTAGGTCCGGTAGTAGCGATCCGGCGTGCCTTCGGTGACCTCGCGCGGGCTCATCAGCTCGAGGGCAATCTCGCGATCGTTGGGCACCGCCAGGTCGCCGGTCAGGCCAGCGATGAACTTGTTGAGAGCGTCCCGGTCCTTCTCTTTCGCGCGCAGGTAGACGTCTTCATGCTGCGTGCCCGAGTGCTTTTCGGTCCACGACTCGGGCACCACCGAGATAGGACCGTCTTTGGGTACCAAGGCGGCTACCTTCTTCATGTACTCCGAGCCGTCGTCGACGATCTTGAACTCGAGCTGGGCGGTGCGCCCGATGATGCTCTTGATGCGCTCGAACTCCGCCGCCTTGGCACCGGGGAGCTCGACCACGATGTCGGTACCCTTCTTGATGATGGTCGGCTCGGCCACGCCAAACTTGTCGACGCGGCCACGGATGGTCTCGATAGCCTGGCGCAATGCCAGTTCCTCGACCTCGGCGACACGGTCGGCATCGTATTTCAGCTTGACCGTGCCGTTGGCCGGGTCACGGCTCACGACATCGAGCTCGCGGCGGAAGGGCTTGAGCACCTCGTCGTCAAGCTTGGCCATCTCGGCCGGCAACTTGAAAGTGAGGGTGATGTCGTCACGCCCGCTCCGAGTGACGGTGACATCGGCGCCCTTCTTCTTCACCGCATCTTCCACGTCGTTGGCCAGGCGGTCTACCTTGCCCGCCACCGCCTTCTCGATGTTGACCTCGTAGACCAGGTGCAACCCGCCCTTGAGGTCGAGCCCGAGCTGAATGCGCTTGTTGAAATAATTGTGGAAAAACGAGGGCAATTCCGCGTTCGGAGCCACGGTGGGCACCAGGTAGAGCACGGCCAGGACAATCGCTGCGCCATACAGCGCAGCCTTCCACCACCACGATCGTTCCATCGAGTGTTCCTTGTTGCAGCTACGAGGCCTTGGCCTCAGTCTTGGACGATTCCGACGAGGTCTTGAGTCGTCCGGTCACGGCACTGCGCTGAATCCTGATGCGCACGCCCTCCTGAACCAGCAGGATGATTTCGGTGTCTTTGATCCCGGAAATCTTGCCAATCATCCCGCCTGTGGTGACCACCTCATCGCCCTTCTTGAGCTCGGAGAGCATCTTCTGCGTCTCCTTCGCCCGCTTGGACTGCGGCCGAATGACCAGCAGGTACATGACGCCAAAGATGAGCAGCATGGGTACCAGCATGCCGGTGAGCCCGCCGCCTCCGGGCGATTGCCCTTGAGACGGGGTAGCTGCCTGAGCCAATGAATATAGAAATTGAGTCACGGGGGCCAACGATTAGCAGAGGGGGGGTACCGGGTCAAGCGGGGATGCTGCTACGCCTCGTCATGGGCAAAGGCCAAGATGTCCCGAATACTTGACGCACCGAGGACCAGCATGAGCAGGCGGTCGAAGCCGAGGGCGATGCCGCATGTCGCCGGCATGTGAGGCAGCGCGGCGAGCAGCTTCTCATCCACTGGGTACACTGCCCTGCCCCGTTGACGACGAAGGGCGGCTTCCTCGGTGAATCTCGCGCGCTGCTCCACCGGGTCGGTCAGCTCCCCGAAGGCGTTCGCCAGCTCCAGCCCGCCGGCATAAAGCTCGAATCGTTCCACGGTCAGCGGATCGCCTGGCTTCTTCCGCGCCAATGCGCCAAGCGGAAGCGGCCAGTCGGAAACGAACATCGGGCGTCCGCTGCCCAGGTGCGGCTCGATGCGATCGAGGAACAGTTGGTAGAAGACATCGTCCCAGGCCGCGTCGTCAGCGACCTGGCAGCCAGCGCGCGCTGCCAGACCTCGCATCTCATCGACGCTCTCGTCGCCGCGCAGGGCCACGTCGGCGTACTGACGGAAGAGCTCGCGAACCGTCCTGCGATCGAAGGGGCGGTCGAGCGCGAGCACGGGCTGGCCCCCCTCCCCGCGCCGATTGGCCGGAACGGGAACCGTGGGCCAGGCCTTCGTGGCGCGGGCGGCGGCCTCGATCACGGCCTCGCAGTCGGCCATCAGGTCCTCCATCGACCCTTGGGCCCGGTACCATTCGATCATGGTGAACTCCGGCTGGTGGAAGGGGCCGGCTTCCTCTGCGCGAAAGCAGCGACAGACCTGCACGATCCGTTCGTATCCAGCCGCCACCAGCCGCTTCATGTGGTACTCGGGCGAGGTGATGAGGTGGCGTCCGTGGCCCGCGGGGATGGCCTCGAGATGCACCTCCTGGCCGGGCGAAAAGACCCGCGCCGGCGTCTCGACCTCGAGAAATCCCTGCGCCGCGAAATAGCCGCGCAAAGCCCGCATGACAGCAGCCCGCGCCCCAAGGGCCGCGCGGCGCGAAGCCAGCCGAGCTAGCTCGTCCACGCGCCTCTACGCGCGACCGACGCGCTCGAGGTACTCGCCCGTGCGCGTGTCGATCTTGATGGTGTCGCCCTCGTTGATGAACAAGGGGACCGGCACCGTCGCACCCGTGCTGATACGGGCCGGCTTGGTCACGCCGGTCGCGGTGTCGCCCCGGAAGCCGGGGTCGGTCTGCATGACCTTCTGCTCGATGAAGTTGGGCAGGGTAACCCCAACCGCGCGCTCGTTGAAGAACAGCACCTCGACGACGATTTGCTCGGGCATGAAATTCGCGTCATCCCCGATGGTCTCGTCCGGGATGTGCACCTGGTCGTAGGTGCTCGTGTCCATGAACACGAATGACTCGCCTTCCTTGTACAGGTATTGCATCGTCTTGGTTTCGACGTTGGCCGGTTCGAGCTTTTCGCCCGAACGCAGGTTACGTTCGATGACGCCGCCGGTGAGCATGTTCTTGAGCTTGGTGCGCGTGAACGCCGCGCCCTTGCCTGGCTTGATGAATTGGAACTCGACCACGTTGTACGGCGAGCCGTCCAGCATGACCTTGAGTCCCTTGCGGATGTCGGATGTATCGTACGAAGCCATTGGATGGGCGGATTTAGCGTGCCCGGCCCGCGAGGTCAACCCTTACGTGCCTACAGGTCCGGCAGCGGGCACTTCGCGTTGCGTGCGTGCAGGGCGTGCAGCGCGGCCTTGTTGAGCTGGATGGGGCGTCCGGCTCGTTTGACCGCTTCCACGTAAGAGCCGGCTGCCAAGCAAGTGTCGCCCTGCCATGCCAGCGCCTTCTCCAGCCGACGAGCGGCCACCTTGAAGTCCTTGCTGCGCATGGCGAAGAGCCCGAGAACATAGGACGCGATGGGGTTCCAGCGCTCGGCGCGCTTCTCGAGGACGAGAGCCTCTGGCTTGGGCAAGGAGCCCTCCTTGGCCAGCACTGCGAAGGTGCGCACCTCCCAGTCGATATCCAGGATGCCGGGCGGCAACGTCTTGAGCAAGACCGCGAGGCCACTCGTCCCGGAGCTCGCATAGGCGGCCCGCAGTGCAACCAGATCGCGCTCCGGGCCGGCCGGATGCTCGACCTTGGGCAGGTCTGCGCCCTTCTCGCCGCGGCCGAGTCGAATGGCGAGGTCGGCCCAGCGCAGGGCCACCACTGCTGGATCGGCGGACTTGGCCGCGCGGGCAAGGAGCTCGTCGGCTCCGTCGACCTCCCCCATGAGCGCGAGGAGTAGCGACAACTGGGCCAGGATTTGCGGGTCCTCGGTGGTTTGCGCCACGGCCTTCGCCTTGCGCAAGGCTCCGCCGCGATCTCCTTCCAAACGCCCCTGCAAGGCCGCTCCGACCCCGCATGCGGCACGCACGTTGCGCGAGATCTTCACGTCGCTGCGGCACGCGCGCTCGAGGCTCTTGGTCCAGGTCGCTTCTCCGAGAGCCCGCTCGGCATCGGCGAGCAAGAGTCGCGCATGGGAATAGTCCGGGTGCTTTTCCAGCAACGCAAGCAGTGATCTGCGTGCCGCAACCGGATCTCCCTGATCGAGGCGCGAGGCGGCCCAATCCACGATAACGGGCGCCACGTCGGTGGAGGTTGCCAGGGCATGATCGAGATCGTGAGCCGCCCCGGACGCATCCCCGGCCAGGGTGCGCACGCGCGCCGATGCCAACAGCGAGTACACGGGTGGATCGGGAGTTACCGCCGACACAGCCAGCTCCGCCTGCTGTCTGGCCGCTACCCTGTCACCCGCCGCCAGGGCGAGAATAGCCCGCGCGGCGGCGTCCAGCGAAGTCCTCTCCTTGCTCGACTCGGGTCCGCGCTTCGCGCTATCGAGAGCGCGCTCGGCGTCCTTTCTTGCGTCGACGTCATAGTCGAGAACCAGGAAGGCGTTGAGCAGCCCCAACCGCACCAAGGAATCTGGATCGGGGTTGCGCGCATCCATGTTGATGCGCGCGACGTCTCGGCCGCGCATGAGCGCCTCGAGCGTCCCTGCGGCCAGCAAAACATCGAGCTCGTTGCGGGGGCTCGGCCGCGAAGGTTTCTTGCTTCCTCCGTAGTGGCTGTAGGCTGCCACGCCCGCCGCCACCACTGCCACGCCCGCGAAGAAGGCCACGAGGACCCCGCCCCGACGGTGTCTGGTTGGTCGTGCCGTCTCCACGGCCGGGGCTGGCATCGGAGCTGGCGGCGGGGGTGCCACGGGGGTGACTGGCGCTGCGGCCACCACGGGTGCAACACGTGCGGGCGCCTTGAACGGCGGCACAGGACGGCTTGGAGGACGTGGGGTTGCAGGCTTGGCGGCTGCCTTCGCCGCCGCAGCCGGCCGCAGGGCGGACGGCTTGCCCAGGCGAGTGCGGTGGGTGTCGGCGTCAGAAGCCACGTCGTCGACGTGGGCTGGGATTTCGCTGCTCGGTTGAGCGTCGAGCTCGTTGGCGTATTCCATGAGCGGTTGCGCCCGTGCCTCGTCACCACGTTTGCTCAGCACCAGACTCAGAACCCGGAATCCCTCCGCGCATTCGGGCTGGGCCTGACAGAGCTTGAGCAGGACACGCTGTGCGGTCTCGAGGTGTCCCTGGACGAGGAGGGTCCGCCCTAGCTCGACTTCCTCGGTGATTTCAGCCTTCCCTGCGTTCAACGCAAGCATACTACCTGCTTGGGCATCGGTCGTCGACAGTCAACCCGGACAC
>Ga0210133_1000384_pt1 | contig 16397 bp, 10 predicted proteins | sample Joice_ThreeSqC_D_2_FD_184874 | JGI IMG/M metagenome (GOLD analysis project Ga0210133, IMG submission 184874) | Wetland microbial communities from San Francisco Bay, California, USA, that impact long-term carbon sequestration - Joice_ThreeSqC_D1... | ecosystem: Environmental > Aquatic > Marine >...
ACCCGACTTAAGTCGGGTTAGAATGCATAGACTCTATTATTTCCGAACCGTTTTAACGGTTTCTAATCAAAAAAAAATTTCACCGGTCAACTTGTGTTAATTAAAAATTATGATCCGGTAAAATGAAATCTTGCTTCATTTTGAAGATTAAGCCTGTAACGAAATTATAAAGCGCAAAAAGTTCCCAGCTGAAAGGAATGTAACCGATGTATCCTAATAACGGCATTTCAAAAACATGAAAAAAATTTACCATCGGAGTATCGTAAATCCATTTCGGATAAGAATAATAATTCCAGAGTTCCCAAAAAAATCCACACATCAATGTACCTAATGATAGCGAAATCGGAATAGACCAATTTCCTTTTGTTAAATAGCTTAACAGGGTTCGGTTATTTAATTTATAATTTATCGGTTCGATTATAAAATAAACGGCAATCCATTCTAAATAATAAAAGTAGGACGGAAACAAGATGATCAGAATTATCATAACCATTCCTGTAAAAAAGAATTTTAAAACAGGAATTCCAGCTTCAAAGAGAGGTTTCCTATTCTCAAACTTTTTTATCCATTTTAAAGAATTGAATAATTCCGCAGTGCTGAAAACCGCCGGCATTACCGTTGAGAAACTTATTGTTGCAAGAATAGCGTATTCTATATCCGTGAAAAATTGTCTGCCGTCGTAAAACCAATTTTGAGTTTTAGCATTTATTAATTCAAATAACCACCACGCAGGTGCAGAAATAAAAAAGAGGGTGATGAACCCTTTCTTACTTAGTGTAATAAGTGAAGAATGATTTCTATAAAAAACTATTGCATCAACTGTTAAAATATAACCAAGCCAAAGAGGGAAGAAGAGAAGATTTGTACGAAGTCCTGAAAGATTCCAGTTCAAGAACCAGAATATGATGATAAACAGAATCCCGATCCATCCTCGAATCGAAAACTTTTTAGAAGAAAAGCCTTTCATTTTAATATTACAGACTATTTTGCAGAGTGAACTGACAAATGTTCAATTTAAAGTACACAAATAATTGGAAGTATAGAATAACTATGCAATCTAAATTCGGATAACAATTTGATTAATAAAAAATACTATTTTTTTAAATATAGATTAATGAAGAAGAGTATTAATTCACAATGAATTTATAATTGAATACTTCCTTTAGAAGGGAAAATATTTCTTTTTTTGTAAATGGTTTTGAGAGGTAGTGGCTGCAGCCGGATGCTAGAAATTCTTCTTTCTCCCCTGACATAGCATATGCTGTTAAAGCTACAATTGGGATTTTGTCGTATCCTCTTATTTCCCTAATTCTTTTAGTTGCAGTTATACCGTCAATTTCACTTTTAAGATTTATATCCATAAAAATCAAATCAAAATTATTTTTGTTAACCAGTTCAAGAGCCATTGGTGCATTGTCAACATAATCAATATTTACATTTTGTTTTAAATAAGAACGCAGGATTGTATAGACATTTGGATCATCATCTACTATCAGAATACCAGGGCTAAATTCTCCAAATTCCAAATTTTCAGAATTCTTTTCAGTAAAATCTAATTGGTCGATTTCAGACTTCTTCGTTTCGAATTCAGCTAACGGTATATTTACCGTAAATGTACTTCCTTTACCCAATTCACTTTCAACTATAATTGTACCGTCCAATTTTTCAACAAATTTTTTAGTGATATTGAGTCCAAGACCTGATCCTTCAAAATTTCGCGAAAATCCTTCGCTTACCTGGCGGAACTCCTCGAAAATAGATTCATAATTCTCTTTTGCTATTCCAATTCCCGTGTCTTCAACTTTAATATTTAAATAATTTTTTGATCCATCTGGAATTAGCGAAATATAAACAGATACCCCGCCTGAATCTGTAAATTTAATCGCGTTGTTAACAAGATTATTTAAAATAGAATTGAACGCATTTTTATCTAGCGATCCTTTAAGAACCGGGGTATTGAAAAATGTTTTAAGGTATAATCCTCTTTTATTTGCTGCTTCTCTAAATGAATTAACGATATCCTGGAATGATTCAATAATATCAAACTCTTCAAATTTTATTTCTGTTCTATTGGCTTCAATTCTGGAAAGATCAAGTATTAGTTTAAGAGTTTCCGAAAGCCTGTAACTGGATTTGAGAATTGACTCAGCCATTTCCTTCTGTTCAGGATTTTCAAGTTCATCGCTCAATAATTCCGATAGTCCCGAAATACCGACAAGGGGGGTACGCAATTCGTGACTCATATTTGCCAGGAAGTTTGATTTAAGCCGGTTCATTTCTTCGGCTTTCTCTTTAGCCTGAATCATTTCCTGCTCCATTAATTTTCTTTCAGTGATATCTATCCACGAACCTACAATTTCAAATGGATGACCATCCTTATTTTTATGCAAAAACAGTTCATCTCTTAACCAGATATAGTTTCCATCTTTTTTTCGGAACCTGTATTCGGTTTCAATTTTACATTTCTCAAATAGATCCTGAAGACATAATAATACTCTATCCTTATCATCCTGATGCAGATTTTCAATCCACCATCCATTGGTTAATGATTCTTCTACTGTGTACCCGAATAGACATATATTATCGCCAACCCATGACGGAATTAGCTTTCCCCCTAAAATTTTTAGTGAATAAATTATGGCTGTTGTAGATGATAAAAGATAACGTAAGCGGGCTTCGGATGATTGAAGTTTTTCTTCGGCTTGCTTAGTATAGGTAATGTCTCTAACTATGGATTGAGCCGCGACTATTTCTCCTTTAATGTTTAGAACAGGCTGCAGGTTTGTACTGAACCAATATTTTTGATCGCCAATTGAGGGATTACTAATTATATTAAATCCTTTACAGTCCTCAAATACTTTCTTAAAATGCTTATAGTATTCTTTATATAAACTGGGGGGAAATACTTCAATAATTCTTTTACCTATCATTTCCTCTGCAGTAGTTGAAAAATATTTTGCAGTTGTAGAATTGACGAAAACAAATCGTCCATTTCTATTAATTGTGAATATAGGGTCTTCTGCGGATTCGATTAGAAGCCTGTATTTTTCTTCGCTCTCCTTTAAATTTTCGAGAGCTTTTTTAGTTTCGGTTATATCTTCTACCGTTCCATCGTAATAAATTATTTTACCCTTGTCGTCTCTTATTGCCCTGGCATATTCGCGAACAAAAACTTCGCTGCCGTCTTTTTTAGTCCAGGTAGATTCCAAACCGTTAACACCACCATCATTTTGAATTAATTTTTTGAATTTACTTCTTGGACTTTCTTCCTCATCGAAACCTTCAGATTCCAGGTTACGCCTTTCTAACTCTTCGATGGATGAAAATCCCAATAATTCTAAAATTGCAGGATTAGCAGCTAAAATTTTTCCTTCAGGCGTGGTCCTGTATATTCCAAGCGGCGAATTATAAAATATGTTCCTGAATTTCTCTTCACTTTCTCTGAGTGCTTTTTCAATATTTTTTCTTTCCGTTATATTATGATTCAGGCTTAATATTGCTTTTTCACCTTTATAATCTATGACTGAAGCATTTACTTCAAGTATTATCTCACTCCCATCCTTTTTGTACTGAATAGTTTCAAAATTATTATAGTATCCTTTTTCAATCGTCTCAATTATTTTTTCCTCTCCTTTATGAACATCTTTTGATAATTCTTTTAGCGATTTACCGATCAATTCTGATTTCTTATATCCATAAAGTTCACAAGCACGTTCATTTACATCAAGAATTATTTCATCACCTGGAGCAAATATAATTATTGAATCATGAGCGTTTTCGAATAATTTTCTATAATCCCTTTCAGATTGTGTGAGTTTCTGTTCTGAAATAATCTGCTCCGTGATGTCATAAACAAATCCTTCATAAAACTTAGTTACATTATTGTCATTCATTACAGCATGAGAGTTGATTAGAATATATATGATCTCACCATTCTTTTTTCTCCACTTAACTGCTCTTAAGGAGCCATATCCTTTTGGTTCTAAGGATTTTATCAGCTTATCTCTTTCCGATTGATCTAAGTAAAAGTTTTTTATGTTTTGGTTTAAGATTTCATCTACAGAATCGTAACCCATTATCTCGGCAAATTTGTTATTTGCCATTGTTATATTTCCATCAGTAAATGAATGGTAGATTCCTATCGGTGCATATTCAAAAACCGCTTTATATTTTTTCTCCGATTTCTTTAATGCTTTATCTGCTTTTTTACGTTCAGTGATGTCTAAAATCATTCCTGAGATTATATCTCCGTTCAATACCCCTGTAAGTAATATTGCAATTTCTTTACCGGTATTTGTTAATGCTTCAACTTCAAATGCTTCAACAGCCCCTGTTTTCTGAAGCTTTTTAATGAATCTGTCGCGTACTTCAGGATCTTTATACCAATTCCTTACATTTGAATTATACATTTCAGCGTGGGATTCGAATTCAAAAATTTTACGGATATATTGATTAACAAAAACAACTTCACCTGAAACTTTTGTTGAATATACACCAATGAGTGCATTATCAATTAATTCCCTGTAGAGTTTTTCAGAATTTCGTAAATGTTCTACAATATTTTTATACTCTGTAATTTCATAACAAATGCCTCTTATACTTTCAACTGATTCCTTATTATTTGTTATGTTTGGTTTTACTTTTATAAATGCATTTTCACCATGAGGTTTTTCAATTTCAAATTCATAGCTGCTTTGCCGGTTCTCATTATTAACGAAGTCAAATAGGTACTGTTCAGCTTTTTCTCTTTCATGTACCGCAAAATAATTTATAAATGATTTACCGATTAATCTTTGTGGATCTTTTTCCCCGAATATATCAGACAACGCTTTATTAGCATATGTAATTTTACCATTTGAGTCTACAGTAAAGAATCCCTCATTAACTTCATTGACTAAATAATTATATTTTTCTTCGCTGCTTTGTTTAGAAATTTCAGCTTCTTCCCTGAGAACCATTTCTCTTTTTAACTCTCTGTTTCTTCGGTAAGAATATATTGAAAAACCGAAACCGGCAACGAGAAACAGTATAACAATTTCATCTAATTGCCACGTATCGTGGTCTTCTGCAAATTCAGCAAACCTTTCAAATAGATCAAGGTATACCGCAACAGCATAAAAAATTATTGAAACAGATAAGATTATTATCAGGTCCAGTTTAGCCCATCTTAGATTTTCAGATTTCTTCTTCATAAATCAATATGTTTATTCATTAATAAGTTGAATAACTATTCATCATCACCAAATTCATAAATAATATTCAACAATATTCCGTATTCATTTTCTTCTTCAGTAATGTTTTTTGTAATACCAAGCCCAAGCTCAAGTCCGTCAATCTGGTTGTAGATAATACCGGGGGTTAGAAATAGCGAATCGTCGTCCCCGGTTAAACCGGATAATTCAAATGTTGTCTTAAACGAACTTACCGGGTAAACAAAAGCAAGATTGTAAAGAAATGATTTTTCTCCATTAGTAAAAGATCTTCCTATTGAAGTATGAATTTGTCCTCTTCCAAATTGTTTTCCCAAAATTAACATTGGTGTAAATTCTAATTTATCATCATCATCGATGAGACCTTTTTTAGCTGTTGGTATTTCCACTCCCAGGGATGTGCTTAGTGCAGCTATATCATTATTGAGCGTGAAATTGTATATCATTCCCACTTCAATATTGCCAAAGCCGGATTTTCTTCCATCCGGTGAATTATTGAAATTGAGATAAGGTAATTCAAAAATCAGTTCTAATTGTCTTAAAATTCCATATTCTATTTCCAGAGGAATAGTTGTATTCCACTGTTTACCAGACATCAATAATTGAGGTCTTGCCGATACCTGGATTTCATATTGGTTTTGAGTGAACACTGTAGGAGACTGAAAGAATTCCTGGATTGGTTCATCGATTTCTGAATCAGTTTGAGGTATTGCGTTCTGAATCCCTGATACCAAAATGGTCAGGAAAAGAATTAATATAGTTCTCCTATAAAACATTTCACCACTGCAATAATCATTGAATTACTTAAAACCACAAATAGAATAGCGTAATTTCTGTGCCACGTGATTGATTAAATCTGGAGCTAATAATCATTTCTTTTGTTGTTTATATGTAATTAATGAGTAATTATTACTGGTATTTGAACGAAAATCCGTTATATACCCTGCAGATCATAATTTCTTATTTGCAATTATTATATGACTATCAAATAACTCGGTGATGTTATTTCTCATCATTTGGTTTGAAAGATGTATAATCGTATTAAAGAGATGAGAGCTAAATTTAATCTTACCCGGGATGAGCTTGCAAAGAAAGTTGGTGTGAGAAGCGAGACTATTGTCTTTCTTGAAAAGAATAAATACAATCCTTCGTAAATATTAGCTTATGATATTGCCCGCGTGTTCAAATCGAGAATAGAAGATATATTAATATATGAAACTAATGAATAAATCTGAAAATTCTCTATCCCACCGATTATTATGATCCTACTATTAATTGCCTGATAAATGTAAGTGCAGTTTAATTTTAATTCGTTATAAACTTTACAACCTCTTCAAGACCATTTCTCATATTCAATTTCTCAAGATTATCTTCATAATGCTTTCTCAGGGAATCATCCGTTAAAAATTTCTGAAGCTTCTTTACCATCTTTTTTACTTTCGGTTCGAATATGCCGACGCTATTTTTCTTTAGAAAGTCGACGTTGCCTTTTTCCTGTTCCCAGATAAAGCTGTTAACAAACGGAATCTTACCCAGAACTAAAATTTGCATTATTGTAGATGCACCGCACTTTGTTATCACTGCATCGGAAATATTTATTAGCTCGTAAACATTATCTACAAAGCCGTAAATTTTAAGACAAGCATCAGGATAGAGCGATTTTAACTGGTTGGCATTTTCAAGCAGCATTTTATTTTTTCCACAAACTATTAGAATAGCTGCGTCAAGATTTTTTTTCAATAATTTTTTAAGAATCTTTTCTCCTTTCGGTATTCCGTCGCTGCCGCCTAAAACTAAGATAATCATTTTATCATCTGGTAGGTCTAATTCTCTTTTTAACATTTTTATTCGATACAAATTAAGTTTTTTTGAAAATTTTTCATTCACAACAAACGGGAAGGTATAGATTTTATTTTCAGGATGATTTTCATTTAACTTCTTTGCAAGCTCTTCGCTGAAAACAATATAATTTTGATTTTTATGATAAAACCAGATCGGATGAGCTGAGTAAGGATCGGTTACCAATGAATAGAACAATGTATCAAGATTGTTTTTTTTCAACACCTTAACAATTGGATCGATCGTGAAAAAATGAAGATTGATTATTATATCGGGTTTTTCGGTGAGGATGACTTTTCTCAACTGAAATTTCATGAACATTGAAACCGAACGGCTTGTCATCTTACCAAAGAAGGCTATCTTATTCGATCCGTAAAGGAATTCAAAAAACCATTTTGCCTTTGCCTGGAGAATGCGGTATCCGTCTTCAAGAATAAATCTTACAAACCTCGGCGAGTTCTCGAGACCATCTATCAAGACAGGTTCAGCAGTTTCCGGCAAATGATTTGTCATGTAATCGGCTATTGCTTTTGCCGGTGCGTAATGACCGCCACCGGTATGGAGATAGACAATTAAATATTTCTTTTTCATAATTATCTTATTACCGGCGAAGATTCTTTTTGCAGTGAACCGTTTTTCAAAACTTCAATTATTTTGTAAGTGCCGAGTTTCCTTACTTTCAGAAATCCATTCCACGCAGCTTCGGCAATAATTCCTTTTCTCAGCATTTCGTAAAGCCACTGGTTCACGTACGCTGGATTCAACTGTTTGATACCGGCGCCGGTTTCCCTGAGCCACTGCCTGTTAAACTTTTCCTGTGAACCGATAGATGGAGACATAATAATAGGCAAGCCTAAAGCTGAGTAGAAAGAAAGCTCGCTTGGTTTTGTCCAGAGGATATCGGTATCCTTAAGTACGTTAGTAAAAAGATCAAAATAATCTTCTAATGAATCTGAATAAATCGTTTGTATAAATTCAGAACCCGGGGCTATATCGTTTTTTACTTCGTTGAAATAATCATAAACGGGCTTTTTTATTCCGGCAACCAAATTAAGCTTAACTTCTTTGGCAAATATTTTTTCTTTTAAACTTTTGGCGATAGCTGCCCCAATTTCCTTTTGCGCACCCGCGCCGCCTACTGAATATGTAATTGTTAAAATCCTTTCATCATTTTCTTCTATGTGGTTTCCCAAATAATATTCTACATTTCTTCCATGCCGGGACCAAAATCTTTTTTCCGGATCCAAATAATTGAGACGCTTTAACAAATTCATTTTCAGAACAGATAAATTTTCATCACCAACCAATTCAAGCGGAAGGGGAAATCCGGTGTAATGAAGCCGGTCTTCAGGAACGCCGTAAACTTTTAAGCGCTGTGCTGCCTTACCGCAAGGGACAAAATATTCTATCCGGCTATCCCACGGTTCTTTTGCTGCCCAAACTCTGTTTATATCGGCATCGCAGATTATGCAGTAAATTTTCAGATAACCGTTCATGTCCGCCGCAACGGCAGGTGCGTAGAATGATGTTACAAGCGGAAGATCTTTTGTCCTGATCGTTTCAAGCATTCCGGTGCAGAGTCCGTTTTTTATTGTCGATTCAAGAAGATTGACCTGGAAAGTTGTGTTCGACATATCGCGCATAGGATAAAAAGAAGGAATGTGCATCATCATATCCCATAAAGAAAAAAAAGGTGTGCCGATTACAGGGATACTTTTAGCACGGGAAAAAAATTCGTAAGCGTTAAGAATTCTCTTCCATAATTTTTTCTCCGACTTCGAAGCTGCCTCGGTTGATCCAACGGTTATGATTCCGTTCTCACTTATATCTTTAAGTGGATAAACTGCCCGTTGATGACCGTAACCCATATCGGCTGATACGATCCAGGCTTTAGTGTTTTTATTCATTAAAGGGTAATTTACTTAATACTTAGTTGTGAGTGAAACATGGAAAAACATAGACTGTATGTGCAGACTGAGGTGTGAAGTGCGGATTAATAGTTTTTTTTGTTCTAATCTCTCTGGAATAAATCCTTGAACCAATGTTGCTTTTTATCTGCTTTATCTTCTTCAGAGCTATCGGTAATCCATTCAAATAAAACCGTAGAAATAAATAACAGTCCTGCAATTATATATTCTACCATTTTTATTTACCTTTAATTGTTATTGATTTGAATTATAACACTTGAATGTGAACAAATAATTAAAATCATGTTAAGATATTATTAATGCTTACCCACGAATTCCCTCTCCTTTTTAAGATGAGTGTCGGAGTAACGTTTTCTTTTAATGTTGAACACCTACGGTGTTCAAATTTTTCGAGGATCATCTTGTTTTACAAACATTGAATCCCAAATGGGATTCTTAAAAAATCACGCGTAGCGGGATAACGTTTGTAACAGAAAATGTATCCAATTATGTACAGAACATCGTAGAAGTTCAACACTTGCGAAATGATTAACAATTTTTCTATTCAAACTACTGCGAATTGAATAAGAATTATGCAGCGTCCTTCTCCGATTCTTACTTGGTAGCCATTGTAGATACAGTGACTGAACGTGCTTAATTTTACTTTGATGTTCGTTTGTTACAGTATAATCGTTACAGCTATAAGTATTGAACATCCACAGCGTTCAAATTTTTCGAGGATCATCTTGAATTACATACATTGAATTCATATTGGAATTCATTAATAATCTTGAATGTTCTAAAATTGTTATGATGATCTTGATCTTGAAAATATTAAACTTTTTGGTGAAATGTGATTCCTTTAGAGTTTTTGAAAGAAATCCCGCAGGGATTTAATATTTGTAAAAATAAAATGTCCACAAGAAAGCCCGGAACCTCGTAGAGGTTCAACTCTTTCGATATGATAACTTTCTATTCTGATTGTTACTGATGATGTCAGCACTACGCAGCATCCATTTCAAGCTCTTTGCTATTTACTTTTCTAATTTCATTTACGTAGTTGCCGGGCAGCTTAAGAAGCTCCACATTTATTCCTTCATCACCGATATTTATAAGATTGAACTTCAGTTTTTTTGAATTCACGCCCTTAACCGATCCTCCCGCATTGTAAAAATCTATATCCGATTTTTGATATGCAGTTGTTTCGTGAAGATGTCCGTGTAGCACTAAGTTCACATCAAGCTCATTGAATATTTTTATAAGCTTTTTCTTTTTTCTCAGTTTCATAGTCTGCTTTTCTATGTTCTGCCATAAACCGGCAGAAGAAAAATTATTCAGACTCTTAATTTTGTTGAAGTGATGATGAATAAGAATGATCTTATGCTTTGCTTCAGAACCGTAAGTCGAAAGTATTTTTATTAATTCTGACTGCTGCTGTTCGGAAACTTCACCGTTCGAAGCAAAAGGATTACTTATCGATGAATATTCTGCATTAGAGTTCATTCCGATCAGCAATACATCGTTAAGAAGCTTTGCATAAGGATACTGTAATTCTTCACCCTGGTAAACACAATTTTCAAATGTAAAATTAAAAATGGAGTTAAATGATTTAATCTTTTTACGATAGTTTGTTTTTCGGCATCTATCGGGGAAGCTGAAAATATCTTCCGCTTTCTGAACTCCGCCGTAGATATCGTGGTTACCGACGATAACGGATAGTTTTTCATCGGTATCGAATCCAAATGAGATTAAAGTCTTGCGTAAAATTCTCAGATCATCTTCACTGGCGTCATCTGTTAAATCACCGGTTATTGCAAGATGATCCACACCCATCTCAAGACAGTAACGAAGAAGCGATTTAATTTCCCTTAGATTAGAATCCCTGTAAAAGGTGTTTAAGTGCAGGTCTGATATGTGAGCTATTTTCAAGTATGCCTTTTTTTTGAATGAAAGATAAACCGATACTGTTAAGAGGAGTTAACGCAATAGTTAAGAAATTATTAAGATAAATTAAATCACTATCGACCGACTAAAATTTAATTTAGTCAAAAAATTTAGAAAACTAAAAATATTCAAACAAAATCTCACATTATTAAAAGTAGACCTGTCAAGTTACACCAGGGAATAAACTTGGTGTTAAAGTCTCTCGTTTCTTCTTTGCGTAAGTTCTTTTTACATTTCTTAATAGCTGATAAACATCTAATAAACTTATTAAATGTATACGTACTAATGTTGCTACAGTTGAAAAAGCTTTCTTTACATTAGCTATTTTCTGTAATACTGTCAGTAATAATTGCGCTATTAGTGTACACCATACTTGTGTTCTGATTGCATTTTCATTCTCACCATAAAAATAATGTAACTGAAAATTCTGCTTCATTTTCTTAAATAATAATTCTATTTGCCAGCGTTTCTTATATATAAAGGCTACTTCTTCTGCTGTTATTTCAAAATTATTTGTTATAAATACAAACTGACGATTTTTTTTCATCACAATAATATGTCCGACTTAATTTAAGCTTCTTCTCATCTTTGTTTTCTTTATATGTTACTTCTATAACTTCTTCTTTATAAACTCCGAATGTATCTTTCGGTAAGATTCTATCCTCAATAGTCTGTAATATTTTACATACTGCATTTTTCTTCTGCCTGGTTACAAAGTATATCTCCTGCTCGGTCCATTTAGCAAATTGCCTGTAATAATTATATGCTCTATCAAAAACCAACATACTGTGTGCAGGTACTGTTATTTGTGTTAAAAAGTTTTTGTCGTGCACTTTTGCCGCAGTTATACGAACAAATTCGGCAACTGATTGAACGGCATCTATCAGCATATGAACTTTTAATCCACCTTTCTTTTTCCCATCATTCTTCGGATTCCGTCCTACTCCTTTTAGTATATCGCTAAACAATCTGATTGTTGATGAATCTATTATTATTAACTCTTTGAACGTTAGTCCATATGTCCGGCTGTCCGACAAAAAACTCTTATATTGCTCTACAAGTTTATAATATAATGCTTCAAAAAATGAACTATCACGATTTCTTAATCCATCTCCTGCTGTACTTTTTGCTGGAGCTTTCTGCAGACCAAGATGATTCAGTTTTCCGCTTAATGCTTTTAATCCTTCGCATATTTCACCCATTGAATCACAGCGGCTTAATATTCCAAAGAGCATCGTTTTTAACTGATCCCAACTCTTAAATGACTTATAATAATGATCACTTTTCTTATCCCTTACTAATTGGGCAAATATTGATTTATCTATCAATTTTATTATTTGACCGAAAATCGGCTGTCCGACAAATTTTATTTCGGTATCTTTATTCATGTCGTAATTCCTTTTGTTTTTGGCTAAACAATATTATGACTTTGGGGAGCTACTTTCTTAGTAGCTCCTCTTATTTTTTTGTCGGTTTGTAGTGATTTTTTTAGTACCGTGATTATTAAAGTTATAAACCTAACTGTAATCTTTACTGCACAAAATTATTGACTAAAGAACGTATAAATACTCATGCTTGCGTTCGCCAAAGGCGAACACGAAGCATACACGTTCGGCTTCACTCATAATTTCTATTAGTTATAATGTCTAAAAGTATGCTCCGCATATTTAACTTCCATAGTTTTTAAAGAAATACGTTTTTAATTTTCAAGAAATGATATTTCCAGAGAAATCTGGATCGATGAGAGTAGTAATATTCGCTATGTCCTTGAAATGCTTTTTCTCTCCTGCTGCCGTAATTCCCCGTATGCAGTTGAACTCTTATTTTTTCGTGTAGTAGAAAGTTTCCCATTATGCCCTCCCGGGAATAATTTCTAATTGTAAATTTAGTTTATTAAGAATGTAATGGCAATATATTTTTATGTGATTTTAAAAAGTTAGCACTACAATTCTGCCTTACTTTACATTCGGTAAAATTTGATTTCATTCAACTGCTTTTCTATCTTAAAACAGTAAATAATAAAATTAGAAAGTAAACTGTGCCGCTGCCAATTCAGCTTGATGAACAAAGCAAAAAATTAAGCTCAAACATAAGAGAGTTAGGATATCTTCTCGGTGAAGTACTCATCGAGCAGGAGGGGAAACAGCTTTTTGAAAATGTTGAAAAGCTTCGTGCGTTAACTAAAGGTTTGCGCAGTAATTATAAGCCGGAAACTATCAAGCAGATTAAATCAATAGTAACACGACTCGATAATAAAGAATCATACAGCGTTATTAAAGCATTTTCGATTTACTTTATTTTGGTTAATGCGGCAGATGAGGTATCAAAAGTAACGAGTGAAAAAAATGTAATTGAACGTGAGACTTTACTTGGTTCGTTTGAAGAAGCTTTCGATGAAGTGAGCGAATTGAAACTTAGCAAACAGTCAATTGAAAAAATCCTTCGTTCAATCGAGATAATACCGGTTTTTACTGCACACCCTACCGAGGCTACAAGGCAAACCATTCTTAAAAAAATATTGAAGATCAGTAATCTCTTGCTTAACCGTGAGTTAAAGCATCATTCTCCAGCTGAGATTGATGAAATAAAAAGTAAAATCAAAACCGAGATTGTTTTGCTCTGGCAGTCGAATGAAATCCGTTTTAGTAAGATTACAGTGTATGATGAAATAATACGCGGGCTATTTTTCTTCCGTCAAGTAATCTATAATGTATTGCCGGATTTTTATACAAACCTGAAAACAGCCCTGAACAATAAATTCAAATATAAAAACGAATTACCGCACCTTGTTACGTTCGGTTCGTGGATCGGTTCAGACAGGGACGGACATCCTCATGTTTCAACTAACACCACAAAACGAACGTTTAAAATTTATCGCCATGAGATACTGAATCTTTATATCAATGAACTGAATTCTATTTATGAAGAGATCAGCATTTCGACCAATATAAAAAGTGCATCGAAAAAATTAATCTCTTCAATAAAAGAAGACAGGGCTAAATTAAATGTAAGCGCAACGGACAATAAGTTCAGAGAGCCCACTGAAATTTACCGCTCTAAATTATATCTCATTCATAAAAAGCTTGAAAATACGCGTGATGAAAATGGAGTTTTTTATAGGAATGTTGATGAGTTTATTCGTGATCTTGAATTAATTATCAGCAGCCTGAGAAACAATGAGGGTGAATTAATCATTCAGGAAATATTAGCTCCGTTTATAATGAAAGTAAAAACATTCGGATTTTACTTTGTTAAACTCGACATTCGGCAAAATGCAGCTTTGATAAGTAAGGCTGTAGATGAGATTTTCAAAATCACAAAATCGATCGGCAGATTTTCAAAATTATCCGAGGATGAAAAGATAGATTTGTTAAACGATGAGCTAACAAACACACGTCCTTTAACAAATGAATTTTCAAGCATTTCGGAAGACACAAGAAAAATCATAAACGAATTCAGATTGATAAAGTGGGCGCACGAAAATATATCTGAAAATGCAGCGAGTGATTACATCATCAGCAATTGCGCACATGTTTCTCATATACTTTCGGCTTTACTGCTTGCCAAAGAAGCAGGATTGATTAAAGTAACAGCAGGAAACATAGTTGATTCAAAACTCGACATCCTTCCACTTTTCGAAACTATTGAAGACTTGCGAAACGCCACAAATGTAATGGATAGACTGTTAAGCAATCCTGCTTACAAACAGCATTTAAGCAGAAGAGAGAATTGCCAAAAAATTATGCTTGGTTACTCAGACAGTAACAAAGACGGCGGTATCATAACTTCGAATTATGAATTGTATAAATCGCAAATTTCACTAAAAGAATTATGCGATAAAATGAAAATTGAAATGATACTTTTCCACGGCAGAGGCGGCAGCATTTCAAGAGGCGGCGGACCCGTAAATCTATCTATACTTGCTCAACCCCAGGGAACGATTGAAGGTAAAATAAAGATAACCGAACAGGGTGAAATGATTTCCGCTAAATATCTTCTTCCCGAAATCGCAAAAAGAAGTCTGGAGATTTTTACCAGTGCGGTGTTCGTAAAAACTGCACGGTCCTTCAAAAAAATAACTTCGCCGAAGCTGGCTAAATTTATAAAACAATTCAGTTCGATATCTGAGTATTCATTTCAACATTATCGTTCGCTTGTACAGAACGAAAAATTCATAGAGTATTTCCGAACGGTTACCCCGATAGATATTATTGAAAATATTGAAATCGGATCACGTCCGCCTTCACGCAAAAAAGGGAACGATTTATCTGCGCTGCGTGCTATTCCCTGGGTTTTTGCATGGACTCAAAACCGTCAGACAATTTCCGGCTGGTTTGGTTTTGGAACTGCAATAGAAAAAGCAATTGAAAATAAAAATATCACTATAAAGCAGCTTCTGGAGATGTTTGACGATTGGAGATTCTTTAAAGCCTTGTTAGAAAATCTGGAAATGGTTCTATTCAAAACCGATATGATTATCGGGCGTGAGTATTTATCTCTTAATAAAAGCAAAAAAGCAGAAGAGATTTTTAACATTATTGAAAACGAGTATCGGAAATCCGTTAAATACCTGCTAATGATAACCGGTGAACAAAACCTGCTCGATCATAATAAATCTTTACAACGAACATTGAGCTTACGTAATCCGTATCTTGATCCGATAAGTTTTATACAGGTGAATCTGATTAAGAAGTACCGTAAGAAGCAAGGAAGTAAAAAAGAAAAAGAAAGTTTGTTGAACGTTTTGCGTGCAAGTGTTAATGGTATTGCTGCAGGAATTAGAAATACGGGTTAAGTATGCTTACTTAATATAATTTTTTTCTTTAGCTTAACGAAAGTCTGAATTCCAAAGAAAGAATAATTTTGTAATTGAAATAAGATTACTGATTAACTCACGTTACGTAAAGGCTGCTTTTGACTTGTTACGGTCTAAAGAGGCTGTGTGATAATTAAAAAAATGGCGGTAACCGCAGTCTTTAGACTGCGTATTTTGATTGGAAACGCAACCTGAAGGTTGCGGCTACCAGAATAATTTACGTTTTCACACGACCTCTAAAAGTCGTGGCAATTGATATGTCTCTTTGTGTAATATGAGTGATTATTAAGGATCAATAATTTTTATTTAGTGAACCTCTCCGGCAGTATTTATTAAAACAACATTAGACAGTATTGCCGTATCTGCCTTGTCTGGCAAATGCGAGCAAAAACCAATTCCAACATAGAATGGTTCGTCAAGTTTCAATTCTATTGGAGCGCCGTATTGGTGCATTTCTTCTCCATCAAGACTAACAAAAAGTGCAAATGAATCACCGCTTTTTTCAATCCCTATGCGTTCTGCATGATTGGTTACAAGATCATCCGGTGAACTACCTCCCGGAATGGCACCACGACTGCCGATCCGGTATTCCATATCCTTAATTCGCTTACCTTTTTGCGGGCGCCACGCCAGATGTATCATGCCTTCACCATGCAGTGCAACTATAGCCTCCTTTGAATC
>Ga0210133_1000386_pt1 | contig 16379 bp, 11 predicted proteins | sample Joice_ThreeSqC_D_2_FD_184874 | JGI IMG/M metagenome (GOLD analysis project Ga0210133, IMG submission 184874) | Wetland microbial communities from San Francisco Bay, California, USA, that impact long-term carbon sequestration - Joice_ThreeSqC_D1... | ecosystem: Environmental > Aquatic > Marine >...
TACTAGGTGCTTTAATTGAGTATTGCTTTTTTGTTTCGTCCGGTACAAGTAATAAAGTAGTGCTGCAATAAGAAGCAACAACCCCGAGCCAACGAAAGTCATTTGCTGATTAAACTGCGATTGCTGCAACCTGGTTTTTTGCAACTCGCTTTGCTGTTTCAAAAGTTGAATATCCTTATCTTTTTTATCAGCCTCGTATTTCACCAATAATTCATCTACTTTTTTCCGCTGGTCATAACTAAATCCTGAATCCAGGAATTGCCGGCTTAATTGGAGGTCTTTAATGGCATCTAAATATCTTTTTTCGGTTGAGTCAATTTTAAACAAACTTTCGTAGTAAAGACCTTTTCCTATCGGTCCCTCCTGGAAACTATAGGGCTTTCCACGCTCAAGGAGTTCTCTCGCTTTGCCTGTTTTCCCGATGATCCGGTAAAAGGCAACGATCTGGCCAAATGCATCGGGAAATTCGCCATGAATATGCTCGGTTGGAAAATTCTCCGCCATTTCCAGGAAGGCTTTGTAGTTGTCTTCAGCGAGATCATATTTATGTAGCTGTTCATAAGCTTGCCCAAACCCAATCGCAACGTACATCTTCTCAAAAGTAGTAATGGGTGGAAATTGACTTCCGGTTTCCTTAAGCAGTGACAACGCTTCGCCTTCTCTATGAGTGTTGTTAAGCAGTTTCACTTTGACAAGAAATGCTTTGTACCAATACAGCCGTGTTTCATTCGATTTATTTTCCAATGCTTTGTTAAGCCAGTTCATCGCCTCACCGTCTTTCAACATATCCATGTAAAAGAAGCCCTGACGGGTATAAAAGAGACTTGCAAAAACAGAATCGGCTCCGGAGGTCATGTATTCCAAACTTTTGTTGGAGTAAGATATTGCACCAATAGGATCTCTTTTTATGTGAGCCAGGTATGCAAGCACATCATAGGCATATTGCTGATGATGGAAGTTTATTTGCGTTTGAAGTTCAATTATCCTGCGTGTGAGTTGTTCGACCATGTCATAGCGCTTAAAAACAGCATGTTCAACGTTCATCTCCGATAACGTTTCAATTTCTTTTTCTTTTGCATGAAGTGATTGAAAAATAGCAAGTGATTTTTCAAAGTTAGAGAGCCTGGATGGATGACCGTAATAAAGCAATCGCCCTGCACTCAACAATGCCTGGGCCTGAGCCCTTGTATTTTTTGTTTTCTCACATAGCTTTACTATTTCAGCAAATATTTCCTGGCTTTCATCAGTTAATCCTGATTGGTCAAGAAAAAATGCCTGCAATGTAAGGCTCTCGATTTTCCATTGGGCCGAATTGGTCCCACTTAGAACTATGGCTTCGTTTATGTATTTGGAAGCTTCATCAAGATCTGCTTTTGCAGTGCCCGGCTTAAAAACGAAGTAGCTGCCAAGTTCGATCAATAACCGCAGGCGGGCTTCGTCATGTGTGTTGGTAAGCAATGCCCTGGCTTCTTTCACTTTTCCTGCATCAAGCAACCTGGTCCCGGCTGATGGCTTTCCATCACTATATCCTTCATTGTAAGCAAGGAGAGGACTCAACCCATACACCTTGCACGGAATACGTACGGCGCTGTCCATATCAATTTGTCCCTGACTGATTGTATATATATAGTGCGAAGTAATGTGGATGAGCAATCTTTGCTTAGCTACATCGCTATATCCGGATATGTTAGACTGCCCATTTACATTTATTGTATATATCGTGACGAGGAAGATAATTCTTAGCCCCAATGCAAACGGCTTAAGAGGGGTATGGAGGAATTTACGTTCCATAACGATATTTTATAATTCAATATTACTAAGGCAGAAGGAAAGCCTGTCAATCACTCTTCGGATCGCCAATTTTGATTTTATTTCAGCCATATGAAATTTATTATTTGTTTGAGATTGGTTACGCATTATAAAATTCTTTATGCAATATTGCAGATAATATTTTTTAAAAGCTATATCTATTTACTAATTTCTTTCCCAACCCAATCAAATAAAGAGTAACACCTGATTTTAATCAGGTGGAATAGAAATAAAACTGAGGGCAATAACTGTTTCAACAGTTTCTGCAATCTACTATAAGCCGTTGAAATGGTTACTGGTTGTATTTCTATTATGTGTTTGCACCTAACTGAAGTCAGGTGTTAATTTTGAAATTGATTAACCTTCTACCCCATTTCTTACCCCACTCATAATCAAAATATTGTTATTTTAAAGGTTCAGTTTTTCAAATCTTAGCAAATAATTATTTATGCCTGAAAAGAGAAATAACCCTACTGACCTGCCTGCCGGCAAGGCAGGAAAAAAAATAGTTGTTAAAGGTGCGAGAGAGCATAACTTAAAAAATCTCACTTTTGAAATCCCAAGAAACAAACTAGTGGTTTTTACGGGTGTAAGCGGTAGTGGGAAATCTTCGCTTGTTTTCGATACTATTTATGCCGAAGGACAAAGAAGGTACGTTGAAAGTTTATCTTCCTATGCGAGACAGTTTCTTGAGAGGATGAATAAACCGGATGTCGATTTTATACAAGGAATTAGTCCTGCTGTAGCTATCGAACAGAAAAAGGGTTCGCGTAATTCAAGATCAACAGTTGGAACGACGACGGAAGTTTACGATTATTTCCGACTTCTCTGGGCAAGGATTGGTAAGACAATATGTTTTGAATGCGGTAAGGTTGTAAAAAAGGACGACACGGGAACAGTTTCCGGTTGGTTAGAAAACCAGCCTGAAGGTACAAAGTTTTATTTAGGATTTCCTTTATACGAGCACGAAGGTCATTCTATAAAAGAAGAAATCGAGCTTATAAAAAAACGAGGTTTTTTCAGACTCTTTCATAAAGGAAAACTCATCGATCTGAATGAGGAAAAATTTCTTCCCAAAGATAAGAAAGGAATAAGCGTTGTTGTTGAAAGATTAAAAGTTGAGAAAGGTAAAATCAGGGAAAAATTATCCGATTCTTTTGAAGTAACTTTTAAGGAGGGTGAAGAACGACTTGTTCTAATTAACGTAGAGACGAATGAAGTAAAAGAGTTCAACAAGTTTTATGAATGCTGCGGGATAAGATATGAGGAACCGGAACCAAGATTCTTTTCCTTTAACAATCCTTTCGGTGCTTGCCCTGTTTGCCAGGGTTTCAGTAAGATCATCGGCATCGATATGAACCTGGTAATTCCAAATCCGAATTTAAGTATTATGGATGGAGCAATTGCACCTTTCAGATCAGCCAAGTACAGTTCGAACATGCGCTCACTCGTTCAGAATGCGAAGGATCATAATATTCCATTAAACATCCCGTTTAGAAAATTAACCGATGAACAGATTAAGCTGGTAAGGAAAGGATTCGGGCGTTACAAGGGAATTGATAAATTTTTTGAAGAGCTTGAAGCGAAAACATACAAGATGCACATACGGGTTTTGCTTAGTCGCTATAGGGCTTACACTACCTGTACAGCATGTAAAGGATCGCGTTTAAGAAGAGAAGCTATGCAGGTTAAGATTAATGATAAATCGATTTACGATATCGTAAAACTGCCCATAGAAAAATCCCTCGAGTTTTTTGAAAGTCTTGAATTAAGTGAATACGAGCAGCTTGTAGCCGATAGAATTTTAAAAGAAATTATTAAACGCTTAACGTTCCTTAACAATGTCGGAATCGGTTACCTTACGATGGATAGAATCAGCAGTACTCTTTCCGGTGGTGAAACACAAAGAATTAATTTAGCAACATCTATCGGTTCTTCATTGGTTGGAACTCTTTATGTGCTTGACGAACCAACAATCGGACTTCATCCGCGCGATAATACAAAGCTGATAAACCTGTTGAAAAATTTAAGAGATATCGGCAACACGGTTCTGGTTGTTGAGCACGATGCAGAAATGATGAGCGAAGCAGATCTTGTTTTTGATATGGGTCCAAAAGCAGGAAACTTTGGTGGGAATATTGTGGCATCGGGGACAGTTGATGAAATTAAAAACAACAAGGATTCACTTACCGGTAAATATCTTTCCGGTAAGATAAAGATTCCACTGCCGGTTAAGAGAAACAAGAAAACAACTAAAAGCATCGATATTATCGGTGCAAGAGAAAATAACCTGAAGAGTCTGAATGTGGAAATTCCTTTAAACAAATTTGTTGTAATCACAGGTGTAAGCGGTTCAGGAAAAAGCACATTGATACACGATATTCTTTATGCAGGCATAGCAAAGAATTTTGGAATGGCGCCGCAGCATATTGGTAAGTTTGATGACATTCGGGGAATGAATTATATAGATGAAATAGAAATTGTCGATCAATCGCCAATTGGTAAATCTCCCCGTTCCAACCCGATAAGTTACGTTAAAGCTTTCGAACATATCCGTGAATTATTTGCTTCAACACACCAGGCAAAAGCGCGGGGATATAAACCGGGATATTTTTCTTTCAACGTACCGGGTGGAAGATGCGAAACATGTTCGGGTGATGGTTACATAAAAGTTGAAATGCAGTTTCTTGCCGATCTGTATTTAACCTGCGATGACTGCGGCGGTACCCGTTACAAAAAAGAAACAAGGGAAATTACTTACCGTGGTAAAAATCTTGTCGATGTTCTTGAGATGAGTGTGGATGAGGCTATAGAATTTTTTAAAGGCAATGATAAAGTCCTGAAATATTTAAATGTGCTTGCCGATGTTGGATTGGGTTATATCAAGCTTGGTCAACCATCGAACACACTTTCAGGAGGGGAAGCGCAGCGTGTTAAGCTTGCATCACATCTTTCTGTTCAACGGGATAAAAAACATACTTTGTTCATTTTTGATGAACCCACAACCGGTCTTCACTTCGATGATATTTCAAAATTGCTGAATTGTTTTCAGCTTCTGCTTGAAAGAAACAATTCGGTTGTAATTATTGAGCATAATCTCGATGTAATTAAATGTGCGGATTATATAATCGATCTTGGACCGGAAGCCGGTGATAAAGGCGGAGAAATAGTTACAATGGGAACACCGGAAGAAATTGTAAAAGTTGAGAAATCCTGGACGGGGAAATATCTGAAGCCTTATCTTAATGGGAAGGTCAAGATTTAAGCAATGTAAAATGCTAAAGCTAAAGTATAAAGACTTTTTTGAATAGCCACGCCCTTTAGAGGCTGTGTGAAAACGAAAATGGTTCTGGTAGCCGCAACCTTCAGGTTGCGTTTTAATAAAATAGCGCAGTCTAAAGACTGCGGCTACCGCCTTTTTTTGATTATCAGACAATCTTTAAAGGGCGTGGCAAGTCAATCACCAAAATTAGTTAAGTCTTAACAATCACCTTTCCAATCGTATTCCCCGATTGAAAATATTTTAATGCGTTGATCAATTCTTCAAACGGGAAGACTTTAGCAATGTAAGGCTTGGGAAGATCCATTTTTATTATTTCACCAAGCATCTTTTTTAATTCATCTGCTCTATTCCATAAGTAGATAAGGTTGAATCCCATTATCGATCTGTTTGTATCGGAAAGTTTTAACGGATCGATTTTCGGTCTCGTTAAGAATTGATAAATAAGTTTAGCGTAATTTGGCGATGGTGAATGAGACATAAATTGTGCCCCGCCGTAAATAATAATTCTACCACCCGGCGAAAGCAGGCTTAAACAATCCTCAAAAACGTTCCCGCCAATTGATTCAAGTACGATGTTCAAATCTCTATTCCCTAATGCTTCTTTTAGTTCTTCTCTGAAATTTGTACCACGTACAATTATCTTATCGTAACCTTCCTTTTGCAAAAACTCTATTTTGTTTTTGTTGCCTACACTGCCGATTGTATAAGCATTAAATTTTTTAGCTATCCGGTTTGCGTAGATTCCTACTCCGCCCGCCGCGCTGTTAACAAGTACAGTATAATCATTTTTAATATTTCCAAGTTCGATGAGAGAGTAATACGCAGTTAAAGGTTGGACAATAAATGCTGCACCTTCTTCATACGAAAAACCATTAGGTAATTTTAAAACATAATCTTTGTTAATGTTCAAATGAGAAGTATAAGCTCCGAATCGAACTGCTCCAATTATGTCATCACCTTCATTGAATTCAGTTACTCCTTTACCAGCTTTGATTATCGTTCCTGAATATTCTAACCCGGGAATAAAGCTTTCTTTCGGTGTAGCGCTGTAAAGACCCTGAATAGCAAACAGATCTGCAAAGTTCAGTCCTATGGCTTTAATTTCCACAGTCACTTCGTCTTCAGCCGGATTGAGAAGCTCTTCTTCTATAAGCTTAAGATTTTTTATTGAACCGGCTTTATTAATTCTGTATGATTTTCTTTTCATTACAAGTAAAATTTTGATTTAATTAATTCGTCTGTTTATGTTTTATAAGGTTATTTAGTTTGGTTTAAAAATGGAAGTAAAAAGATGAAATTCAAAATCTGTTTTTACATAATAATTTTTCAAATAATACTTTCCGGTACGTTATTATCTCAATCGGAAAGTCGATATACAATTGTAATTCATGGCGGTGCAGGATACATTCCTACTGATATTAGCAGCGAAACAAAAGAAGCATACCTTAATTCTCTCGATGAAGCTTTAAATATCGGGAAAAAGATATTAGAATCCGGTGGGACAAGTCTCGAGGCTGTAGAACAGGTAATTCGTTTTTTTGAAGACAACTCTTTCTTCAATGCAGGAAAAGGTGCAGTGTTTACATCGGAAGGAACACACGAACTCGATGCTTCTATTATGAATGGAAAAGATTTAAGCTGCGGTGCAGTTGCAGGCGTTAAGATAATTAAACATCCTATTTCACTTGCAAGATTGATAATGGAAAAAACTCCTCACGTTCTTTTTGCAGGAGAGGGAGCCGATAAGTTAGGATTAAAGTTTGGTGTCGATACCGTTGATAACCACTACTTCGATGTGGAGAGCCGGTACAAACAATGGAAATCAAAACATAAAGAAAAAGTAAAAGGCACTGTGGGTTGTGTCGCAATCGATCAGTATGGAAATATTGCAGCAGGAACCTCGACCGGCGGACTTACCGATAAGTGGGCTGGTAGAGTTGGTGATTCACCTTTGGTAAATGCCGGAACTTATGCAAACAATAAAAACTGCGGTGTTTCATGCACGGGACAGGGTGAACTTTTTATCCGCCACACCGTAGCTTTCAATATTTCCGCTTTGATGGATTATAAAGGATTATCGCTACAGGAAGCAGCCGATGAAGTTATAAACAGTCTACCCGAAGGCAGCGGAGGTGTGATTGCTGTTGATAAAGATGGTAACTATGTCTTTGCTTTTAACACAACAAGTATGTTGCGAGGAGTTGCAGACTCTGAAGGAAAATTTGAAACGGCTATATGGAAATAAAAAGTCAACCGGAAACATTCTCCTGTCGGAATACCTATCCGCTGAAAGAGGATTGGTAGATTAATAGTCATACCGTTAATAAAGGGAATAAAAAACTTTATGAGAACCAAAATAGTATTATTGATTCTTTCGATAATAGTAACCGGTCTATCCTGCTCAATATTAAATTCAAAAGAGTTGGTAAAATTACCAAATTTCAATAACGAGAATTCATTGGATTCGGTGCAGGCAGAAATTGTTTATAAATATATTAAACACTATCCAAATGGGACACAACTTTCCGTTTGCATCTTAACTGGCAGCAAGGAAAAGTATGTAGGTATTGAACGACGCAATGATTCGTTAGTATATGTAGAGAACAGAAATAGCACATTTGAAATTGGTTCAATAACAAAAAGTTTTACCGGTATTATGCTCGCAAAACTTGTTTATGATGGAAAAGTTAATCCCAACGAACCGATAAAGAATATCTTACCGATAAAATTAAAACAAAGCTCATTGAATGGCGTAGAGATAACGCTTACTCACCTTGCTAATCATACATCCGGATTGCCGTTTGAACCGAACGATGTTAAATTTAATAACGAGCTAAATGCCCCTTATGATCCATACGATCCTTATCATTCATATGATATTAAGAGACTTAATAATTATCTAACAAATGAAATGAAATTACAATCGACACCGGGAGAAGTTAGAAAATACTCAAACCTTGATTTAGCTTTATTGGGACATATCCTTACTTTAATTACAGGAAAATCCTACGAAGAATTTCTTCGGGAAATAATCTGTGCCCCGTTAGGAATGGAGAATACTTACATCAAATTTAATGATGATAGGAGAAAGTCATTAGTCCAAGGAAGAAAGAAAAACGGGGAACCTTTTAACTGTGATGAAATCCAAAATAACGCCTTCATTGGAGCAACTGGGATTAAATCTTCTGCTGTTGATCTTGCCAGGTATCTGAATGCAAATATTTACGACACAACATATTTCTATCTTGCACAGAAAACTACCAAGGTTACGAATGACCATTTTACCGAAAGTCTTGGCTGGTCTACTTATAACGAAAATGGGAAACATCACGTTGGTGCATTTGGCTCTACCGGTGGATATACATCCGGGATTATATTTGAACGTAACGAACGGGTTGGTATAGTTATATTAAGTAATGTTTCAGCTTTTACAGCAACTGATGGAAATACAATTGAAGATTTATGTAAAGAACTTTATGGACCAATGCCATATGCTTCCGGGACAAAAAAATAAAATTCATTTATTAGTGTAACAGCTTTTACACCCGCATGCGTTTTTTATGCGGAATTGGTAAAGTTTTTTGGTTTGGTGAAAAAGTAAGCATAGTTTGTAACATTGTTCTTATAAATAAATTTGTTAAATATATTTGGTGGTAACTTTTCAGTCCAATAGTATTGTTAGTATTAGAAATAAAAAAGGAGTAATAGTGAAACCAAATCACGGTGACTATGCACCGTATTATGAGAGGTATATAAGTCTCCTTCCCGATGATGATATCCTTTCCATCCTGGAAGTTCAAAAGAAAACATCGGAAGAATTCTTAAAAACATTATCCGAAGAACAGGGAAACATTTCTTATACTGAAGGTAAATGGACGATTAAAGAAGTAGTAGGACACATCATTGATACGGAAAGAGTTATGGCTTACCGAGCTTTATGTTTCAGCCGGGGAGAAAAACAATCTCAACCCGGGTTTGAACAGGAAGACTACATTGCAAACGGCAATTACAACAATAGAACGATGGATGATCTGATAAATGAATTTATTGCAGTTAGAAATGCAAATCTTATTATGTTTAAAAGTTTTTCGGAGGAGATGTTAAAACAGAGTGGAATTGCAAGTGATAACAAGGTTACCGTTCTTGCTCTTATTTACATCATTGCCGGTCACGAAAAACATCATATAAAAATCATAAAAGAAAAATATTTGAAGAAACCTGTTGAGTGAAACTATATAAAAACCGTTAAAACGGTTATGATTTTTTTTGTTTTGTTAGATTCTCACCGGGATTAATCCCGGTGAGAACCTTTAACCCTAACCACATTAACTGTTTTAACAGTTTATTTTTTTATTTCACACAATAGGTCCTAAGAAATGCTAAATAACTTTTCTTATCTCATCAATTATTTTTTCTGTTGCACCGATGTTTTCCTGAACATATTCCAGCGAAAGCTTACCGCGGCTTTTTCTTAATTCTGCATCAATAAACAACGTTCGAAGTCTTCTGTATGCTTCCCGTTTTCCACGAATCAATAATCCACCGCCGCGTGTGTGAAGCTGCTTAGCTTCCTGAGAATTTTCAATCTTTGGTCCGAACATGACCGGTATTCCGTAAACAGCAGCTTCAAGTACATTGTGCACATTTTGCTTGAAGCTTCCGCCAACAAATGCAACATCAGCATAAGTATAAAGCGTTAGAAGAATGCCAATCGAATCAACAATTATTACATCTTCACCGGCATAACTATTTAAATGAGAGAACCTGATTGTTTTTAATATCCCTGCAAATTCATTTTCTATTTTTTCAAGATGAAGTAAAGTCGGTTCATGAGGTGCTATAATTAACATTACATTTTTGTCAAACTTTGCAAGTTTCACAAATGCGGGAAGAATCACTTCTTCGTCCTGTTCCCAGGTGCTGCCGGCAACAAAAACCTTTTTATTTTCGATTATCGGTTTGTTAATTAGTTTTTTATCTCTTGCAAGTAAGCTTTTTTGCAAAACCCGGTCGAAGCGCGTATCCCCAACTACCCTGATTGATTCATCGCTGCAATTAAATAATTTGAACCCTTCGGCATCGGACTGAGAAACTGTTAAAAATCTTGATATATTCGAGAACAAAGCTTTGTGAAATGATCTGAGAACCGATAAAGTCCGGAGTGAGTCTTTACGCATTGTAGCATCAACAATGAATATAGGAATATGGAACTCTTTTAATTTGTAAATTATATTCGGCCAGATATCGTAGCGCATCATAATTGCAAGATCGGGTTTTACAATTCTAACAAATTTATCCGCATTAATTTTTGTATCGAACGGAAGGTAAGAAATTATATCTGCGTTAGGATATTTACGTGAGTTTTCATAGCCGGATGGTGAAAAGAATGTAATGATGATATTTACTTTTTGTTCATTTCTTAATTTTTCTATTATGGGTTTAGCCTGCTCAAATTCACCGAGCGATGCGGAGTGAAACCAGATATTTTTTTTGTTCCTATCAAGAAGACGAATTCCAACGATCAGCTCTTCAAAAACTCGCTTTCTGCCATCAATGCCTGTCCTAACTTTTTGATTGAATAATCCTAAAACCTGTAATGCCAGGCTCAAAGTTGGAAGAAATATAATGTTATAAAAAACGGACCAGAATTTTTTCATGTATTCAGAAACGATTTCAGATTGTTAAATGCGAGTTGCGGCGATAATTCCAGCATACATTTAAAATGTTTCTTCGGGCATTCATTTCTGCCGATGTGACTGCAAGGTCTGCACGATAAATTATTGTTTTCCATTACTAGGCTTTTGCTTTTGTAAGGAGAAAAGCCGAACTCCTTAACAGTGGAACCGAAGAAAGCGATAACGGGTATTTTCATTGCTGCTGCAGTGTGCATTAAACCGGAATCGTTGCAGAAAATTGTTTTACACTTTTCCATATCGGCTGCAGTTTGCAGTATATCGTTATCATTACATAGATTTATTGAATTCACAAGTTGGTTTTCGATTTCACTACAAAGTAATTTATCATCCTTACCACCGAAAAGTATTACCTGGTATCCATTCTGTTCAAGAAGCTTTCCGAGTGCAATATAATATTCTTTGGTCCATCTTTTAGTTAAATGTTTTGCCCCGGGACAAAGACCAATTTTATTTTTATCGCTATCATTAAAAAGAAAAGGCTTTTTATCTGTAAAAAGGTTCAATCCTTCATTATCTAATTCAAAATCTTCAACGGTTTGAGCATATCTTTCCGCAATCGAAAGAGAATTCTTCAGTAAATTAATTTTAAAATGAACGAGCAAAAACTTTTTAAGATCATTCTTCCTGAACGATATAACCGGACAGCCGGGTTTTTTTAATAATATTTTTGATCGAAAATTATTTTGAAGATCTACAATCAGATCGTATCCATTATCATTAATCATTGAACCGAGCCTGCCAACTTCTTCCTTATTTGAATCGTAAAAAAAAATATTATTTATGCACGTGTTTAGTCTCAACAGGTCATGAAATTCTTTTCTTAATACAAAATCTATTTCAATACCGGGATATTGATTTTTAATGGTTCTAATCATCGGAGTTGTAAGGAGGATATCTCCAAGTGAACTAAGTCGTACGATGAGTAATTTTCTAACTGCGTTAAGTTTCAAAACACTTTATTTTTATGTAATATTGCACAAATTTATATAAATATGCTGTTCATAGCCAAATAGAGTTGATGTTTGCATTCAACCCATATATTTTTACAAAAGTAAAATTGAGGTTTTAATATGAGTACATTGCCGCCCCCAAAGACGAAAGAGTTTCCCGATTCTTCATTAGAAAAAAAAGTATACAGCATTGTAAATTCATTTGTGGATTATCTGCCGATTGCCAATGACAGAAACAGGCTTGGATTCGGATTGTACAAATACATGTCCGGGGAAGGTGATCCGCCTGAGATACTTATTCAGACCTCTAAATTAAAATTGGAAGGAATTTCAGCAAAAGAATTTGCAAAAAAAATAAAACTGGAAATAGAAAGGATTAAATAGTACGGAGTTCTAAAAAATAATTAACGTTTTTTTTCAACTTCACTTTCTGCCATAAACTTTTCAACCATGGTAACATCGTCTACGCTTCCTACAAATATCGGTACCCTTTGATGAAGATTGTCGGGTTTGATATCCAGTATTCTCTGCTTCCCATCGATTGCTCTTCCACCTGCCTGTTCAGCAATAAACGCAACCGGATTACATTCGTACATAAGTCTTAATTTTCCATTAGGATTTCTTGAATCGCCGGGATACATATAAATTCCACCGTATAATAAATTACGATGAAAGTCTGCTATCATCGAACCGATATATCTTCCTGAGTACGGACGATCCGTTTTTTCATCTTCTTCCTGCAGGTATTTTATGTACTTCTTTAAACCCGGATGCCAGTAAAGATAATTCCCTTCGTTGATGCTGTAGATTTTTGCTTTTTTAGGTATCTGAATATTGTTGTGTGAAAGTATAAATTCGCCGAATGCCGGATCGAGTGTAAAACCGTGAACACCATTTCCTGAAGAATAAACTAATATTGTGCTCGAACCGTAGACTATATATCCTGCCGCTACTTGTTTGGATCCCGGTTGTAAACAATCTTTCAGTGTTCCGGATTCTCCATCGGGAGAAATGCGGCGGTAGATTGAAAAGATAGTTCCAATGCTTACGTTTGCATCTATGTTAGATGAACCATCAAGTGGATCGAACAGAAGTACGTACTTGCCCAAATTAAATTTAGGCGGGATGTGAATAATATCTTCTTCTTCTTCAGAAGCCATTACACAAAGATGCCCACCGTGATCCATTGCCCTTATGAGCATATCGTGTGCAAAAATATCAAGCTTCTTTACTTGTTCACCATGCACGTTACTATCACCGGTAAATCCGATTATATCGACCAATCCCGCCTTATTAACTTCGAGTGAAATGACTTTAGCAGCTAAAGATAAGTCGTGCAATAAACCTGAAAGCTCTCCTGTTGCATTAGGATACTTTTTTTCTTCTTCAACAATATGACGGGCTAAGGTAGAGAATTTCATCTTTGCCATTTATGCACTTCCTATTAATTAAAAAATTAAGATGCAGCTACTTCCTGATCTTTGTATTGCAACTGGTATAGACGATAATAAATCCCCCGTTTTGCAAGCAGTTCCTGGTGATTACCGGTTTCACGAATTTCACCTTTGTGTAATACGATAATTTTATCGGCATTTTGTATTGTAGATAATCTATGTGCGATAACGATAGCTGTTCTTCCAACAAGTAATTTTTCAATGGCTCTTTGAATAAGCTGCTCTGCTTCGGTATCAACGCTTGAAGTTGCTTCATCAAGAATCAAAATTCTTGGATTGTAAGCAAGGGCACGGGCAAAAGAAATTAATTGTTTTTGCCCAACACTAAGAGTTGCGCCGCGTTCTTTTACCTCTTCCAGGTAATTATTTGGCAGCTTTTGAATAAATTCATCTACTCCAACATTTTTTGCTGCTTCAATTATTTTTTTGCGGGGAATATCTTCATTATTCAAATTTATATTCGATTCAATATTTCCTGAAAATAAAAACACATCCTGTAAAACAATAGAAATAAATTTTCTTAAATCTTTTTTATCGAATCGTTCAATATTTATGCCATCGACAAGAATCTCGCCTTTATTTATATCATAAAAACGCGTTAGAATATTTATTAAACTTGTTTTGCCGGCACCGGTATGACCGACAATTGCAACCGTTTCTCCGGGATTAATTGTGAAAGAAATATTCCTGAGTACATAATCTTCATCGTTATATGCAAAGCAAACATCTTTAAATTCAATTTTGCCGTCTACTTTATCTAACGGCAAAGGTTGTTCGGGATTTTTGATAAATGTTTTGTTATCAAGCAGCTTAAAAATTCTTTCCGATGAAGCCATTGCAGTCTGCATAATGTTATACTTTTCAGAAAGATCACGTATCGGTCTGAAGAACATTTCTGTGTATTGAATGAATGCAAATAAAACTCCGATTGTTAAAGCACTTTGAACAACTTCACCACCTCCGTACCAAATGATCAGTCCGATTGCAATAGAACTTAGAAGCTCTACGCTTGGGTAAAAAACAGCATAGTAAAAAATGGATTTTATATTTGCAGCACGGTAATCACTATTGATATTTGAAAATTTATCAAGCTCATGTTTTTCTTTGTTGAAAATTTTTACAATTCCCATTCCGGTGATATGTTCCTGCATATAAGAATTCAATCTTGCAAGGTGAAGTCTTACATCGCGGTAACTTTCCCTTGCTTTTCTGCGGAAAAGAAAGGTACCGTAAATAAGCACCGGCAGTACCGAAAGCGTTACAAGCGAGAGCTGCACATCCATAAAAAACATAAATCCGAGTATCCAGATAATTATAAACACATCGCTGAATACCATTACAATACCTGATGAAAAAAGTTCGCCAAGCGCTTCTACATCGTTTGTTGCGCGTGTTACTATTCTTCCAATAGGAGTCTTATCAAAAAATTTGAGTGCAAGCTTCTGGATATGATTAAATAGCTGAGTCCTGAGATCGTAAAGTGTTTTTTGCCCAAGGTACTGAGTGAAATAGGTTAAAAAGTATTGCATCACAGCCTGGATAAGCAGAGATGCAAATAGAAATATCCCGATGAGCATTAAGCCATGATAATCTGAATTAACTATGTAATCGTCTATTGCTATCTTTGTAAGATAAGGACGTACAGGTCCCAACGCTGCAACTAATACATTTAAAAATATTGCAAAGATGACATAATGCTTGTAAGGTTTTACATAACCGAGAAGTCTCTTCATCAACCTGGCATCGTAAGCTTTGCCGAGTATTTCGTCTTCGCTTTTATAATCGTTTGCCATTTATTGTATCTAAATTACTTTGTAATAAGTTTTATTTTCTAAAAACGATTTTATGTTATCAATTGTTGTATCCATAATTCTCTCAACAGCCTCGATAGAATCAAAAGCCATATGCGGTGTTATGATAACATTTTCTTTTCTTAACAGGATATTTCTTTTTAATAATGATTCCAGGTGATCCACTGAAACATTTTTAGTTAGCATCTGGTTCTCTTCTTTTAGGAGCTCCTCACCTTCGAAAACATCAAGACCTATTCCTCCGAATATATTTTTATCGACAGCGTAATACAACGCTTCAGGTTCAATAAGTCCACTTCGTGCTGTGTTGATGAACAACGTTCCTTTTTTAACAATCTTAATGTTGTTCATATTCAGAAGATGGTGTGTATGCTTATTGTAAGGGCAATGCAAAGTGATTATATCTGAATTCTTTAACAATGTTTCCAGCGATTCATACTTGAAATCAAGCAACTCTGCAAGAATATGATTATGATTGGTATCCGATGCAATAACATTCATTCCAAATCCGCGAGCTATTTTTATTACGTGAACACCTATGCTTCCCGCACCGATCACACCGAGGGTTTTTCCTTTAAGGTCAAATCCTTGCAGTCCCTTAAGATCGAAATCATTTCTTATCGTTCTAACGTATGCTTTGTGTAGGTTTCGTGACAAAGCAAGAATCAAGGCGAAGGTATGTTCTGCGACAGTGTTCTCACCATAATATGGAACGTTCGCAACGGAAATTCGTTTGGCTTTTGCTGTCTTAATATCAATATGATTAAAACCCGTGCTTCGGGTAGAAATCAGCTTGAGCTTTTTAGCTTTGTCGATAACTTTAGAATTCAGATTAGAATAAATAAATGGAGATATTACATTAACATCTGAAACAAGTTCAACATTTTTCTCATTAAGCGCTTCAGAATAAAATTCGATTTCAAAATCTTTTCCCAATTTTTTCTTCAGATATTTTTTTTCTTTAGTCGTAGTTTCAAAAAATGCTACTGTGGTTTTTGCCATCGTTTACTTTAATTCCTCCAATTCTTCTTCAAGTAATTGTTTGTAATGAAGACTTGCATAAATTCCATTCTTGATCACAAGTTCATCGTGTTTACCCTGTTCAGCTATTTTTCCTTCGTGTAAAACAATGATATGATCGGCATCTTTAACAGTAGAAATTCTATGACTGATAATAATGCTTGTTCTGCCTTTCATAAACCGTTTCAGGTTTTTTAGTATTTCTTCTTCTGTGTTAGTATCTACTGAAGAGAAGGAATCATCCAGTATTAAAATATTCGGATCGATGGCTAATGCCCTTGCAAGCGAGCATCTTTGTTTCTGTCCGCCTGAAAAAGTTATTCCTCTTTCCCCAACTATCGTTTCGAACCCAAGTG
>Ga0210133_1000389_pt1 | contig 16277 bp, 19 predicted proteins | sample Joice_ThreeSqC_D_2_FD_184874 | JGI IMG/M metagenome (GOLD analysis project Ga0210133, IMG submission 184874) | Wetland microbial communities from San Francisco Bay, California, USA, that impact long-term carbon sequestration - Joice_ThreeSqC_D1... | ecosystem: Environmental > Aquatic > Marine >...
TGGTGAAGGCGATCTCGCTCGATCGCCACAGCACCGGCTTTGCCTAGCAATGCTCTGAAGTCGGGGTTTCACGAGGGGGCGGAGCCCCTTGTTCCGACCTCGCCTAGAGGCGCATCCAGCCGCGCCTCAGCAGCGCGAGCACCATCCAGCCGAGCGCGAAGCCCAGGCCCACGTTCCACACCGCGCAGCCGGCGGTGACCAGCGTGGCGAAGCGCTCGTCCTTGGCCTTGCTGAAGTCGCAGGCGCCGAGCGCAAGCTGCGCGCCGGTGAGAAACAGCACCACGCCGAGCACCGGAACGGGAAAGATGCGCAGCAGCGTGGTCACCGAGTCGCTGAAGAACAGGCCCGCCAGGCACAGGATGACGCCCATGATCACGACCGAGCCGCCCGTGCGCGCGCCGAAGCGCACGTGCCCCGCCATGCCGCCCGCGCCGTGGCACATCGGCACGCCGCCGACGGAGGCGCCGAACAGGTTCATGAGGCCGGTGGAGATCGACACCCGGCGCTCGGTCACCGCGCGCTGCGGGAACAGGCGGTTGTTCTCCTCCTTGAGGGCGAGGATGGCGTTGCCGAAGGTGAGCGGAAGCTGCGGCAGCGCGAGGAACACCACGCCCACCAGCAGGTCGCTCCAGGTGAAGCCGGTGAGCGCGAACGAAGGAAGCCGGAACGCCGGCTCGAGCGCGGCGAGGTCGTCGGCGAGCCGCGGGTCCGCGACGATCGCCGCGCCGGCGCCGAACAGCAGCAGCACGAACATCGCCGGCACGTGGCGGTTGACGAGCAGCAGCAGCGTGAGCGCAAGCCCGATCGCGGCGATCAGCCAGCCGCCGGCCATCATCTTCACGCCTTCGAGCATGAAGCCGAAGCCCAGGCCGAGGATGATGCCGATGGCGATCGGCCGCGGCACGAGGCGCGAGATCTTCTGCGCGAGGCCGGTCATGCCGAGCACCAGCCACACGAGCCCGGTGGCGAAGCCGCCGACGAACACCGCCTGCGGCGTGATCGCCACGGTCTGCGCGGCCTGCGTCGCGGCGACTGCGCCGATCGCCTTCATCGGCTGTACCGGGACCGGGGTCTTGTAGTACAGGCCCACCGCGATCATGCACACGCCGAAGCCGAGCAGGATGCCCAGCGGGTCGATGCCCACGACGGCGATATAGGCCAGGACGAACGGCAGAAGGGTACCGAGGTCGCCGAAGGCCCCGGCCCACTCGGCGCGGTCGTAGCGGTTGCCGTTCCTCGCCGCGCGTACGCTCACCGCGGCGCTGAGGCTCTCAGCAGGCTCGTGCGCCATGCGGTGCGCGGCGCCGCTGCGGGCGTGCTCTGCGCGCCGCCGGCAGCACTTCGCCGATCTCGAACGCCTGGCCGGTGATCGCGTTGCCGTAGCCCGGCAGGCGCGCGAGGATCGCGGCGAACGCCTCCCCACCGAGCAGCGGCTGCAGCGCTGCCAGGCTCTCGCGCCGGCCGGCGAGGTAGTAGCGCTCGGTGAGCAGCGGCAGGAACTCCAACTCGTACTCCGCAGCGGCGGCCTTGACGCCGAAGCCCGCATCCGCGCGGCCGCCGGCGATCGTCGCCGCGACCGCGAGGTGCGTGAACTCCTCGTTCAGGTAGCCGTCGATGCGCGCGGGGTCGATGCCCGCGCCCTCCAGAAGCTGGTCGAGCTCCAGGCGGCTGCCGGAGCCGCGCTGGCGGTTGACGAAGCGCACGCCGGCACGCGCCAGGTCGGCGAGGCTCGCGATCGCCTTCGGATTGCCGCGCGCGAGCATCAGGCCTTGCGTGCGGGTGGCGAGGCCGACGAGGCGGTGGCGCCGGGGATCCAGCGCATGCGCGAATTGCGCTGCCGCGTGCGCCTCGAGCCCCTCGGCGATATGAAAGCCCGCGAGCTCGCACTGCTCGTGCGCCAGGGCGCCGAGCGCGGCGAGGCTGCCCTGGAAGCGCAGGTCGAGCTTCAGGCCGTCGCGCTGCGCGAGCCGGTCGCGCAGCTCGGCGAGCGCGAGGTCGTGGCTCGCGCAGATCGCGAGGCGCGGCGCGCCATCTTCTGCGCCGTGCGCGAGCGCGCCCTCGATCTCATGGCGCAGGCTGTCGAAGTCCGGCGCAAGCCGCGCCTGCACCAGCTCCTGCGCCCAGAGGAGCTTGCGGCCGAACTCGGTGAGCTTCGCGCCGCGACCCTTCTTCAGCGTGACGAGCGGCTGGCCGAGGCGGCGCTGCCACAGGCCCATCATTCCCCAGACGTGGCGATAGGACATGCCCGTCTCGCGCGCCGCGGCCGCGATCGAGCCCGAGACGTGCACCGCGTAGAGCACCTCGAACAGCCGCGCATCGAGCACGCTGCCCTTGCCCGAGGCGGGGCGCCATTCGTACTGCAGGCTCAGCTTGATCATGGCGCTCGAGTGTACGCGAGGGCCGATTATGCACTCCGCTTCATATTTGTCCGCCGCCGGGCTGCACATAGCATGCCTCCACTTCGAGGAGGAAGCCCGCTGAATTCAATCGCCGAGGCGCTCGCCAGCGCGCTCGGGCTGATCACGACATGGGACCCCAGACTCGTCGAGATCGTCGCCCTGAGCCTCAAGGTGAGCCTGAGCGCCGTGCTGTTCGCCACGCTGCTCGCGCTGCCGCTCGGCGCGGCGGTGGCGGTCGCGCGCTTTCCGGGGCGGCACGGCGTCATCGTCGTGCTGAACGCGCTCATGGGGCTGCCGCCGGTGGTCGTGGGGCTGGTCGTCTACGTTCTCCTCTCGCGCGCCGGACCCTTCGGCGAGTGGGGGCTTCTGTTCACGCCGCCGGCGATGGTCATCGCGCAGACGATCCTCATCCTGCCGATCATCGCGGCGCTCGCGCGCCAGGCGGTGGAGGATGCCTGGATCGAGTACCAGGACCAGCTGCGCTCGCTCGGGGTATCGGGGATCGCTGCAGCGCTGACGCTCCTCTGGGATATCCGGTACTCGCTGCTCACCGCAATCCTTGCGGGCCTGGGCCGCGCGAGCGCGGAAGTGGGCGCGGTGATGATCGTCGGCGGCAACATCGACGGGGTCACGCGCGTGATGACCACCTCGATCGCGCTCGAGACCTCGAAGGGCGACCTGCCGCTCGCGCTCGGGCTGGGCATCGTGCTCATCCTGCTGGTGCTGCTGCTCAACGCGGCCGCCTTCCTGGTCAAGGAAGCGGCGCAGAGGAAGTACGGGTGAGCGCGCTGCTGCCGCTGCGGCTCGCCGAAGTGAGCTTCCACGCGGGCGGGCGCGTGATCCTCGACCGTGTCGACGCGGAGATCGCCGCCGGCCCGCGCAGCGTGATCCTCGGCGCCAACGGCGCCGGCAAGAGCGTGCTGATGCGCATCTGCCACGGGCTGCTCGCGCCGACCTCCGGCGCGGTGCAGTGGAGCGAGGCCGAGCTTCCGCGCCGGCCACGGCGCCAGGCGATGGTGTTCCAGCGCCCGGTGATGCTGCGCCGCTCCGCGCTCGCCAATGTGGTCTACGCGCTGAAGGCGGCGCAGGTGCCGCGCGCCGAGCGCCGGGCGCACGCCGTGGCTGCGCTCGCGCACGTCGGCCTCGGGCATCTCGCCGAGCATCCCGCACGCGTGCTCTCGGGCGGCGAGCAGCAGCGCCTCGCGCTCGCGCGCGCGTGGGCGCTCAAGCCCGAGGTGCTGTTCCTCGACGAGCCGACGGCCAACCTCGATCCCTCGGCCACGAAGGAAGTGGAAGGGATCATCGCGGCGATCCACGCCGCGGGCACCAAGGTCGTGATGACCACGCACAACCTCGGCCAGGCGCGACGCATTGCCGACGAGATCCTGTTCCTGCACCAGGGCCGGCTCGCCGAGCGCGCGCCGGTCGAGCGCTTCTTTTCGCAACCCGGCTCCGCGGAAGCGGCGGCCTTCATCAAAGGAGAACTTCCATGGACTTGAAAAAATGCACCGCCATCGCGGTGCTCGGCGCAGCGCTCGTCGCGTCAGCACCGGCACGATCCGACGATCGCTATATCGTCGTCTCGTCGACCACCTCGACCGAAAACTCGGGTCTGTTCAAGTACCTGTTGCCGATCTTCAAGTCGAAGAGCGGCGTCGCGGTGCGCGTGGTCGCGCAGGGCACCGGCCAGGCGCTCGACATGGGCAAGCGCGGCGACTGCGACGTGGTGTTCGTGCACAACAAGAACGCCGAGCTGAAGCTGGTCAAGGAAGGCTGGTTCGTCGACCGCCACGACGTGATGTACAACGACTTCGTGATCGTCGGGCCGAAATCCGACCCGGCCAAGGTCGCCGGCATGAAGGACGTGGTTGCCGCGATGAAGAAGATCGCTGCGGCCAAGGCGCCTTTCGCCTCGCGCGGCGACAAGAGCGGCACGCACTCGGCGGAGCTGCGGCTGTGGAAGGCGGCGGACATCAAGCCCGCGGGCGGCTGGTACCGCGAGACCGGCTCGGGCATGGGCGCGACGCTCAACACCGCGGCCGGCATGAACGCCTACGCGCTCACCGACCGCGGCACCTGGCTGTCGTTCAAGAACCGGCAGGATCTGACGATCGTGGTGGAGGGCGACAAGCGGCTGTTCAACCAATACGGCGTGATGCTCGTCAACCCGGCCAAGCATCCGAACGTGAAGAAGGCCGACGGGATGGCCTTCATCAACTGGCTCGTCTCGGCCGAGGGGCAGAAGACGATTGCAGGCTACAAGATCGACGGCGAGCAGCTGTTCTTCCCGAACGCGGCAAAGTAGCGTCCGGAAAAGGCATGCTCAGGTCTCGACGATTCACCCGAGGGAACGGAAGATGAAGCTTAGCGCCAGGAACGTGCTCAAAGGCAAGGTCGTCGCCGTGAAAAAGGGGGTCACCACGGCGCATGTCAAGATCGAGATCGCGCGCGGCATCGTGATTACTTCGTCGATCACCACCGAGGCGGTGAAAGACCTCAAACTCAAGGTGGGTGATCGGGCGGCCGCGATCATCAAGGCCTCGGAGGTGATCATCGGCAAATAGCGCGGGGAGGGAACGGCGAGCGGCTGATACAATCGGCCGCGCATGAAAACGTTCGGTTTCGCCGGATATAGCGGTAGCGGGAAGACCACGCTCATCGAGCAGCTCATTCCGCGCTTCGTCGCCCAGGGGCTGCGCGTGTCGCTCATCAAGCACGCGCACCACGCCTTCGACGTCGACCAGCCGGGCAAGGACTCCTACCGCCACCGCCACGCCGGCGCGAGCGAGGTGCTCGTGACCTCGTCGCGGCGCTGGGTGCTGATGCACGAGCTGCGCGGCGAGGCCGAGCCGAGCTTCGAGGCGCAGCTGCGGCAGCTCGGACCCTGCGACCTGCTGCTGGTCGAGGGCTTCAAGCACGCCGCGATCCCGAAGCTCGAGGTCTGGCGCGCCGAGACCGGCGAGGGCCTGCTGCACCCGAACGACCCGCATATCGTCGCGGTGGCTTCGGACGCGAAGCTCGACACCCGCCTGCCCTGGCTCGACCTGAACGACGTCGAGGGCATCAGCGGCTTCATCTGCAAGCATCTGGCGCTGGCATGAACAAGGGCCTGCTCTCGGTCGACGAGGCGCTCGCGGTCCTGCTCGAAGGGGCGCGCGCGGTGCCCGAGCGCGAGACCGTGCCGACGCTCGAGGCGACCGGCCGCGTTCTGGCGCAGGCGCAGTCCTCGACGATGGACGTGCCGCCGATGGACAACAGCGCGATGGACGGCTATGCCCTGCGCCGCGCCGATGTCCCGGCGCCGGACAGCCGCCTGCGCGTTGCACAGCGCATCGCCGCCGGCGCGGTGGGCGTGCCGCTCGCGCCCGGCAGCGCCGCGCGCATCTTCACCGGCGCGCCGATTCCGCCGGGGGCGGACGCGATCGTGATGCAGGAGTTCTGCGCGCTCGACGGCGAGCAGGTCGTCGTCAAGAAACTGCCGCAGCCCGAGGAATGGATCCGCCGCCGCGGCAGCGACATTCGCGCGGGCGCCGAGATTCTCGCCGCCGGTTCGCGCCTGCGCCCACAGGACACCGGCCTTGCGGCGTCGGTGGGCATCGCGACGCTGCCGGTGCTGCGGCGCGTGCGGCTCGGGCTGTTCTTCACCGGCGATGAGCTCGTCATGCCGGGCGACCCGCTGCCGCCGGGGCGGATCTACAACTCGAACCGCTTCACGCTGAACGGGCTGGCGAAGATCTTCGATTGCGAGACGCGCGATTACGGCATCGTGCCCGACAGCCTGGAGGCGACGCGCGCGGTGCTGCGCCGCGCGGCGGGCGAGTGCGACCTCATCGTGACCTCGGGCGGCGTGTCGGTCGGCGAGGCGGACTACGTCAAGCCCGCGGTCGAAGCCGAAGGCTCGCTGCTCATGTGGCGCATCGCGATGAAGCCGGGGCGGCCGCTCGCCTTCGGTCGCGTACGCGGCGTGCCGGGCGAAGGGCGGGAGGGCAGGGAGGCGGCGTTCATCGGCCTGCCGGGCAACCCGGTATCGAGCTTCGTGACCTTTCTCGTCTTCGTGCGGCCGTTCCTGCTCCGGACGCAGGGCGTTGTCGAGGTGGCGCCGCGCGCGCTCGATGCGCGCGCCGATTTCGACTGGCCCGAGCCCGATGCGCGGCGCGAGTTCCTGCGCGTAAAATCGAATGCCGCGGGCGGGCTCGACCTGTACCCGAGCCAGGACTCGGCGGTGATGACCTCCACCGCCTGGGCCGATGGCCTGGTCGACAATCCGCCGAACCACGCGATCCGCAAGGGCGACATGGTGCGCTATCTGCCGTTCTCGGAGTTGTACCGATGAAAGTGAAGGTGCTGTTCTTCGCTTCGCTGCGCGAGCAGCTCGGCCGCGGCAGCGAGGAGCTCGAGCTGCCGGCGGGCGTGTCCACGGTTGCTGGATTGCGCGCGCACCTCATGGCGCGCGGCGGCGCCTGGGCCGCGGCGCTCGCCGACGCGCGCCGCCTGCGTGCGGCGGTCAACCAGGACATGGCGGCGCCCGAGGCCGGCCTGCGCGCGGGCGACGAGGTCGCGTTCTTTCCGCCGGTCACCGGAGGCTGAGCTGAAGATCGCGATCCGGAGCGAGGCATTCGACGCCGGCGCGGAAGCGCAGGCGCTCGCGCACGGCAACCCGGCGGTCGGCGCACTGGCGAGCTTCGTCGGGCTGGTGCGCGATCGCAACGACGATGCGCGCGTTGCGACAATGACGCTCGAGCACTACCCCGGGATGACCGAGAAGGCGATCCAACAGATCGTCGACGAGGCGAAAACACGCTGGGCGATCATCGATTGCACGGTGATCCACCGCGTCGGCGAGCTGCGCCCCGGCGACCCGATCGTGCTGGTCGCGGTGGCGAGCGGACATCGGCGCGATGCCTTCGCTGCCTGCGAGTTCATCATGGACTATCTCAAGACGCAGGCGCCGTTCTGGAAGAAAGAGGCGACGCCCGAAGGCATGCGCTGGGTCGATGCGCGCGCGAGCGACGACGCGGCGGCATCGCGCTGGACGCCCGCGCCGACCAACAACCGCGCCGCCTGAGTTTCGCCGCCGAGGGGTGGGTCGCGCCGCGCAGAGGCCCGGTTACAATCGGCGCCAATGAATGCACTGGCCTTCCTCGCGGTCGGCGTCGGCGCGGTGCTCGGCGCGTGGCTGCGCTGGGGCCTGGGCGGCTGGCTCAACCCGCTGCTGCCGACCGTCCCGCTCGGCACGCTGGTCGCGAACCTGGCCGGCGGCTACCTGATCGGAATCGCGATCGCGTACTTCGGCGAGCATGCGGCGCTCGCCCCGGAGGCACGGCTGTTCGTGATCACCGGTTTTCTCGGGGCGCTGACGACCTTCTCGACGTTTTCGGCGGAAGCGGTCACGCTGCTGCTGCGCGCGCAGTACGGCTGGTGGGCCGCGCATGCCCTTGCGCACCTCGCAGGCTCGATCACCATGACGATCGCGGGGATTGCCAGCTGGAACCTGTTGAGAGGCTGAATCGATGACCGGCGTACACCTGCGATTCTTCGTCCATGAAGGCGAGCGACACGGGCGCGAGCTGCTTTTCGAGTGGCTGCTCAACGCCGCGAAGCATGCCGGCATTTCCGGCGGCTCGGCGTTTCGTGCCAACGCCGGCTACGGCCGCCACGGGATCCTGCACGAGGAAAAGTTCTTCGAGCTCGCGGGCAATCTCCCGGTCCAGGTGGTCTTCCTGACCCGGCGCGATCAGGCCGAGCGGCTGCTGGCGCAGGTCGCAGCCGAGGGACTGAAGCTGGTGTATTCGATATCCGAAACCGAGCTCGGTGTCACCGGTTCGGACGCCAGCTAGCTGGAGGTCGCGGGCGGCGGCTACAATGGGGCCGCAGACCGCAACCGGTCGCATTCCGGTTTCAACCTGGAGGAGGCGAAAAATGAGGATATCTGCAACCGTCGTGGCCCTGGGCAGCGCACTGGCGCTCACGCTCGCGGCCCTGCCCGCGCAGGCGCAAAAGACCCTGGACGCGGTCAAATCCAAGGGCTTCGTCCAATGCGGCGTCAACACCGGCCTCGCCGGGTTTTCGCAGCCGGACTCGAAGGGCGAGTGGAAGGGTCTCGACGTCGACCTGTGCCGCGCGGTCGCCGCCGCGGTATTCGGCGACGCGACCAAAGTCCGCTTCACGCCGCTCACCGCGCAGCAGCGCTTCACCGCGCTGCAGTCGGGCGAAATCGACCTGCTGTCGCGTAACACGACCTGGACGCTGTCGCGCGACACCAGCCTGGGCCTCAATTTCGCCGGGGTGCTCTACTACGACGGTCAGGGCTTCATGGTGCCGAAGAAGCTGAACGTGAAGAGCGCCAAGCAGCTCAATGGCGCGACGGTCTGCGTGCAGCCGGGCACCACCACCGAGCTGAACCTCGCCGACTACTTTCGTGCCAACAACATGACCTTCAAGCCGGTCGTGATCGAGAAGCTCGAGGAGGTGACCAACGCCTACTTCTCCGGCCGTTGCGACGTGTACACGACCGACGTGTCGGGGCTCGTGTCGGTGCGCAAATCGCGCGCGCAGAACCCCGCCGACCATGTGATCCTGCCCGAGGTCATTTCGAAGGAGCCGCTCGGACCGGTCGTGCGGCACGGCGACGACCAGTGGTTCGACATCGTCAAGTGGTCGCTGTTCGCGATGCTCGAGGCCGAGGAGCTGGGGCTCAGCTCGGGAACCATCGACCAGATGGCGGGCGGCAAGAACCCCGCCGTCCAGCGCTTCGTCGGCACGAGCGGTGACCTGGGCAAGATGCTCGGCCTGGATCCGAAGTGGTCTTACAACATCGTCAAGCAGGTCGGCAACTACGGCGAGAGCTTCCAGCGCAACCTGACGCCGCTGGGCTTCGATCGCGGCCTCAACGCGCAGTGGACCAAGGGCGGCTTGATGTACGCGCCGCCCATGCGCTGAGCGCCGAGCCGCCGACATCCGGCATTGGCGCGGCGGCGGGCTGACCGGCCCGCCGCCGCGCCGCTCGCGCCGTGCAGGTCTCGCTTCGTGACGCGCGCTTCCGGGCGCTCGTCTTCCAGCTCGTCGCCCTCGCGGCGGTCGTCGCCGGGCTGGCGTACCTCGTCTCGAATACCGTCACCAATCTCGAAGCGCGCAAGATCGCGAGCGGCTTCGGCTTTCTTTCGCGCGAGGCGGGCTTTGCGATCGGCGAAACGACCTTCATCGCCTACAACGCGGCCGATAGCTATCTGCGCGCGCTCACGGTGGGGCTCGCGAACACCTTTCGCGTCGCGCTGATCGGGATCGCGCTCGCGACGATCGTCGGTACGGTGGTCGGGCTCGCGCGCCTGTCGTCGAACTGGCTGGTCAGCCGCCTTGCCACCCTCTACGTCGAGGTGCTGCGCAACGTGCCGCTGCTGGTGCAGCTCTTTTTCTGGTACGCGATCATCTCGGAGAACCTGCCGGGCCCGAATGCCGCGCTCAGGCCGCTGCCCGGGATCTTTCTCAGCAATCGCGGCATCGCGGTGCCGACGCTCGTGACCGAGAGCGCGCATGCCTGGGTGCTCGGCGCCTTCGTCCTCGGGCTGCTGCTTGCCTGGCGGATCACGGTCTGGGCACGGCGCCGGCAGGCGCGAACCGGCCAGCAGTTTCACGCCTTCTGGACGGGGCTCGCGGTGGCGCTCGGCCTGCCGCTGCTGGTGTTCGCCGGGGCCGGCGCGCCGTTCCAGCTGCAGGTCCCCGCGCTCGCAGGGTTCAACTTCTCCGGCGGTGCGACGCTGACGCCGGAGTTCGCCGCGCTGCTCGCCGGGCTCACCGTCTATACCGCGTCGTTCATCGCCGAGATCGTACGCGCGGGCGTGCTCGCCGTGCAGCGCGGCCAGTTCGAGGCGGCCAACGCCCTCGGCCTGCACCGCAATCTTGCAATGCGGCTCGTCGTGCTGCCGCAGGCGCTGCGCGTGATCGTGCCGCCGCTCACCAGCCAGTACCTGAACCTCACCAAGAACAGCTCGCTCGCGGTGGCGATCGGCTTTCCGGACATCGTCTCGATCGCCAACACGGCGATCAACCAGACCGGCCAGGCGATCGAAGGCATCGCGATCATCATGGCGGTGTACCTCACGATCAGCCTGTCGATCTCGGCGTTCATGAACTGGTACAACAGGCGCATTGCGCTGGTGGAGCGATGACCGGGACGACAACGGGGTCAGACCCCATCATCACCGGGCCAGGCCAGAAAAAGGGGTCTGACCCCGTTGCCTGGGCGCGCGCAAATCTCTTCTCGAGCTGGGGCAACACGCTGACGACGCTGGTGATCGCCGCCCTGCTGTGGAAGCTCGCGCTGCCGTTTCTCGACTGGGCGCTCGTCAAGGCCGTGTGGTGGTCGCCGGACGGCAGCAGCTGCAGAAAGCCGGAGGCCGGCGCCTGCTGGGCGCTGATCGCCGACAAGCACCGCTTCATGCTGTTCGGCACCTATCCGTTCGACGCGCAGTGGCGCCCGGCGCTGGCGAGCCTGACCTTCGTCGCGCTCTACGTGCTGAGCGCGATCCGCGCCTGCTGGCGGCCCTGGCTCGCGCTCGTCTGGCTCGCCGGGCTCGCGGCGATCGGCGTGCTGATGTGGGGCGGCGTGTTCGGCCTGGTGTTCGTGGAGAACGAACGCTGGGGCGGCCTCGCGCTCACGCTGCTGCTCGCCACCTTCGGCATCGCGCTCGCGTTTCCGCTGTCGATCCTGCTCGCGCTCGGGCGGCGCTCGACGATGCCGGTGATCCGCTGGCTCGCCATCGGCTACATCGAGCTGATCCGCGGCGTGCCGCTGATCAGCCTGCTGTTCATGGCTTCGGTGATGCTGCCGCTGTTCCTGCCCGAAGGTGTGTCGATCGACAAGCTGCTGCGCGCGCAGATCGCCATGATCCTGTTCGCCGCGGCCTACCTCGCCGAGGTCGTGCGCGGCGGGCTGCAGGCGATCCCGCGGGGCCAGTACGAGGCCGCGCAGGCGCTCGGCCTGTCGTACTGGAAGATGATGGGCTTGATCATCCTGCCGCAGGCGCTGCGCATCTCGATTCCGCCGCTGGTGAATACCTTCATCGCCTTTTTCAAGGACACTTCGCTCGTGCTGATCATCGGCCTGTTCGACCTGCTCACCACGATCAAGGTGTCGATCACCGAGCCGAAGTGGACCGGATTCGGCGTCGAGGCCTATCTGTTCGCCTCGGTGGTGTATTTCATGTTCTGCTTCGCGATGTCGCGCTACAGCCAGGCGCTCGAGGCGAGCCTCGGCGCGGCGCAGTCGCGCACCACAGGCAAGGGAGCCGCATGATCGAGCTTTCGCGGGTCAATAAATGGTATGGCGACTTTCACGTCCTGAAGGACATCGACATCAAGGTCAGCAAGGGCGAGAAGGTCGTGGTTTGCGGGCCCTCGGGCTCGGGCAAGTCCACCATGATCCGGCTGATCAACCGGCTCGAGACGCATCAGTCCGGGCGCATCGTGGTCGACGGCATCGAGCTCAGCGACGATCTCAAGGCGGTCGACGCGATCCGCCGCGAGGTCGGCATGGTATTCCAGAGCTTCAACCTGTTTCCGCATCTCACGGTGATGGAGAACCTGACGCTGGCGCCGATCTGGGTGCGCAAGATGCCCAAGCGCGCGGCCGAGGAGCACGCGGCGCACTTTCTCGAGCGCGTCAGGATCCCCGAGCAGGCGGACAAGTATCCGGGCCAGCTCTCGGGCGGCCAGCAGCAGCGCGTGGCGATCGCGCGCGCGCTGTGCATGCGCCCGAAGGTGATGCTGTTCGACGAGCCGACCTCGGCGCTCGACCCCGAGATGATCAAGGAGGTGCTCGACGTCATGATCGAGCTTGCCCGAGAGGGCATGACCATGGTCTGCGTCACGCACGAGATGGGTTTCGCCAAGACGGTCGCCGACCGGGTGGTGTTCATGGACCAGGGCGAGATCGTCGAGGCGGCGCCGCCGGAGTCGTTTTTCGAGGCGCCGGAGACCGACCGCGCGAAGCTGTTCCTCAGCCAGATCCTCGGGCACTGATCGTGCGCAACCTGATCACCGACGTGGCCGGTGTGCGCGTCGGCCACGCCCACGATGCGACGATCGCGAGCGGCGTCACGGTCGCCGTGTTCGACGGGCAGGCCACGGTGTCGGCCTCAGTGCAGGGCGGGGCGCCGGGCTCGCGAGACATCGCGCTGCTCGAACCCGAAATGGTGCGCCAGACGATCGACGCGGTCGTGCTCTCTGGCGGCTCGCTGTTCGGGCTCGATGCCGCAGGCGGCGTGATCAACGTGCTTTCGCAGTGGCGCCTCGGCTTCGAGATCGCGGGCGTGCGCGTGCCGATCGCGAGTCAGGCCATCCTGTTCGACCTCATCAACGGTGGCGACAAGCCGTGGCTTTCGGATCCGGCAATGAGCCGTCCGCCGTATTGGGAGCTCGGGCGCGAGGCGACGCGCGCGGCCGGCGAGACCTTCGCCCTCGGGACCGTCGGGGCGGGCTACGGTGCGACCACGGTCAACCTGAAAGGGGGGATCGGCTCGAGCAGCACGACAACGTCTTCGGGCCATGTGGTTGCTGCGCTCGTGGCGGTAAACGCCGTCGGGTCCGCGGTGATCGGCGACGGACCGCACTTCTGGGCCGGCGCGTACGAGCGCGAAGCCGAGTTCGGTGGCCTCGGCTGGCCCGGGAAATTGTCGGGCGATGCGCTCGTGCCGCGCTTCAAGGGCGGCGGGCAGCCGTCGACGACGATCGGGCTCGTGGCGACCGACGCAACGCTGACCAAGTCCGAATGCAAGCGCCTCGCCATCATGGCGCACGACGGTCTGGCTCGGGCCCTGCGCCCGACCCATGCGCCGATGGACGGCGACACGCTGTTTGCTGCGGCCACCGGAAGGAACGATTCGCCGGTCGACCCGGTCCTGCTGACCGCGCTCGGCCTGGCCGCGGCCGACTGCGTTTCGCGTGCGATCGCACGCGGCGTGTACGCGGCGACGCCGCTGCCGTTTGCCGGCGCGCTGCCGGCCTGGCAGGACCGCTTCGGCCGACGCTGAGCGCCGCGCTACGCTACGGCGCGCGCGCGAGCAGCGAGCGCTCGGGGGCCTCGGGGTCGTAGCGCACGCCGACCTTGGCGCCGACCTCGGGCACGGCGGCGATCAGGTAGCCGACATACTCGTCGCGCGTCATCGGCTCGCTCGCGCCCTGGGGTGTGAAGCGGTAGCGCACGCAGTAGGCACCGTGGTGCTCCTGCCAGACGCGCAGCACTTCGCCTTGCGCGTGTGCGCCATAGAGATGCAGCCAGTCGCGCGCGCGTCGCGCCCCCGCGACCCTGCGCAGCACAGCGCCGACGAAGGCGATCGCGATGGCGGCGAGGAATCCGAGGGTGATTCCGTCCGGGTCCATCGCCCGCAATGGTACTGCCGCGAGGGTCAGCCGGCGCCGAGCGAAGCTTTCAGCTCGCCGAGTTCGGCTTCGGCGAGCGTTTCCTTCTCCAGCAGGAGCTTCGCGCCGCGCTCTAGCACCGCGCGCTCGCGCGACAGGATGGCGACCGCCTGGTCCCAGGCGCCCTTGACGATCTCGCGCACCGCGAGATCGATCTCGCGCGCGGTTTCCTCGCTGTACTCGTGCGGCGCGCCCAGGTTCGGCACACCGAGCAGGCTCGGTTTGTCCTCGTCGTAGGACACCGGGCCGAGCGTTTCGACCATCGCGAAGCGCATCGCCATGCTGCGCGCGATCGAGGTCACTTTGGCGAGGTCGTCGGCCGCGCCGGTGGACAGGTGACCGAAGACGACGTGCTCGGCTGCGCGCCCGCCGAGCAGCACCGTCATCTTGTTCTGCAGCTCCTCGCGCGTCATGAGGAAGCGGTCCTCGGTCGGGCGCTGGATGGTGTAGCCCAATGCGCCGACGCCGCGCGGGATGATCGAGATCTTGTGCACCGCGTCGCTGCCGGGCAGTGACATCGCGATCAGCGCGTGGCCCATCTCGTGGTGCGCGACGACCCGGCGCTCGAGTTCGTTCATGATGCGGTTCTTCTTCTCCAGACCGGCCACGATGCGCTCCACCGCGCGGGTAAAGTCGTCGAGCGTGACTTCACTCGCGTCGCGTCGCGTGGCGAGGAGCGCCGCCTCGTTGACCAGGTTGGCGAGCTCGGCGCCCGAGAAACCGGGCGTCAGGGCGGCGACCTGGTCGAGCTGCACGCCGGCGGCGAGGCGGATTTTCTTGACGTGCACGGCCAGGATCTGGATGCGCCCGGCCTTGTCGGGCCGATCGACGAGCACCTGGCGGTCGAATCGACCCGCCCGCAGCAGCGCCGGGTCGAGGATCTCGGGACGGTTGGTGGCGGCGAGCAGCACGAGGCCGGTCGACGGGTCGAAGCCGTCGAGCTCGGACAGCAGCTGGTTCAGGGTCTGCTCCTTTTCGTCATGCCCGCCCATCATTCCGGTGCCGCGCGCGCGGCCGAGCGCGTCGAGCTCGTCGATGAAGATGATCGCCGGCGCCCGCTGCCTTGCCTGCTCGAACAGGTCGCGCACGCGCGCTGCGCCCACGCCGACGAACATCTCGACGAATTCGGAGCCGGAGATGGAGAAGAAGGGCACGCCGGCCTCGCCCGCGACCGCGCGCGCGAGCAGCGTCTTGCCGGTGCCCGGCGGGCCGACGAGCAGCACGCCCTTGGGAATGCGCGCGCCGAGCCGCCCGTAGCGCCCGGGTTCCTTGAGGAACTCGACGATCTCCTGCAGCTCGGTCTTCGCCTCCTCGACGCCGGCGACGTCGGCGAAGGTCACGCCGGTCTGCTTCTCGACGTAGACCTTGGCGCGGCTCTTGCCGATGTTCATGAAGCCGCCGAGACCCTGCTGGCCGGCCATGCGGCGGATGAGCAGGAACCAGATACCGAAGAACACCAGCGCGGGGACGACCCAGGACAGCAGGTCCCTGACGAAGGTGCTCTCGTGTACCTGCGTAAAGGGGACGTTGTATTGCGACAGGCGCTCGGCGAGCCTGGGCTCGACCAGATTCGCGACCGCCACGGTCTTGCGGCCCTCGGGCGATTTCAGCTTGCCGGTGATGCGTCGCTCGCCGATGGTGACCTCCGAGATCTTGCCGTCCTTCAGCAATTTCTCGAACTCGCTGTAGGGCACGACGTCGACGGTCTGCGCCTGCTGCCACCACTGCTGCATGAGCAGCACGCCGAACAGCGCGATGATGAAGTAGCCGAAGTTGAGCTGATGTCGCTTTTCCATGGCGACGAGTATAGCGGTGCGCTCCGCAGGCGGGCCGAGCGGTCAGGCGAGCGCCACGTCGACCTCGCCGACCGCCGCGAGCACGGCGCTCGCCGCGGGCGCAGCGCCGATGCCGCCGCGATAGGCCGTTGGTCCCGGGCCGATCGGCTGTGCGTCGAGCGGCTCGGAGTCGCAGAACACGCCGACGGTCGGCGTGGCGTACGCCGCCGCGAGGTGCATCAACCCGGTGTCGACGCCGACGACCACGCGCGCACGCGCGAGCAGCCCGGCGGCCTCGGGAATCGACATCGACGGTGCGATGATCGCCGGCGGCGTCGCGGCGGCGATGCGCCGCGCGCGCGCCTGCTCGACCGCGTCCCCCCAGGGCAGAACGCAGGCGAGCCCCTTCGCCGCGAGTGCCTGCGCGACCTGGATCCAGGCGGCCTCCGGCCACAGCTTCGCGGCGCGCGCGGTCGCGTGCAGCAGCACCGCGTAATCGCCGGCCGGCGCGAACGCCGGGCGCGGGGGCGGCGCCAGCCCGTAGTCGATCGCGGCGGGGACCGGGTAGCCGAGGGCCTGCGCGGCGACGGTGCGGTAGCGGTAGATCTTGTGATCCTGCGGCTGGAATTCGTGGCGCAGGTCGTAGCCGTGGGCGGCGAGCCGCTCGCTGATCGTGCCCCGGCCGAAG
>Ga0210133_1000392_pt1 | contig 16183 bp, 13 predicted proteins | sample Joice_ThreeSqC_D_2_FD_184874 | JGI IMG/M metagenome (GOLD analysis project Ga0210133, IMG submission 184874) | Wetland microbial communities from San Francisco Bay, California, USA, that impact long-term carbon sequestration - Joice_ThreeSqC_D1... | ecosystem: Environmental > Aquatic > Marine >...
GTCCGGGCTCGCCGCCCGAGGCCGTGGTCACGAAGGCATCGCTGTCGAAGATCTCGTCGAGCGGGGCGAGGCCCCGCGACCAGGTCACGGTCGCACCATCGGCGAGGTAGCTGCTGATGCCCTCGAGGTAGCTGACCGCCACGAACGGCCGCACTTGCGCACTGCCGCCACCCACGGGAACCGCGGGGTAGGCGTCCGGGCCGATGAGCGCGACGGACTTGATCTTGCCTTTGGCGAGTGGAAGCACGCCGCCGTCGTTCTTGAGCAGCACCATGCTCGAACGCGCGGTCTCGAGGGCGAGCCGGCGGCCTTCCTCGGAGAAAAGCGGCCAGCCACGGTCGGTCTGCTCTCGGTCGAGCCATCCGAAACGAATTGCGGTGCGCAGGATGCGCAACACCTTGTCGTCGAGGGTGGCGACCGTGACCTCGCCCTTGCGGATGGCCGCGCCCAGATTCGCTCGATTCATCAGCTTGCCCGATGGCATCTCCAGGTCGAGCCCGCCGTTGGCCGCGGCCGCAGCGTCATAGGTGGCGTTCCAGTCCGACATGATGATGCCGCCGAATCCCCATTCCTTCTTGGCGACCTGGTTGTTCAGGTAGTCGTTCTGGGTCATGTGCACGCCGTTGACCAGGTTGTACGAATCCATGATGGCGCCCACCTTGGCCTCGCGTACCGCCGCCTCGAACGTCGGCAAGTAGATCTCGCGCATGGTGCGCTCATCGATGTCCGAGCTGGTGTGGTGGCGGTTGTACTCCGAGTTGTTGCCCATGAAGTGCTTGACCGTCGCGCTCACGCCCTGGGACTGCACGCCCTCGATGTAGTCGACCGCCATGCGCGAAGCCAGGAAGGGGTCCTCGCCGAAGTACTCGAAGTTGCGGCCGCACAGCGGCGTCCGGTAGATGTTGACGCCGGGACCGAGCAGAAAATGAACCCCGCGCGCGCGCGCGTCCTTTCCGATCATCGCGCCCACCCGATGGGCCAGATCCTCGTCCCACGAAGCAGCCAGGCCGACGCCCGCGGCGTAGGCCGTCGAGGGTCCGAAATTGCGCACGCCGATGGGGCCGTCCGCCATCTTGAACTCGGGTAGGCCAAGGCGCGGGATGCCCCGTATGTAGAAACCGCGGGTGCCACCGATGTAATCGAGCTTCTCCTCGAGGGTCATCTTCTTGAGGATCGCGGCAGCTCGTTTTTCGACATCGTCCGGCGCCGCCGCGTGGGCCACGAGACAGACGGTAGTGAAAGAAATCACGATGAGAGCGAGAGCGCGGCCAAGGTCCAGCATGCAGCCAGAATGCACCGATCGGCAATGCCAGGCAACGGACGCGTGCCCACGGCCAACGTCGCCTCAGCTCACGGCAGAGTAGCTCGGGGCAGGGGAGCACAAAGAAGAAGGGCGGGCCCCGAAGGGTCCGCCCTTTCAAGTCAGTGCCGGGGCAGCGATCTACCCCGGCCACGTGGCGCGGCTACCGTCCGTGCACGTCAGCGATGGCCGCCACGGTTCCTGGTCCGTGGCACAGCATGCAGGACTCGCTCTGGGCGAGGGCCGAAGCGCGGGTCCCGTAGAAGGTGCCGCCCATCTGCCTGAAGTGGCTGATGTCGGTGGCCGAGTCGTGGCAGGCGGAGCACGCCGCCGTGATGGGCGAATTGACCAGGGTGGTGCTCGATGCGTTGCAGGGTGCTGCATCCGTGCAGACACACGGCGCCGCAGTGGTGCATGCCACGCCGTTCTGGGTTCCGCTGGTGATGTTCTTGTTGGAGAAGTTCGTCCCGTAGTCCGTGACACCGTCGGCGAGCACGTACGGCGAGGTGCTGATGTCCGCAGTGTAGGTGCCGGTGGCCACGGTGCTCATGAGCAGCTTGGAAACTGCAGAGGCCGAGGCGCTGGCGCTGAAATCATAGGTACCGGCCAGGTGGCACTGCTGACAGTTGTTGAGGATGCCCGGGTAGGTCACGTCGGCGAACGACTCCGCGTTGGCCATGGTGCAGGTGCCATCCGCGAAGGTGGTGCCGGTCGGGCAGGCGGCGTGCCAGTTGTACTTCGTGTTGCGGAAAGCAGCCGCGTGGATGCCGTGCACGAAGGTGGACGAGCTGGCCGACCAGGCGCTGCTCGTGCGGTTCGGGTTGTGGCAGAAGGCGCAGGTGGCGCCGTCATTGCGCTGGCCCGCGTGGAAGCTCGGGTTGGCCCCAAGCTGCTCGTGACACTTGATGCACGTGCTGTTGCTCACGATCGGACGGCGGGCGGTGTAAGCCTTGCCGCTCGTGGCGTCGGTGGCCACCATGGCCACGTCGGTCGCCGGCACGATGAGTCCGCCGCAAGGCCCGGTCACGCACCCGGGGACAACCGTGGCATCCCCGTATGGGTAGGCGGGCAGGTTGATCTGGGTGAGAGGCTGCGAAGAGGTGGTGCCGTAGCTGTAGCCAAGGCCGCCGGTGAGCATGACCGCGGTGTCCGGAATGACCGTGGTCAGCGTGATGGTGTAGTAGCCAGTCGCGTCGGGACCGGTCATCGTGGCGGTTGTCACGGAGCCGTTCCAAACACCCTTGATCCATGCGCTCGCGGTCATGTTGAAGTCCGCGGGGGCGGCGATACCATCCTGGGGAATCGCGTAGGCGAAGTACACGCTCGGCGAGTTGGCGAAACCGTCCATCATCTCCGTCACGACGCCGGCCGCGTAGGTGTTGAACACCACGGGAACGCCATCCTTGATGAAGCGGAAGGTGATGCTCGGGTTCTTGTTGACGTCGCGGCTCACGGCCTTGACATCGTAGGTGATGGCGGCGGCGCCAGCGGGGAGGGTTCCGGCAGCCGGGACCCAGCCTTGATTCGTGTGGGTATTGGTTCCGCCGAAATTGCTCGCCCCGGGATCAGGGTTGGCAACCGCAACGTGGGCATCAAGCACGCCGATGCCAATCGCGCTCTTCGCCGCGGTAGCCGGGTGGCAGGTCGCGCAGGTCGAGTCATTGGCCGCCGGGCCGCCGGTGTGGGCAACGCGGCCGGCCGGGATGGCGGCGACGGCAGCGAAGCTGACGTTGTCGTGGCAAGAACCACACGCGCGTCGGCTGGGCTTGGTCTTGAAATTGTCGGCTTGGGCCACATCGGTGTGGCACTTGACGCAATTGCGGATGTCCTGCGGATAGGTGACGTCGTAGGGCATCGACAAACCGGTGTAGGTGCCGCCCTTGAGCGTGAGCTCCTCGCCCATGTGGATCTTGTGGATGAAGACCGGCAGATTGACGAACGCCTCGCCGTTGACCAGGGTCGCGTTGCCAACCCAGGCGCCCGTGGTGGGATCGACCGCGCCGACGGCATCGAGATCCGTGCGCGGGGTGGAGCTGGTTCCTGGAATAGCGGTGAAGCGCCGCTGGTCGTTGTGGCAAGCCACGCAGGTTCCGATATCGAAACGGGTGCCGCCGTGGAAAGCGCCGGTGCCGCCCGCCTTGGCGCGGAACGAGCTGTGGCACTGCAGGCAGGCTTTGCCGTCAACCTTGTCGGCCGTGCCGCTGACATCTAGCCCAGTCGCGGGCACGAAATCCTTGACCAGGTTCACGGGAGCGAAGGGGTTGCCCGATTCGTAGACCAGCATGACCAGACGATGCGTGGCAGCGGGGTCGTAGGCCGTGGCGGCGGTGGCGGGGTCGAGCAGATTCTTGGCGAAAGTATAGGTGTAGCTGCCGTCGCCGTTGTCGGCCAAGGTGCCGCTGGTGGCGGTTTCCGTTCCCGCCGTGGCGGCAGGGCCGGCGGCCATGTAGCTGACCCAGGTGTCGTTGCCACCCGTGGTCGCGGGAACGAGCTTGAGCAGGGCGAAGCGCATATCGCCAGCGGGCAGTCCGGCCACCGCGTTTCCGCTACGGTCGTTCAACCGGAATGCCACCACGGGGGTTCCGGTGGCGGGGACGGTCACGCTGCTGACCACGACCTTCATGTCGAGAGCGGCCTTCTCGTCCGCGGTCATGCCCGCGTAGTCGACAAGGGCGTTCTTGATGGTGACGGTGACCATGCCACCATCGCCGCTCGGGCAGGTCATCTCGGCCGTGCCGTCGCCATTGGCCACCACGGTGCAAGCGGTGCCCATGGCGGCATCTGTATTGACGTTGCCGGTGGAGCCCGTGGGGACGACGACTTCCGTCCCGTCGGGGCAGACGATCTTGCCGGCGCCGCCGTCCACGGAGGCGATGGTGCAATTGGTGACGCCACCGTCGAGGGTGGGGATGGTGGTGCCGCCCAGAGGGACAGACGTGCCATCCGGGCAGGTCATCACGCTCACGCCAGCGGCGTTTGTCTGAACGGTGCACGATTTTCCGTCTTTGCCGTCCGAGCCCGAACAAGCTGCCAGCCCCGTGGCAAGACCCGCGATTATGAAGATGCGCGCGTTGTATCCTCTGTTCATCTCTTCCTCTCCTTGTCTTTCCTATGGATACGTATCCGGTCGCAGAGAGTAGCACGCTGACTGTGAAGGTCGTAACGAATTCTGACAATCAGGGTCCGATTTATTTTTGGCCTTCGCAGCAAGCAAGACGATAGGGGTTGTGGGGTAGATTTGCAGCACGATTGGGGTATCTGAAGGAGGAATGGGATAGCGGTCATGGAGCGCGCGCAGAAATGTCTCTTTTGTGAAGTCCCTCACGGAGAGAATCATCGCCGAAGCTCGCGGGTCTGCGAAGGCGCGGAGAAGGTTCTCGGAGTCCCTGGGACCATGCCTGGTTGCAGCTAGTCATCGACGTCGTGCATTCGAAGCCTATTTCCCGAGGAGATTGCTCGGATTTCACGCCTGCTCGTCCGGTCCGGTGGTCATTGCCATTGACGTCGAGCGACGAAGCCGGCGGTTGCCTTTCGCATTCCCCCTTGGTCGTGACCTTCGGTCTGGCAGGCCTGCGGTCCTTCGTGGCGGGTGGAGGTACGAGGCGGGGTGGTGTGGGCGGGCCGGAAGGGTGTTCGTCGGGTTTGGCCATCCCGACCTCTTCAGCCCTAATTTCATCTCAGATCACTTGCATCCTGTCGGGCGATTAGTGAAACTACGCCGCGCCATCCGAACGGGCCGCTGACCGGCATTCGAGTCGGGGTGGAATTCAAAGGTAAAAGGAGTCTTCATGCCTCGGATCGGAATGATTACCATCGTAGGGTCGCTCGCCGCATGTTTGTTCTTTGCCTGCGGTGACAAGAACGCTCCTCTTTCCCCCGCGGGGACCGGCGGTTCGTCTGTTGGTGGTGTCGGTGGCAGTGGCGGTGAGGGAGGCAGTATTCCCGGTATTGACGGCGGTACCGGAATAGACGCTGAAGGCGCCGGTGGCAGCGTTGCGGTGAGCTACAAGGATGACATCGTGCCGCTTCTCACGAAGTCGTGCTCGTGTCACACCTCGGGCGCGATTGCACCTGCTCTCGATACCTACGCGAACGTGAAGGCCGCGGCCGCCGCCAGCGAAGCCGCCATCGACGACGGAAGCATGCCCATCGCTGGACCGCTTCCTGCCGACGAGGAGGCCCTGTTTGAAGCCTGGGTGAACGCCGGCGCGCCCAACAACTGACTCGAATTCCAACGAATTCATTCTCCAAGCGTGTAAACGAACCGCGATTGATGGACTTTTTGGGGTGCCCATGACGAATCTTGCTCTGCTCGCTCTTGCAATGACACTTGCTGCTGAACCTTCGGCCACGGCTACGACCGAAGCCACGGCCACACCACCTGCCGCCGAGAAGGCTGTATCCGGGGAGGCCGAGGCGCAAACCTCAGAAGCGACGCCTGCGCCCGCGGAAAACCCGCCTGCTCCCGCCGAGACTGCGCCTGCCGCGGCCCCGGCCGAAGCGGCGTCCGGCGAGCCGGCGCCAGCCGAGGCTGCCCAGCCGGCGGCGTCACCGGAGGCTGCGGCGACCGTGGAGGAGGCGCCTGCCGAGGATCCAACCGCTGCCTGGTACAGCGACGAGAATCCTTCGCGGCTGCGCATTCTGGCCCTTCCTGTGGCGCGCACGGTGGCCGCCAAGGGCATCGAGTTCGTCATCGACCACCGCTCGACTGCGCCGATCTACAACAAGGATAGCGACCACGCGTTCGCGGACATGTGGAACAACTTCGGGGGATTGGACCAAGCACTGTCCGTGGGACTCGGGCTCCGCTATGGCATCATCGACCATCTCGATGCCGGGCTCTACCGCGTGGGCGGCTCCCAGTTCGACACATACGAGATCGATGTCCGCGTGAGCGCCCTTCGGCAGGAAGAGAACCAGGTCGATCTGATGGTGCGCGGCGGCCTTTCTTGGTTCTCCGTGCCGAAGCATGAAGACGCCTTGTGGCCATTCGCCCAGATCTTCGCCAGCCGACTCTTCGTGAACCGGCTGCTTATCACTGCGGGGGTCATGTACCATTCCAACTCCAGCAGCGCGAACGCTCTGTCCAGCGCGTACTACACGCCGAAATACCGGGACGGAGATCACAAGTGGTCGGTGGCCGGCGCCGGTGGCATCGAGGTCCGCTTGGCGGACTGGGTGGCGCTGGATGCCGAAACGGTGGCGTGCGCGGCGGGTTATTGCAACAAGAATCCCGCTTTCTCCGCAGGCGTGAAGTTCTTCTCGTTCCGGCACACCTTTTCCCTGGTGTGCGGCAACACCCAGTACCTGACTTCCGACGGCTACATCACCAATACCGACACGCCCTGGAGCAAGTTGGTCCTCGGTTTCAACCTGACCCGAGAGTACTAGCAGCGAGCCCGGAGGGATCTAGCGTCGCCGTTGCCCCTGGGAAGGCGACAACGGCGGCGGTAGCGAAACCTCCATCGCCGGGCCTTCGGGGCCGGGCTAGCCAGTTCGCGGGTGAAGAGGTGCTGGCAGTGGGGCAGCGCAGGCGTGGAATTGCCACGATGCCGGATTTGCGCTTTGATGCGCAAAGGGAGCACCCAGGATGCAGCTTCGTCAACGGATGCAGGCGTTCGGGCGGCCGGTTGTCGCGCCTAGAGGGTGGGTCTTCCTCCTCGTCACCGCGGGCATGGTCGTCTCTCCCGTGGTGGCCGCGCAAGAAATGTCGCGACGATGGGACCTGGGGATCGAGGCGCGCTACATGCCGACCGGTTGGTTCCACTGGTCGAGCCGGCCCGGCGGGACCAGCTCCGATCTCGGGGCCTATCCGGCCTTGGGGGGTGCTCCCTTCATCGACTATCGACTGAGTCGCGTCGTGTCGATCGGCTTCATGCCCGAGATCGCGTTGAACGTGATCCCGAGAACCACGAACTATCCCGTCTCGGCGATGCTGGCCGGCTCCTTGCGGCTCAAGTTGGAGCTTCCCGCCTTGGGACCACTGCTTCCCTATCTCGTGCTCTCACCCGGCTACTCGGCGATGTTCGCCTACGACAACGCCGGCGCCGACAGCGGCGACGCCCATGGTTTCGTGGTGAGCGGCTATGGCGGCGCGCGGATTCCGATCAATGCGCGCCACTGCGTCCTGGCGGCGGTTGGGTACATGCGCGGCTTCCAGCGGAGTAGCGGCCACGACTACGCGCCTAGCTACCTCGTGCTGGCTGCAGGGTGGCAGGTATCGCTGTAGCAAGGCCACCGTCGGTCGAAGACGTGTCCACATTGCCGCGCAACGCGGCTACTTCTTGCGGACACCCGGAGCAGGCTCTGAGGTAGATTCGGCGGCATGAGCGAAACGCAGAAGCAAGGCAGGGACATCCAGATGGCCACGGCGGCGATGGGGGTGGGACGATCGCGCCGCAGTCCCCTCGCCCGGGCAGCTTGGGTCGGGATGGCCGTCATCCTGGTGCTGGGCCCGAGGGCGGCCACCTCCGCGGGGCCGCTTGACGACGCTGGTGCCAAGGCGCTGGTGGGATTCGCGCCGTCAGCCACCCCCCCGCCGGTGCTCGAGCGCCGCCTGGACGGAGTGGTCAGCTCCATCCAGGTCGCCGGACTAGCACAGGGAACGCTGTACGCTGCCACGGACAAGGCCGGCAAGGCCCGGGTCTGGCTCTTGCGCAACAACGTCATCGCCGCGGAGTTCACTGCGCCCGCCTCGCGCGAACACATGATTGCCGACTGGCCGGGAAGTTTCGCCTTTGGGCTGGGCGGCCTGCCGGTCGTCGCCATCTCGTGGAAATTCGGACACGAAGGTTACGGCATCGAGGATTTTGCCTTCTGGGCCGCAGAAGGCGGCGGCAGGTTTCTCGGGGGTTTGCCGGGAAGTACGCGTAGCCGCTGCAATGGCAGCGAAGCATCACCCGACAAGGATTGCGCCAGGTGTCCTTCGGCGAGCGGCATACCCATCGACCTGAGGCTCGCTGCTCTGGAGCCCGGTCGTGCCCGGTTCGTGCAGCAAATAGCCGCCAACTGGTACTACCATTTCGCCGCCGCGGCGGAGACCTTCGAGCAAGACTACCTGCTGACGGCGACGGGGCTCGTCCCGGACGGCTCTGCCCGCCGCACGCGCATCACGATGCCCCAGCCCCAGGCCAAGGAGCGCGTGAAGGGACTGCTGCGGGATTACTTCAGGCTGGCGAAAAGCGAAAGCCGGCAGTCGATCGCACCCGAGTTCTTGACTTGCTTCGAGCAGCTCGCCGATCTCGCGCCCGACTTCGGTCAGGCACACTATAACGTCGGTTGTATGCACGCCCTGCTTGGCAACCGGGTGCAAGCGGTTGCCTCCGTCAGGAGGGCCATCGCCCTCGACCCGTCGTATCGTAATGTGGCCCGCCGGGACCCGGACCTGGCGAGTGTGCGCGACGACCCCGAGCTCGTCCGAGTGCTCAAAGAATCTCGATGAGGGATTCTCTTCCCGTTCAAGCGATCGGTTGGGTGGAATCGCCCTACCACAGACGTTTCGGAACACCCCAGCAAGCGTCCGCGGTGGGCTCCGACGCCGAAGCCGTATTGCACATGGACGGCGACAGGATTCCACCGACGGCATTTGCGGATTTGATCGGAATCGAGCGCATCTGGGTCCTCAGCTGGCTCCATCGCGGCGGCACGTGGTCGGCCATGGTGAGACCGCCACGAGGGACGCGAGCGCGGCGCGGGTTGTTCGCAACCCGTACACCGGATCGGCCCAATCCCATCGGCTTGTCCGCCGTCCGCTTGCTCAGGGTCGAGGGCTGCGACCTTCACGTGCGTGGCATCGACCTCATCGATGGCACGCCCATCTTGGACGTGAAACCCTACGTTCCCTACGCGGATGCGTTTCCCGACGCGAGGGCGGGGTGGATCGACGACATTCCCCGCGACGCCCCGCAAATCGCGCGCCGGCCGCCGAAGTGAGTGGGCCGGGGATCTCTCAACGGCTTACCCGAGCGTCCTCCCCGTCTGGGAGTTGGGCCCGCCCGGGCCGCACTCAGCGCAAATGCAGGGTCACCTCATTCGATCGGACGAAGCCCTGCCAGACGGTCGGCAGTGTACGCATCCGTCGGGTGCCCTCGTCGACGCATCGGGCGCGCTCGTTGCGCCAGGTGACCACCGCCCGGTAGTCGCCCGGGGGAATTTCCTCGAAGTTGAATGGCCCCCACGCGGCCGCATACCCGTCGCGCAACTTTCGGAAGCGCACGGATTCAAGCACCAGCTTCTTGCCGGGAGCCAGTGGCTGAAACAGCCCGCAGTAGGGCGTGGTGTCGTACTTCATGATCCGCCGCGAGTCGTAGGGCTTGTGCTCCCTGCCGGTCGACGAGATCAGCTCGAGTGTGCTCGCCTGCAGGTGCGGGTCGTCGAGCAGCTTCTGCGGCACCCGCGAAAGGTTGACGAGGACGGCTTTGAGGTCGGAGCCGCTGGAGGTCAAGCGAATCTCGAAGGGATTGCCGGTCTTCTTCCCTGTCTTGGCATCGAACGAGAAGCCCGGTTGTCCCCGGGTGGTCGCGCAGCCGAACCCCCACAGGAGCACCGAGCCGACCGCGGCCATGCGAAGCATCCACGTCATCTCGCGCATCGTCGGCATCCTCACATACAAGCCGATACCAAGGCAACGTCGCGGTCCCTCTGGCAGGCTGCTTGCAACCAGACCGGGAACGAGCCTACGTCAGCGCAAGCAGCTCCACTTCGAAGATGAGGGTGGAGTTTGGCGGAATGACAGGTGGAAAGCCCCGCGTGCCGTAGGCCAGCTCGGGAGGAATGGTGAGCCTGCGCAGCTGTCCGACCCTCATGCCCGCCACGCCTTGGTCCCAGCCCTTGATCACCTGGCCGGAACCCAGCTTGAAGGTGAAGCCTAGGCCGCGCTCTCGCGAGCTGTCGAACTTGCTGCCGTCGGTCAGCGTGCCCACGTAATGCACGGTCACGCTGTCTCCCGCGTGCGCTTCGGCCCCCGTTCCTGGGTGAAGATCCTCGATTTCGAGCCCCATCGTGTCTCTCTTTCTCCGACCCCGTGGGTCGGCTGCAGCGGTGCTTCTCAGCGGCCGAGCTCTTCGTCGATCCAATCCTCCAAATCGGGAAGGTCGAGCTCGTAGCCGTGTTTGCGGCCGTTGATGAAGACGGCGGGCGTGCGGTGGATCTTCAGGCTTCTTGCCTCGTCCCGGTCCCGTGCCACGTGGGATCGGACTTCTTCCGAGCCCACGTCGGCGAACCAGCGGGAGAAGTCCAGGCCGATCTCCTTGGCGATACCCTCCAGCACGGCCGGCGTCAGGTGGTCCCAGTTCTCCCAAACCTTGTCGCTGAACTGCCAGAACTTGCCCTGTTTCTGCGCCGCCGTGGCGCCCAGGGCAGCGTTGAGGGCGTTGTTCGAGGTGATGGGGAAGTGCTTGAAATACACGGTGACGTCGTTGGGGTACTTGGCCACCAGTGCGTGCATCAGCGGTTGTGCTGCTTTGCAGTGCTTGCACTCGTAGTCCGCGAACTCCACGATCTTCACGCGGCCGGATGGGCTGCCCTTGCTGGGTGCTTGCGATATGTCGATGTACGGGACGCGAGGCGCGCGAAAGCGCTGCTCCAACTTCTCAACGATTTCGGAAGTCGAGAGTCCCTCGTCGGCGAGCCTGGCGACGTAGCGGACCGCGTAGAACGAGGCTCGGCAGGAGCTGTCGTGGTTGGCCGAGTAGAGCAGACTGTGGCCCTTGCCGCACGCCGAGGATTCATGGTTGACGACTTGGTCGAAGACCTTGCGTTCGGAGGCATCCAGCTTGCCAAGGTCGATGCCGGCGGGAGGAGACTCTCCTTCCGCCGAAGGTTTGCCGACCTTGTCCGCACCTGGGGCTGGGCTCGCAGCCGGGGCCGACTTGGCCGGCGTCGGCTGGGGCTTCGAGGCTTTCTTCGTGCATCCACTTGCAGCGACCAGCACGCCTACCATCAGGATGCCTTGCGAGAGCACGAGCAATCTTGGATTCTTCATGTTCTTGGTCTTCTCGTGGAGTCGACCGCACGACCATAGCCGACAATGGGGCGCCACTGCCACTGCTTCTGCATCCATGCAGGAAAGGGGCATGAGCTGGCCCGCGCGGATTGCCTATCCCCTCGGTCGGGGATCGCCATCCTTGCTAGACTTGGCGTCATGTCCGGGTGGGGCTGTCGCTATCAACTCGACGACCAGTGTTTGTTGCTGCGCAAGGAGTGCAAACCCGGCATGCCCGGTTGCGTGCTCTACAAGAAGGTAACCTTCATTCACGAGGTGGAGGGCAAGAGCCCGAGAAAGCCGTCGGGCAAGCCCAGCAAGCGAGGAAAGCGAAGCTAGCGGTCCGGGGTCAGTACACGGCCAAGATCGTCTCGCCCGCCAGCACGGGGTCGGCGGGGGTGCACTTGACCGTGATGCCGGCGCTGGCGGGGATGAAGAGATCGCACTGCGAGCCCATGCGGATGAGGCCGATCTTGTCGCCCTTTTCCACCTGCTGACCCGGTTCGACGAAGCAGTCGACCTGGTTCACGAAGCGGTCGGCCATCTGGATCACGACCACCGGGAAGTCGCCCGCGATGACGATGGTGTTGCGCGCGTTCTGAAGGATGTGATGGCAGTCTTCTTCGTAGGGCGGCATGCGCCACGCAAGGCGCATGAAGACGCGCGCCATGGACAGGTTTTCTCCAAGGGCCGGGCGGGCCGCAATGGCCGCGATGCTTCCCGCCAGAGGCGCGCGGTTATAGTGCACCGAGAGCGGGGTCATGTAGATGCCGATGAGGGTGCCGCCGCACTCGGGCGGCACGGTTCCCAGCCAATCGTCGAGTGGTACGGCAACCCCGCCCTTCACAGGATTGGGCAGGGTGCCGGCCTCGACCTTCCGGACGTACAGCACGCGTCCGTCGGCCGGCGCAACCACGGACCTTCCGGACGGCGGCCGGCGCACCGGATCGCGGAAGAAGTAGAAGAAGCGCCAGACCAAAAACGAGATCGGATCCATGGTTAGCCGCGAGCCCGGCGGGCCACCCACGCGATGATACGAGCGCGGATGGGCCGGCGCGCCCGACGTTCCAGCCAGGCCAGTGGTCGAGCGCTCGCGGCGAGGAAGAACCAGAACACGACCATGCCGGCGTAGGTGGCGTAGTCGGCCAGCAGGCCGGCGACTGCAGCCCCGGGCCGCTTGCGCAGCTTGGCACCGAACAATCGGAGTCCCCGCCCGCTCATTGCAATTCACCGACCATGAAGGCGTGAACCATCGCGGCGTCATCACGGCCGAACTGGCTCTCGAGATCCACGTCGCGGCGCAGACGGCGCGCGAAGTCGGCAGGCAATTCGCGGTGGACCAGGATGCCGCGCGAGCATAAGCGGGCACCCTTGGCTGCGGTTCGCAAGACCTGCTCGATGAGACCGCGGTACGACAGGTCATCGAGGTACGACGAGATGTCGCTCAGCGCGTAGCCGTCGAAGGATTGTGCAGGGGCCTGGTGCAGCACATCGCCCGCGGTGCCGGTGAAGAGCCTCATGCGCGTGCCGGCTAGCGCCAATTTGATGCGCTCGAAGGCTGCCGGTTGCAGATACGGGGGCAGGGCGCTTTCGTTGGTGTAGTGGCCGCTGAGGATGAGATTCAGGAGGTGGCTGTTGTGGGCCAAGTGGCATTCGAGGTAGTCGAAAACGCACTCCACGATGCGGGTGTGCAAGGGCACTTCGGGCAGGACGAAACGCCAGAAGCCAGCCTCTCCCGAGAACCATTCCAGGAACCGCCTGCGGCACAGAATTCCGACGAAGCCGCGCCACAGTTTGGTCATGCGTTCGTGGAGAAGCGGCCGTTGCTCTTCCAGGGTCGTGGCTGACATCAGCCTGCGAACCCACAAGGGCCGGACCACGCGCACGATGCGCGCAACGTAACGCGCGAGGAAGCGTTCGAGGTGACCCTGGTAGAGAACGCCAGCCTTTAGAATGTCATGATGGCCATCGAAGTAGCGCTGCGCCTGCGGGGTCAACCGCGGCCGGAGTCGAATGTACGTGGCGAGGCGCTCCGAGTTCGGCCTTACACCCAAGAAGGCGAGGTACTCGGGGTGAGATAGTTCCCGGATGCCCGCGATTTTCAGCTCCAGCAGGTGGTTCTGACTTGGGTTCAGGTCGACCGCCCAAACCTCGTCGGGCCCGTCGGCGACGAGGTCGAGCACGCGCCCGCCGCCGGCGGTAACGCAGAACAGGCGCTTGCCCGGACCCGGCGAAAGCGCGCGGATCTCGCACAGGGAATCCTCGTTGCACGAGGAGTAGCTGAAACGATCATCGCGGTCGCGCCACAGGAAGTTTTCGCCCGCGTGAGCCGAAGGAGGGATTGTCTCTCGCACCAGGAGCGTGGACGTCTCGCCGACCTCGGTCGAGGTCGGGTCAACCGCCCCGCTGCGCTCGTCGTTCGCTCGCGGGAGAGTGGGTGAATCTTCGGGTGGCACGTGAGCCCGTATTATACCGGACGCGGCGTGGTCTACCCTGGCAGTTCAGGTGCCGGACGTGTCGGCTTCACATCGCCAACGAGGTCGATGGCCACGCCGCTGGCCCACAGCTCGCCCAGGGTCTGGTGGAGTCTTCGCGGGTCGTATCCCTCGGCCGGCGGTTCGTCTCGGCCGAGCAGGGCGAGGGCGCGGAGGTTGGGGCGGTTTCGCGCCTGCGTGGTCACCAGGCTGGTCAGCGCCGCACCCATGCCGACCTCGAGCACCACCGCGGATGGCTCGGCGAGCAGCGTGGCGACCGCCTTGTCGAAGCGCACCGGCCGGCGCAACTGGCGGGCCCAGTACTCCGGGTCGCGCGCTTCCGCTTCGGACATCCATTCGCCGGTGACCGTGGAAAGAAGGGGTGTGCGCGGCGCCGCGAAGGCGAGCTGTTCGAGCTCGCGCTGGAAGGGCTCGACGACACCGTCCATCGCCGGTGAGTGAACCGCGACGTGGATGGGAGCGAGCCGGTTGAACACGCGTAAGGCAGACAGTCGCTCGGCGCAGCTTGCGATGGCTTCCGGCCGGCCGCTGACCAGGCACAGGCTGGGCGCGTTGACACAGGCCAGGGTGACGTCGTCGGCCAATTGGGGCAGGAGGGCCTCGGGGATTTGCTTGACGATGAGGGCGGCCCCGGGCCCGGTCGCCTGCATCATCCGGCCGCGGTGGTGAACGGCGCGGATCCCGTGTTCGTCGCTGAGCGTGGACGCCAGCGTGGCGCCCATCCATTCGCCGAGCGAGTGCCCCACGAATCCGTCGGGGCGCAGGCCCAGATCGAGCACCCAGCGGCCGAGCGAGGCACCCGTGCAGAAGATCGCCATCTGGGTCTTGGCGTTGTCCCGAAGCACGCTCTCCGCGTCGGCGTTGGGGTCGCGGAGCCACGCGGCGCTGTCGAATCCAGAGATGTCCTGACCGAGCCGCGAGAAGTGGTCGAGGTGATGCGCCCAATCCGGCGCGCTTTTGAGCAAGCGGGCCAGCACGCCCGGACGTAGCGATCCCTGGCCGGGGAAGGAAAGGAAGAGCTTCGGCGTGCCTTCCACCACCGCGACGGAGGCTTGCCGGGATTTGTCGGACAGGGCAACCAAGGCGTCCTGCCAGCTCTCCACGCGAACGGCGCGACGCTGCGCGAGCGGCTTGCAACGGTTGCGTAGGGCTGCCGCCACCTCGGGCAGCGGCCAGCGGGCTTGCCCGGCCTTGCACGCGTCCGTGGCCCACGTGGAAAATCTCGCGGTTTCCTCGTCGAGCGCGGTCGGTGTGTCCGCGGAAAAGAGCAGGGTGGTCGGTTGGCTGGCGTCGAGCGCGACAGGCGCATCTTGATTGCTTGTCATAGGCAAGGTTCCGGTTGGAGTGAATAACGATACGTCAGCATCATCGGTCAGACCACCACGTCGAAGCCGGTGGCGCGACCACGAGGCTGGTATTCCTTGACCGCGCGGCCCAGGCGGGCAATCCCTTCCTGCATGGTGGCAGCATCGGCAACGAGAGGCAGGCGCACGCAGTCGGCGAAACGATGATCCGGCGAGTTGGTCGAACCGGGCACGATGGTGACGCCGTGGCGGGTGGCGATTTGCGCCAGCTCGGCTGCGCTGCCGGCTTCCATACGCGCCCACAAAAGCAAGCCTCCCTCGGGCTTGAACCAGCTCCAGGTCGGCAGGTGCCTGCCAAGGAGGCTCGTCAACCGATCGAGCTTGGCCCCGATCTCGCGGTGGCGCGCCTTGCTGGCGGCTGACGCCTTCCCGAGCAGGTACGCCGCCGCCGCCTGTGACAGGAGCGGTCCGCCCAGGTCCGAGAGCGCCTTGTAGCGGCCGAGCCGCCCAATCCACGCCTCTGGACCCCGGATGAAGCCGATGCGCAGTCCGGCCCAGAAGAGCTTGCTCAACGATCCGATGGTCAGGACGGGGGCGTTGCGGGCAAACGCTGCGATGGGAGGCGGCGGCGCCTTGCCCAGCGTCAGCTCGGCCAGCGTGTTGTCCTCCACGACGGGCACCTGCTGCTCCTCCGCGAGACGCGCGATCTCCCGGCGGACGTGCTCGGGCATGAGGGCCCCGGTGGGGTTGTGAAACGAAGGCACCAGATAGACCAGGCGGGGCCGCAGGGCCAACAATGATCGCAGGCGGTCGACATCGATTTCGTTCGCTGCGCCGGGCACGGTGAGGATGCGGGCGCCCGCGGAGGCGAGCACGTCGATGGCGCCGATGTACGTCGGATCCTCGGTAACCACCGTCTCGCCTCGCGCCACCAGCAGGCCGGTGACGATGCTGATGGCCTGCTGGGCGCCGTTGGTGATCAGCACCTGTTCCTCGGTGGTGGGCAGACCGCCGCGTTCCAGGTGCGCGGCCACCGCTTTGCGCAGGGCGGGCAGGCCCATGGGAAAATAGCCCCCGCCGGCGCCCAGACCGGCGGTTCCCC
>Ga0210133_1000394_pt1 | contig 16137 bp, 13 predicted proteins | sample Joice_ThreeSqC_D_2_FD_184874 | JGI IMG/M metagenome (GOLD analysis project Ga0210133, IMG submission 184874) | Wetland microbial communities from San Francisco Bay, California, USA, that impact long-term carbon sequestration - Joice_ThreeSqC_D1... | ecosystem: Environmental > Aquatic > Marine >...
GCTTATTTTACAAGGAGTTATAACAGTCTTGTATCAATTTGCGAAATCAGAAAATGATTATGTCTTACTATATATCACAAAAGTAAAAATTGTTGAGAGAAAAGAATAAGAATGAAGATCGCAATAACCGGCGCCAATGGACTTATAGGCAGGCAACTAAGTTTGAAACTTTTCAAAGAAGGAAATATAATAACTCTTTTAACTCGCGATTCTTCAAGTATTAACGGAGATCAATACCCAAAGGATACTATTAAGGAATGGGATTATCGAGATTTGAATCATTTAAAGGATTTGACGGACAACAACGATGCAATTATTCATCTTGCAGGAGCTAATCTTAGCAGTAAGAGGTGGAATAATAAATATAAGAATTTAATATATGACAGCAGGATTACAAGCACAAAAAACATTGTAACTGCAATAGACCTGTGCAGTGTAAAGCCGAAAGTATTCATTATGCTCTCTGCAGTAGGTATTTATGGAAATCGCGGAGATGAATACCTGTACGAAGAAAGTAAATGTGGGAATGATTTCCTGGCAAATCTGTGCAAAGATTGGGAAGATGAAGCAGCGAAAATTGAATCATTAGGAATTAGAAGAGTATCACTGAGGGTAGGATTAGTACTAACCAAAGAGGGTGGTGTTCTAAAAAAAATGATACCTCCATTTAAATTATTTATAGGGGGAACATTAGGAGACGGCAACCAATGGTTTCCGTGGATACACATCCAGGATGTAGTAGATATCATTGAATTTGCAATTAAAAATGAGACAATAAAGGGAGCGGTGAATTGTGCCTCACCCGGTATTGTAAGAATGAAAGATTTTGCTAAGACTCTTGGTAAGACTCTAAGTCGACCAGCATATTTTCGTATACCAAGATTTGCTTTGAAATTAATTTCCGGTCAAATTGCCGATACGGCTCTATCCGGTCAACGAATCTCAGTCGAAAAATTATTGAGAGCAGGATATCAGTTTAGGTTTAAAGAATTGGAGGAGGCATTGAAAGAAATTTTAATTAACTCAGGCTGATCGCTTTCTGTAAAAGGTTTTTAAAATTGACAGGAAAAGTGTTTAAACTGGTCACGCCCTGTAAATGGGCGTGACTATTAATTCTATTCTTTTGATTAGCATACAAACAGCTAATCCCCGGTTAGAGAATACCATACTGATTATTTCAGTAGCAGCATCTTTTTTGTCTGAACAATATTATCGGTTTTCAACTGGTAAATATAAGTACCGCTGGCAAATTCGCTTCCATCAAAATAGTAGCTGTAATTACCTGGTTCAGCTATTCCATCGAACAATGTTTTAATTTTCTCACCAACAACATTATATACGATTAAACTAACCGGACTATGCTTTTCTATAGAAAAATTAATTGTTGTTGCCGGATTAAAAGGATTAGGATAATTTTGTTTTAGTTCAAATTCTACAACCGTGTTCGAACCGATTTGTAAAACCTTTGAGTATTTTGAATTTCCATTATAATCAATTTGTTTTAATCTATAATAATAAGTATCCGAATTTTTTATATCCGAATCTACAAATTGATATTTTTGGGTTTCAGTTGTAGTACCATGCCCGGGAACATATCCTACTTTATTCCAGGTAGAAAGGTTATCTGAACGTTGTATGTCGAATCCGTAGTTATTAATTTCTGTTGCTGTTTCCCATCTCAATTGAACTCCATTATTCAGATTACTGACACTGAAGCTCGTAAGCTCTACGGGAATTGCATCTTGAAATAAATTGAAGGCTCCGGGTGTACCAAGAGTTGCACCACCAAATATCCAGTAAGTTGAATCCTTTGCATTTGCCCCATTTGTCCCATAATACCAGGCTACAAAACCATAATGAATAGCTACAAGATTAACCATTCCCCAACCTTCCGAAAATCCTCCTACTGGTTCTGCTTCCCAACCGTAGGATATTCCAAATATTCCTGAACCGCTTGAATCAAAAATTCCTACGTTCTGGCTGGTTGAGAGGAAAGCAGGCCACCAACTTCCTTTTTCAAGATATGTTGTATCCGTGTGAGGAATAATCAGAACACTGTCGGAAAAATCAGTATCGGGAGCGCCGGCTTCAAAAAGTTTAGGATCCTGTCCATTTAGCCATGTACTATCCGTTGATTTGTAAATAACAATGATCGATCCTCTTTTTACCGATGCAAATTCGGGAAGGTCTTTTTTTAGCTGAACTAACTTCGCACTACCAAACGTTCCGTGTATCGGATCGTTGTCATCAATATAAACACCTCTAATATCAGTACTATCTTTAAGAACAACAAGCTCAATCCATTCCCAATCATCATGAGGACCCTGAGATAACTCATTAATTATTATTTGTTTCTGTGCAAATAATAAATTAAAGGAAAAGATAATAACCGTTACTATTAAACCTGGTCTAAAAATTTTCATTCTTTCAACCCATCATTATTAATTGATAAAAAAAATCGTTTTGGAATATTACATCTAAACGGCAAGTAGTATACCAAAGTAATACCCTCATTGGGGGCTTAATATCGTAAAAATCTATTTGAAATACTAAATAAATAAATGGATGTATCACTATGATAAAAACAACATTTATTGATGTATTTTAATGAGTAAAATCCACCTGTATAATCGACAAAAAATGTAGAAATTAAAGAGAAATAAGGGAAGTGAAAAAGATGCACCTTAAAGAGCATCTTTTCTAAGTTAAAATATTACTCATCTTACGTAAAATGAATTATGAATTGCCACGACTTTTAAGTTGTGGAAAAAGAGATACTAAGAAAATTGGGCTTTAGCCCAAAATAATTGGACTAAAGTCCTGACTCTTATTGGCGCATTATCTCACGCCCTAAAGGCGTGGCAAGTCAAAAACAGATTTTGCGTAACGTGAGATATTAATACCTATAATAATCCGGTTTGAAGGGACCTTCGACTTTAACACCAATATATTTTGCCTGTTCAGGTGTTAGTGTTTCAAGTTCAACACCTATCTGTGCAAGATGAAGTTTTGCAACTTTTTCATCAAGATGCTTTGGTAGCATATAAACTTTGTTTTCGTATTTATCCGTATTGTTCCAAAGTTCTATCTGTGCAAGTGTTTGGTTAGAAAATGAATTTGACATTACAAACGAAGGATGACCCGTTGCGCAACCAAGATTTACCAATCTTCCTTCAGCAAGTACGATGATCTCTTTTCCATCAACATTATAAAGATCTACCTGTGGTTTTATCGTATCTTTTGTTTTGCCGTAATTTTTATTAAGCCATGCCATATCAATTTCATTATCAAAATGACCGATATTGCAAACAACAGTTTTATCGTTCATCAATCTGAATATTTTTTCCGTTACGATGTCCTTATTCCCGGTAGCGGTAACTACTATGTTTGCACGCTTAACAACATTTTCAAGCTTCTTAACTTCATATCCATCCATTGCAGCCTGAAGTGCGCAAATCGGATCAGCTTCGGTTACGATTACTCTAACACCGGCACTTCTTAAAGATTGTGCAGAACCTTTACCTACATCGCCATACCCGCAAACTACTGCAACTTTACCCGCCATCATAAGATCGGTCGCTCTTCTAATTGCATCGACTAAAGATTCGCGGCAGCCGTACTTATTATCAAATTTAGATTTCGTAACCGAATCATTTACATTAATTGCAGGAAGAGGCAGAGTTCCATTTTCCATTCTATCATAAAGTCTGTGCACACCGGTTGTTGTTTCTTCCGAGATTCCTTTGATATCTTTTACAAGTTCAGGAAATTTATCAAGAACCATATTTGTAAGATCACCACCATCGTCAAGAATCATATTCAATGGTTTTCTATCTTCACCAAAGAACAATGTCTGTTCAATACACCAATCAAATTCTTCAGCATTCATTCCTTTCCAGGCATAAACAGATATACCTGCTGCCGCAATTGCAGCTGCTGCATGATCTTGTGTTGAAAAAATATTACATGATGACCAGGTAACCTCTGCTCCAAGTTCAACCAATGTTTCAATTAAAACCGCTGTTTGGATTGTCATATGTAAACAACCTGCAATCCTGGCACCCTTTAAAGGTTTCTTAGGACTGTATTCTTTACGAATTGCCATAAGTCCCGGCATTTCAGCTTCAGCCAGTTTAATTTCTTTCCTGCCCCATTCTGCAAGCGATATATCCCTGACTTTATATTTGATATTCTTTGTGTCTTTTGTTGCTACTTCACTCATTCATTAACCTTTTATTTTTATATAAATTTTTTTATGCATAATTTTTAAATACCGGAACGAGATCGAGTTGTTCCCAGGTAAATTCTTTTTCATTTCTACCAAAATGACCGTAGGAAGAAGTAACCTGGTATATAGGTCTTCTTAATTTTAATCTTTTTATTATTCCTCTTGGAGTAAGATCGACTTCTTTACGAATCATTTTTGAAATTTCAGAATCAGAGATTTTTCCGGTTCCCTTAGTATCGATAAAAACAGAAATCGGTTCGGCGACACCTATTGCGTATGATAACTGAACAAGACATTCTGTAGCTAATTTTGCCCCAACAACATTTTTTGCGATGTGTCTTGCAGCGTAAGTTGCGCTTCTATCAACTTTCGAAGGATCTTTTCCTGAAAATGCACCTCCCCCATGTGGAGCCCAACCGCCGTAGGTATCAACGATAATTTTTCTTCCGGTTAAACCACTGTCACCATGTGGACCGCCAACTTCAAATCTTCCCGTTGGGTTAACAAAATATTTTGTGTTTTTATCAATGTATTTTTCAGGTATAACTTTTTTAATCACGTTTTTAATAACATCAGCTTTTATCTTACTCTGTTTAACATTTCCATCGTGCTGTGTAGAAATAACAACTGCATCAACTCTTAACGGTTTCTTTTCATCGCTGTATTCAATTGTTACCTGCGATTTTGCATCGGGTCTTAGGTAAGGCATTAACTTTGGATTTTTCTTTCTTATATCAGCTAATTTTTTTACCAATTTATGAGCGTACATAATAGGCATCGGCATAAGTTCAGGGGTTTGATCGCAGGCGTACCCGAACATTATTCCCTGATCACCGGCACCGCCGGTATCAACTCCCATCGAAATATCGGGCGATTGAGAATGGATGGCGTTCAACACAGAGCACGATTCGGAATCAAATTTATATTCCGCTTTTGTATAGCCAATTTTTTTAACCGTTTCTCTAACTATTTCCTGAACATCAATATATGCTTTAGTAGTAATTTCACCACCGACAAGAACCAAACCTGTTGTTACAAATGTTTCGCATGCTACCCTTGCATTTGTATCCTCTTTAAATATTGCATCAAGAACGCCATCTGATATTGCATCACAAACCTTGTCCGGGTGTCCTTCTGAAACTGATTCCGAAGTAAAGAAAAAAGACATTATTATTTTCCCTTCCTAAAAATTCCCTGTAATATATTAAATTAGAAGTGATTATATAGTTAATTATAAAAGTGCGTAAAATTACCCAATCTCTGTTTTATTCACAAATATTAAGCAGTTTAATTAACACGCTCATATAAATTCCGTAGTCATGCAAATACAATATTTATGTTAACCATCAAGACAAGAGTTACCGAACTTTTTAATATCCAGTATCCTATTATTCAGGCAGGAATGGTTTGGGTTTCAGGCTGGAAATTAGCTTCGGCTGTTTCGAATGCAGACGGATTAGGATTGATTGGCTCGGGATCGATGAAACCGGACTTACTGCGCGAACATATTTGTAATTGCAAAAAAGCAACTAACAAACCATTTGGAGTAAATATTCCTCTCTCCCGTAAAGATGCTGATGAACTAATCGACGTCGTAATAAAAGAAAAAGTTAAAATTGTTTTTACATCTGCGGGTCATCCAAAAAAATTTATCGATATTTTGAAAACAAATGGCATTACTGTTGCCCACGTAGTTCCGTCAATTAAATATGCTTTAAAGGTTGAGGAAGCCGGGTGCGATGCGATTGTAGGTGAAGGTGTCGAAGCCGGAGGTCATAATGGTTTCGATGAGATAACAACGCTCACTTTAATTCCTCAGCTTGTAGATGCAGTTAAAATTCCGGTTATAGCTGCGGGCGGAATTGCTGATGGCAGAGGGATTTCTGCAGCGCTTTCCTTAGGTGCTGAAGGAGTACAGATGGGAACGAGGTTCGCTGCTACTATTGAATCGTCTGCTCATGATAATTATAAAAGAAAAATAGTAGAAGCCGGGGATGATGGAACAACTCTCGCGTTCAAAAAAATTGGATTGGTTAGAATGCTAAAAAATAATTTTGCTCAAAAATCGGTTGATGCCGAGAGAGAAGGATGGAACGAAGAAAAACTTAAAAATCTTTTAGGAAGCAAAAGAGAAATGAAGGGTATTTTTGAAGGCGATGAACAAGAGGGTGAAATGGAAGCAGGACAAAGTTCGGGATTAGTTAAGGAAATACTTCCGGTTAAAGATTTATTTGAAAGGCTTCTAAGCGAAATAGAGCAAGCAAGCGAAAGAAATAATCAACTCATCAGATCATAATAAAGCCTAAGTTACTTCGGCTATTACTTCATCCAGATCGCGTACATCTTTACTTAGTAAAATAATTTTTCTTATCACTTCTTCTACAATTGCATCGGGACAGGAGGCGCCGCTTGTTAGTGCAATATTTATTGGAACTTTATCAGGAAGAAAACCGGTTGTGGTTTTTTCTTCTTTCAGCCGGATATCGAAATGATTTATTTCATTCGCAACAATGTTGTTTTGCGAAGAAATAAAATATGTTAGGAATTGTTTTTCGCACAACTCTACAATATGCCCTGTGTTTGAACTATTGTAACCGCCTACCACTATAGCAAAATCCGCATCGGTTTCAAGCAAGCCGTACGTTGCCTGCTGATTATCATTGGTTGCATAGCAAAGTGTATCTCGTGTGTCTGCAAAATGATCGTTAATGGTTTTTTCACCATATTTTTTTATCATCACATTTTTCAGGTAATCGGATATTTCCTGGGTTTCAGCAGCCAGCATTGTGGTTTGATTTACAACTCCAATCTTTTTTAGATCAGTTTCATAATCAAATCCATCGGAATGCCTGTCTTCAAACATTTTTTTAAAATCATCTGCATTCCTTAATCCAAGTATAAAATCACCAAGCAATTCCGCTTCCTCAATATCTTTAATTATCACCGATGGACTTTTTTCTTTACTGTGAGAAAAAGTTGCCCGTGTTTCTTCGTGAAAACTCTTACCATGTATAATCACCGTAAAATTTTCATCACCTAAAGAAGAACTTCTATTCCATACTTTTTCTACAAAAGGACATGTAGTATCGAACTTGTAAGGATCAATCCCCTTCTCATTCAGCATCTTTTCTATTTCCAGGGTAGTGCCGAAAGCGGGAATTATAACAATATCATCCGGCTTTAAATCTTCCCAGCTTATTAGCAGTTTGCCATTTGTATTCATTATGAACCGAACACCCATGCTTTCGAGATCAGCATTTACTCCAGGATTATGAATCATTTCACTTAGTAAAAAAATTCTCTTGTCGGGATTTTCTTCAATCGTTCTGTAGGCTATATCAATTGCATTTTCTACACCGTAACAAAATCCAAAATGACGGGCAAGATAAAATTTAATTGAACCGAAGTCTAAGACAGTAGGTTTGAAATCACGTTTTCTTGGGTCATCGGTCTTACGGGAGTTTTTAATTTTCGTAATGAATGAACTTCTGTAGTAATTTGGTATTTCAAATTTTTTCATGCGTATCTAAAATATTCTCAATTGAACTTTCATTTATTAAAATAGCGACTTATCTGCCTGTGAGATTTTGAAATCTGCAAAGAAATTTTCTTTTGATGGACGGCTAAGCAGATTGAAACCCATTATAAATAGGAATACAATAATATAGAAATAATTACTGGTTAGAAGGAATGCAACCAGCGAAAAAAAACCGGCACCTTCCAGAATAGCCCACTGAATTATTTTGATTGTTCTAAAATGATTAAGTTTTTGTAATAATGTGGTTTCACCCGTAATTGATGAAATTTTGAAATTGTAAAATTTATAGGAACCAAACATCGCAAGAATTCCGAAAACCGGAATTAAAATTTTAAATATTTCATCTAATGCCGCATCGGGATGACGGATTCCGTTTTCTACTGCGTAGAGTGCTATTGCAAAAAAGAACACCTGTCCGAATAACAGTGCTGCGTAGATAGTATAAGTTACATTAAACTGATTTTTAAGAGTTGAATCATTCATCCTTCACTCACATTTATGTCTTTTGAATATATTGCTATTTAGATAATGAAAATCAAGTTTGCTATATTTGCACACCAAAATCGATAAATAAAAATGAATTTAGTAGAAAAATTAGATAAAATAAAAAAGAAATACGATAGCATTCATGAACAGCTGTCCGAATCGAGCTTTTCTTCCGATCGCGAAAAAGTAATAAAGCTAAGCAGGGAAAGAAGTGAACTTGAAGGTATAATTGTTGTCTATGAAAAGTATAAGGACGTGCTTAAAAATATTGAGGGTAACCGGGAAATCATCAATTCCGGCGGCGATAAAGAATTAGTTGAACTTGCAGAAGCCGAAATGAATGATCTGGAAGTACAGAAAGAAGAGCTTGAAGAAAAAATAAAATTACTTTTAGTTCCAAAGGATCCCAATGATGACAAAGATGTAATTGTGGAAATTAGAGCAGGAACTGGTGGCGATGAAGCAGCCCTTTTTGCCGGCGATCTTTTCAGGATGTATTCCAGGTATGCGGAGATAAAGGGATGGATAATTGAAATAATAGATATCAATGATACCGGTTTGGGTGGAATTAAAGAAGTCGTATTCTCTCTTTCAGGTCAGGATGTGTATGCCGAAATGAAATTTGAAAGCGGGGTGCACAGGGTACAAAGAGTCCCGGAAACAGAAGGAAGCGGCAGAGTTCATACATCTGCTGCTTCAGTTGCTATTCTTCCTGAAGCAGAGGACGTTCTAATCGATATTAATTCTAATGATCTGAAAATTGATATTTACCGTTCAGGCGGCGCCGGTGGACAGAATGTAAATAAAGTTGAGACTGCTGTCCGGATTACACACTTACCTTCCGGTATTGTTGTTCAATGCCAGGATGAAAGATCTCAACTAAAAAACCGGCAAAAGGCAATGAAGGTTCTTAAAGCAAGGTTGTACGATCTTGAACTTAGCAAGCAGAACGCTGCTATTTCTGCTCAAAGAAAATTGATGGTGAGAAGCGGTGACAGGAGTGATAAAATACGAACTTATAATTTCCCCCAGAACCGGATAACCGATCATAGAATTGGTTTAACGCTTTACAATCTTTCAGATATTATCGAAGGAAATCTATCGGGGCTGATCGAACAACTTAACTTGGCAGATCGTGCAGAAAAACTTCAAGCCAGCAACACGGTTTAAATATATTTCTGTTGATCCTCTCTTTAACCGGTTTTCTTTTCTTTTATGTTTTCCAATAATTTTAAAAGAAAAAACAGAATAAAACCGAGGAGAGAAAACATGACATCTTCCATTCCTATTGAGTATAGATCAGCAATACCCAATAAAAATGAAAATCCTTTCGTTATCACCAGTACAATAAAAAATGCCGAGAATCCATATAGCCCTATTTTAATAGGTTCGAAAACATAGGCTACCAGCAGTATGAATAATGAGCTTGCGCCAGCTTTTTGGCGACTTGGGGCAACAACTACACCTTTCATAATATTACTCCCAAATAGTTACTTATTCTATGCATTGAATTATAGTTATTATGTATAGATTTAGTTTAGATGAACTTGATAACCATTTTAATTATAACAAGTTATATTGGACGGGATTAAAGTTAACCATTATTTTATAGAATCCAAAATATTATTAACAATCACTCGGAACTAATTATTAGAAACCTCTGAAAAATGGTTTTCACGCAAATAATAATTCCCACGAACATGAGGATCTCTAATAATTTTAATGGATTTCCTTTTTCAGGGGAATGATAATCTGAATTTTTCAGAAGTCACTGTTACTAAGAATGAGAGAAGAATTATAAAACCGGATAGGTTTTATAGACGAGTTTAACTGACAAGAATAGCGAGCAAGTTTTTAGAGGTGGTAAAGGATGAATTTGGAATTTAATATTTTCGCTGATGTGAATTTAGACTTGATACCTTCTTTTCATCTTACTTCAATGCTTATCAGACTAATGTCGTCCTCAAAGTGTCCGTCGGTAAACTTTGTGAAGTCTTCTTTGATATACTCAATCTTGTCCTGGTGATCGGACGAACTCAATTTCTCCGTTAGACGATTGGAACTGTATTGTTCATCGGCTGAATTTCTTGATTCGATTATTCCATCAGTTGTTAACATTATGGTGTCACCACTCTTCAGGCTTATTATCGTATCTTCATATTCGCCGTCTTCTGTAAATCCTAATAATGTTCCTTTCGATCGAATATTTACTGCCGTTCTTTCAGAATTGCCTTTATAAAAAAGCGGAAGGTCTCCGGCGCCCGTATAACTTGCAGTTAAATTTTTGTTGTCAAGTATAACAACCGAAACTGTTGAAAAAACTTCCGATACTTTAGCATCCCTGTAAATCGATCGATTAACATCATCTAAAATTGCACTGGGAGAATATATTTTGGTTGATTGAAACACACCTCTTAATGCGCTTCTTATATAACCAGCATACGCAAAAGCGAAATACCAGGCACCCCATTTTTTTCCCATTACATCTCCTAAAATTACGGCAAAATGATCCTCATCAATTTGATAATAATCTATGTAATCTCCTCCTGGAATTCCTTCGAAAGGCATATGCCAGTGTTTTATTGTGAAGCCGCTGAAATCCGGCAAATTATCAGGAACAACTTTCACTCTTAACGAATCTGCTGCCTGATGCAATTCAGAAACAATTTTTTGGCGTTCTCTTGATAAACTATTTATTATCGCTTTTACTTTAGCAACAATTACTTTGGGACCTTCAGTCTTTAATACATAATCAGTTATATCATGTTCGTAACCATCCAGGATATCCTGTTCATTTCCTTTTGCGGTAAGAAATATGAATGGAATAGATTTCAGATTTGGTTTATCAAGAACAGTTTTTCTGAACTCATAACCATTCATGTGCGGCATCATTATATCCGAAATGATAACATCCGGAACGTAGGAATTCAGAATTTCCAGCGCTTCCGCACCGCTTAGAGCTGTTTTACATTCAAAGCCCGCCTTTTCCAGGTTATATTCGAATATACGGGCAATTGCATTATCGTCATCAACAAGAAGTATTTTGAAAGATTTTTTCTTGAACGAATCGGTAAGATTCTTTTTAACACCGTACAGCTTATAAATCTCCGATCTCTTTAAAAGTGCTTTCACTTTTAAAATGAGTTCATCGACGTCGAAAGGTTTGGTTATTATATCATCGCCCCCAACATCCAACGCCCGTGTTTTGTCTTCTAAAGTATTCTTTGCTGTTACAAATATGAATGGAATTAACCTGTAATTCTCATTAGATCTTACTTGTTTGCAAAATGTAAATCCGTCAATTTCTCCCAGCGTTACATCACAGAGTACTAAATCGACTTCATTATTTTCAAGACACTTTAGCCCATCTTCCGCACTTTCAGCTTCAACAGTACTAAAGCTATTAGTCTTAAGATGGTGACTCAACACTTTTCTGATAGTAATATCATCATCGATAATTAAAACATTTTTAGTCTCACTTGCCATAGCTATTTTTCTGTTAAGTGTTTGGGGTAGGTAGGTTGTGAATTAAGATAGATGAAATGTCTCCAGCAATTCTCAAATAATAAGCAAGAGTATTTAAAAAATAATTTTGATCCGTTGCATTTATTTGTAGCTATTAATTGCATCCTGTTTATTATTGAATGTTTCAAAAACACGATACATTCTTGTTAATTCAAACATAGAGTGAACGGCTGGTTTAAATCCCACTAATCTTAAATCTCCTCCTAAGCTTGTCACTTTTTTAAGTGATATAACCAATGTGCCGAGAAATGTGGAATCTATAAACTCACAGGCGGACAAATCGGCAACGATTTTTTTAGAGCCTTTTTCAATATCTTCGGTTAACCTTTGCTTGAAATCTTCAGCTTCATTCAACGTCGCTCTTGAGAGTTCGACTATTTCTACTAAAATATCTCCATATTCTTCTGATACAAAGAACATATGTTTATTCCATTCCTTCCTTATTCGCTGTATGCACGATTTTCAATACTGTATTTTTCCATAAGTCTATAAATCGTAGCTCTGCCAAGTTGTAAACGTTTCGCAGCCTCCACTATATTTCCTTTTGTAACTTTAAGAGCATGCCGTATGGCTTCCTCTTTTAATTTTTCAAAAGGAATAATCGAATCATCCGAAAATAACGGACCAGCATAGTCTACTGATGCCATTCGTTCGGCAGTACGCAGATGCGGCGGTAATTCTTCAACATCAACAACTTCATTTTCACATATTATCAAACATCGTTCTATTGTATTTTCCATCTCTCGAACATTACCCGGCCAATCGTATTCATATACTAATTTTAACGCTCTCTTTGTAAAGCCCCTGGTATTTTTCCCAAGTTTTTTATTGAACTCAGTTATAAAGTGTTCTGCTAAAACTAATATATCTCCCTTTCTTTGTCTCAATGGGGGGATAGAAATCGGGAATGAGTTTAATCTGTAATAAAGATCTTCCCTGAACTCCTTAGCTTCGACAGCTTGTTTCAAATCTCTGTTAGTTGCCGAGATTATTCTTACACTGGTTTTAATTAATTCAGTACCACCTACACGTTCAAATTCTTTTTGCTGAATAACGCGAAGAAGTTTTGCCTGTAAAAGCATTTCAAGTTCGCCAACTTCATCAAGAAAAATCGTTCCGTCTTTAGCCAGTTCAAACTTTCCTAACTTGCGTTGATGTGCACCTGTAAACGAACCCTTTTCATGACCGAACAATTCACTCTCAAGTAGTTCCCTCGGAATGGATGCGCAGTTAACAACAACAAAAGGCTTATCTTTTCTTTCACCGTTATAATGAATAGCTCTTGCTATTAATTCTTTTCCTGTTCCGCTCTCACCGTAAATCAAAACCGAGATATCGTTATCCAGTACTTTACTTACCAACCTGAAAACATCCTGCATCTTTCCATCTGCAGTAATGATGTTATCGAATCTATATTCTTTCTGAACGTTCTCTTTTAAATTTTGAATCTCACGCAGTAAGTCATAATTTTTAATGGCATTTTTCAGAGCAAGTTCCAGCCTGCGCTGATCGATCGGTTTTGGGAAATAATCGAAAGCCCCGAAGCGAAGTGACTCTACGGCAACCTCGATACTGCCCTGTGCAGATAACATAATTACCGGTAAATTTTCATCAATTTGTTTTATCCTTTTAAGGGTTTCTATACCGTCTAATCCGGGAAGCATGATATCTAAAAGCACCAGGTCGGGTTTTAAACTCATCTTCTTTAACATAGCTTCACTATCGTTGAAAACCTCTACATCATATCCCCACTTATCTTTGACCCAGAAGGATAACAACTTAGATATCGCTTGTTCATCGTCAACAATGTAAACCAGTTTACTCAAGTTATAGCCTCGACTATTTTTTTATTCTAATATTTTTCAATAAACGGATTATGAAAGTGGTTCCATTCCCTAATTCGCTCTGCACAGAAATCAATCCTTTATGCAAATCAATTATCTGTTTCACAAAAACTAAGCCAATTCCCGTGCCAGGAATTTCAGTTCCTGGACGACTGACGCGGTAAAATTTCTGGAAAATGTATGGTAAATCTTTCTCCGGAATACCTATTCCGGTATCACTTATAATTACTTCAACCTCATCTGAAAGGTTATTCAATATCACTTTTATCCTTCCATCTTCATTTGTAAACTTTATTGCATTATTTATTATTGATTCAAATGCCTGTACGATTTTTTCCCTATCGGCATCTAAAAAAGTTTCTTCTTTAGAATTTTCAAATTCAATTGTTAAATGCTTTTCTTCTGCCAGCTGCCTGTTACTTTCAACTAATTCATTTAACATATCCGCAAGATTAAAAGTCGTTCTATTTAAAGTAAGTTTTCCTATCTGGATCTTTGAAAGGTCGAGTATATCGTTTATCAATTTAGTCAGCCTTTTGCCTTCATTAAGAATAACAACACTGAACTCAGCCTTCATCTCTTCCGGAAGATCGGGATCAGAAACAATCGTTTCCGAAAATCCGATTATCGATGCTAATGGTGTCCTGAACTCGTGTGAAATGTTTGAAACAAACTCGTTCTTTAACCTGTCGAGTTCTTCAATCAAGGAATTGTGTTGCCATTTTCTCGATCTTTCAAGTGATATAAGCCGATGAGCTTCAATCAATTTTGGCTTTAATTTTTTCAATTCGTCTTCAAATTTACTAAGCTTTGTCAGGTCTTTACATATACCGAGCATCCCGACTATATTTTCATTTTTAGCAATCGTTCTGCCTGAAACTTCTACAGGAACTTTTTTATTCAATTTGGTTGTTAGTGTTGTTTTGATCTTTATGACTCTATCCGACAACAGCATTTTGCTGAAGGCAATAGATACTTCAATTTTTTTATCAGGCTCAACAAAATCAAGAAAATGTTTCCCAATCATTTCTGATTCGTCATAATCCAGCATCATCGCACCGAAATTATTCACCCGGAGAAAACAGCCGTCTTTATCCAGAATAAAAATCATATCACTCGAGATGGCAAGCAGCCTGTTAAAATTATCTTCCCAATTATTAGTTAAGGTTTCTGCTTCTATCAACCTGTCTGAAATCGAATGAAATTTTTCCGCAGATGGATAATAATTTTCCTTAACCTGGTTACTCAACACATTCAATACAGATTTTATTGCATCGTTTTCCGTATCTAATAAGTTATTCACACCATCCGCAAAAATAATCAGATAAACAGTTTCATTTTGCTCGCTTACAGAATGAATCTTTTTTAAAAAACATGTAGTTGAATTTAATTCGTTCATCACAGCTTTACATTCGGGAAGATTTTCTACGGAGACGCTGTCTACACCCGAACTTTTATACAGCTGGAACAATGAAGAATTAAACTGAATGTACTTTTCGGGACTATCACCAACGAATGATAACACGGAAATTTCAAAATTATTAACCTTCAGCAATAAGATTGTCTTGCCGTTCGTAATCCTGGTTAAAATCCTTATAGTGTTTTCAATTTGATCGGGCATGAATTGATTTATCTTGATATAAAATTAAAACGTAACGGCTTGAAAACTAATAGTTTTGCAGTTTTAATCAAATAAAAATGGATGACAATTGATGATGAGTCTTGAATGTTAATGTGGTTTATTTGATTTCTTCTTTCCGTAAGGTATCGTAATACTTTAGAATCAACTCCTCGTAATCTTTTGCATAACCTTCCTGCACAGCTCTGTTAAGTTCGTCTCGTAATTTATCGAGCTTCTTATTTGAATTCAGGTTAAGGTCATTCGGTGAAAGCCTTACAACATTGTCTCCGCTTTTAGATGTTCTTTCTTTTTCATAATCTCTTTCATTTATAGAACGCTGCGCATCGAGAAGCTTCGATAAAATCCTTTCCTGTTTTTGAATGAGATTATCATCCAGCTTCTCGCCGTTCATATCGGTCAACACTTCCTGCATCTGACCAAGAATTGATTCCAGATCTGCCGGAAGTTTTTTTGAATTACCGGAAATCCTGGCTTCTTCATTTAATTGCTGCAGCGATTTCTGAATCATTTGCTGTTGCTGGGATAGTCTCTGCAACTCTCCTTGCTGCTGCTCGGATAGACCGCCCTGTTTCATCTGCTGAAGCATCTGAGTTAAATTATTTAAATTCATCTGCTGCTCGGAAAGCTGCTGCAATTGCTGCATCAACGACATCATTCCACCGCCCGATCCGCTTCCCTGCATCATCGCTTCCATAGAACCTTTCATCATAGAAGCAGCTTCATTCAAATGCATCATCGCTTCTTCCTGGTTCATAGATGCCATCGAGCTGTTGCGGTTTTGCATTGATTGAATAGACTGCTGCATTTGTTTAATCGATTCGCCAAGTGCTTTTCCCATCTCCGGAGTAATCGCAAAAGTCTTTTGCGAAAGATC
>Ga0210133_1000395_pt1 | contig 16112 bp, 11 predicted proteins | sample Joice_ThreeSqC_D_2_FD_184874 | JGI IMG/M metagenome (GOLD analysis project Ga0210133, IMG submission 184874) | Wetland microbial communities from San Francisco Bay, California, USA, that impact long-term carbon sequestration - Joice_ThreeSqC_D1... | ecosystem: Environmental > Aquatic > Marine >...
CGCCGTCACCGGAGCTCACCGGTTCGTCCGCCGGACGTGGCACCTCATCCGGCATCGGACGTCGTCCTTCCCGTCCTGCGCAGGTCGTCCAGGATTCCCAGGTCCTTGTCGCCCCTGCCCGAAAGCCCTACGAGGATCGTCGATCCCGGAGTGGCCCGGGCCATGCGCCGGCCACCGGCCAGGGCGTGCGCCGACTCCAGCGCCGGGATGATGCCCTCGGCAGCGGCACACTCCTCCAGGGCCTCCACGGCCTCGTCGTCACCCACGCTCGTGTAGCGCACGCGCCCGACCGCCGCGAGGAACGAGTGTTCCGGTCCGACCCCGGGATAATCCAGTCCGGCGGACACGGAGTGCGTGTCTGTGACCTGGCCGAAGCGATCCTGGAGTAGCAGCGAATGGCTGCCGTGCAGGACCCCCGGAGTTCCGCGGCTCGCAGTGGCCGCGTGCTCGCCGGGCCCGGTCCCGGAACCGCCGGCTTCGATTCCGACAAGATCCACTTCCGGGTCTCCCAGGAAGGCGTGGAAGATCCCGATCGCGTTGGAGCCGCCCCCGACGCAGGCCACCACGGCGTCCGGCAGGTCGCCCGATGCCAGAAGGAGGCCGGCCCGGGCCTCGCGACCGATCACGGTCTGCAGCTGACGCACGAGCCAGGGGTACGGGTGCGGTCCAACCGCCGAGCCGAGCAGGTAGTAGGTGCTCTCCGGGTCCGACACCCAGTCTCTGAGAGCCTCGTCGATGGCGGCACGCAGAGTCCGGTCGCCGCTCCCGACCTCGACGACTCGGGCCCCCAGCAGCTCCATGCGCTGCACGTTGGGTCGCTGCCGCGCGGCGTCGACCTCCCCCATGTAGACGGTGCAGGGCAAGCCGAGCCGCGCACACGCCGCGGCCGACGCCACACCGTGCTGGCCCGCACCCGTTTCCGCGATCACCCGTCGCGCGCCCATCCGTCGGGCGATCAGCGCCTGGCCGATCGCGTTGTTGATCTTGTGTGCGCCCGTGTGGGCCAGGTCCTCGCGCTTCAGCCATACGTCCGCGTCCCACCTCTCGCTCAGGCGGACCGCGCGGGTAAGCGGCGTCGGGCGTCCTATCCAGTCCGCGAGCTGTGCCTCCAGCTCGGCCTGGAAGGCGGGGTCTGCCAGCGCCTGGCTCGCTCCCCTCTCGAGGAGCTCCAGGGCCGGCATCAGGGTCTCCGGCACGAATCGCCCTCCGTACGCGCCGAACCGGCCGCGTTCGTCCGGCATCCTCCCGGCCAGCAGGTCCTCCAGGGTGCCTGCGGCGGCTCGGCCGCCCTCGGGAATCTCAGTCATCGGCGCCTGCCCGCGATCTGATTTCACCGCCATGCCTCATGTGACTGGCTCGCGCGGCAGTCGCCGCGGCCGCGGCGCGCGCCGCCTCGACGAAAGCGGCGATCCGAACCGGGTCCTTGCCTCCGTCGCTCCGCTCGACGCCGCTCGACACATCGACGCCGAACGGTCTCACGGTCGAGATCGCGTCGGCGATGTTGCCGGGAGACAATCCTCCGGCCAGGACGAGCGGCATCGTCCTGGCGAGAGCAGCGGCGCGCTCCCAGCTCGGCCGGACACCGCGGCCGCCGCGTCCCGCTGCTTCCAGGATGGCGGCCGTGCGGCCGTCAGCTCGCCGGGCCGAGCTCACCTGTCCCTCGAGGTCGGGCCCGTCGTGCAACACCGGCAGGAAGCGCGCTCCCGCCGCGCGGGTCGCCTCGCGAGCTCCGGTCGACGGTTCCGTCTGGACGATGTCGGCAGGGAACGCCGACAGCACGCCCTCGATATCGGCTCGCGACGCGTTCCGGAATACCGCCACCCGGTCCACGTGCGGCGGCAGCAGCATCGCCAGCTCAGCCGCCTGTCGGGGGGAGACGCGGCGGGGGGATTCGGCGAATACGAATCCCGCGGCATCCGCGCCGGACTCCCCGACGGCGAGAACCGATTCGGCCGTTGCGAGGCCGCAGATCTTGATCCACACGGATCCGCGCGACACGATCGCCGCACGCCCGGCCGCGAGAAGCTCGCGGGCGGCCGCTTCGGGATCGAGCGCCCGCATCAGGGCCGTTCCGACGAGAGCCGCGTCGTACCCGAGCGCGGCCACGTCCCGGGCCTGCTCCGATCTCACGAGGCCGCTCTCCGCGACCCGCGGAACGCCGGGTGGGAAGAGGTCCGCCAGCCGCCCGAATCGTCCTAAGTCGACCGTCAGGCTCGAGAGGTCGCGGCTGTTCAGTCCCACGAGCACCGGGACTCCCAGCTTGCGCCCGAGCTCCGCCGCGGGACCCGCACGCTGCAGGTCCGCCTCATCGAACGCCTCCAGGAGGACGAACATGCGGCACTCCGAAGCTGCCTCGATGCACGAGACGAGGGTGGCGGTATCCAGCATGCGGAGGATGAGCAGGACGCCCCCCGCTCCGTGCGCGCGGGCCTCGTACACCTGGTAGGGGTCCACGAGGAAGTCCTTCCGGAGGACCGGCACGGAGGGGGCGGCTCGCGCCGCGACTTCCAGGTCGGTCAGCGTCCCACCGAACTCGGTCGGCTCCGTGAGGACCGAGATCGCAGCCGCTCCCGCCCTGGCGGATCCGGCGGCCAGCGCCTTCAGGTCCTCCACGCCCGCCTCGCGAAGGGAGCCGGCGGACGGAGCCCGCCGCTTGATCTCCGCGAACAGGTCGAAGCCGCCGTCCAGGCGCAGGGACGGAGGCGCCGTAGCGCTCAGGGCCCGCTCCCTGACGGCCTCGAGCGACTCCAGGAGGCGGGCCGTCCGCACGCGCTCCGCCGAGCCGGTCGCCATGCGGGACAGGAGGTCGGACAGCGGACTGCCTGCAGCTCGGACGGATCCGAACGCGGCCAGACGGTCGAGGAGAGCGGCGGCGATCCCCCCGTCGATCGCGGCGCGGGCGGCCCGGATGCCGTCCGAGAGGTCGGCGGCCTCTCCCGCCACTTCGAGGGCGAGTCCGGCGCCCAGCACCAGCGCCTCGCGGAGCGGTCCTTCAGTGCCCCTGAGCGTCGACTCGATGGCCGCGGCGTTCTCCGCCGCATCGCCGCCGGCGAGGTCCTCGGGCGCGCATCGCTCGATCCCGAAGTCGGCCGGGTCGCGTACCTCCTTCGACACCTTTCCGGGGCGCACATCGAACAGCAGGAAGCGCCCGCATGGCGTGGCCTCGTCCCACCCCGGCTCGCCGTGGACCACGAACGCACGTTCCACAGGGAGCCCCGAGAGCGCTTCGGCCATCAGCTCGGCGACCGCCGGGCTGAACGCGCCCACCACCATGAACGGCGGCTCGGCCGGATTGGTCAGAGGGCCGAGGATATTGAACACAGTGCGCACGCCGAGCGCCTTGCGAACCGGCACGAGGGACTTCATGGCCGGGTGATAGTGAGGCGCGAAGAGAAACGTGAAACCGGTCTGCTCGAGGCAGTCGCCGGCTCGCGACTCGTCCAGCGGAAGCCCCAGTCCGAGCGCCTCCAGGACGTCGGCGCTTCCACACCGGCTGGAGACGGACCGGTTGCCGTGCTTCACCACCTGGAGCCCGCACGCGGCCGCCAGGAGAGCGGAGCCGGTCGACAGGTTCAGGCTTCCCGAACCGTCTCCCCCCGTTCCCACGATGTCCACCGGCCTCAACCCCTCCGGCAGGCGCGGGCGTCGGGCCAGAGACCGCATGGCCCGCGCGAAGCCACGGATCTCGGCGGGGGTCTCCCGCTTGAGGCGGAGGCCGGCGAGAAAGGCCCCGGCCACGGCTGCGGGGAGCCGGTCCTCCGCCAGCTCCGTCATCAGCGCGGCGGCTTCCTCTTCGGTCAGGTGAACACCGTCGAGAAGGCGCTCCAGGAGGTCCTTCACGATCTGCCTCCGGCGGAGTCCAGGTCGAGGAAGTTCCTGAGCAGTCGATCGCCTTCCGGCGTGAGGATGCTCTCGGGGTGGAACTGCACCCCCTCCGCCCTGTGGTCGCGGTGCCGCACTCCCATGATCTCCCCGTCCGAGGTGTAGGCGGACACCGTCAGCTCGTCCGGCAGCGAGTCCTCCGTCACCGCGAGAGAGTGATAGCGGCCGGCCTGCATCGGGTTGGGCAGTCCCTCGTAGAGAGTGCGGCTGTCGTGATACACGGTGGATGCCTTCCCGTGTACCAGGGAGCGGGCCGGCTCCACACGCGCCCCGCACACCGCGGCGAGAGCCTGATGTCCAAGGCACACGCCGAGGACCGGCCGGTCCCCGATCATCGCTTCGATCAAGGGCATGGAGACGCCGGCTGCCTCCGGTCGTCCCGGTCCGGGTGACACCACCAGGTGGGTCGGCTCCAGGGCCAGCGCCTCAGCGAGGGTGACGCGGTCGTTTCTTCGCACCGTGACCTCGGCGTCCATTACGGCGAGCGCCTGGACCAGGTTGTACGTGAAGGAGTCGTAGTTGTCGATCAGCAGGACGTGCCTCACAGTCCCTCCTCGGCGAGCGTCAGGGCCGCCTCGAGGGCGGCGCCCTTCGCCAGGATCTCCGCGTGTTCCCGCTCGGGGAGGCTGTCCGCGACGATTCCCGCACCGGCCTGGTAGGCGTATCCGCCGTCGCGGAACACGAGCGTCCGGATCGCTATCGCCTGGTCCATCGACCCTCCGGCTCCGAAGTAGCCGACCGTCCCGGCATAGATTCCCCGCCGTACCGGCTCGAGCTCCCGGATGATCTCCATGGCACGGATCTTCGGCGCCCCCACCACGGTTCCCGCCGGAAACGCGGCGGCGAACAGGTCGAACGCGTCACGCCCGGGAGCCAGCACGCCGCGCGTGCCGCTCACGATGTGCATCACGTGGCTGTACCGCTCGACCGTGCGGAACGGATCGACCCGAATCGAGCCGGGGACGGCCACCCGTCCGAGGTCGTTGCGGGCGAGATCCACGAGCATCACGTGCTCCGCGTTCTCCTTCGGATCCGCCAGGAGATCTACTCCGAGAGCCTCGTCCTCCGCCGCATCGCCGCCCCTGGGTCGCGTTCCCGCGATCGGTCTCAGCTGAGCCTCCCGGCCGTCCAGCCGGACCAGCGCTTCGGGCGATGAGCCGACGACGGCAAGGCCATCCAGCTGCAGGAAGTACATGTAAGGCGAGGGGTTCAGGAGCCTGAGCGCCCGGTACGCCTCGAACGGCTCGATGTCGCAGCGCCCCTCGAACCGAATGGAAAGCACCAGCTGATAGATGTCACCCGCCGAGATGTGGCGCTGCACCCGTTCGACTCCGTGCAGGAAGTCCGGGCGCTCGAGACTCGGAGCCGGCGGCGTGTGTCCCGCGACCCCGTTGCGGGCCGGCAGAGGCCCGCGAAGCAGTTCGATGACTTCGCGCCGCAGACTGCCTCGCTCTTCTTCGCCCCCGGCGTGCAGCAGGGCGACGCGTCTCGAAACGTGATCGAAGACGAGCAGCGACTCAGGAGCCACGTAGTGCGCCTCCAGCGCCCCGCCGTCGCCGGAGGGCGACCGCAGATTCTCGAACCGTCCCGCCATCTCGAAGCCCGTCACGCCGACGAGGCCTCCCGCGAACGGCAGGCCGGGCACCTCCGGATCGAGACGTCGCACGCGGGTCAGCGCGGCGCGGAAGGCGTCGAGCAGGGCTCCGGTGTCGTCGGGGACCCGCTGATGCGACTGGCCGACCCGGAACTCACCGCGCCCGATCTGCACTTCCAGCGCTTCTCCGAAGCCGATGAACGAGTAGCGACCCAGTCTCTCGCCCCCCTCGACGCTCTCGAGGAGGAAGCGGGGCTGGAGCGGAGCCAGCTTGAGGTAGGCCGACACCGGTGTGTCGAGGTCGGCGGCGATGTCGAACGGATGCTGCATGATTGCCTCTTCGTCTCTCCGGCTGCGGGAGGCGGGATGTGAAAAACCCACCTCCGTGGCCGAAGGTGGGTTCGAGTCTGCCTGGATTCGATCAGCTCAGGCGGATGCCACCTCCGGACGCGGACGGCTCCACCACCAGGAGGCGTTCGAAGCGAGCGACGGTGACATGGCGTGACGAATCATGGGCTAACGGATAGCGGCTGCCTGCGCGGTCGTCAAGCGCGAGTCACTCCGGCGAGCGGTACACGACGCCGCCCTTCATCACGAATACGACGTCCCGCGTCGCCTCGACGGTCGCGGTCGGGTCGCCTTCCACCGCCGTCAGGTCGGCGAACGCACCCTGCCAGATCTCGCCCACCTTTCCCTCGAGTCCGAGAGCCCGCGCGTTCACGACCGTCGCGGCCTGGAGGGCTTCCGTCGGGGTCATGCCGGCTCGCACGAGCCAGGCCAGCTCGCGCCAGCTCTCGCCGTGCGGGAACACGCCCACGTCACTGCCGAGGCCCACGATGACGCCCTCCTCCCGCGCATCACGCACCGCCTGCAGCGAACGGGCGATTCGCGGAGTCAGCCCGCCGTCCGGAGCATCCAGCTCCCAGCCGCCCGGGAGACCGCTGAAGTACTCGTCGTACGCGGCCGACGCCGCCAGGGTCGGGTAGAAGACCACTCGTTTTTCGGCCATCAGCCGGAAGACCTCCCGGGTCCCCCCGGAACCGTGCTCGATCGTCCGCACGCCGGCGAGGACGGCCCGGCGCATCCCTTCGGGAGAGTTGGCGTGTGCGGAGACGGGGAGGCCGGCCGCCGTCGCCTCGTCGACCAGCGCTTCCAGCTCTTCCAGCGTGAACGTGGGGGAGGTTCCCGCGGCACGGTTGAAGTCGGCGTACACCTTGATCACGTCGGCCCCGTGCCCGGCCTGGTCGCGAACCGCCCTGCGAATCTCCGCCTCACCCGTGACCATCTGAGCACCCTGCGGGAGAACGAGGTCCGGGTCCCAGCCACGGGGTCCGGGGGCGTACGAGGCCGTCGCGGCGATGGCTTTCGTGGCTGCCAGGATACGCGGGCCCGGAATCAGCCGATCCTCGATCGCATCGCGCACGGCGAGGTCCGCCCAGCCGGCCCCCTCCGTGCCCAGGTCTCGCAGCAGCGTGAACCCGGACAGGAGGGTCCGTTCGGCGTGCACTCCCGCTCTCAAAGTGCGGTAGGCGCGCGCCTCCTTGAGCACCTGGTCGTCCCACAGGGTCTCGTCGTACGGGTGGAGGAACAGGTGAGAGTGGGCGTCGATCAGTCCCGGCAGCAGCGTGGCCCCCGGGAGGTCCACGACGCGGGCACCGTCCGGAGGGGAGAGCGACTCCAGGGGACCGACCGCCTGGATTCTGTCGCCGTTCACCAGGACGGCCCATCCCTCGCGCACTTCGCCGGACGCCGAGTCGAACACCCGTTCCGGCCGGATGAGCGTCACGCCGCCATCGGGCTCCTGCGCCGCCGCGGGCAGTGCAGCAGCCAGGCAGGCGATGACGACGAACGGACTTCGACTCAGAGTTCTCACGTGTCTATCCTCCTCTCGAGCGGTGTCACGGAAAAGCTGCGCCCGAGAGCTCCGGCGCGCCAGCGCGGGAGGACCCTTCCCACGCCACGGCCATGCACGTACTCTCGCGGGTGCCCGAGTCAGCCACCGGAGGAGCACGAGATGAGAATCACGGCGCGCGCGGCTGCGCTCGTCCTCTGCTTCGGCGCCTGCGTGGACGCCGGGGAATCACGGTTGTCCGCCGATGCCGCCGCCCGTTTCGCGGGGAAGCTCGAGGCGTGCGAGTGGCCCGGCGTGTCGGGCGACGTGTGGTGCGGCACCCTGGAGGTCCCCGAAGACAGAGAGGTGGAGGGTGGAAGGATGATCGGCCTCCGGGTCATCGTCCTTCCGGCCACCGGGGGCGCAGCCCCGATGCCGGACGCCGTCACCTTCCTGGCGGGGGGAGGCGTCGCGCCGGCCACTCGATACGCGCCGTTTCTCGCCGACGCGCTGCCCAGGCTGCGCGAGGGACGGGACATCGTGCTCGTGGACCAGAGGGGTACGGGCGGCTCGAATCCGCTGGACTGCGACCTGCCCGAGCCGTACGAGATCGAGGGCGGTGGCGAGGCGGGCCCCGCGTACGAGGAGGCCTATCTCGAGGCCCTGCGGGAGTGCAGGTGGCGAATCGAGGCTCGCGCGGACCCGACCCGGTACACCACCTGGAACGCGGCGGACGATCTCGACGCCGTCCGCGACTGGTTGGGGTACGAGCGGCTCGATCTGTGGGGCGCCTCCTACGGGACGAAGGTGGCGCGCGCCTACATGCGACAGCACCCCGGCCGGGTGAGATCTGCGGTGCTGCACGGAGTCGTCCCGATCGATCGATCCATGTGGCCCGATCTGTTGTTGAACGCGGATTCCGCGCTGACACGGCTGATCGCGAAGTGCGCCGGAGATCCGGACTGCGCGGCCGAGTATCCTGACCTCGGGTACCGGTTCAGCGGCCTGGTTCGGCGGCTGCAGTCGACTCCGGTCCGACTCGAAGTGCCCCTTGCCGAGTCGCCGGGCGATACCGTCGAGGTGCCGTTCGACCACCGGGCCCTGGCAGGCCTGGTGGTCGGCATGCTGCGCTCCAGTCGTGCCTCCCGCGCGCTCCCAGCGCTCGTGTCCCGGCTTGCCGACGGGGACTTCGGGCAGGTCGAGTCGATGCAGCGTCCCGGGGCCCCTCCACCGATCCCGCGCGGAGTATACCTGTCGATCGCGTGCACCGAGGAGCTGCCGCGAATCACGCGCGACGACCAGGAGCGGGCGCACGAGCCGACCCGCCTGGGCTCCGGGGAGTGGTTCGATGAGGAGATGAGGGAGTGCGAAGTCTGGGGGTCGGGAAGGGTGCCGGAAGGATTCTGGGAGCCCGTCGTCTCCGATGTTCCGGTGCTTCTCGTGACCGGAGACGAGGACTACGTCACGCCACCGGCATACGCCGACCGCGTCGCCGGCCATCTGACACGAGCGTCGGTGCGCGTGGTTCCGCAGCGTGGGCACGATGATGTGGATCCGTGCGTCGCGGGCCTGATCGAGGACTTCCTCATCCAGGCGCGGGACACGGAGCCCGATCTCGGGTGCCCGGCCGACAACGGACCGCTTCCCTTCGAGGGCCCGGGCTGAGGCTCCCCGTACTCAGGGAGCGGCGTTCGAGTCGTACTCGAGGAGGAAGTTGAGAAAGTTCTCCACCGCTATCATGTCCGTGCCGGTGTAGCGGATCGTGTGCGAGTCGATCCGATCGACGATCTCCAGGTACCCGAGCGCCTCTACCGGACGGTAGTTCTTGAAGCTGACCTCGAGCTCGACGGGTCCGCCGACGTCCCAGGGCTCGAAGTCGCCGATCCGACGGACCGCGCGCGTCGCCGTCTCCTCGATCAGGCGGTTGGCTGCGGCTGGCGTCATCGTTTCCGCCGAGTGGAAGCCGTAGGCGCGCTTCACGACGGCCGTCTCGAGATCACCGAGAAGGGCCGTGGCCTCCTCCGCGATCACGTCGTCGCCGCTGATCATGATGACCGGGACACCGAAATGACCGGCGATCGCCGCGTTCAGTCCGGCCTCCGGGACCGGGACTCCGTTCAGCTTCACCGACGTGAGACGGGCGCTGGACATCGTGTGCGCCCGGACGCCCGCCGGGTTGTCGGTGCTCGCGTGATAACCGAGAAAGATCGCTCCATCGAACGTCTCGTCGATGCCGGCCATCATGCTCAGAGGGCGCGGCCACGAACGCACCACCCTGACATCCTCCGGGAGATCGTCGATCAGGAGATTCTGTCCGTTACCGTGCGAGTCACTGACCAGGATCTCCGTCGCTCCGGCAGCTCGCGCGCCCCGGATCGCCGCGTTGACCTCGCCGGTCATCCAGCGCCGCGCCGACTCGTACTCGAAGCCTTCCGGGCCGAGCTGGTCTTCCGTGACCGTGCCGACGACTCCCTCCATGTCCGCCGAGATGTAGATCTTCAGCCCTTCCTGGGCAGCGGCGGGCGCGACGGTCGCCAGGACGGCGACCAGCGACACGATCGTGGCCGGCCTGGCCGCGGACAGAATGTGCACACAACCTCCGACGGACTGGGTAGACGAACGGACAATCCCCGTGACTCCACACAAGCGTAGTCTCGATCCCGCCTGGCAGCCAGCCATGCCGCACGCGGCGACTCTCTGCTCGTCGTAGATTGGGGCCATGCACGCCGAGACCCGTCTTCCGATCCGCCTGACCTCCGACGGCCCGCACTCCGTAACCGTCACGGTGGAGCGTGCCGGCCGCGACCTGCTGTGCATGGTGCACGGTGGTGAGGAGCACGTCGGATCCGTGGCGCTTTCGGAGTGGCGTGAGGGCCGCGCGCACACGCGCGCTCTGAGCGGCGAAGGACACCGGGAAGAGGCGATCGCCCGTCATGCGGCCCACACGCTGTGCGCCGCGGCGCGCCGCAGCGTGGCGTGTGTGGCGGGGATTCACTTCGACGGCATCTCCCGCGGCGACATCGAATCGATATCGAGCGCGGCGTATGCTCTGGCGCGGCGGGCGGGTGACCTGCTGCGTGACGATCGAATTCTGGCGGAGCTCGGAGCCCCGGGCGGAATGTCCGAGAGGATCGCTACCCGAAGGGCCGCCTTTGCCGGCCGGCTGCGCGACATGCTCGGCGCTCCCGTGTCAGAGTTGCTCGAGGCGCACGGCCCGGAGATCGCGGCCGGCCGGGCCGGTGGATTCGGGCCGGCAGTCCGCCTGTTCGCACCCCTGTACCTGAGCAACGCTTGCACGAACGACTGCGTGTATTGTGGGTTTCGCCGGTCCTCGAGCTACGAGCGGACGCGTCTGACGATCGAACAGGCGGTGTCGGAGGCGGGCGCGCTGCACGCACAGGGGATCCGGTCCATCGACCTTGTGACGGGCGAGATTCCGGCCGACCCGTTCGTCGACTATGTATGCGAGGTCACGGCCGCGATCCTCGGTCAGACCGGGATCAGTCGGGTGCACCTCAACCTCGGCTCGCTTTCGACGGAGCAGTACCGGCGCCTGCGTGAGGCGGGGGCCGCCGGCGTGCACGTATACCAGGAGACCTACGATCCCGAGGCCTACCTGGCGACTCACCGGAGCGGCGGCAAGCGGGAGATGGCGACGCGTCTCGAGGCGCCGCTGAGGGCGGCTGACGCTGGTTTCCGTTACCTGGGACTGGGAGTCCTGTTGGGCCTCGCGGATCTGGCGACCGACCTGGCGAGCCTGTCGGCGCACGCGGTGTGCCTTCGAGAGGAGTTCCCGAATCTCGATATCGGCTTCTCGCTGCCGCGGGTACGGGAGATGGAGGCGGACCCCGCCTACCATCCATCCCGTCCGGTGTCGGATGACGATTTCATACGGGCCATGCTCTTCCTGCGTCTTTCCGACCCGACGGCCCACCTTACCCTCACCACGCGCGAGCGCCCGGAAATGCGCGACCTGTTGCTGCGCTTCGGGGTCACGAAGCTCAGCGCGGGCGTCTCCACGGCCCCGGGAGGATACACTGACGCGGCCCGAGACGTGGGCGCCGCACCGAGGGAGCAGTTCCACGTGGCCGACGATCGCACGGTCGGCGAGATCGTGGCCCTCGTGACCGGGGCCGGCCTCGTCCCCGTCTTCGATTGACTCGATTCTCGCACCGAGGAGGCGATGATGATGGAATCCGGCGCCCGGGACCTCCCGGAACTGATCGCCTACCAGGACGGATCGATCGTGAGCCGGCAGCTCGTGAAGACACCCGGCGGATCGGTGACGGTCTTCGCGTTCGACGCAGGGGAAGGACTCAGTGAGCACACCACGGCACACGAGGCCCTGCTCCAGGTCCTGGAGGGAGCGGCACGCGTCGAGATCGACGGGGCGGAGCACCGGGTAGGGCCGGGGCAGATCATCCGGCTGCCGGGTGGAGTGCCCCACGCCGTGCAGGCTGAAGAGCGGTTCAAGATGCTCCTCGTGATGGTTCGATCGGATGTCTGAGCGGGCGCACCAGCCGGGTCAGGGGGCGTCCGTCATCGGAAGGTCCGGGTCGCTTGCCAGGGGATCCTCCACGTAGAACCAGGAGTCGGGGACCGGCTCCGCGGGTCCATACGCCCGGCGCACGCGCATGCCGAGGCCCTTGCCGCCGCCCGCCTGAAAGTACAGGAGCTTGAGCCGGTGGTATCCTCGCGCGAGCCCGACCGAGCCCTCCTTCGCCGTCGCTCCGTGGTACCCATCATGATCTACTACAAGATTATCGTTTAAATATAGTTGAGACCCATCGTCTGATGTGATTTCGAATGTGTAGATGTCGTCGAACGGAATCCTGAGGTAGCCCTGGATGCGCAGTCCGAACGCCTCGTCCCTCTCGGCGCCCGAGAACTCGACGCGGGGAGCGATCCAGCTCCTGGCCGGTGACACGTCCGAGACCCTGGTGGCCGAATCGAAGTCACCCTCGGCGTAGCCGACGACCAGGCCTGGACGGAGCGCGTGGCTGTCGATGTCGTATCCCGGATGCAGCCCCGTGCGCGCGTAGGAGCTCCGGGCAACCGGACCTTCCCTCCCGTCCGGCTGGACGACTCGGGCGGATACGGTCACGCCACGCGCATCCACCGGAAGGTCGAGGGGCGAATCGTACACCGGCGAGAGCGCCGTCGGGTCACTGCCATCCAGCGTGTAGCGCACGACCCCCCACGGGAGCGGATTCCGCAGCTCCACCCGGACGCTGTCCCCCGTGGTCAACCGATCGTGCAGCCCGGCCGGCTCGGGTATGCGGTAACGGACTCCCAGCGCCTGCAGCCGGGCCAGCGCAGCCGGCAGGCGCGCGACGAAGGACGCCCACCGCCGCCGGTCCGGTGCCGTCCACGCCATCTCGGCGAGGGCCAGAGTCCGGGGATACGCCATGTACTCCACCTGCCCGGGCGTCGTGAGGTATTCGGTCCACACGTTGCCCTGCGGGCCGAGGACGTGCGCGCTCTCCGCTGCCGTCAGCTCGGCCGGCACCGGCTCGAAGGAGTAGACCGTCTCGAGTGGGAGGTAGCCTCCGATCGCCAGCGGCTCTGACTCGGTGTCCTGGCCCTGGTAATAGTCGAAGTAGAGATGGCTCGTCGGGGTCATGATCACGTCGTGTCCCTGCCGCGCCGCCGCGATGCCGCCGTCGACGCCGCGCCACGACATCACGGTGGCTCCCGGGGGGAGGCCTCCCTCGAGGATCTCGTCCCACCCGATCAGGCGGCGTCCGTGATCCGCGAGGTGGCGCTCGATGCGGCGGATGAACCAGCTCTGGAGCTCCCTTTCGTCCGCCAGGCCCTCGCGGCGGATGACTTCCTGGGCAGCCGCGCTCTCCTCCCAGCGGTGTTTCGGAGCCTCGTCACCGCCCACGTGCACGTATGGGGAAGGGAACAGGTCCATCACCTCGTCGAGCACTCCTTCGAGGAATGCGAACGTGCGCTCGTGCGGGCAGTAGATGTCTTCCATCACCCCCCAGGTGGTGGCGACCTCGAACGGTCCCGGCGTGCACGCGAGCTCCGGATAGGCGGCCAGCGCGGCCGTGGAGTGTCCCGGCATCTCGATCTCGGGGATCACCGTCACGTAGCGGGCCGCCGCGTACGCGACGATCTTCCTCACCTCCTCCTTCGTGTAGAATCCCCCGTGTGGCACCCCGTCGCCGACGTACGGATCGAGATTCTTCTCCAGCACCGTCTCCTCACGCCATGCGCCCACTTCGGTGAGGCGGGGATAGCGCTCGATCTCGAGGCGCCAGCCCTGGTCATCCGTCAGGTGCCAGTGGAATACGTTGAGCTTCTGGCGCGCCAGGAGGTCGATGTAGCGGCGGATGAACTCCGGGGAGAAGAAATGGCGCGAAACGTCGAGATGGAGGCCTCGGTAGGGAAAGCGCGGGTGGTCCCGGATCTCGAGCGCCGGGATGGCGATGCGCCCTCCCGCGTCCGGCGCGACGAGCTGGAGGAGGGTACGGGTCCCGTAGAACAACCCGGCGTGGCTGCCCGCCCGGATCTCGATTCCCCCGGCGCCGCTCGTCAGCTCGTAGGACTCGTCACGTGCGAGGGGAGAATCCGGGATCGCATACGGGGTCTCCCATTCCGGATCCAGGAAAAGGCGGATCTCCGCCGGCCCGTCGGTGACGGGCAACGACAGGCCGGTCGCCGATCGCAGCTCGGCCGCGACGATCTCCGCGAGGTCCCGGAGCGGCGGATCAGACGGATCGGAGATCGAGAGGGCGGCGCCTTCGTCCAGGTCGAACCCGCCCGCCCTCGCCTCGATCTCGGCGGGGAGAGGAATCAGCGGCGGTGGCTCGGAGTCGGGCCCGCAGCCCGCCGCCGACAGCAGGCCAACGACGACGGATGAAACCCACACACGCTTCAACCGGGACCTCCCGGGATTCGTTGTCCTTCGACCTCGAGTTTCGAGATGGCGCGCATCCTGTACATTGTCGGTTCCGGCGGCCGGCGCCTCGGGCCCGCGAGAACTTCGACAAGGATGAGGATACATGATCCGACACCTCCCATCCACAGGCGTGTCGATGTACGCGATAGGAGCCGTACTGGCTCTCACCGCATGCGAGCGGGGCGACGGCTTCGATGCGGCTGCGGAGACGATCACCGCAGCCGGGCTCGGGCGGGGAATTCGGGACCTCGCGGCGGATTCGATGGGCGGGCGCGCCCCAGCGTCCTGGGGCGAGGAGCGGACGGTCCGATACCTGACCGGGCGATTCGAAGCGCTCGGACTCGAGCCGGGGAACGGCTCCAGCTGGGTTCAGGAAGTTCCCCTCGTCTCTCTCTCTGCTGATCCCGACATGGGGGCCGTGATCCGGGGTCGGGGGACCGTGAATCGTCTCCAGCACGGGTCGGACTTCGTGGCGGTCACCGAGCAGGTGGTCGAGCAGACCGGTCTCCAGAGCTCGGAGCTCGTGTTTGTCGGGTACGGAATCGTGGCCCCCGAGTTCGGGTGGGACGATTACGACGGGATCGACGTGCGGGGCAAGACGATCGTGGTCCTGGTGAACGATCCGGGCTATGCGACGGGCGACACCGCGCTGTTCAACGGACGGGCGATGACCTACTACGGTCGCTGGACGTACAAGTACGAGGAAGCGGCGCGTCACGGAGCGGACGGTGTGCTGGTCGTCCACCAGACGGGCCCCGCCGGCTATCCATGGGCCGTGGTCGAGGCCGGCTGGTCTGGAGAGCGTTTCATGCTGGCCGAGCGGGGAGATCAGCCTTCCGTCGAAGTCGAGGGCTGGATTTCCGAGGAGACGGCTCGCACCCTGTTCGCGCAGGCGCGGCTCGACTTCGATCTGCGCGCCGCTGAAGCTGCCACTCGCGACTTCACTCCCTACGACCTCGGCCTGCAGGTGACGCTCAGTCTGCGCAACGCGATCGGACGCTCGACGTCGCGAAACGTGCTTGCCCTCCTGCGCGGGTCGCAGAGGCCGCAGGAGCTGGTGATCTACACGGCACACTGGGACCATCTGGGAACGGATCCGGCCGTCGGTGCGGACAGCATCTACAACGGCGCGCTCGACAACGCGTCCGGCACATCCGGCGTGCTGCAGATCGCCGCCGCCTTCGCCGGCCTGAAGCGCGCCCCGGCTCGCTCGGTCCTGTTCCTGGCAGTCACGGCAGAAGAGCAGGGCCTGCTCGGATCGGCGTACTACGCGTCACACCCCGTGTATCCGCTCGCCGAGACCGTCGCCACGATCAATCTCGACGGCCTGAACATCTGGGGTCCGACGAGCGATCTCACGGTCGTCGGATACGGGATGTCGGAGCTCGACGATGTGCTCCGGGAAGCTGCCGGGGCCGCGGGCCGCACGCTGGCGCCCGACCCGGAGCCGGAGAAGGGGTCCTACTACCGCTCCGATCACTTCGAGTTCGCGAAGCGGGGCGTTCCGTCGCTGTATCCCGATGCCGGAATCCAGGATCTGGAGCACGGCGAGGAGTGGGCTCGTGCACGACGGGACGAATACACGAACGATAATTATCACAAGCCCTCCGACGAATACGACCCGTCCTGGAACCTGGATGGGGCCGTCCAGGACCTTCGCCTCCTGTTCGCGGTGGGCCACTCCCTCGCCACCGGAGATGCGTGGCCGAACTGGCGCACGGGAACCGAGTTCAGAGCGGTTCGCGACGAGATGATGGGCTATTCAACGCCCTCCGGGGAGAACTGAAGCGTGGCTGCGGCGGGTATGACGGACTGACTGACCTCACGGAGCCACCCACAGCTTCACGGCGAACACGAGGATCATCGCAACGAGCACCCGCTTCACCCACGCGTGA
>Ga0210133_1000396_pt1 | contig 16110 bp, 13 predicted proteins | sample Joice_ThreeSqC_D_2_FD_184874 | JGI IMG/M metagenome (GOLD analysis project Ga0210133, IMG submission 184874) | Wetland microbial communities from San Francisco Bay, California, USA, that impact long-term carbon sequestration - Joice_ThreeSqC_D1... | ecosystem: Environmental > Aquatic > Marine >...
GACCGGTTGGCGGTGACGATGCGATTGCAGGCGCAGTAGAAACAGACCTTGGCACAGAACGGCAGATGCAGATACAGCGACAGCTCGCGCTCGGGAAGGTCGCTCGCGGCGGCGAGCGCGCGGTGCTCGTCCGGACCGTGGTGAGGGCTGAACTCGATCGCCGTGGGATAGGAGGTGTAGCGCGGGCCGACGGAATCGTAGCGCGCGAGGAGCTCAGCGGGAACGGATTGCTTCATTCACGATCTCTCGACGACGACCAACACTTCCTCGGCCAGGAGGTCGTCGTCCGGTCGAAGCTCGCGAGGGGCGCCGTCGACCAGAGCGTATCCGGCAACGATGTTCACCCCGCTAGAGGCAGCCCAGTCTAGCAGGTCGCGCAGGGTGAGCAGGTGGATGTTGGCCGACTCGTACCAGTAGAAGGGCAGGCGCGGGGTGACCGGCATGCGGCTACGCGCCACGAGATCGATGACCACGCGGTAGTGGGCGAAATTCGGGAACGACACGATGCCGCGCTTGCCCACGCGCAGCATCTCCTCGAGCACGATGCGCGGGCTCTGCAGGGTCTGCAGGGTTTCCTCCAGCACGACCACGTCGAACGACTTGTCCGCGCACCAGCGCAGCCCCGCGCCCAGGTCGGTCTGGATCACGGGCACGCCGCGGTCCACGCAGGAGAAGACCTGGTCCGCATCTATCTCGAGCCCCTGTCCGCGCACGTTGCGCTCGCGCATCAGGCGTTCCAGCAGGAAGCCGTCACCGCAGCCGAGGTCGAGCACGCTGGCTCCCACGGGGATCTCGCGCGAAATGATCTCTTCCTGCCAGCGCTCGGAGGAATCCGCGCCGGGTGCGCGTCTTGCGCGCGCCTTCATCAGCGCGACGACCTCGGCGGCGCGCTGCTCGAAGAGACCTTCGGGCAGATGGGACAACCCGCGGTCGGTGACGAGGTTCTGATCGGGGCGAGGTTGGGTCATGGTTCGTCCTAGTGGGCGAGGAAGCCGCGCAGGAGCCGTCCCACCTTCTGGGTTTCCACGAGAAACGAGTCATGGCCGAAGCGCGAGGGCACGTCGGCGTAGGTCACGCGTACGCCGGTCTTGGCCAGGGCCAGCGCCAAATCCTTGCAATCGGTCGGCGTGTACAGCCAGTCCGAGTCGAACGAAACCACCAAGGTGCGTGCGCGCACGCGCCGGCAGGCCTCGACCAGATTGCCCCCACCCCAGCTCGCCGCCGCGTCGTAGTAGTCCATGGCGCGCGTGACGTACAGGTAGCTGTTGGCGTCGAAGCGCTCGACGAAGGCGCGTCCCTGGTAGTCGAGGTAACTTTCGACCGCGAACTCGATGCCGAAGCCGGCTTTCTGTTCGCCTTTGGCCTGCAGGCGCCGACCGAACTTTTCGTGCATGCCTTCGTCGGACAAGTAGGTGATGTGCGCGAGCATGCGCGCGGCCGCCAGCCCGGCGTCGGGACCATTACCCTTGTCGTAGTAGTCGCCGTTCGCGAAGTTTGGGTCGTTCAGGATGCAGTAGCGCGCCACGGCGTTAAACGCCAGCCCCTGCGCCGACAGACGCGCGCTCGACGCCAGCACCACCGCGCGCTCGACGCGGTCAGGATAGGCGAGCGCCATTTCCAGCGCCTGCTGGCCGCCCAGTGAGCCACCCACCACGGTATGGACGCGATCGATGCCGAGTGCGTCGAGAAGTCGTGCGTGAACCTTCACCCAGTCGCCCACCGTGACCATGGGGAATCCGAGGCCGTAGGGCTTGCCGGTCTTCGGATCGAGCGAGGTCGGGCTGGTGGTGCCATAGCAGCTGCCGAGCACGTTCGGGCAGATCACGAAGTAGCGATTGGTGTCGATGGCCTTGCCGGGTCCGACGATGGCGTCCCACCACCCGGGCTTGCGCTGGCGCCAAACACGGCCGTTCTTCGCCGTGTCCCGGTCCCAGCCAGCAACGTGGGCGTCGCCCGACAGCGCGTGCGCGATGAAGACCACGTTGTCCTTGCGGTCCGACGGCGCGCCGTAGGTTTCGTATTCGACATCGACGGGGCCGAGCGTACCGCCCAGTTCCAGCTCGATGGGGGCGTCGGCGGAATAGAGCTGGATGGTGCGAGCGCTGGTCCAACCCACGGAATCCCGGGCCTCGGGGCCGTCGTCGCGCGCGCCCTCCTTCGCTGCTGGTGACACGCTTGTCGTCGGTGGAAGGGGGGTGCGCATGCTCGGCGGGTCAGATGGAATAGTCGGGTGCATGGTTGCCGAGCGCCGTCCTGTAGCGGTCGACCAGGATCTGGAAGCTGGCGGCGTCGTAGATCGCGGTGGCGCCTCTCACCGCGGATTCCCAGATGGGCGAGAACACGGTTTGCGAGGCGTGCGGCCCACCACCGTGGCTGCGGCTCGCCGTGTCCGGATCGGCAAGCGTGCCCTGCACGACGCGCAGGACGTCACCGACCGAGATGCGGGCAGGTGGTCGAGCGAGGACATAGCCACCCTCGTTGCCGCGCCGGGATTCCACCAGGCCGGCGCGCTTGAGCTGGGCCAGGATGGCTTCAAGGAAACGTGCCGGGATGGCTTGCGCCTTGGCAATCTCACCGATGGAGATGGGCCCCTGCCCGAAGCGGACGGCCAGCTCCAAGGTTGCGCGCAGTGCGTATTTGCTTTTCTGAGTGATCGCCATTCGTTGCCTTGGATTCGTCGAGTAATTCCGACTATTCCCATCGACTCTGAAAGACCGCGGCTAGGTTGTCAAGACCGGCGGCTAGCGGCGCCTGGCCGGCCTTAGGGACAAGAAGAGCTGCTTGTCGCCATCGGCACGGAAGGTGATCTCGGCCGTTTCGAAGCCTGGGGCGATGGCGGAGACTCGGTGTTCTGCGCCATCGCGCCGGACGTGGAATGGGATCTCCGTCTTTCTCTCGCCGTCGAGCAGGATGTCGGCCCGCGTCGGCGTGGTCATGACCTCGATGGAAGCGAGCTCGTATCCGAAGAGACCGAGGAAGCCGGTGGCGGCCTTGTCGAGCCATCCCGGATGTCGCCGGTACAGCGAGGCGCCCAGGCCGGCCAGTGTGAGCACGACGATGACGACCAGCACGAATCGCCGCGAAACGAGCGGCTTGCGCGGGGGTTCATAGAGCGTGGCGGCCATGAGGCTTGCTATTCGAGGGCCGAATGCCTCGCCTCGATGGTTTCGGCCAGGTGGTCGACCGCGGCAAGATCCTCTGCGGTGGGCAGGCCTTTGGTCATCAAGGGGGTGAACATCTCCAGCTTCAGGCCGGCGAGAAGGCCCTTGAGTGTATCGACGGTCTTGCCGCCCCAGGCTTGCGAGCCGATGATCACGGCGTGGCGCAGCTTCGGCTTGATGGCCCCGGCGAGGTAGGCGGCATAGACGGCGGCGGGGTGAGGGCCGTTGAGCACGGTCGGCGTGGCCAGCACCAGGGTCGCCGCGTCGACCAGCGCCATGGCCAGCTCCCCGATGTCGATGGTGGCCAGGTCGAACTGTTTGACGTTGACCCCCTTGGCGACCAGGCGGTCGACCAGGCGATCCACCATGCGCTTGGTGCTGCCGTGCATGGACACGTACGCGACCAAGGCCTCGTTCTTCACCTTGTCGGAGGTCCAGTCCTTGTAGGCGTCAATGATGAACTCGGGCCGGCGGTAGATGGGGCCGTGACTGGGGGCGATGATCTCGGGCGACATGGCCTCGATCTTCTGTAGATACGCAGGGTATTTCCCCCGGAAGGGCATCATGATCTCGGCGTAATAGCGCTTGGCCGAGAGGTAGACGTGGTGCTCGTCGTCCGCGTAGAGCGTGCCGGTGGCGAAGTGCGAGCCGAAGAAGTCGCAGGTGAAGAGGATCTTGGCCTCGACCAGGAAGCTGAACATGGTCTCGGGCCAGTGCACCCAGGGCGCGAACATGAAACGCAGGCTGCGGCCGCCCAGGTCGAGAACCGCTCCGTCGGCGATGATGTCGCATGAGCTGGCGGGGATGCGCAGGTGGGATACGAGCAGATCCATGCACTTCTGATTGGTGACCACCCGCGCGCCGGGATAGCGCTCGAGCACGGCCGGAATGGCCCCCGAGTGATCTTGCTCGGCATGGTGGCAAACCACGTAGTCGATGGTCCTCACTCCAAGCTCGTCGAGGTTGGCGAAGAGCTCCTTGACCAGCGCTGGCTCGACCGTGTCGATGAGGGCTGCCTTGCTCTCGCCCTTAACGTAGTAGGCGTTGTAGCTGGTGCCAAGCGGCAGGGGGATGAGCGAGTCGAAGAGCCGGCGATCCCAGTCGATCGCGCCGACCGAGTAGACACCGTCTTTGATCTTGCGTGGGGCCATCGTCTATCTCCTTGGCATCTCGAGGGCGGCGTTCGGTCGTCCGCTAACCTTCATTCATGGGAATGAACGCGTCCTTGGAAATACCACAAACCGGGCAGCGCCAGTCGTCGGGAATGTCCTCGAAAGCGGTCCCCGCGGCGATGCCGTGCTCGGGATCGCCCAGCGCGGGGTCGTATTCGTAGTCGCAGGCGGAACAGATGTACTTCTTCATCGCTGCGGTTTTGCTACCTCGCTTGCGGAAAGACAAGGGGAACCAAACCCCACCGGGTCGAGTGGGGCGGGGCCCCCGGCGGGGATGGCGGGCCTCGGCCGGCCGCTCCGACCTCCGGATCACTCTTGGCGCGACCCTCGGCCTACCGGATTCGCGTCTTCGTCGCCACCTCGCCGGCTCCTTGATCGACGCGCAGGACAGGGTAGGGTTGGGTCATGGCAAGCCCGACGGGCAAGCGGCTCGACCATCGTGGTAAGGAGACAGCATGAACGCGGTACCTCGTGGAGAACCACTGCACATCGGGATCTATGGCCGGCGCAACGTCGGCAAGTCGTCCCTGCTCGACCTCCTGACACGCCAGCAGGGGTTGGCCGAGCCGGGCGCTCCCGTGGATGGGGTCGGCAAGCCCATCGAGCTTTCGCCCCTGGGCTCGGTGCTGTTTCTGGACACCACCGGCATCGAGGACGCGGGCGCGCTCGGTGGCGCGCAGGCCGAGCACACCATGAAGGCGATCGAGCGCACCCAGCTCGCCATCCTGGTGCTGGCCGAGCAAGGCCTTGGCAGTCTCGAGGTAGGCCTGCTCGATGCGTTCGAGCAGCGCGAGATCCCGGTGGTGCCGGTGCTCGACACATCCACCGCGGTCAAGCCGGACGACGCGACCGTGGATCGCCTGATTCATCGCGGGCTCAAACCGGTGAGGGTGAGCGCGAGCAAGGGGGAGGGATTGGCGGATCTTCGCGAAGCGCTGGTGGCGCTCGCCCCCGACGCCTACCTGAACGCGCCCACCATGATCTCGGATCTGGTTCCTCCCGACGGGATGGCCGTGCTGGTGGTGCCCATCGACAAGGACGCGCCCAAGGGTCGCCTGATCCTTCCGCACTCGCAGGCGGTGCGCGATCTGCTCGACCACGATGCCTACGCCATCGTGGTCAAGGAGCCCGAATTGCGTGATGCGCTCGACGGGCTGAAGCGCAGGCCGGCCCTGGTGGTGACGGATTCGCAGGCCTTCTCCAGGGTGGCCGCCTACGTTGCCCCCGACGTGGCAATGACTTCGTTTTCTATCTTGTATGCGCGACAGAAGGGCGACCTCCTGCAGTTCGCGCGTGGCGCCCTGGCCATCGACAAGCTCAAGCCGGGGGACCGCATCGCCATGGCGGAAGCGTGCTCGCATCATCCTGTTGCCCAAGACTTGGGACGCACGCAGATCCCGCGCTGGCTCGGGCAGTACGTTGGAGGCCCGCTCGAGGTCGAGCAGGCGCAGGGGCGCTACTTCATCGAGGAGCCTGGCCGCTACAAGCTAGTCATCCACTGTGGCTCCTGCATGCTCAATCGACGTGAGGTTCTGGCGCGCATCTTCGAGTGCAACCGGGCCGGCGTTCCCATCACGAACTACGGCATGGCGGTCGCCTATAGCCTCGGTATCTTCGAGCGGGCGTTGCAGCCCTTCCCGGCAGTGCTCGATGCCTACCGGCAGGCGTCCCGCGGCAGCAAGCGCCTGCAACCGATGCCGGCCGGCTCATCCGCCCACGGTATGAAAATCTGACCGCGCGATCCGATTCGCCACAAATTTCTGAGGACTGGCAGACCGATCCCGTCCGCTCGGGTGGGAGAAGAACCGGGTTTTCGCCAGGCAAGTGATGGCATCTCGGGTCCGGACAGTGATGCCGGTGCTGGCACGACGGTTGCTATCGCTGGGTTGCGGAGGAATCCCATGCGCGAAACGAGCTTGCGTATTCTCGGTTTTGTCGTTGGCAGCTTCATCATCTCTTCCTGTGGAGGGATGGGCGCGAGTCAGCCTCCGCCCACCGAGACGCCGGACTACGTCAGCCAGGAGCCCGCGTCGGTGTCGTCCCCTTATGGAAACGGCGCCGGGGATCTCGCGGGCGGGGCACCTCCGATGGCAATCGACGGAACGTCCGCGCCCACCGCGCAGGGGACCACCAGCAAGACGACGACTCCGGCGGCGGTGCCCGGCGGACGCGTAGCGGACGTGCAGGAGGCCGACGTCTATCGCATCCAGAATAACAAGCTCTACCTGCTCAACACCTACCGTGGCTTCCTGGTCTACGACATCACCGATACCAAGAAGCCGGTTCGTCTCTCGCGGCTTCCGGTGTACGGCTATCCGGTCGAGATGTTCGTCGAGAACAACACCGTCTATGCCCTGCTGAGCGACTCGCTCTATCTGACCCAGATCAACGGCAAGCTGCAGTTCCAGCGGCGCAACACCTCGCAGATCGTGACCATCGACATCACCGATCCGGCCAACCCCAAGCTCTTGCAGGCGCAGGATCTGGCAGGTCAGCTTCGCGAGGGTGTGTCGCGCAAGATCGACAACTCGATCTACGTGGTCTCGTACCAGCCGACGGGCTACTGGTACTACGGCTGGGGGCCACAGAACGGCGCGCAGCCCAACGAGCAGGCCTGGGTGTACTCGTTCGACGCGTCCGAACCGTCCGATCTGAAGCAAGTGGGACAGCTCAAGGTCTTCGAGGGCGGCTCGACCGACACCTACGATTCCGCCACCGGTGAAGGCCACAGCCGCTACTCCAACGGCGTGACGTTGTCCGCGACATCGAACGCCATCATGGTGGTGCAGAACTGGTACACCTACGACTACGTTCCGGGCACGCCGATCACCCAAACGGACGCGGATGGCGGCGTGGTGACGACGGGGTACACCTGCGGTTCGTACAAGAACGACCAGCAGTCCGTGGTGTCGGTCGTCGACGTGAGCGATCCGACCGGTCTCATCCGCGTCGCCGCGACGTTCACCACCGAAGGCGCCCTGACCGATCAATTCAAACAGACCTACGTCTACGATGCCGCCGCCAACACCGGCACCTACCTGGGAATTTTCGCGCGCAACTCCTGGGCGAGCACGGACAACTGCAATTACACGCAGTCCGTCCAGAACACGCTCGAATCCTGGAATCTCGTCGGTGACGGTACCGCGACCCGACTCTCTTCGGTCGACTTCGGCAAGCCCAACGAGACCGTGCGTGGCTCGTACTTCGACCCCGACCGCAAGGTGGCTTTCGCCATCACCGCGCAAAGCATGGACCCTATGTACGCCATCAGCTTCGCCGACCGCGCCAACCTCAAGATCCTCTCCGCCATCGACGGGTTGTCGGGCGACATGGATCTCTTCCGCCCGATCGAGGGCGGACAATACCTTCTGGCCGTGGGTCGCGACAATGGCACGGCCTGCGCCAGTTACGTGGGCGGAAGCGACGCCGGCACGAACACCAATTGGAGCACGCAGATCTCAGTCAGTCTCATCGACGTGCGTGACCTCACCAAGATTCGCCTGGTGCAACGCAAGTGCCTCGACGTGGCCAATTCGGGCTGGGTCAGCTCGGCGGTGACCTGGAACCTGGATCAGGCGCACAAAATGATCGGCCTTCAGAGCGACGGCACCACCAGCGTGCTGACCGTCCCCATCTCGTATAGCGTCGAGGACGACTCGGGTAATGGCTGGTACTGGTACCGCTATGAAACCGCGGTGGGCATCATGTCGTGGGATCTCGCCCTGTACGACGACACCTTGCCACCCGAGCAGCAGAACGTGATCAGCACGCACGGCCGCTTCGTACACCCCAACGGGGAGGTGCACCGCTCGGTGCTCTTCGCCCAAGGCGCGGACCAGCATCGCGAGATGCTCAACATCTCGGACATGTACCTCTCCTTCGCCAACTTGCAGAGCCTGGACAGCCCGGCCCTCGACTCGGTGGTCGAGGTCGCGGCGGCTGATCTGGCGGTGTACCGGTTTGGCGCCTACATGGTCGAGCAAGTTGCGCTCCCGAGCGCGGACTACTCGCAGACCGGCTACGAGTTCCGCGTGAAGCCGGCGGGTGGCGACCTCGACCAGACTCCCGTGGTGGCCAGCTTCACCGTGGGACAGGTGCAGCAGGCGATGCGGCAGGGAAACCTGCTGGTGCTCTTCCGTGCCGTCAACAAGCAGTCTGTCGACGTCTATGGAAACCCGACGACCATCTACGTCAGCCAGGCGCTGGTCTACGATCTCACCGATCCGACCGCACCGAAGGCGGCCGGCAAGGTCAATCTCCCCGACGACCTGAGCCCGTACAATTCCTACTACCGTTACTACTGCGGGAACATGGGCTACTACGGCGGCTACTACTTCGGCTACTACCAAAGCTCGGCCACCGTGGACGAAGGCCTCGCCTTCCTCGTCCAGAACGTCAACTATGTCACCAAGACCGTGCCGGTCGTGGGTGGCGGCACCACCACGCAGTACGACTACGTCTACAAGTACAACCTGGCATTCTTGGACCTGCGCAATCCGGCCAAGCCGGGTGTGTCCGAGGTGCCCGTCGTATTCCCCAATGCCGCCGTCGGTCCCATCGACTCGGCCACCCTGGTGGCGGACGGCATGTCTCCTTCGGCCTTCTACATCGCCTACCGGGCGCGCATCGGCAGTACCGTGGACGCCCAGACTCAGCAGACGATCAACCAGTACGCGAACTATGCGCAGCGCTGGGTGAGGACGAACGGGGGATGGAAGACCGAGAGCCCCATCAACATCCCGGGCACCTTGGCGCGGACCTGGGCCGGCGCGAGCGGCGAGCGCATGTTCCTCACCCGCGACGACGTCTACGGCACCAAGCAGGTGGACAGCTACTGGCAGTGGTACGACAACGTCAGCCTCAACCTGCTCCGCCAGATCGACGTGGCAGGCCGGTCGGTTGCCGAGCGGCTCGTTACACGATCCTTCGACGAGGTTTCGCCGCGCTCGATGGTTTACGACGGCGACCGCATCTACATGAGCGTGGGGAGTTCGCCCTACTACTACGGCTACTTCTTGGTCGGGGTGGCCACGCCGGGTGGCTCGACCACCGTTTCGTCCGGGACGAGCGGCGCCGGGGCGGTCGCCGACACTGCCGACGCGGGTAGCGCGACCCCGGTCGACACATCCGATCACCTGGCCATCATCGACATGTCCCAGGGCCAGCTGGCCCTGGTTTACGACCAGCCCACGGAGCTGACCAACTTGGATTTGATGGGCGTGCAGGCCAACAAGTTGTTCGCCAACCTCCAGGGAGACGGCATATTGGTCGTGGACGTGACGAACCCGTTGGCTCCCGTGGGGCAATCCTTCTCGCGCACGCTTGGCTGGGCATCCGGCATCGAGTTTGCGGGGACCAGCGCCTACGTTCCCGCCGACTACTACGGCACCTACCTCATCGACACCAGCGCGCCGGGCAACCTGTAGCTCTACTCGTGCTAGAACCTGCCTGCGCGCACCGATGCAAGCAGGAGAGCAGGAAATCACGTCACGAGAAGCCACCGGCTGGTCCGGGGGTACGTGCGCCGAGAGATACGATCGGCAGATCAATCGCCGGTTCTACCAGGCCGTGCTGACGAGGCTTCTCGAGCACGCGCCCGCGATCCATGGCCGTGGGCTGGATCTCGGGTGTGGAACGGGTTTCTCGACCGAGCACTTGCTGGCAAGGATCCCGTCGGTCGACTGGCACGGAGTGGATTGCTCGCTTCCCATGCTCGAGATCGCACGCGGCAAGCCCGAGCTGCGCCGGGTCGAGCTTCGGGAGGCGTGCGCCGAGATGCTGCCGTTCGCCGACGGCAGCTTCGACGTGGTGGTGGCGAATTTTTCCTGGCACTGGTTCGGGGAAGGCGCGGGGCGAGAGGTTCGGCGCGTACTACGGCCGGGAGGCTGGCTCCTGGCCAGCGTTCCAGTGCGCCGGCTCTCGCTGGCGCGGGGGAATCGAGCCCTCGCGCGGGCCTTGCTCGCCATGCGCGAGCGCTTCGTGCCGAGAACGAGCCAGGGCCTGCACCTTGCGGACGTACCGACGATCTTGCCAGGTCCGGTTCGCGTGTCCCGAAACGAGCTGCACGTGGAGAGCGAGATGTTCCGCGACGGCGGCGAGATGACCGAGGTCATGGGCGACCGTGGCGCATTGTCGGCGATCTTCGGCGCGGGACCGGCCCCGGCCATCGAAGCGCCGGGGCCGCTAGCGCTCGAGTGGTCCTTCGCCGTGCTACACGCACAGATCTAATCGCGTGGGCGGGGTGCCCGGTTCTTCCATTGCGTGCAGTGGTAGAGGAACACCGCGCCCGCGGTGGCCACGTTGAGCGAGTCCACGGCCGGTGACCTGGCCATGGGGATGGTGATCAGCGTATCGCACAGGCGTTGGGTGTCCTGGTCCAGACCGGGGCCTTCCGAGCCGACGAGAACCGCCAAGCGATCCGGCGGTGTGAACTCCGCCAGCGGCCGCGCATGGTCACCAAGCACTGCACCGACGATGCTGAAACCGTCTCGTTCGCGCAGGGCAAGCAAGTCGTCGGGCCAGGAGGTGGCGCGAACGATGGGAAGGGATAGCACCGCGCCCGCCGAAGTGCGCACGGCCTTGCGGTAGAACGGATCGGCGCAGCGCGGGGAAAGCAGCATGGCGTCCGCGCCGAAGGCGGCGGCGTTGCGAGCCATGGCGCCCAGGTTGTCCACGTCGACCAGGTCCACCAGCACGACCACGATGCGTGAGCCGGCGGGAATCCGCGTGCGCCGCGGTCGCTCCGCGACGGCGAGGCAGCCGCGATGAACGTGGAAGCCCGCCACCTGGTCCATCGTGGCTTGCGCAACCACGTAGATCGGAAAGTCGCCCTTCGCCTCGGTCAAGGCGGCCTCAAGAGCGGCCAGCCTTGGTGCTGTAAGCAGCAAGGATAGAACACGCAGCCCGGTCCGCAGCAGCTTGCGCACGACCAGCTCGCTTTCGGCCACGAACCGCCCGCTCTCCTCGCCGAGTCGCCGGTCTTGCAGATCGCGGTAGTCCGCCAGCCGCGCGTCGTCGAGCGTGGCCTCGGCCAGGAAGTGAACGTCGATGGGCACGATGGCGGAAGCAGTATAGGTCAAACGGGGTTGCGGGAAGCGGGCGGCGCTGGTATTCGCTCCAAGTGATGAAACCCGTTGTCATCGCCGGCGCCGGTATCTCGGGGCTGGCGTTAGCGTTCGAGCTGCGCAGGCTGGGGGTGCCCGTGTTGGTCCTGGAGAGCGAGCGTCGGCCGGGCGGCAAGATCGAGAGCGACCACCGCGATGGGTATCTGTGCGAGCGTGGACCGGCGAGCTTCCTAGATCGCTCCGGCGACATGGCGGAGCTGGCCCGGGCGCTGGGCATCGAGGGCCGGTGGGTGGTGGCGGGCGACGCCGCGAGGAGAAGACTGGTGGCTGCCGGGGGACGATTGCACGATGAGCCGGCAACCGTCGCCGAGTTCGCCGCCTCGGGCCTACTGTCCTGGTCGGCCAAGCTTCGCGCAGCGATGGACCTGGTGTTGCCGCGCGGACCATCGGGCGCCGGCGCGGACGAATCGGTCGCGGCTTTCGGCCGGCGTCGCCTGGGAGCTCTCGGTGGCGAGCGTCTGCTCGAACCGCTGGTCTCGGGGCTCTACGCCGGAGATCCCGAACAGGTGAGCCTCCCCTCCGCTTTTCCGTTGGTCGCGGCCATGGAACGTGACCGGCGCAGCTTTCTGCTCGCCATGCGCCGGGAATTCGCCGCGGCGACGAAGACGACGGCACCACGCTTGGCTTCCTTTCGTGATGGCCTCGACGAGCTGACCTCGGCCCTTGCCGCGCACCTCGGATCGGACCTGCGCCTCCGCGCGCGCGTGCAGCGCATCGAAAAGGAGGGGACGGTCTTCCGGATTGCACTGGAGGAAGAGGGCAAGGCGCGGACCATCGATGCCGGTGCCCTGGTGCTGGCCCTGCCGTCCCACGTCGCGACCGGGCTGCTGGGCCTGCTCGACGGCAGGATCGCGGCGGTTCTGGCGCAGATTCCCTATGTGCCCGTCGCCCTGGTCCACCTGGGCTATCCGGCCTCCGCACTGACACGGCCGCTCGACGCCTACGGGTTCTTCGTGCCACCCTCCGAGCCGCTGCGCGTGCTCGGAGGCATCTTTCCCTCGCAGTTCTTCGACGGCCGTGCGCCGGCGGGGTTCCACCTGTTCTCCGTGCGCACGGGGGGCGCGCGCCACCCCGAGGCTCTGACCGTGTCCGAGAACGAGCTGGTCACCCTGGCCGATGGCGAGTTGCGCCGGCTGGTGGGCCTTTCGGGCGGCCCGTCCTTCGTTCACGTGGTCCGCCACGAGCGCGCCTTGCCCCAGTACACCCTCGGGCACATGGATCGTGTGGCAGAGCTGGAGGCGGGTGAGAGGAGGCATCCGGGCCTCTACTTTCACGGCAACGCCTATCACAACGCGGGCGTGCCCGAGTTGGTCCACCGTTCGAAGAAACTGGCCGCTCGAATCGCGGCGGGCTAGCTCGCGTCGGAACCCCGGGTTCGTTCAGCCGCCATCCGGGGTATCGGCCTCGGGCAGCAGGACGAGCCGCGTTCCTGGTCCGGGCGCGAGATCGGTGTCGATGATGGTGAAGCAGCCGGTGGGATCGACGGGATACTTTCCGAGGGGTGAAGCGTAGGGCCCTGGCCGCATGTCCAGCAAGGTGTCGCTCCATTCACCCAGGACCAGCGATTCGGGCCGCGAGGGCGACATGTAGCGCAGGTCGCTCGGTCCGGTGGTCGGACGGCGGACGAAGATCACTCCCCTGGCATCCCGAGGGAAATTCGGTGCCGTGAGCGGGGCATCCGATTCGAAGAGCGAAACCGTTCGATCCGTGTCGAGCGCGACGATCCGGAGCCTCCCGCCCCTGACGCTCGACGAATCCTCGACCAGCGCGACCTGGTCGCCCGTTCCGGCAACCGCGAACGAGCCGCTGTTTGAGATCAGGCTGCTTTGCGTTCCCAACACATCGCTCGCCCATACCTTGGCCAGCCTGCCACCGATGAAGACGGCGTGTTTGCCGTCTCCGGTGAAGCTGAAGGCATCGACAGGCATCTGGTAGTACCAGAACGCGACGAGGTCGGAAGAAAGCAAGACTTCCTCGCTGCCATCGAGTCGAATGGCGTAGAGCTGGGCCGTGAGATTGATGCCGGAATCGGACGCAGGCGCCGCCGCCCCAAGCAGCCAGTCGCCGTCGGCAGAGATCTTGTAGCCGAACAGTCCCGTGGCCTTCCCCATGGTTATGGAATAGGACGTGTCCCCCGTACCGGGTACGTGCCCCCGCAGCTCGCTCGACGACGACGGGGAAAAGGAGTCGCCCACCGCGAAGAGAAGCAATTCGTCCGATGCGAACCACGGGTTGCTGGCACCTGGTTGCGACGGCAACGCGTAGGTGCTGCCCATGGCGTCCGCGACGTGGAGGGTGTCGGTGGTTGTCCCGGCATCGGAATGCTGCACGATGAAGGCGACCCAGTGGCTGTTGGGCGAAACCGCAACGTCGGCGGAAGACACGTTGCCGAAAACGGGAGTGGTCGTCCCGGTGCCTACGTCGATGACGGCGAGCGTTCCCCGGGAACGCGTGTCGCAGTCGAGCAGGGCGTACACGCGGCTCCCATCGGGCGTGGCCTGGTGGGCACAGGCCCCGCTGGCCAGCACGCGCAACCGGCCGTCTTCATACACGGCGAGCCCTTTGCCGTCCGCATCGGCCCCCGCGACGAGCAAGCCGCCTCCTTGCCCGAGCGCCTCGGCGGTTCCGCCTGCGTTGCTGATGGTCGTCAACTCGCCGGAAGGCAAGGCAACTCGCACCAACTGATCCGGGTAGCCCACACCGGGGGGCGCCGGTTGTCGCACGCGCAAGACCACCCAGCCGCGATCCGGCGCGAAGGTGACCTGCTTGGTGCGAAGGGTGGTGAGGATGCCGCGGTCAGCGAGGGCCGCCAGTGCGCTACACCCACCCGGTTGCGATTGCGAGTCGAAAGTCTGGGCGTGGTCGATAGGCGCGTCCGATGCAAAGAGCTCGGGCACGCGCACATCCGCCGGCACGGCGCTATCTCCCCCTGGCACAGGGGCCGCATCGGACGGGCTAGCTCGGTCCACGGGCGCGGTCCGACCGCAGCCGGCTGCCAGCCCGAACGCCAGAAGCACGTGGGCACGACGAAACAACACACATGAAGTGTCGCCCCTCCAGGCCGGACGTCAACCTCTCAGGCACCCTCAGGGCAACCTGCACCGGGCCATGTCGTTCCGTGGTCGTTCCGACGCCGAGGTGACCGCAGTCATCGAAGCCCCGAACCCATCATGGTCTGGGCCGTGTCGAGCACCATTCCTCGCATGTCGCGGCCGGACCAGCCGAGCATGTCTTCCGCTTTTCGGTGGCTGGTGAGGTGACTCTTGCCGAGATCGTTGACGATGAGCCGCACGGTGGGGTCGAAGAGGCCGACCACGCGGACCAACCAGTTCGGCAGAACGCGCGTGGGCACGCGATGGCCCGCGTTCTTCAACAAGTCCGCGACCTCTTTCATCCAGACCGTGTCGCTCACCAGCAGAAATCGCTCGCCGGCGGCGCGGTCGGAGATCATGGCCAGCACGTGCGCGATGGCGACGTCGCGGACATCCACCAGGGGCAAGTGCAACCGTGGAACACCCGGCACCTCGCGACGCATGAGCTTGCCTATGATCTCATTCGAGGTGTTCTCCGCGCCCGACAGCGACGGACCCAGCACGAAACCCGGATTGATGCAGGTGAGCTCGAGGCGGCGCTCCCCGGTTTGCGCCTTCACGAAATCCCAGGCGGCCTGCTCGGCGATGGTCTTGCTCTTTTCGTAGGCGCCCATGCGACCTTGGAGATCGGACCAGTCACTTTCGTCGAAGACGTGGCTTTCACCCCGCTTCCGACCGGAGGAAATGGCGGCCAGCGAGGACGTCATCACCACGCGCGACACGCCTGCGGCCGCGGCTGCGCGCAAAGCACGCAGCACCCCTTCCCGCGCCGGCACGAGCAGCTCGTCTTCGTGCTTGGGTGGAGCCTTCGGCAACGGCGAGGCGACGTGCATCACGTACTTCGCTCCGGCCATGGCCTCACTCCAGCCATCGTCTTGGGTGAGCTCGGCCTTCACGAACGACAAGCGGGAGCTGTCCGCGTCTGCGAGCGCGGCGCGGAGGGCCCCTTGCCGGCCGAGATCCCTCAGCGTGCCGCGTACCTGGTAGCCGCGAACGAGCAACTCGCGCACACAGTGCAGCGCGATGAATCCCGATGCTCCCGTCACGGTGACCAAAGTGTCTTCAGGGTCGTGGGTCATGGTCTCCTCCGGCGGCAGAAGCCCTGCACGGACTTCGCGGTGGGTCAGGGCAATTCACGTTCGGCCGCGGCCCCGGCCGAGGTTTGGAAGCGTGCTGGGCCGTTCTGGTTGCAGGATGAAAATGAATCCGCGTGAGCGGGCTGCAGCCGGGTCTCATCGCAAGGCGCGGGGAGGGCGTGGAATGAGCATCGGCACCCGTCGCTGATAGCCGCGGTAGGCATCACCATGGACCGCCACCAGGTCCCTCTCTTCGAAGAAGCTTCCGACGACCCCATAGAGGGTAAGACCAACGGCGATCTGGAGGTGCCCGAGCGTCATCGACGGCGTTATCCAGAAGACGACCAGCACGGCCAACAGCATGGGATGGCGTACCCAGGCGTGGATGCCAGCACGGCGGAGAGTCGCTGTCGGCGTCGGACGTCCGCGGACGAAGTTCCAAGCTTGTTCCATGCCCACGTACTCCCATCTGCCCAGCACGATGA
>Ga0210133_1000398_pt1 | contig 16074 bp, 12 predicted proteins | sample Joice_ThreeSqC_D_2_FD_184874 | JGI IMG/M metagenome (GOLD analysis project Ga0210133, IMG submission 184874) | Wetland microbial communities from San Francisco Bay, California, USA, that impact long-term carbon sequestration - Joice_ThreeSqC_D1... | ecosystem: Environmental > Aquatic > Marine >...
CTATTATTACTTAATTTTTTCTAATTCGAGATTAACTTTTTCTATTATTCCACCCTTGTTCAAAATAAAGCTTACAAGGTTATCGTCGTAATCAATTTTTGTAAGATAGCCTAAGTAAACCTGTTCTCCTTCCCATACAAGGTATGTATTGCCTTTTGTATCGGCTACGAAAGCTCCTTCAGGAATAAGTGCAAGAAGCTTGGCTCCCTGAACATCAAGAAGCTCATCAACATTAGGCGGAATTTCATTTCTAATTAACGGATAGAAAGCATCATATATCGGACCGCTGGATAAATTATTCTCTACAAATTCAGCCGGTGCAAAACGGTTGTCGTTGGAATAGTATACCTGGACTTGTAATTCATAGTTTACCATGAATTGCGGGATACCGTCCTTATCAGTCTTAATAAGATTACCAAACGTTAGCTGTGGAATTTTCTTTAATTCTTTGCTTTGCTCAATAGCATAAATCATTTTGTAAACATCGTTAAAGAACCCGCCTCCGGTAAGTTTATACTGGTAAGCAAAAAATTCTTTATCCTGTGCTACATCGAGAAATTCCACATTAACCTCTAAATTATCCGAAAGTCCGGCAACCACGTTATTAATAAAATTATAAAACTTAATGGAAGAAATATTCTGCGGAATATTAAACTTCCTTGCTGCAAGAACAGAATCCAGAACGGCAGATCTTCTCTGGAGATCCGCATACCTGTTATTTAGTTCAACAGGATCGTAAACATTGGCATTAAGTTCTTCCAGTTTGTCCTTTTTCTCGGATATATCGCCCCGCTGAAAAATAAATATGTAGATGCCGCCGATCAGAACAATTATCAACAGCAAAGCTAATAATCCGAGAGTGCTTCTTAATTTTTTATTCATTTGGCTTCTGCTGATTTATATTAAAATTTAAATTGAATTTATATGCACTCCGTTCCCTTAATTCCTCGAAAAGCATACTCTTAAGCACTGCGCCGTCAATTGAATATGCAAAGTCAGTCAGAGAATTTCTGTAAAGGGAATAACCTTCTGCAGTAACACTGTTTCCGTCACCTTTTGAAAGCCTTGAAAGCCATAAGCTTTTATTATTATTGCAAAAACCTGAAACTTTTGTTAAGATGTTATTCCAGATATTTGCACCTGCTGTGGCTGAATCGAGAATTGCTTTCGTCTGATCGAAGCTGCTAATCTTACCTTCAAGTCCGGCAATCTTGCTAAGTATCTCTTGGTTTTCTCTCATAAGAATTGTCTTCTCTGTAATTTCGGTATCCAGTTCATTCATTATTCTATTATTCTTAAGAATTTCCTGGGTGATAAAGAAAGCGATAATAAAAAGTATGGGAAGTATTATATATCCATGCCAAGAGAACTGAAAAACTTTTTGTTCTTCTTTTACACTCTTTGGTAGAATATTAATTCCTGTATGTTCTTTATTCAGCTCATCCATGTAATCCGTTGCTACGGCTACCGGGATACTAAATGCAGAAAATTTTTCCCTGGTTTCTTCATCAAGAGCAGAGAGATCGAGGTCCTCAAATTCAAGACGGCTAACATTTGCTTCCGGAAAAGTTCCGTAGAATGAAAGGATTAAATTTTCAGAATCGTCCTCGCCGCATACAATAATATTATCTAAAGAGGAGATTCCCCCGTTCTCCATTTCAAGTAAAATCTTGGAGAAATAAACATCATATGTATGCAGGTTTTGTGTACCAATGTCCAGGGTAGTTCCGATATGTTTCAGTCGTCTGCCCTGGAGGAAAATAAGTTTACTGTATTCTTTCCCTATATAAACAATGAGGGAATGATCGTCAGGGAAGAATTTTTTTCTTTTTGCAACGTAATATGCAAGAGAAATATCTGAACTTTTTATAGTTGGTATCTTAAAGCTTCTTTTTCCCTGCTGATGTGCAATTGCATTTATAAGATTTATGCAGCCCACATCTCCAACAATAAAAACCGACAGAAGAGCTTTATCAGAAAGTTCGAGATAATCAAGACTTTCTTTCTCTACGTTTACGTTCTTTGAATCAAGAATTTCATGAATGATTTCTTCCTTCAGCTTTGACGGCTTTGGAGGTCTTGCACCTTCAAACAAATGATAATATATCGCCGGTTCGGTGAGTGCAGGAATAAAGCTGTATTTGCTAAGATTATATTCTCTTAGCGCTTCGCTGATTTCCGAAATGCTTGATGCATCTAGATCGCTTTGAAAAGAAGCAGAATCATCTACCCCTTCAATATCAAGCGCTTCACCCTCTATGCTGAAGCTGGAACTTTCTTCAACGGGGGTGGCAGAACGGATGAGACTAACTGATGCTGTTTTAATTACTTTTGGCTTGGTGTTGCCATTTTCAGCTTCTATAACAGCCAGTTTAGTATCGTTCCCTTCACAATATATACATACTAATGGTTTCATTTTGCAGATAATAATTGATTGATTCTTGTTTTATTATTAGCGTAAGTAATAGCTGATTCAAGTGAAATTCTTTTTTGCATGTATAACCTTACTAAATCCTGTTCCATCGTTATCATTCCAAGTTGTCCGCCCTGGTTAATCATCATATAAATTTCACCAAGGTTATTATTCTTTACTGCGGCCTTAACGCTAGAGGTAACTATTAATACTTCTTTTGCCAATACTCTTTTGCCGTCAAGGCTTGGAACCAGCTTCTGTGATACAACCGAAACAAGCACATCGGCGAGCCTGTTACGTACTCTTTCCTGTTCTGTAGGGTTAACCTCTGCAATAATTCTTTCAAGTGATTCAATTGCAGATGAAGTATGAAGAGTTGAAAATACTTTATGCCCCGTATCTGTAACTTCGAGTGCAGCCATTATGGTATCCGGATCTCTCATTTCGCCTATAATTATAATGTCGGGATCCTGGCGTAATGACTGAACTACTCCTTCTTTAAATGAAAGTACATCCCGTCCTACTTCTCTATGTTTAACCAAAGAAATGTTTGATGTATGGACATACTCTATAGGTGCTGCAATAATAACAACATGTGATGGATCAAATTTATTATGGTAATCTACAATAGAGTCTAATGTGGTTGATTTTCCTGAACCGGTAATACCTGTAATTAATGTCAGTCCAAACTTTATATAATTATGGCTTAAATATTTTACAGCATTCTGATGAAATTCAAGTGATGCAAGCGGGCGTATTGAAGTATTAATAGCCCTCATATTGCAGGTCAATGTGTCCAGGTCAAAATATGCATCGGCTCTGAACCTAACATTAATCTTTCTTCTTTCATAGAAGTATGTGTAACTAAAATCTAGATTTCTTGTTGAAGTAATATATTTTCGTTGGTTAGAATTAAGAAGGTTAGCTATAATTAACGCTGACTCATCATCTGCAAATTGCGGCAGATCTTTTACTCTTTCTTTCTTTCCATGAATCCGCATCCAGATATAACCTTCATTTCCATGCCCACCGATTTCAATATCAGAGGCATCTCTTTCAATCATGGAAGTAAGAATCTTATTTACAAATTTTCTTAATAATATCTTTTCATCATCCTTTAAATTGATGCTATGTTCGAGGATATATGCTACTCTATCGGGACCATATAATGATTCCGGTATTGTTGTAACAAATTCTGATAAAATTTTCTTTTCTTCTGTAATAGTCACGTTAAATATTCAGCTATATTTTTAATAATAGTTAATAAGTAAATCTTATTATTTTAGTAATAACCTGCGAATAGCACAATCAACACATAAACAACTTTAAAAAATATTATTAACTCTATACAATATATCAAATTGTAATTTATTGTAAAATATTATTACTAAATTATATTTAGTTTTCAACCTAACAACCTTTTGACGTAAGTTAATCTTCCATAGTATTAGATAAAACTTCTTCTATGGAAGTAAGACCCTGTTTAACTTTATCAAATCCGGAATCACGAAGATTAAGCGTCCCGTCTTTTTTAGCCTGAATCCGGATCGACTCTTCATCTACTTCTTTTCCTGATTTAACAATTAGTTGTCTTATCTCTTTTGTAAAGTATAGTGCTTCGTGTATAGCCATTCTCCCCTTATAACCCGTGTTGTTGCAATGGTCGCACCCAGCTGCAGTATAAACATCATATTGTTTCCACTCTTCAATATTTAATCCTACTGTTTCCATAAGTGCTTCATCAAAACTGTTTAATTTCTTTTTACATTTAGGACAAAGCCGTCGAATCAATCTCTGTGCCACTATCAAATTAATTGCATAAGCTATTAGAAATGGTTCAATTCCCATTTTGTATAAACGTGCAACTGCACTAGGGGCATCATTTGTATGTAAAGTTGAAAAGGTAAGGTGACCGGTATTTGCCAGTTTAATTGCAGTCTCTGCAGTTTCCTTGTCTCTCATTTCACCTACAAGTACTATATCGGGGTCATGACGTAATATAGATCTGATTGCTTGTTCAAATCCCATCTTATAACCAATTTTTAATTGTCTGGCACCTTCAATTACATATTCAACCGGATCTTCAACTGTAAGTACATTAACTTCGGGATTGATAACCTGGTATAGAGCAGCAACAAGTGTTGTACTCTTTCCACTTCCTGTTGGCCCCGTTAAAATAACCATTCCCTGTGGTTGATTAATTGCTTTAATAAAATTCTTTCTTGCAATTCCTATTAACCCAAGCTTATCAAGATCCCTTATAACTTTTCTATCATCAAGTATTCTTATTACAATACTTTCGAACTTGTTTTTAAGCTCGGTACCAACTGTAGGCAAAACCGAAACTCTGAACCTGATTACAAACCCATCTATTTCTCTCTGGATAAATCCATCCTGTGCTCTTTCCCTTTCAAAACGGTCCATTCCTTTTCCACGGTCTTTAACAACGGCAATAACAGCTTCCGGTAATGTATTATCCTGAATGTGCCATAGACGGAGTGTTCCGTCTACTCTCATATATATTTCTGTTTTGTTACCTGATTTGGGAATAAAATGAATGTCACTTGCACTCTTTCTTACTGCTTCGACCAATGCACCTTCTACAAGATTAATTAATGCGCTCTTATTTATTTCAGCATCAAGTTCTTCTTCGTCAAGGTCGCCTTCAGCAGGTGCAAGGTCCGCAAAGTCCTCATCTTCCTGTGAGATCGCTTTTAAATATTCATTCTCCGGCGGAAGTATCTTTTCAATTAATTTATCATAATCTTTTTTCTTAATAAAAATGACTTCATATTTTTTTGCATTAAGCCCAAAGGCTACTCTAGGAATATTCCTATCGGTAGGATCTGTAGCAGCGATTATAAGTTTATCGCGTTGCCGTTCATCATACATAAATGGAATAATCTTATACCTGAGCATAACCGATTTTAGCTCTTCGCCCGATTCCTCTATCATTTTTTTAATTGTATCAAGACGATGTTCAGGGATTTCATATGAATCTACATCAAGTTCTCTGAACGCATATAATATTGCTACTTCTCTAAAAATAATATCGTGATCATAATTAAAATCCTGAACTAATATCTGGGCTAGGTTACGTCTTATCTTGCTCTTATCATTAGACTTTGCTGCTATTGCATTTTCCAGCGTTTGCGCATCAATTATCCCCTTCTTAAAAAGAAGATAACCGATTTTGTCTGTCATTTCGAGATTAGTCTCTATCATTCGTCTTTCTTTTTATCAGTATTAATAATTTACTCCGGGCATCTTCGGACGGACTGTAGCAGTCTCTGCCGATACCAGTGTTAATGCAATCATAATAACCATTATTACCATTGCAATTGTTACCTGGATTATTTCTATCAGGTTCTTAAGGCGATAAACGGTTTCACTCTCATAATAATTTGCAAGCTGCAGAGCTGTGTTCTTGATAGTACCGGTTTCTTCGCCTGAATGTATTCTTGAAAGAGCAGTTTCTGTAAACACACCCGAAGCTTCAAATGCGTCTGTTACGCCGACACCTTTTTTGAGCATAAGGGGAATTGCTATAGATTTTATCCTGTCTTCAAAATATTTATTGCCGGTCGCTTCAGAAGCAATTCGAATTGGTTCAATGCTTTCGGCAGATCCATGATAAAGCGTATAGAATACACGGCAGAAAACTTCAATTAATGTTTTATGAATCAGCTGGCCAATTACGGGTAGCCTGAGAATATATTTATCAAATATTAATTTTCCCTGCTTTGTACGGCTGAACTGCCATAAAAAGATTGGAGGAAGAAATACTATAACAGTCAGTAGTATTGGATTGTCTATTATGAAATTACTCATCTGTAAAGTAAATGCTGTCATAGGTGGTAAGTCTATCCCGAACCTTACAAATAATTTTGCGGTCTCAGGGAAAATGTATCCCACATAAAATAAAACAGCTAAGAATAATACAAACAAAGTAACCATTGGTGTTACCAGTGCACTTCTTAAATTTTTTCTGAACTCCTGTCTTCTTTCAAGGAACTTTGCAGTTGCCCTGTAAATTTCTGCCATGTTACCGCTCTTGGATGCGAGGCCTAGCATGTAAGCAGTAAATTTCCCAAACACATGCTGATACTTTAAAAATGTAGCCTCACTATCGGCGCCTTTCTTAAGATCGTTGCTTATTTCTTTCAGTGTGTTTCTTAGTGTAGAATTTTGAGTGTCATTAATTAATAAGGTAAGAATTTCACCGTAAGATAATTTCTGCTCAAGCAGTTCGGCACTAATCTTAACAAAAGTGACAATCTCTGCATTCGGGGGTTTGTTCTGAAAGTTTAATAATTTTTTGTTAACCGATAATACTTTGTATCCCAGCCTGGCTAAAGCTTCTTCTACCTCAACTTTGCTGAATGCTTTCTGCTCGCCTTTAATTGCTTTTTCTTTACCCTTACGTACACGGTAAATGTATGTTGATTTTTTCTGAACTTCACTCAACTTGAGTTTGTTTTTTTCGGCGAGCTTCTGAATTTTTTTCTTGCCTTCACCAATAGTAACTGCTGATACAGTTCCTGTTATTGTCTGCCCGTTTATTTTTTGTGCTGTAAATTTGAATTCAACCATTTTCCACTCTTTTATTTGACTCGTTCAATTTATATCAAATTTAGTTCCGAAATTATTTATGCAAATTGTTTGATTATTTCATCTAAGTAAAAGAAAATGGAAATAATTACACTGTTTATGAAGGTTTGTTTGATAGTGCAGATAAAAAGTACTTATAGAAACTGTACTCTGCTTTAAATTGAAAAGTCTGCATTTTCAATTTCTATTAGAATAAATTTATATGACATTTTGAAGTGAAATTCGTGCAGTAATAAAATTTTATTTAAAATAAGAAAAGGCTGATGTTTTTAATTTCATCAGCCCTTCAGACAATAAGAACAAAGATTAGTTGTCGACTGCTACGCTTATTGTAGTTGGTGATACTGTCGCTGTTGCCTGTACAGGATTTCCATCAACCTCTTCAGTGCCTTTTCCTACTATAGAAACTGACTGGTCGCTTACTGTTGCTACATAAGTACCGTTTGCAGTAGAGTCAAGACTTGAAGGAATTTCCCAGTCGCCTGTAGTTGGGGTGAATGAATTTCCGCCACCGCCCATAGATACAGGTTTCTTATAGAACTGCTGAGCCATTGCTCCAAGGTTGTTAAGATCTGAAATAACTCCGTCTCTGTTAGCGTTTACTGCGTTAGCGTTGAAAAGATTGATACCTACTACAACTGCTATTCCGACTATGATTACGCCAAGCACGATTAAGAGAAGTTGTTGCTGACCCATTTTTTACTCCTATGTTTGTTATGAGTTTGTTGATTAAGTGTTGAGAACATTTAGTTAATTATTACCGAGTGATATTCTCCTGCTGTAACAATTGTTTGAACTTTTATTGAATCATTTCCTGTTACTACTTCAGTTCCTGTGCCAGTTATAATCACCTGATCTGTACTTACTTCTGCTATATAGGAACCGTTTTTTGTTTCTAATAATTGTTTGGGTATTTCGAAATCGGTAAATGTTTTACCGCCGCCGCCGAATTCCCTGGGCTTTTTATAATAGCTTATTGCTATAGAAGCAATATTAGCCGATTCATTAATTAGCAGATCGCGCTTCGAATCAATCGCATTAGATCTGAACAACTGTATTGATATAACTATTGCAATACCTACTACTATTAACGCGAGCACTATTAGAAGTAATTGTTGCTGACCCAAATCGATTATCCTTTTTACTTTTGGTTCTATTGTATAAAAAAATATGCCAGCCTGTTTTTAACCGGCAATTCTTTATTGAATTGATAAAAAGATTGTTTTTTGCAATGAGAGTAAGTTTTACAAGTAATTTTTTCTTTAAAAATAATTACAGGATAATATGCAATGATATATCGAAGGATTTGTCGTCTTCTTTAATAAATAACTTTTTTGGGGTTGTTTTAGATTTAACGCGGGTTGAAACTTTCTTACAAAACAGTATAATACCCGAAAGTAAAAATGATGTTTGTTAATACCGAAATAAAAACTGTTTTATATGAATTAGTAATAATTTCCCACTAAGATTGAAATCCTTACATGCAGGTTTAATTCATCATTGCTGTTTACGGATTATTAATATTGATGACTTTATTTAACATATTATTCGTTTAAAATTAACTTTGTGGAAAGCTATTTTACTGTTTGTAGCTTATCGGGTTCCTTCACTTCTTTTAATCCGACAAGTAAAGATTTATACTGTACAATTTATATTTGTAAATCAATAAGCGTATCTTTTGTGGTTTCTGATAAACAGGAAAAATATTTGAATTGCTATAAAACTGTATTTTGAATTCAGAAAGATTTAATAGTTTATTTATAGTTGAACCCCTGCATAGCTATGGCTATCTGGCTTAATACTTGTTTTTGATGAAAACTTAAAAGCCGAATTACATTAATATGATAAACCCGAATACAATAACTTTACGGAAAAGCAGGTTAGTAATCCTGTTTACTATTGTTTTTTTGTTAATTGTATTTATAAACGCCTGGCTCTCTGACGATTCATACATTACTTTCAGAACTGTTGAGAATTTTATTAACGGTTACGGTCTTACCTGGAATATAAGTGAAAGAGTGCAGGCATTTACACACCCGCTGTGGATGTTCATTATTTCAGGATTTTATTTTTTTACCGGGGAGGTTTATTACACAAGCCTGATTGTTTCTATGTTAATTTCCACCTGTGCTGTTTTTCTTCTGTTATATAAATTATCCGGTTCAATCTTTAATTCTATGCTCGCCGGCTTAATCCTGATATTCTCGAAAGCATTTATTGATTATTCCACCTCAGGTCTTGAAAATTCTTTAACACATCTGCTGGTGGTTCTGTTTTTTATAATTTATTTCTGTTATAGGAATGAGAATAAGAAATTATTTCTTCTTACGCTCATTGCATCTTCAGTTTTATTAACCAGAATGGATACAATAATTATTCTGCTTCCTGCATTAATTATTATATATTTAAAAGCTAATAAGTTAAGAGGGTTTATAACAATATTCACGGCTCTAATTCCTTTTATAATCTGGGAAATATTTTCACTTTTTTATTATGGTTATCCTTTCCCCAATACTGCTTATGCTAAGTTGAACACAGGAATAAACCAGATTGAACTGATACAACAAGGACTGCATTATCTGCTTTTCTCGGTATACATGGATCCGCTAACTCCTGTAATTATTATTGCGGGTTTATTACTTCCATTCATAACTAAAAATAAAGGACTTGTTCCATTATCGATCGGAATAGCTTTATACCTGGTTTACTTAATAAACATAGGTGGAGACTTTATGGGCGGGCGGTTTTTAACAGTTCCCTTCATTTGCTCTGCAATTATTATTTCAAAAATTGAATTAACAAAACATTCAGTAGAAAATAAACAAAATAAAAATTTATTACGGCAGTTGTCTATTATTTTAGCAGTTGTAATTATGGGATTACTTTCTCCTAAACCAACTGTTTTATCTACTGCTAATTATGGTTTGGGACCCAAGATCGTTAAAGCATTCAGGTTCGGACCTTATATTGTTAACATGTACCATGGTATAGTTGACGAGCGCATCTGGTATTATAATAATACCGGACTTCTTAATAATCTTTTTGAGAAAAAAATAAATGATCATCTGTGGGTTAAAGATGCATTAAAAATAAAAGAATCAAAACAACGTGTTATTGTTAAGGAGGTGATAGGATTAATAGGATATTATGCCGGCAGCAATGTCCATATTATTGACCCTATGGCTTTATCAGATCCGTTATTGTCTAAACTTCCCTCTACCGGGTTTTGGCGTTATAACTGGCGAATAAAAGTTTATCGCGGTGACGATATGAAGAAATGGCGGATTGGGCATTTTGTAAGAAAAATTCCTGATGGATATATAGAAACTATTGAAACCGGTGAAAACAAAATTAAAAATCCGTCATTACATAAATACTATGATAAGCTTTCGCTGGTTATCAAAGGTAATCTTTTCGATTTAAAACGAATCGTTGAAATATGGAATTTAAATACCGGTGAATATGATTATCTTATTAATGAGTATAATAAAAGACTACCCACTAACAGTGATATACTACGGGGGGCTGAATATATCTATAACTAAATTGACTTATTATGTGATCTTTATATGCAGCTCTTTCAATTGTTCTTCACTTACTTCCGAAGGGCTTTCATCCATTAAAGAAATGGCGCTTGTTGTTTTGGGGAAAGCAATTGTATCTCTGATAGAAGTTTCTCCTGCAAATATCATAACCAGCCTGTCAAAGCCGAAAGCAATTCCCCCGTGCGGCGGAGCGCCGTATTTGAATGCATTCATTAAAAATCCGAATTTCTGCTGTGCTTCTACTTCACTGATGCCCAATGCTCTAAACATTTTACTTTGCAGTTCCGAATTGTGAATTCTTATGCTGCCGCCGGCTATTTCATTTCCATTCAAAACAAGATCATAAGCCAGTGCTTTTACTTTGCCCGGATCTTTTTCTATAAGATTAATGTCTGCAATTTGCGGGGAAGTAAAGGGATGATGCATTGCATAAAATCTTTTAGTCTGTTCATCCCATTCAAACAAAGGAAAATCTGTTACCCAAAGAATTGAAGGCGGTGTATCCTGTTTAATTAACTCTAATCTTTTTGCAATTTCTAATCTTAATGTCCCCATTTGGTTTAGCGTTGGATTCTTTTCTCCGGCAAGAATAAGAATGAGATCGCAAGGTTTTGCATTTAATTTTTTAGTAAGGTTTTCTTTCTCTTCATCGCTTAAAAATTTTGTTGTTGGAGATTCTAATCCGTTATCCTGAACTTTGAGCCAAACCAATCCTTTCGCACCATGTTCTTTTACAAAGTTTGTCAGTCCATCAATTTGATTCCTGCTGAATGCAGCACAATTAACTGCATTTAATCCAGTTACTATTCCACCCGAAGTAATTGGCTCTTTAAAAACCTTAAATTCTGTTTTTGTAAAAACTTCATTAAGAGTCTGCATTTGCAAATTGAATCTCAGATCGGGCTTATCGCTTCCGTACTTTTCCATTGCTTCTTCATAAGTAAGTTTTATAAGCGGTTGTGAAAGTTCAATGTTCCAGATTTCTTTGAATAATTCTGCCATTAGTTCTTCCACAACTTTAAACACTTCTTCCATGTTCACGAAGGACATTTCAACATCTATCTGCGTAAACTCAGGCTGCCTGTCGGCTCGTAGGTCTTCGTCCCGGAAGCACTTTACTATCTGGAAATACCTGTCGAATCCAGATACCATTAATAATTGTTTATACTGCTGCGGTGATTGCGGCAGCGCATAAAATTTTCCCTTGTGAATCCTGCTCGGCACCAGGTAATCTCTTGCACCTTCAGGGGTGCTTTTCATTAATACGGGAGTTTCGATCTCAACAAAATTATTTTTATCAAAATACTTTCTTACAACCTGGTACATCCTGTGGCGAAGCAGGAGATTTTTTTGTATTACCGGCCTGCGTAAATCGAGATACCTGTATTTCAAGCGAAGATCATCAAATGCATCGGTTTCATCTTTGATTGCAAAAGGAGGAGTTTCAGCTTCATTAAAAATAACAAGCTTGTCAACGATAACATCAACATTACCGGTTTCCATATCTTTATTAATTGCATCGCCTGGTCTCTTTCTAACTTTGCCTTCTACAGATATAACAAATTCATTCCTTAGTTTTTTTGCTGTTTCATAAACGTCTTTATTATAATCGGGTTCAAACACAACCTGTATAATTCCGTAACGGTCCCTAAGCCAGATAAAAATTAATCCGCCGAGATCGCGCCTGCGGTCAACCCAGCCGTTTAACACCACATTTTCATTAACGTGATTTTCTCTTAACTCGCCGCAGGTATGTGTGCGTATTTTAAAGTTCATTTATTCTTCATGCTCCAATCTTCTATTATTGAATATGAAAATTAAGTATGTATGAATCTCTTTCAAAGTTACAGCGGTTCAAACTACTGATGAGTTGCTTCACATAGTATTCATTTCTTTGTAAGTTGCAGTTATGAACACCGTTGAATTAATCCGCAAAAAAAGAGAATGCCTGCAATTATCCAGGGATGAAATGGATTTTCTCGTAAATAACTTTACTAAGGGGAAAATTCCCGATTACCAGTTTTCTTCTTTGCTTATGGCAATTCAAATTCGCGGAATGAACACCTCCGAAACTTCCCATCTTACCAATGCAATGCTTAACAGTGGAAAAATTATTGATCTTTCCTCATTAAAAGGAATTAAAATTGATAAACATTCTACGGGTGGTGTTGGTGATAAAACTTCTTTGATCATTGCGCCTATTGTTGCTTCTACGGGCATTTTAGTCCCGATGATTTCCGGAAGAGGCTTGGGACACACCGGCGGAACTCTCGATAAGCTGGAATCAATTCCGGGTTTCAGAACAAAGTTATCATTAAATGAATACAAAAAAATTTTGAATCAATGCGGCGCTGTTCTAATTGGGCAAACAGATGAAATTTCTCCGGCAGATAAATTAATTTATTCGCTGAGGGATGTTACCGCTACAGTTGAATCTATACCATTAATAACAGCAAGCATAATGAGCAAAAAACTTGCGGAAGGAATTGATGGGTTGGTCCTCGATGTTAAAACCGGAAGCGGTGCATTTATGAAAGAAAGCAAAGATGCTGAAGAGCTTGCAAAATCATTGGTAAATACTGCTAAAGCCTTCGACAAAAAAGTACTCGCCTTTATAACCGATATGAATCAGCCGTTGGGAAATTATATCGGCAACTGGCTTGAAGTATATGAATCAATTAAAATATTAAAAGGAGAAATAAAAAACGATCTTTATAAACTCTGCATGAAATTAGCCGGCGCTATGCTTTATCTTGGCAAAAAAGCAGATTCAATAATTAAAGGAGAAAAACTGGCTGAACATCAAATACAAAGCGGCGAGGCTTTCAAAAAATTTTTAGAGATTGTTAAACTGCAGGGAGGAAAAGTTAATTTTATTAATAATCCTGAAAAATATTCCGGGTCAAGATATTCAAAAAAGATCCGGCTAAAGAGAACAGGTTTTATCAATTCTATTAATACATATAATATAGGAATGGCTGCAGTAGAGCTGGGTGCCGGCAGGAAAACCAGGGATGATGTAATTGATCATAAAGCTGGAATTATCTTTAATAAGAAAACAGGAAATAAGATAGAGACTGATACTGTACTTGCAGTGCTTTATTCAGATACAAAACCAGGTCTGGCAAATGCAGAAGAATTAATACTTAACTCGGTTAAAGTATCTAAAAAGAAACCCATTATACCAAAGCTAATTAAAAAAATAATAAAATGATTTTATCAAACATTTATTAATAATATAAGAAGGGAACAGAAATGTTATTTATAATTGCTTTGCTCGGTGCTGTTGTGGCATTCTTCGTTTATAAAAATGCAAAAAAGAGATTTCAAAAATCTGAGATGAACTTTGCGTTTATCGGAATTATTGTAGCTGTCTTTATTGCCCTGCTTCAGTTTTTTACGATAATTCCTGCGGGACATACGGGTGTTGTTGATTTCCTCGGCTATGTTTCCGAAACTACGCTAAAGCCCGGGGTGAGTATAGTAAATCCTTTGGCAAAGGTAGAAAAGATGAGCATCAAAACACAGGAAATGAAGGAAACAATGAATGTCCCTTCAAAGGAGGGGTTGGGTGTTGAGTTAGAAATTAGCTTACTCTTCAAGTTGAACCCCGACAAGGCAAATGAAATTTATAAAACCGTTGGGCCGAACTACGCAGAAATTATCTTGACCCCGCAATTCAGGTCGGTTGTAAGGGGTGTTACTGCACGTTACGAAGCAAAAGCATTATACACCGCTTCGAGAGAAAAGCTGGCAGGAGAAATAGTTAGTGAGCTTGAAAATTTAGTTGGCCCGCGCGGTATTACAATCGAGCAGGCACCCTTGAGACAAATCGTATTGCCGTCAAGGCTTACCCAGTCTATTGAAGAAAAACTTCAGGCTGAACAGGAAAGTCAGCGAATGGCATTCATCCTAAAAAAGGAAGAGCAGGAAGCTGACAGAAAAAGAATTGAAGCAAAAGGAATTGCAGATTTCCAGGAAATTGTTTCTAAAGGAATAAGTGAGCAGCTTTTAAAATGGAAAGGTATCGAAGCTACAGAAAAGCTTGCTAATTCTAATAACACTAAGGTTATTGTAATCGGCTCCGGGAAAGACGGGCTGCCTATAATTCTTGGGAATAATTAACCAGATTAAAGATTTAAAACGACCTGTAAGTCAGTTTGACTTTTTTTATAACGATCTATCGCTTATTTTTGAATCGTAAGTCAGAAAATAGATTATTAAAAATTGATAAATAATGACTGCTACTATTCATACAATAAATTTTCTTCTGCCGGTCGTCTATCTTATAACTTTCCTGTTTTATTATACTGATTTTTACAGGGGCGACGGCAAGCTGATTAATATTAAGCGGGTGTTTTTATTTATCTCACTTCTGCTGCACCTGCTTTATATTGTCCTGCGTACAATTGCTTTCGATCATACACCGATAACAAATGTTTTTGAAATTTTTACAATTCTTGCCTTTGCAATCGGCTTTTCATATTTCCTGCTTGAGCTTGTTACGGATATACGCGGAACCGGTTTATTTATAATTATTATCTCGTTTTTTTTTCAGATCATTTCCTCACTCTTTATAGAAGACCTGGTTGAAGTTAAAGAAGTTCTGAAAAGTAACTTGCTTGGTATTCATGTTATCACTGCTTTGCTTGGTTATGCAGGATTTACTATTTCTGCTGTGTATGGTTTTCTTTACCTTGTTTTATATAAAGATATTAAGCTCAATAAGTTCGGACTGATTTTTAACCGCCTTCCAAACCTGGAAGTGCTTGAAAAGTTAAGCTACTATTCTGCTGTTATCGGTTTTATAACATTAACTGTTGCAACTGTTATTGGAATTATCTGGCTGCCTTCTGCTTTTCCTGATTTTTCATACATGGACCCAAAACTGATAGGTACTTCTCTGGTGTGGATCCTGTATGCAATCGGAATTACCAGCAAAATTATGAGTAAATGGAAGGGCAAACGTCTTGTGGTTCTGTCTATTATTGGTTTCGTTGTGGCTATTCTATCAACAATGCTTACTAATTTTTTAGCAAAAAGTTTCCACTCTTTCTATTAATATGAAACTATTAGCTATATCCATAAATCATAAAACCGCACCAGTTGAATTAAGAGAAGCTGTTTTTTTAAGCGGAGAGGAAACAAAATTGTTTATCGAATCCGTACATAAAAATGTTTTAAAGGAAGGATTAGTTCTATCAACATGCAACCGCACTGAAGTGTTCGGCATTCCTGTAAATCCTGAGACCCAGCATTCACAGCTTCAGGATTATCTTTTAAAATTCAAGCCTTCCGGCAATTTAAAAGATGATCACTTTCAAAAATTTATTTCGCGTGATGCTGTTAAACATCTCTTTTCAGTAATTACGGGAATTGATTCCCAGCTTATTGGCGATAACCAGATTTTCAAGCAGGTTAAAGATTCGTTCCTGGTTGCAGAAGAAATGCAGTTCGGCGGCTACCTTATGCGCAGAATTTTTGATCATGCAATCAGAATAGGTA
>Ga0210133_1000399_pt1 | contig 16072 bp, 8 predicted proteins | sample Joice_ThreeSqC_D_2_FD_184874 | JGI IMG/M metagenome (GOLD analysis project Ga0210133, IMG submission 184874) | Wetland microbial communities from San Francisco Bay, California, USA, that impact long-term carbon sequestration - Joice_ThreeSqC_D1... | ecosystem: Environmental > Aquatic > Marine >...
GCCAGTCCAGGACCTCCGGGAAAACGGAAATCTTGATGCGCCCGCCGCGAACGACGGCTTCGATGGCGTTGCGTAAGACATTGTTGACCGCTCGCTCAATGTGCGTTTCCGAGCCCGTCACGATGAGATCGCGGTTGGTGATATCCGAGCTAAGCTCGACGCCATTGTCTGGCGATTTGTTTAACTGCCGCAACTGCTCTTCGACCATATTTTGAGCCAACCGAGCCAGATCGAACGGCTCCTTGTGCGTGCGGCTGATGCGCCCGAGCGTCATCAGGTCCTTGATGGTTTCCGTCGCCCGCAGCGCGCTCGACCGGATGATTCGAAGATCGTCGATGACCTCGGGATTCACCGGATTGCCCAATTTGCAGTGATCCGCGACCTCTGCGCTGACGACATCCGTGAGCGACACCAGTGAGCCAAGCGCGTTGTTGAGGTCGTGAGCGACGCCGCCGGCCAACGTGCCGATCGCGTCCATCTTCTGGGAATGGACGAGCTGGTCGCGCAGCCGTTCGCGCTCCTCCTCGGCGAGCTGGCGCGCGACTTCCTTGTCGTCGAGGTAGGCGTGCATCCCGTCGGAGCAGAGCAGGAACTGATCGCCGGGCAAGACTTCGAGGTCCATGGTGTCGATCTGCACGGTCTCGTACACCCCGACGGCGCGTGTGACCGCGTTCTTGTACGAGGCGTAGGGCGACTTTGCCAGGGTCTCCCGCGTGACCTTGCCGTGCCGAATCAGCTCGTTGATCAGCGAGTGATCCTCGGTGAGCTGCTCGGCGCGTCCGGCCCGAACCATGTAGATGCGGCTGTCGCCCACGTGCGCGATGAATCCTCGCTCGCCGATGAGCAGGAACGCCGAGACCGTGGTGCCCATGCCGCGCTTGGCCGGCTCCTTCTGGCCGCGATCGAAGATGGCCACGCCCGCGGTCTGCACCGCATATTCCAGGACACCGAGCACGTCGTGCGTGGTCACGCCAGTCTCGTGACGCGCATAGGCGTCGAGAATGTCGCGCCGGCTGTCGACGGCGGCGCGGATCTCCGCGACCGCAATCTGTGACGCGACTTCACCCGAGGCGTGACCTCCCATGCCGTCTGCCACCACGAACAGCGAAAGCTTCTGATCGACGAGGTAATTGTCCTCGTTGTGCGCACGTTTGCGCCCGACATTCGTTGCAGCCCAGAAGCTCAGATCCATGTTGCTCACCGCAAGGCCCGGCGGCCGTTCGAGGAGGGCTAAACTACACCGAATCCGCGCCCGGGCAAGCTAGGCATTTCCCGATGCAGCGCAGGCGAATGCACGCAGTCCTTGACAGATCCGCGCGCATTGCTACAAATGTCATCCCCGGCGGGGAGCCCGCCGCAAACGTGCTCGGGGATCGTCTAATGGCAGGACGCCAGACTCTGGATCTGGCTATTAAGGTTCGAATCCTTATCCCCGAACCAGCTTCCAAAACAGAACACGGCCCCATGGTCTAGCGGTTAGGACGGCGCCCTCTCACGGCGTAATCTCGGGTTCAAGTCCCGATGGGGTCACCACTTCTTCATCGCACCGCGGTATGAAGTCCACCTTGCCATTGACGGGAGCGACCAAACCAACTACGAAAGGCGCTGCACCCGAGACTTCGACCGGCCCTCGTTCAGATGCAAGGAAGGGCGAACGCCATGAAGACCATCACCGAGTTTTCCGGAATTCTGCTGCAGCGGGCGGCGGAAGCGCAGCGCGCCTACCGGGCAGCGAACCCGCAGATCTCCACGGCGGCGCTAGAGGATGCTCCGGCCAGCGCGCCAAACGAGGAACCGCCGGCACTCGGGGAGGATTCCCCGGAATCGGCCGAGCCATCGGCGGAAGCGGCGCCAGATGGTGATGTCGCGGAAGCTGCTCCTTTGAGCGATGCCGCCCCGGGTGAGGATGCCGGTGCGCCCGAAGCCCCACCGGACGAGGAAGCGGCCCCTGCCGAGGAGGCCGCACCTGCCGAGGAGGCCGCGGTGGCCGAGGAGGCCGTCCCTGTCGACCTGGGCACAGGCCCCGAAGCTGAGGCGGTGGGCGCCGCGCTCGATGTTCAGGGTGACCGGCTTTCTCGCTTGATGGAGGCGCTCGATGTCGCGGGGAAGCGCGCGGGGCAAGTGCGTCTCGTGCGCGTGCTTCAGAGCGAGACACCGCCGCCAGGCGCGCAGAAACGCGGCGACTACTACTACGCGATCGACCTTGCGCCGCGACCGCAGAGCCAGCAGCGCGACGGCTTCGACGGTCGCGACGGTGATCGCCGGCGAGGTCCGGGTGGACGGAATCGAGGTGGCAGACCTGGCGGTGGCGGTCCGGGCGGAGCGCGAGGAGGAGGTGCTCCCGGCAAGGGTGGCAAGTTCAGCCTCGACCGACCCTCTGGGCGCGATGGCGACAACCGCGATGGTCGAGGAGAGACGCCGCGTGCCGGTGCGGGTTGGACGCTGACTCGTGCGCCCGAGGACCGTCGTGATCGCTCCGACGCGCCTGGTGCCGATCGTCGCGATCGGCGTCCGCCGAGGGGACCGCGCTTCGACAACCGCGGGCCGCGCCCGCCGATGGGTGATGGCCGGGGTCCGCGGCCACCCATGGGTGCAGGAGGGAATCGGTCTCGTGGTCCGCGGCCCGAGGGTGGGGGCGGCGTGCCTCCTTATGGTCCACGGCCCGATGGGGCCGGGGGAAGGCCCGGCTTTGGCGGCCCGCGGCCGGAGGGTGGCGACAGGCCGGCTTTCGCTCGACCCGACGGCAGGGGACCGGGGGGCCCCGGTGGACGACGTGGTCCCGGCCCTGGTCCTGGCCCGCGTAGGCCGGATGGTGTCGGCGCCCCTCGTCGCGACGACAGAAACTGGTCTGGCCGGCGACGTGGTGGCTGGGACGAGCCAAGCTTGCCGGAAGCCCCAGAGGACGCGGTGGTGGCGGTTCCGTCCCCCGAGACCCCACCGGTAGGCGAAAATCCGCCCGCGCAGGCGAGCGAAGCAACGGCGGCCGCATCCCCGGACGTCACGCCTGGATCCTCGGATACCAGCAACTAGGTAATCGAAGAGGCTACTGCGTCTTGCCGTGGGGCGATCGCCGTTTCCTGGCTGGCTGTGATTCGGCCATGGCTGGAAGCAGCGTGGGTTCACACGTGTACACGGTGAAGGGTCGGCCGCCGCTGGTCTTGAGGTTAAGCACGGAGACAGAATCCGCTGGCGGCGTCGCTGTCGGACTATCATTGGTGTTCGTCCGTGCCGCGTAGACCGTTTCGGCGGGTGCTTGCGCAGGCGCGGAAGGGCGGGGACGCTGGATAGTCTGAGCAGCTTCCGTTCCCGTGTGTTGCGCCGAGGAGAGCGCTGGTGCGGTCTGCAGCGGTTCCCGGCCGAGGTAGATGATGGCCAGCGCGGTTTCGTCGTCCGCGATGGGTGTTCGCGCGCGTGCCCCGCTGCCGTTGGGAAACATGATGGCCGCGAAATTGTCGCTATGACCCAGTCCGAGCACGTGGCCAAGCTCATGGGTCATCACCGATTGCAGGTCGTAAAGAGCGCTTTCGGTCTCTCCCGGTGGGGTGAATGCATGGTCGCATTCGTTGAACTCGACCGTAGCGACCGAAACCGTGCCGTCTAGCTGGCTGGCATGGAACTGGGATCGTCCGAGATCAACGCTATCTCCCCGCCATTTGCCCCGACAGAATCGGATGGTCACGTCCGGGGCTCCATCGGTGGTGAGGCGAAAGTGGGGCTGGCTTGCTGGAATCTGGTTCCAGCTATGGATGGCGCGCTGAATGGCCAACGCGACGTACACGCTCTCCACGCTGCGGCTCGCAGCCGAGGTATCGACGCCCACGGTGATCTCCGCGCGCGTCCAGTGCACGACTGAGCCAGCCTTCGTCTTGAGCACGCTGGTTCGCCCGTAGGCGCTGCCAGCGGTGGATACCGCGAGGGCTGCAAGCACGCAACGTGACGCAAGACGCATGATCCGACCGAAACATCGACAGTTCCGGGGGCAAGGTGAACCCCTTGGGGTCGAAAGTCCTGTCAGGCAGGCGGTTGGATAGGGCAAAAGGCCGTGCGAAAACTACGAGACTTTCTCGCGGGGGCGATCTACGAAAGAGCCGTGAGAAAGCTATCCATGACACGCAGGACCGGAGGCGTCGCCCTCGGCGCCATGATCTCTCTGACGGTGTTCGCAGTGACGCCGTCGAATGCGCAGCCCAAGGCAGGCGCCGCATCGGAGGCACAGCAGGCCGCGAAGGCGATTGAAAGCGCGCTGCAGAAGCACGGGCCCGACGTCCACGCCTGCTTTGCCAAGGTGCTGGCGGATCGGCTGGATGTGGCCGGCAAGGTAGAGATCGCGGTCGAGGTAGGAAAGGGCGGCAAGGTCAAGACGGCGAAGGTGGGCAAGACGGACAAGAGCGCCGGGCCAGTCCTTGCGGCATGCATCGAGAAGGCCGCGCAGGGGTGGACGATTGACGGGATCGAGGCCGGGGCGACCTTGGTGCTTCCCTTCGTGTTCAAGCCGCAGCGCAACCAGTATGTGGTCAACGCTGCCGATATACCGGACAGCGGCCTGGGGGCATCGCCTGCCAACAAGGCTGGGTCAGCTCCAAGGCGCAAGGCTCCCTTCACGGTCAAGGTGCTGGCCGACGAGCAGAACGTGAGGGCACAGGGCATCTCGCTGACCCTGCTTAGCGTAGGGCCGGCCAGCCGCGTGGCCATGCACAGGCACCCGCACAGCGCGAAGATTCTCTATCTCGTGAAGGGTCATGCCCGGCTGCTCGGGCCCCAGGGCGTCTCCCCCAACAAACTGGAGGAAGGCGAGGGAGTGTACGTGCCCGCTGGCTATCCCCTGGTGATCGAGAACATGGGACGGCAATCGACAGGGGTCTTTCTGCAGGCATTCTCTCCGCCCGGCCCCGAGCGGGTGTACCGCAATCCCAAGGATGCACGCGGCCGTGCCGAGTTCGAGGTCATTCGCAACCCGGCCTCCGCCAAGGCGACCGACAGTCACCTCACTTCGGGCACGCTCGCGGAGAGCAAGCCCGTGGCGCTACCGGGCAACGCGGGCACCGTGAAGACCCTGGTCCAGGGGCCGGCGATGTCGCTTTCCGTTCTCGAGCTGGCCGATGGTGCCCAGGTCCAGGCATCGGCGGGCCGCCTTGGAACGGAGCTGCTCTACTTCGTTTCGGGCGGTGGCACCTTGAAGGTGGCGGGTGAAACCCTGCCGGTGGTGGCCGAGTCGGTGCTTGCCCTGCCGCGCGGAACCGCCTACGCCCTCAAGGTTGCCGCGGCGGAAAAGAACGAGCCCATCGTCGCGGTGCAATTCAAGGTGACCGGACCCGCCGGCAGGAGCACGTCCACGCCGCCGGCCCAAGCCCCGCGAAAGTAGGGACACGACAAACCCAAGCGGAAGCCAGCGATGAATTTCGAGCTGAACCAAGACCAGAAAATCCTGAAATCGAGTGTTCGCGAATTCTGTGTGCGCGAGATCCTTCCCCACGCCAGGCGCTGGAACGAGGAAGAGCGCTTCCCCATGGAGATCATCGAGCCCATCGCCCAGCTCGGACTGCTCGGCATCCAGATTCCCGAGCGCTACGGTGGTGCTGGCATGGGCATGCTCGATTTGGCGGTCGCGGTCGAGGAGCTGTCGTGTGCCGACGCCTCGCTTGGCCTGACGGTGGCCTCGCACAATTTGCTATGCATGGACCACATCTACCTGGCCGGGAGCGAAACGCAGCGCGAGCGCTTTCTGCCACGCCTGTCGAGTGGAAAGGCGCTAGGGGCATGGTGCCTGACCGAGCCGGATTCGGGATCCGACGCGGGAGCCGCGCGCACGCGCGCCGTCAAGCGAGAGGGGCGGGGCGGTCCCGAGTGGGTTCTCAACGGGGGCAAGTGTTTCATCACCCAGGGCTCGGTAGCCCAGATCTACGTCGTGCTGGCATCGACCACCCCGGCGCGCAGGCAGAAGGGACTCACCGCCTTCATCGTCGAGAAGGGAACCCGAGGCCTGCGGCCGGGCCGACTGGTCGAGAAAATGGGGTTGTGGGCCTCCGACACGGCCGACCTCGTGCTTGACGAGGTCGTGGTGCCGGATGATCAGCGCCTGGGGCAGGTCGACAGTGGCTTCTTCGACACCGGCAAGGTGCTCGACCGCGGTCGCGTGGGTATCGGCGCGTGGGCGGTCGGCATCGGCCGCGCCGCCTTCGAGGCGGCACGCGACTACGCCCGGCAACGGGTACAATTCGGCAAGCCCATCGCCGAGTTCCAGGCGATTCGCACCATGCTCGCCGACATGGCAACCGAGCTGGACGCCGCCCGCCTGCTCGTCTGGCGCGCGGCCATCATGCAGGACGCCGGTCAGCGCACCACGCGGGAATCGTCGGTGGCGAAGTACTACGCCTCCCAGGCGGCGGTGCGGGCCTGCGATGCGGCGGTACGGATCCACGGCGGCTACGGGTACACCCGTGAATTTCCCGTCGAGCGCTACCTGCGCGACGTGAAGCTGGCCGAGATCGGGGAGGGAACCACGGAGATTCAGAAGCTGGTGATCGCGCGCGAGGTACTGCGGGGTAGTTCAACGTAGGTGAGGTAGCGAAGCCCCGCTTCCAAGCGCATAATCGATTGAATGGGCGCTCGTCGACGCGATAGCCGCGGAGCGAATCGTTCCGGGCTGATCGCTGGCCGTTTTCGCTTGCAGGAGGTGGTTGCGTCTGGCGGCATGGGCGAGGTGTATCGCGCGCGCGACGTCGTCTCGCACGCGCAGGTCTGCGCGAAGCTGCTTCGCACGAACGAGGAGCGCGACGGCGAGCGCTTCGTGCAGGAAGCGAACATCCTGTCCAAGCTCCAGCACTCGGCCATCGTGCGCTACCTGGCCCACGGCGTGGTTGGCACCGACCGCTACCTGGTCATGGAGTGGCTGGAAGGCGAAGATCTGTCGCAGCGATTGGTACGCGAGCCGACAACGCTTGCCGATACCATGCTCGTGCTCAGACAGGCGGCCGAGGCGCTGGCCTACGCGCACGAGCACGACGTGATCCACCGCGACATCAAGCCGCACAACCTCTTCCTCGTCGATCGCAAGATCGCCCAGCTCAAGGTGCTCGACTTCGGTATCGCGCGCCTGGTGAACGCCGACCGGCGGCTCACGCGCACCGGGAACCTGGTGGGGACGCCGGGGTATCTCGCGCCGGAGACCGTCGACGGTGTCGGCGTGGTCGACGGTCGCGCCGACATCTTCTCGCTTGGCTGCGTGGCGCACGAGTGCTTGACCGGCAAACCCACCTTCCGCGGGCACGAGCCTGGCGTGCTTCTGGCGAAGCTCATGCTCGAGGATCCACCGCACCTTACCGAATTGGCGCCCGAGGTGCCGCGGCCGGTAGGCGATCTCATCGCGCGCATGCTGGCCAAGAATCCCGAGCGCAGGCCCACGGCCGCGCAGGTTCTGCGCACCATCGCGGCGTTCGGAGATCTCGCAAACGACGTAGCCGCTGCGGGCAACCGTACGCGCGAGACGCAAATCACGGTGGTCGAGCAGAGGGTGAGCTGCATCGTCATGGCCACCACCGATTCACTGAGGTCCGGCGAGATTTCATCGTCGGGGTCGGACTCGCAAAACGCCACGGAATCCCCCGGGCAGGGGTCGCTCGCGCCGTCGACTCTTGCCGAGCTGGAAGCGCGGCTGTCGCTACGCTTCTCTGCCAAGACCTATCGATTGCCCGGCGCCCGGATCGTGGTCACCCTGCCCGAAGGAACCGTCGCCTCGGATCAGGCCGTGCTGGCCGCGCGGGCGGCGCTGCTGGTGCACCAGCACCTGCCTGATTCCGCCGTTGTGGTAGCGCTGGGCATCGCGCGCCTGTCCCGGCGATCGGCCGTGGGCAGCGTGATCGAGGAGGCGGCGCAGCTTCTGCTGACCACGCCTGCGGGCCGTGTGCGCGTGGACGACGCCATCGCTCCCCAGCTCGCGACACGATTCGATCTGGTGCGCGACTCCATCGGCGAGTACCTGGTTGCCGAGCGCGCCACGCTGGAATTGCGGCGCAGTCTGCTTGGCCGGCCGGCGGCGTTTCTCGGTCGCGGGCAGGAGCTGTCGTTCCTCGCCGGGTTGCTCACCGATTCGGCGCTGGAACGGCAGGCCAGTGCGGTGCTGGTATCGGGCCCCGCCGGCATCGGCAAGTCGCGCCTTCTGCAAGAATTCATGGGCTGGCTGCGGGCGCGCAAGGAAACCGTTTTGGTGCTGTCGGCGGCCGGGGATTCGCTGGCCGCGGGCGCGCCGTTCGCCTTGCTCGGTCGCGCGGTCCGCCGCCTGGCCGGCATTGCCGAGACAGACGGCGCCGACGAACGTCGGCGGAAGCTCGCGGAGTGCGTGGGCCGTCACTTGCCGGCGGAGTCGAGTAGAGGAGTCTCCGCATTGGTAGGCGAGATCGCGGGCGTCAATTTCTCCGAAAGTGATCACGAGTCTCTGCGCCCGGCTCGCCAGAATCCCGTGCTCATGGCCGACGCCACCCGGCGTGCCTTCGAGCAATGGATGAAGGCCGAGTGCGGGGTTAATCCCGTGCTGGTTGTTCTCGACGACATGCAGTGGGGCGACGCCGGCACGGTCGACCTGCTCGACGGTGCCATCCGCAGTTTGCGTGAGGAGCCCTTCATGGTGCTTGCCCTGGCGCGGCCCGATCTGGCGACCGTCTTCCCGAATCTGTGGAGCGAGCGTCAGGTGCACGTGATCCAGTTGCCGCCGCTTTCCCGGCGCGCCAGCGAACGGCTGGTGCGCGAAGCCCTGGGTGCATCGGCGCTCGACGACGTGGTGGCGCAAATCGTCCGTCGTGGGGATGGCAATCCGTTCTTTCTCGAGGAGCTGGTGCGGGCCGCGTGCGCCGGTCGTTCCGGGGAGGTGCCAGAGCCAATTCTGGGCATCGTGCAGGCGCGTCTCGAAGCCGAGGGATCAGAGGGCAGGCGCGTCCTGCGCGCCGCCGCCATCTTCGGGGAGACCTTCTCACGCGATGGGGTGGCCCTGCTCCTTGGTGGGGAGCGCTCGGCAGTGGGCGAGGCCTTGGAACATCTGACCGATCACGAGCTGGTCAACCCCGCGACACCGGCCGTCGCCTTCGACGGAAGCCCGGCCTTCACTTTTGCACACGCGCTTATCCGCGAGGCCGCCTACGCCATGCTCACCGACGAGGATCGCCGCCTTGGGCATCGCCTGGCGGCCAAATGGCTGCTCGATCGCAGCACGCCCGAGCCTATCGTTCTGGCCGAGCACTTCCGACGTGGCGGCGACTTGCGCGGCGCCGCGTCTTCCTACCATCGCGCCGCCGAACAGGCGCTCAAGGCCAACGACCTCGACGGCGCCATCGCGCGTGCTGGCTTGGGGCTGGGTGCGTTGGGCGCCGAGGCGCCGGAAACCCGTGATGGCGAGATTCAGGGCGCGCTGCTCTTGGTGCAGGCCGAGGGCCATCGCTGGCGAGGCGAGCTCGGCGCAGCGGAATCAGCGGGGCGTGCCGCGCTCGCCCTGCTGGCACCAGGATCGCCGATGTGGTTTCGGGCAACCGGCCAGACCATCCTGGCGTTGGGCAGCCAGGGCAGAGCGCAGGAGCTCGGAGCGCTGATCGCGCAGGCTCGCGCCGTCGAGCCGCAGCTCGAGGCACGCGATGCATTCCTGGTCTGCCTGAGCGAGGGCGCCAGGCATCTCATCAGTGCGGGCCACCTGGCCTCCGCCGACGCTTTGCTCGACGAGGCCGCGCGCTTGGCCGGGTATTTTTCAGACATCGAGCCACAGGCCTGGGGCCTCGTTCGCCGGGCGCGTGCGGCTCGCGCGGCCGCCCACGGCGAAAACACGCGATGCCTGGAGGAACTGGAAACTGCCTGGGCGCTGTTCGAACAAGTGGGTGACCAGCGCAATGCCTGCCTGGTCCGCTCGGACATCGGTGCGGTCTATGCAGATCTCGGCGAGACCGCGCGCGCGGCAGAATTGTTGCGTGAGGTCGAGGAGGTCGCGGATCGTCTGGGTCTGTCGGAAATCGCCGCCATCGGCAGGCGTGAACTGGCGCGCATCCTGGGCCGGCAAGGCCAGCTTGTCGAAGCCGAGCACCTTGCTCGCCAGGCAGTCGCTGCCTTGGGTGTGCGCGGCGAATCGTGCGAAATGGCGATTGCCACGAGCTACCTCGCGGAAATCCTGCTCGCCATGAAACGCTTCGACGAGGCGGTCGTGGAGGCCGAGCGGGCTGCCACCGTCCTGGTCATGGCCCCCGCCGCGCGGGCGTTCGCCTTGGCCGTGCTGGCACGCGCGCGACTGGGCCGCGGCGACGTGCAGGCGGCGTCGGTAGTGGCGCACGAGGCGTACTACGGCGCGCTGGAATCGCTGGGCACGATGGGCGAATGCGAAACCATGGTTCGTCTGGCCTACGCCTCGTGTCTGGTGGCTGCTCAAGACATCGAGGCAGCACGACAGATCCTCCTGCGCGCGCGCGCGCGCCTGCACGAGCGCGCCTTGGGGCTGGGCACGAGGGGCAATCGAGAGGCATTCTTGGGCAACGTGCCTCACAACGTCGAGATATTGCGCCTGGCCGATGAGATTCTCGGTCCGGTGCGGGCTGCAGTCACGGTCGAGCCGACCCGGCGGGAGGCCAAATAGCAAGAGGCCCACTTCCCGAAGGAGGTGGGCCTCGCGCAAAAGCCTCAACCCTGTGGGGCTATGGGGGGCACTGCTTGTAAGCCAGCGTATTCGGATCCGGATTCACGAAGTCGGTGCAGGTGCGGCACTGCATGCCAACCTTGGTGCCGGCGGTGAGCTGCGGTTCGGCGGCGATTTCCGCCGCGGTGCGAAGGACATTGATGAGCTGCCCATTGATCGGGCACTTGTCGGTATTGTTGGTGAGCTGCCAGCAGTCCGTCTGGACATTTCCTTGCGTCGAGCCGTCCGGGCACTGCGGCAGAGAATTCGGATTCTCGAAGTAGATCACCTTGGTTGGGTCGTTGGGATCCTGCTGTGGAGTTCTCCAGACCACGCGGCAGTCTGGCTGGAGCCCTGGAGCGTCGACGTCGCTGTCGAGCAACTTGTAGTCCACGCACAAGTTCTGCAGCTTCTTGGCAATGGCATCACCGATGCCGTTCATCGCGTTGGTGAAGTCCCTCTCGCAGATACTGTACTTGAGGCCTTTGAACTCATCGATGAACGCGGACTCACGCAGACCGCCCTGGGCGCCCCATCCCGCGGCGACGGCATCGTATCCGGTCGCGGGATCCGGGTTGTTCGGCCGGTGATCGGGGTCGTAGCACACCGGCCAGTAGTCGTAGACCGTGGGATATAGGGTGTCGGCAATGTTGGGGTTTGGAACGGGCGCGATCTTGTACTCCGCGCTGGCCATGGCGGCATCGTCAACTGGCCAGCCAAAGATGCCCGCCACGAGGATTTGGTTGTCGGGATCGGACTTGAGGTTCTTGATTTCGTTGGCAAGGGTCTTGATGCTCGCAAGGGGATTGCAGGATGTCGCGGGGCCCGTGTCGGTCCCAGTCGGACACTCGTCCCCCATCCTGGGCTGGCAATCGTTGAAGGCGTGGGTATAGCTGCCGGACGTCGGATAATTCGGTGGATCGATTTCCGAGAGCTTTTGCCCCCCGCACATGTGGGCGCGCGTAGCGCAGCGCAAGCTGGCGGATTCTCCGCGCAGCTCGGGGTGGTTCAGATCGCCGAACATTCCGTCGTTCCCCGCCGCGGAGCAGTCGTCTTCGTCGGTGAGGAAGACCAAACCGAGGTAGGCGTTACCACGGAGGAAGGCATCCTGTTGCGCCTTGTTGTTCTGGATGACCAGGGCGAATTCGAAGGCCTGCAGCTGGTGCTCTTCGCCGCAGCCGAGGGTTCCCAAGTTACTCGCCAGGCACGCGAAAACCGTGTTGATGTCGGCGTTGGCCGGGTAGTTCAAGGGCTGCCCAGCCTTGTACTCGAGGAACAGATCGCCAGCGTTGAACTGGCAATCGGTCGGCGAGTCGCGCATCTGGAACAACCCGAAATCGCCGTACGGGCTGCTGGTGCCGTCGGGCAGGGTCTTGGGCCCGCAGCTCCCGTTCGAGTAGGCGTTGCCAGTGCCGAGATCGCTGTCGATGACCGCGACGCGCAGGTCGGGCAGGGTACCGTCGTTGGGATCCTTGAGGGCGTTGATCAGCTTGGGGAATTGCGCGTTCATTTTGGTGACCTTGGGGGCCATGGAGGGAGAGTTGTCCACCATGAACACCAGGTCGAGCAGGCGGTTGGGAGCGACCGAAATGTAGATGTCGGTCTGCTGTTCCGGCGACGGGTTCGGCTGCGTGAGCGGGTGCGACGTGCAGGCCCACCAGACGAGCGGAAGGGTTGGCATGGCGATGGCCCAGCGGAGGGTTCGCCAGCTCAGAAGGCGAGTGCCGCGCATCGAATTACGAATCATGAAATCCTCCTCGTGAAGCAGCCGACAAGCGGTTGTGTTTCGCAGATACCTTACAGCAAGATGTGGGCCGAAGGAATCAATAGAAAAAGATTGGTATCTCTTGGCTTTTCTGTGACGCGGGACAACCAGGTTGGCCTCTGTGGCAACCAAGTTGTCAGCGACTCAGGGATGCTGGAAAGGCGGCTCGCCGACCTGGGATACGCGAAACCTTTCCCAATCTCGTTAGTGGCCGCCGTGTATTCTGGCCGTCATGGTACGAGCGCGCAAACGCCGAGGCGGACCGAAGAGCAGGGCTCCCTCCGGGGAGTCCGAGGCGCGTGAGGCGGCCAAGTCGGCGGCGGCTGCTGCGAAGTGGGACAGGCACGCCGTGGCCGGCATCTTTGCCGCGGTGCTAGTCGCGTACTTCCCGGCGCTCAGCGCCGGCTTCACCAACTGGGACGACGATCGCTTCATCACCAACAATCCATTGTTTCAAGGTCCGGTCGGCGCATACGTGATAGCCGCCCTGACGCGGGTCCAGTTCCAGGCCTACCATCCGCTGCACTTGCTCTCCTACTTGCCGGACCGCTTGCTCTGGCCAGGCAACGCGGCTGGTTTTCACGCCCTCAACATGGGGCTTTTCGTTGTAGCCCTAACGCTAGGGTATTTCCTGCTGCGCCGGAGCGTGGGGGTATTGCCCTCGCTGGCGGCCATCTTGCTGGTGGGACTCGAACCCCTTTGCGTGGAATCCGTGGCCTGGGTCGTCGGACGCAAGGACGTGCTGGCCTTGCTGCTGGTGTTCGCGGCGCTGCTCGTCGAAGATCGCGAACCGCGCACGCGAGCCTCAGCCGTCGGGGCGGGCGCGCTCGCGGTGCTGGCATGTCTGGCCAAGACCTCGGCCGTGGTGTTTCCGCTCGTCCTTTTCGCGTGGTTACACTTCGCCCGGCAGGCTCCCTTACGCGCCGCCCTTCGACGGTGTCTTCCTTTCTTCGCTATCGCGCTTCTGTTCGCGCTGCCGGTGCCGTTCATCTGGCGGAACAACCACATGATTCCCTCGGGCCGGCCGTTGCCTGCGGTGCTGGACGTGCTTGGTACCATCGGCGTGTACGCCGGCCGCGTGATCGCCCCTGTGAATCTCTCGCCGGTGTATCCGACCCTAGCGCCTGGGCAGGCCGTAGCCGCGCTCGCCGTGGCGGCCGTCTTGCTTGCCGTGGCCGGGACCTGGCGCCGATTGCCCGGGCCGACCAAGTTCGCGGCGGTCGGTTTCGTCGGTTGCCTGCTGCCGGTGGCCAACATCGCGCCGGTCTACTTTCGTTTCGCCGACCGCTACGCCTTGCTCGCTCTCGGCGCGCTAGCCTGGCCACTGGCCAAGCTTCTCGCCTGGCCCAAGGCGAGAAAGGTCGTCGTGGTGCTGGCACCGCTGGCCATCGGGTTCGAGCTGTGGGCGACCATGCAACTCGTGCCGGTCTGGCACGATTCGCTGTCGCTGTGGCAGCGCGCGACCGAGGCGCAGCCGAGGGCGGTGTACGGCCATCTCAAGCTGGGAGAGACCCTGCGTGGCCAGAAGCGTTTTCGCGAAGCCGCGGCCAGCTACCTTCGTGCCGGCGATCTCGAGCCAAACAGTATCAAGGGACCGGCGGGCCTGCTGCGCACCATGGGCGAGATGGCCGAGTCCGAGGGCCGCATCCCGGCGGGCACGGTAGACAAGTGGGAAGAGGTCGTCGCCGCCCCCGGTTTCGACGCGAAGAAGATGGCGATTCTCGTCGACGCGCTCGACCACTCGCAGTGCCGGTCGTGCGGCGAGGCGATGCTATGGCTTGGGCTGCGCATGTATCCGCAACCGGATGCGACCTTGGTATCTGCTGCTCGACGGGCGATCGACGGCGACCGACCCGACGTAGCCATGGTCTATCTCAGCGAGATTCGCGATCCCAACACCCCAGGGTTGGCGGATGTCACGCACCGTCTGCGTGCGCCGAAGGGTAGCTCCTCACCACAGTGAGCTTCCGCGGCTACTTGCCATCGGGCGAGCCGCTGTCGAGGGATTGGCCGAGGATGGCCTCGGGCGGGGGCGGCCCCTGCGGAGCGGTCGATGGGCCTTGCTTCGGCTTGTGCGTGACGATCCAGTCGGCCACGCGGGCAACGTCGCCGAAACGCGTGAGATCCCCTTCGGTGCCGAGAAGTGCCATGCCGTAGTTGTGATCGGCGATGCGCGCGGCAAGGACCAGGCAGTAGCGCGCGGTATCGTTGTAGCCGGTCTTGCCGCCGAGGATGTGAACGTTGGCGCGCGCCGCGGGCCGGTTGGTGTTCACGTAGTGGATGGGAGGTTTCGACACCGGATGCGCGTCGTACTCGGCCCTGCATAAGATGGGACCGAGCACCGGGTTCGCCATCGCCGCCTTGAGCAGCATGAGAGTTTCCCTGGGCGTCGACTGGTTGTCGGCGGAAAGTCCGGTGGGCTCTCGGAAGTGCGTGAAGCGCAGGCCGAGGGACGCGACCTTTCGGTTCATGGCTGCGGTCAACTTCGAGGGGCTCAGCCCGACCGCGCGACCGAGTGCCGGAATCGCTCGATTGTCCGAGCCAAGCAGGGCGGCGTGGAGCAGGTCGCGATTCGAAACGGTCAAACCCTCGAGCAGTCGAGACCGCGCGCCGCCGCGGGCCACCTCGACATCCGACCTCTTGATCGTGGTCAGCCCCTCGAGCGCCGGGGATCGGTCCATGATCGCGAGCGTCGCGGCGAGCTTGGAGATCGATGCGATGGCGCGTGGCTTGTCGGCCCGGCGGGCGAACAATTCTCGGCCGGTATCGAGATCGATGACCAGGGCGCCGAGCGACTGGACGTTCGGGAGCTTGCCCTTCATGGCGGCGACGTGCCGCTCGGAATGGTGGTGCCTGGGCGCGGCCCGGACGGACTTCCTCCGGCCCTTCTTGCCAGACTTCTTGCCCTTCGCCACGGTGGACTTCTTGGCCGGCTTTCTTGTCGCTGTCTTGGCCGACTTCTTGGGCTGCGGCTTGCTGGTCGCGATGGCCGGCGCCGAAAAGGCGAGAGCGAGCGCGGCTGCGAGTCCTGCGACGATGGTGAGAAGGGGGCGAGTCCTGTGTTGCGAGGTCGGAGGAAGCTGCGTCATCTCGTGCATCGATCGAGGAATTCGAATTTCTTTGATTCTCGGGTCAGGCCAAGCTGGTTTTGCGAAGACGGCCACGCAACCAGTCGACAATCGGCCGTTTGCTCACGGAGAGCCCAAGCATGGCGAAGGTGAGTAGCGCGACGAGGAGAAGGGCCGAAGGAATCTCGAATCTCCCGCGCAACTCGTAGACAAAACTACCGTAGCAGAATTCGATATGCACCCAGTAAATGAGCAGAGATGTGCGGCCCAGTTGGCGCAGCACGGAAAATCTTCCGGCCAGCGCGCGGCACCACAAGTACCCGATGCCAGCGAGCATGCCGATGAGGCCGAGACGATGGAAGAAGATCCCGGGACCCATCTGTCGGATGACGTCCGTAGGGTAGCGAATGATGAGGGGATCGAGCAGTCGCACGACGGTCACCGTGGCGGTCAGCGTCGCGCCAACGATGGTCGTGAGGAGAAAGCAGCGTGCGAGAGTGATGCTGTCACGATTCGAGCGCACCCAGTAGTGACCGAGGGGCACCCCGGCCAGCGCCCACGCGCCCCACGGGAACAGCGAGAACCAGGCCATGGGCCGCT
>Ga0210133_1000400_pt1 | contig 15975 bp, 15 predicted proteins | sample Joice_ThreeSqC_D_2_FD_184874 | JGI IMG/M metagenome (GOLD analysis project Ga0210133, IMG submission 184874) | Wetland microbial communities from San Francisco Bay, California, USA, that impact long-term carbon sequestration - Joice_ThreeSqC_D1... | ecosystem: Environmental > Aquatic > Marine >...
CGCGCCTGCCGCCAAGCCGATGCCGACCGCGCACTTCCACGCGAGGTCGTAGTTGCCCATCCAGCTGTAGACGAGCCCGCCGCCGAGCGCACCCACGAACGAGCCGATCTGGTGGCTGAAGAACGCGATGCCGACGATGGTCGCCATGTAGCGCAGGCCGAACAGTTGAATCACCAGCCCGCTCACCAGTGGCACGACGCCGAGCCACAGCGTGCCCATCGCGGCGGCAAAGAGCAGCGTGGTGAGCGGCGTGGGCACGCTCATGAAGTACGCGGTGATGATCAGCGAGCGCAGGATGTAGATGCCGCCGAGCAGCGCCCGCCGCGAGTAGCGTCCGCCGAGCCAGCCGAACAGGAACGAACCGAAGACATTGAACAGGCCGATCAGCGCGAGCGCGGAGGCACCGACCGCCGGGCCGATGCCGCAAATCGCGAGGTAGGTCGGCAGGTGCGTGGTGAGAAACACCAGCTGCAGGCCGCAGACGAAATACGCCAGTGCCATCACGAGGTAGCCCGGGTGGCGCAGCGCTTCGCCGAGCGCCTGGCCGACCGACTGCGGCGCGCCGTAGGCCTCGTGTGCCACGCGGTCGGAGCCGCCGCCGAGCCAGGCCGCGGGCAGCATCACCAGCGTGAGGCCGAGGAAGGCGGTGAGCGCCATCTGCCAGCCGGCGGTGCTGATGATGGTCTGCGCGAGCGGCGAGGCGAAAGTGAGGCCGAGCGAGCCCATTCCGGAGACCGCACCCATCGCCAGCGAGCGCTTCGCTGCCGACACGGTGCGCGAGGTGATGGTCATCGCGATGCTCGCGCCGGTGCACGACATCGCGGTGCCGATGCAGATGCCGGCGCCGAGCGTGAACAGCAGCGGCGAGGTGGCGACGAGGCTCAGCGCGAGGCCGCAGGCGTAGATCACCACGCCGGCGAGCGCGACGCGGCGCGTGCCATAGCGGTCGGCGAGCGCGCCGACGAAGGGCTGGGTGAGGCCCCAGAGGATGTTCTGGATCGCGATCGCGAGCGAGAAATCGGCCGCGCTGAGGCCGGCCTCGCGGATCATGTGCGGCTGGAACAGTCCCCAGCTCTGGCGCATGCCCATGCTGAGGCTCAACATCACCGCCGCGCCGCCGAGAATCGCGAGGGTCTGCGCCGAGGAGAGGTTTTCGCGCTGCATGGCGGCGCGCATTATCGCCGCAGCCTGCGTGCCGCGGCGCGGTCGGTTCGCAGCCGGCCGGGTGGCCGGGTGGCCAGCGGGTCTACGACGTCACACCGCCCGGCGCGCCGGCGCGCTGCGCAGCCCCTCGAGCAGCGCAAGCGCTCGTTGCATCGAAAACGCGCGCGTCTCGGCGCTGAACGCGGCGGTGTTGCCCGGCATCATGTAGCCGTGCTGCACCCCGGGGAAGATGTGCACTTCGACGTTGTTCTGCCGCGCGGGCACCTTGCGATAGGCCTCGAGCACTTCGGCCGGCGCGGCGAAATCCTGGTCGCCCCAGATGATGCACAGCGGCGCGCGCACGCCCTCGAGCTCGTGAATGAAATCGAGCATCTGCGTGCCGTGGCAGGCGATCCCGGCGGCGTAGCCGAGGCGCTTCGGCCCGAGGATCGCGTAGGGCCCGCCGTAGCAGAAGCCGATCACCGCAGCCTGGCCGTTGAAATCCGGGCGCTTGCGCAGCATCGCGAGCGTATCGGCGAGGTCGGCTTCGCCGGTCCTGATGCTCGGCAGGCGGGGCTGCGAGCGTTCCTTGGCGCGCCCGTCGTCGCGCGCCAGCGGCCCTGGCAGGACGCGCCAGAACAGGTCCGGCGCAGCGGCGAGAAAGTCCTGCGCCGCGAATGCATCGGCGATCGCGCGCACGTCGGCATCGACGCCATGCACCGCCGAGGCAAGCACGATCGCGGGCACGCTCGAGCGCCCGCCGCCCGACTTCGGTGCAGCGAGATAGCAGTCGAATTCGCCGCCCGCGCTCGAGCGGATCCTGATGTTCTGTCCCGACATAGCCGCGTCCTTGCCAATCGTGTCAAAGGCGCAAGCTTGGCACAGACCAGGCGCATGCCATAGTCTTGGCCCGATCGATGTCGCTTCTCTCCAGACTGTTCGGCAGCCTGCGGCGCGCGAGGGGCGAGACCGCCTCGGCCGAGACGCTCGCTGCGCGCGGCATGGCGCATCTTGCCGAGGGCGCGCTCGAGGCGGCACGGCGCGATTTCGAGGCCGCGGTGCGGCGCGACGCGGGCTGCGCGCCAGCGCACTGCGGCCTGGGCGTGGTCCACCAGCAGCAGGGCGATCGCGCCGCGGCGCTCGAGCACCTGCAGCGGGCGACCCAGGCCGCGCCGGAGAACCGCGTCATCGTGCTGCGCAGCGCGCAGGCGCTGGACGAGCTCGGCGCGGCCGACGCGGCGATCGCGCTGCTCGCGCCGGTCGCGGAGAAGCACCCCGCGGACTGGCAGGCGAGCATGCGCCTTGCGAAGCTGCTGCGCGCGCGCGACGAATTCGATGCCGCGACCGCGGCGATGGAACGCACCGTGGCCGCCAACCCGGCGGCCGGCGGCGCACTGGAGACGCTGGCAATCCTGTATCGCGACACCGGTCGCATCGACGAGGCGATCGCGCTGTACGAGCGCGTCGCGGCGCTGCACCCGGGCGTGCCGACCGCGCACAGCGTGGTCCTGTTTCACGAGCTGTACCGCGCGCACGACCGCGCGGCACTTGCGCAGCGCCATCGCGTCTGGGCGCGGCGCTACGCGCCGCCGGGCGCGGTGGCCGGCTTCGCCAATCCGCGGCTGCCCGAGCGCCGGCTGCGCATCGGCTACGTTTCGGCGGATTTCCGCCGCTCGTCGGCGGCACCGTTCATCGAGCCGCTGCTCGCGGCGCGCGACGCCGAGCGGTTCCATGTCGTCTGTTACGCCACGGCGCGCGAGCATGACGCGGTGAGCGCGCGCTTCGCGCAGCTGGCCGACGACTGGCGCGAGGTCGCGGCGCTCGAGGACGACGCGCTGGCCGCGCGCGTGCGCGCCGATGCAATCGACGTTCTCGTCGACCTGAACGGCCACACCCGCGGCAACCGTCTGCCGGCGTTCGGCCGGCGGCTGGCGCCGCTGCAGGCGACCTACCTCGGCTACGGCGCGACCACCGGGGTGACGGCGATCGACTACCGCATCACCGACGCGGTGATCGACCCGCCGGCGACGGCCGAACGCTACTACAGCGAGCGCTTGCTGTATCTGCCCGGTGCAATGTGGTGCTTCGCGCCGCCCGAGGATGCGCCGCCGCCGGGTGCGGCGCGCGCGGCCGACGCCGGGCTGCGCTTCGCCGTGTTCAACAACTACGCCAAGGTCACGCCGGCGGCGCTCGAGACCTGGGCCGAGATCCTCGCGCGCGCGCCCAACGCGCGGCTGCTCTGCGTCGGTGTGCCGCCGGGCCAGACGCAGGCGCGCGCCCGCGAGGCCTTCGCGCGGCGTGGCGTCGCCGCAGAGCGGCTGACGTTTTACGGGCGCCTGTCGTATGCCGAGTACCTCGCGCTGCACCAGCAGGTGGACATCGCGCTCGACAGCTTTCCCTACACGGGCGGCGCGACGACCTGCGATGCGCTGTGGATGGGCGTGCCGGTGCTCACCCTTGCGGGCGACGCGGTGCCGGCGCGCTCCGGCTGCAGCCTGCTCAGCGCGCTCGGGCTGGAAGACTGGATCGCGCAGACGCCCGAGGACTACGTCGCGCGCGCGCTCCGCCTGGCCGCTGCGCGCGAGCCGCTCGCCGCGCTGCAGGGCTCGCTGCGCGCGCGCATGGCGGCCTCGGCGCTGTGCGACGCGCCGCGCTTCATGCGCGGCTTCGAGGCGGCGCTGCGCGACATTTGGCGCGAATACTGCGCCACCGCGCGCGAGTGATCTGCGACAATAGGCCGGGGAGCGCGCGACGGCGCGCATCGGCCCGAACACGGCGGTCCACCGACGTCCTTTGCATGATCGAGATCGTGAGCGCGACCCGGCTGGCGGAGGACGAGTTCTGGAAGTCCTCCGCGCTCGGCCAGTCGCTGCGCCGGCTCAAGCGCGACAAGCGCCTCGTCGCGCGTGCGGCGTTCGCCAACACGCGCGGCCTGCCCGAGATCTACAACGCGCGCATCCAGGCGGCGGACGGCGACGACCTGCTGGTGTTCGTCCATGACGACGTCTGGATCGACGATTTCTTTCTCGCCGACCGCGTGATCGACGGGCTGAAGGCGTACGACGTGATCGGCGTCGCCGGAAACCGCCGCCGCTTGCCGGGCCAGCCGGCGTGGATCTTCGTGCTTGACGGCAGGACACGGGTAACGGACGACAAGGCGAATCTCTCGGGCGCGATCGCCAACGGCAGGATGCCGTTCGGCGCGATTTCGGTTTTTGGCCCGGCGCCGAGTGACTGTGAACTGCTGGACGGGGTGTTTATCGCGGCCCGAAAATCGTCCCTCAGGTCCGCGAACGTGCTGTTCGATCCGCGCTTCGAGTTTCATTTCTACGACATGGATTTCTGCCGCAGCGCGCGGCACAAGGGGTTGCGCCTCGGCACCTGGCCGATCTGCCTCACGCACCAGAGCACCGGCGGGTACAGCGGCGAGACGTGGAACCTGAAGTACCGCGAGTACCTTGCGAAGTGGAATGACTAGCATGGCCGCGATGCGTGCTTGTTTGCGACGCGGGTGAGGGCGTGGACCAGACGCCGGCCCACGACATTCACAACCCGGACCTGCTGCGGTTGATGGACCGGCGCTTCGCGACCGTCGTCGAGGTCGGTTGCAGCAGCGGCGCGCTTGCGCGGGCCTACCGGCGGGCGTTTCCGGGCGCGCGCTACCTCGGCATCGAGCTCGATCCGGGCTATGCCGGGACGGCGCGCCAGAGCTGCGACCGGGTGATCTGCGGCGACGTCGAGAATCTGTCGAAGGACGACTGGGCGAGCCTGTTCCCGAGCGATTGCTGGGTGTTCGGCGACGCGCTGGAGCACCTGCGCGATCCCTGGCGGGTGCTGCGCGCGATCCGGCAGGACCTCGGCGCGCAGGGACAGGTAATCGCCTGCATCCCCAATGCGCAGCATTGGAGCGTGCAGGCACGGCTTGCGGCCGGGGCCTTCCGCTACGAAGACCAGGGGCTGCTCGATCGAACGCACCTGCGCTGGTTCACGCGCAGCACGATCGTCGAAATGTTCCAGTCCAGCGGGTTTCGCGTCGACAAGATGCTCTCCCGGATCTTCGACGAGCCCGCGAAGGAACGCTTCCTGCCGGCGATCGCGTCGCTGGCGGCTGCCGCGGGCCTCGACCGCGAGCAGGCCCTGCGCGACTGCCTGCCGCTGCAGTACGTTGTTCGCGCGGTGCCCGCCTGAGCACCGCCCGGGCGGATCTGTTCAGAGCACCTCGCTGTCCGGGCCGATGCCGAAGAGCGTGCGATGCAGCGCGCCGGGCGCGGCGCGCAGCGCGACGCTGCGGATCTCGTAGACGCCGATCGGCGCGAGCCAAAAGGCCCGGGCAAAGCCCGCGGCTTCGAGTGCACGGCGCAGCGTGGCGCGCGTGAACCCCGTCTTGTGGGCGTAGAAATCGACGCCGCTTTGCTCGATCGCCCGGCTGTAGCCATAGAGCACGTCGACGACGCGGATCGGCCCGGCGGGCGAGGTGTATAGCGTATCGTCGATCTCGCGGCCGCGCGTCGCGATCTCCACCGCGATCGCGTGAATGTCGGGCACGCGAATCTCGACGAAGCCGTCCGGCGATTTCAGCACATGGGCGAAGCCGGCGAGCACCTGGGCGACTTCGTGCTCGTGGTAATGCTCCAGGTTGTGCGAGCAGTACACCGCGTCGAACTGGGCGGCGGGCAGACGCTGGAGCTGGCGCGCATCGAGCAGGATATCGGGCGCAGCCTTGGGGTCGACGTCGAGCATCAGCCGGCGCCACTCGGCGTAGTGCGCCGGCAGCACGTTATCGCGATGGCCACCGCCGACATCGAGGACGTGGCGCTGCCCGGGGTCGAGTACGAGGCGCGGCACCGCTGCCGCGGCCGAAGCCGCGGGCCTCTTGGGGCGCGTGAGCGAAGCGAGCAGGCGCAGCAGCATCGGTGGGCGGCTCAGGTCTTCACCAGGTAGCCGTTCGGCGCCGCCGTGATGCCGAACTTTTGCTCGCGCGCGCGGTCCGGCGTGAAGGCCTGCGGATGCCGCGCGGTGAATTCCTCGATCGCCTCCCAGGGGCCGGGGCCGAATTGCGGGCGCACCGGATGGCCGTTGACGCAGCCGTCCTCGACCACCAGGTAGTCGCCCTTGCGCAGCAGCGGCGCGAAGGCCTCCATTTCGCGCAGCACGTGCTGCTTCGAGTGGTCCGAGTCGAGGATCGTGAACAGCGTGCCGCGATCGGCCGGCAGGCGTGCACGGATCCGCTCGACCATCTCGGGCGCGGCGCTGTCGCCGATCCAGAACTCGATGCGCGGGTCCTCGCCCACCCAGTTGCTCTCGCGATCCACGTCGATGCTGATCACCTTGCCCCGCGCGTCGTTCAGCTGCAGCAGGTCGGCGAAGTACAGCGCCGAGCCGCCGTGGCGGGTGCCGGTCTCGAGCACCCAGTCGATATCGTGCTCGGTGAAGATCTCCTGGTAATTCCACAGGTCGGTCGGCATCTTGAGCACGCGTATGCCGCGGTAGTGCATTTGCTTCCAGACGCCGCTGTCGTAGAACCAGCGGAAGTATTCGGTGGCGGCTGCTTCGCTCAAGCGGGATGCTTTCGGGTCGTGGACGGCGCGCTATCCTAAATGACCGCCTGCGGCTGGGGAAGCCGCGGCCGACCGCGCGCCGAGCACGTCGGAAACGGTCGCGCGCAGCGCCTCGACGCTGACGCGGTAGTCGCGATGCATCTCCGGCCCGCCGCCGGCCGGCGCCGCCCCGAGGTCCTCCGAGACCACGGTGCGCACCTGCTGGCCGGCCGCGCCCGCCAGGTAACGCACCTCGCCCATGTGGAGGATCGCGCTGCTGCAGATCTCGACCAGCGTCGCCTCGGGCGGCGCGAACACCATGTTGGCGAGCGCCGCGCCGTGCGGCGCGACCACGACGCGGGCGCGCGCAAACGCCTCGATCTGCGCCGGCACGGTCATCTCCCCGGGCACGATGATGCGAAATCCCATCTGCGCGAGCATCGCCTCGACCGCGTCCTCGTTCAGCAGGCGGCGGTTGGTCTGCTCGCGGCGCGAGGCGTAGAGCAGCGCGCCGCCATCGTCCGTCCGCCGCCCGGCCAGCTGCGGCGCAAGCCGCGCGCGCAGCCAGGCGATGCCGTCGGCCATGCGCGGGTGATTGCGCAGCTGCGTCGGCACGTACAGCCGGCGGCAGGCGACGATCTGCCCGGCCGGCACCGGCAGCAGGCGCGCCTCCGGGATGTCGAGCAGCGCCAGGTAGGCGCGCTGCCAGCCGCGCAGGTTCTCGCCGACGAGAAACGGCAGCCCGGCGGGCAGCGCGGCGTTCTCGAGCAGCGAGAGCTTGAGCAGGTTGCGCAGCACCCAGTGCGCGTAATTCGCGTCGCTGCCGAGCAGGATGCAGGGCGCGTCGATCCGTTGCGGCGCGCAGGGCAGGGTGATCACGCACTGGTTGCGGTCGGGCGTCATGCGGCCGCGCACGCGCGGGCTGTTGGACACCGAGCGCGCCTGGGTCTCCTGCGTGTAGATACGCTCGCCGTCGATCACCGACCAGAACTCGCCGTCGACCAGCACTTCGTCGAGCGCCGCGACGTAGGGCTCGCCGCGTCCGGCGCGCACCGGATCCATGAGCGACTCGGTCACCAGGCGCGCGGTGTTCGCGCCGCCCGAGGCGAGCGCCTCGAGGCGCGCGAAATGCGCTGCGGCCTGCGCCGGCGCACCGGTCTTCAGGCGATTGACCCCGGCGGCGAGCAGCGCCGCCTGATCGTCCGGCGCGCGCGCGAGGATCCGGTCGCACAGCGCGAGCGCATCGGCGCGCGCGCCACGCCGGATCGCGTCGGCGAGCTGCGCGTGCAGCGCTGCGCCGTCGGCGCTCGCCGCCTGCGATCCGCGGTTGCGTACGCGGCCGATGATACGATCGAGAATGCCCATGAACGTCGATTCTAGCGGGCGCCGAACCCACGACTGTGCGACCGCGTGACCGGTTGACCATTTGACGCCATGACCGTATGACCGTACGCGCGTATGACGGTATGACGTTATGACGTTGCCGGCCATCCTGCGCCGCGTGCTGATCGTCGCCGTGCTCGCCGCGGTGGCGGCGGCGATCTGGTTCGCGACCCGGCCCGAACCGGTCGCCGTGGTCGTCGCCACCGTGGACGCGGGGCGGGTCGAGACGACGGTGGCCAACACCCGCGCCGGCTCGGTCTCGGCCTGCCGCCGCGCGAAGCTCGCGCCGCCCATGGGCGGGCGCATCGAGAAGCTCGAGGTGAAGGAGGGCGACCGGGTCAAGGCCGGCCAGGTGCTGCTCGAGCTGTGGAACGACGACCTGGTGGCGCGCGAGCTGGTCGCCACCGAGTCGGCGGTGGCGGCGCGCAGCCGGGTGCGCGAGGCCTGCGCGCTCGCCGACATCGCGATCCGCGCCGCGGCGCGTGCGCGCCAGCTGCGCGACAAGGGCTTCATCTCCGAGGAAAGCGTCGATCGGGCGAACAACGAGGCGAAGGCCAGGGTCGCGGCCTGCGACTCGGCCAAGGCGCAGGTCGACGAGGCCGACGCGCGGCTGCGCGCCTCGCGCGCCGACACGACGCGCACGGTGCTGCGCGCGCCGTTCGACGGCATCGTCGCCGAGGTCAACGGCGAGCTCGGCGAGTACCTGACGCCGTCGCCGCCGGGTATCCCGACGCTGCCGGCGATCGATCTGATCGACGATTCCTGCCTGTACGTCTCGGCGCCGATCGACGAGGTCGACGCCGCGCGGCTCAAGGTGGGGATGCCCGCGCGCATCACGCTCGATGCCTACCGCGGCAAGCATTTCCCCGGCCACCTGCGGCGCATCGCACCGTACGTGCTCGCGATCGAGAAGCAGGCGCGCACGGTCGAGGTCGAAGTCGAATTCAACGATCCGGGCGAGGCGCGCCACCTGCTCGTCGGCTACAGCGCCGACGTCGAGATCATCGTCGAAGCGCACGACGGCGTGCTGCGCATCCCGACCAGCGCGCTGCTGCCGGGAAAGCGCGTGCTGCGGCTCGGCGCGGACGGGGTGCTCGAAGCGCGCCCGATCGAGACCGGGCTGTCGAACTGGGAGTACACCGAGGTGAAAGCGGGCCTCGCGCGCGGCGACCGCGTCGTGACCTCGCTCGAGCGCGCCGGGGTGAAGGCCGGGGTGAAGGCCGTCGCCGAGCGGGCGCAGGCGGCGAAGGACGCGGCGCCGGCCGGGCGGCAATGATCCGCCTGCAGGGCATCGAGCGCGTGTTTCGCGTCGGCGGCGAGACAGTGCACGCGCTGCGCGCGATCGACCTGCAGATCGGGGCGGGAGAGTACCTGTCGATCATGGGCCCGTCGGGCTCGGGCAAGTCGACGCTGCTCAACATCATCGGCCTGCTCGATCGGCCGAACGCCGGGCGCTACCTGCTCGACGGGCGCGATGTCACCGACCTTTCGGACGACGAGCAGGCCCGCGTGCGGCGCGAGAAGATCGGCTTCGTGTTCCAGTTCTTCCACCTCGTGCCGCGTCTGTCCGCGGCGCAGAACATCGAGCTGCCGATGATGCTCGCGGGAATCGCGCCGGAGGCGCGCCGCGAGCGCATCGCGCGGCTGCTCGCCGACTACGGCCTGGAATCGCGCGCCGCGCACCGGCCGGACCAGCTCTCCGGCGGCCAATGCCAGCGGGTGGCGATCGCGCGCGCCATGGCGATGCAGCCGGGCGTGATCCTCGCCGACGAGCCGACCGGCAATCTCGACCGGCATTCCGGCAAGGAGGTGATGGCGCTGCTCGAAGGCGTGCACCGCGCCGGCGGCACGGTCGCGGTGGTGACGCACGATCCGGAGATCGGCGCGCGCGCCGCGCGGCGGCTGCGCATGATCGACGGCGCGATCGAAGGCGACGAGCGGAGCTGAATGCGCGCCGCCGACCTGCTCGAATTCGCCTGGCGCGTGGTACGCGGCTACCGCTCGCGCACCCTGCTCATCCTGCTCGCCATGGGGATCGGCGTCGCGGCGGTGATCGCGGTCAGCTCGATCGGCGAAGGCGCGCGGCTGTACATCGTCAACCAGTTCGGGTCGCTCGGCACGAACCTGGTGATCGTGCTGCCCGGCAGAAGCGAGACCGCGGGCGCGATGCCCGGCGTGCTGATCGGGCGCACGCCGCGCGACCTGACCCTAGACGATGCGCTCGCGCTCAAGCGCAGTCCCGCGGTGCGGCGCCTCGCGCCGCTCATCGTCGGCGCCGGCGACGCGCGCGCCGGTGCGCGCAGCCGCGAGGCGCCGGTGCTCGGCTCGACCGCGGAGCTGATGGACATCCGCCACATGGTGTTGGCGCAGGGGCGCTTCCTGCCGGAAGGGGACCCGCGCCTCGCCCAGCCGGTGTGCGTGATCGGCGCCAAGCTCGCCACCGAGCTGTTCGGTCCGCGCCCGGTGCTGGGCGAGTGGCTGAGGATCGGCGACTGGCGGTTCCGCATCGTCGGCGTGCTCGCCGCGCAGGGCCAGTCGCTCGGCTTCAACACCGACGAGATCGTGATCGTGCCGGTCGCCGCGGCGCAGGCGCTGTTCGACACCGAGGCGCTGTTCCGCATCCTGGTCGAAGCCAAGAGCCGTGAGCTGATCGCCCCGGCGCAATCCGACATCGAGGAGATCCTGCGCGAGCGCCACGAAGGCAAGCGCGACGTGACGGTCATTACGCAGGACGCGGTGCTCGCGACTTTCGACCGCATCCTGCGCGCGCTGACGCTCGCGGTGGGAGGTCTTGCGGCGATCAGCCTCGCAGTCGCGGGGATCCTGATCATGAACGTGATGCTGATCTCGGTCACGCAGCGCCGCGGCGAGATCGGCCTGCTGCGCGCGCTCGGCGCCACGGGGCCACAGATCCGCCTGGCTTTTTTCACCGAGGCGGTGCTGCTCGCGCTCGGCGGGGCGACACTCGGGCTCGTCGTGGGCAAGCTTGGACAGGTGGCAATCGGCCAGATCTATCCCGAAATCCCGTTCACGCCGCCCTGGTGGGCGCTGATCGCCGCGCCGGCGACCGCGATCGTCACCGCGGTGCTGTTCTCGGTCGCGCCAGCGCGCCGCGCGGCACGGCTCGACCCGGTGCAGGCCCTGTCCAAGCGTTAGCACGGCCATGTACCTCGCCGACTTCGTCCGCTTCACCGTCGCCTCGCTTGCCGCACACCGACTGCGCACGCTCTTGACCGCGCTCGGCATCGCGGTCGGCATCGCGGCGGTGATGCTGCTGACCGCGATCGGCGAAGGGCTGCACCGCTTCGTCATCGCAGAGTTCACCCAGTTCGGCACCAACATCATCACGGTGACGCCCGGAACCATCACCACGCACGGTGCCTCGCTCGGTGCGGTCAACACGGCGCGCCCGCTGTCGATCGACGACGCGCTCGCGCTCGAGCGGGCGCGCTACGTCAAGGTGGTCGATCCGCTGGTGCAGGGCAACGCCGAGGTCGAGTACGCGGGCCGCGGCCGGCGCGTCACGCTCTACGGCGTGGGTGCCGACTTCGCCACCGCGCTCAGCATGCGCGTGGCGAGCGGCGAGTTCCTGCCGCACGAGGACCCGCGCACGCCGCGCGCGTTCGCCGTGCTCGGCTCGAAGGTCGCCGAGGAGCTCTACGGCGCCGAGAACCCCCTCGGCAGCCGCCTGCGTGTGGGCGGCGAGCGCTACCGCGTGATTGGGGTGATGGAAGCCAAGGGACAGGTGCTCGGTTTCGACCTCGACGACACGGTGTACATCCCGGTGGCGCGTGCCATCGATATGTTCAACCGCGAGAGCCTGATGGAGATCCACGTGGTCTACGAGCCGACCGTACCGCTTGCCGAGGTCGAGGCCGAGATCCGACGCATTCTCATCGCGCGCCACGGCGTCGAGGACTTCACGCTCACGCCGCAGGAAAAGATGCTCGAGGTGTTCGACACCGTGCTCACCGCGATCACCTTCGCGGTGAGCGCGATCGGCGCCATTTCGCTCCTCGTGGGCGGCATCGGCATCCTCACCATCCTGACCATCGCGGTGGCCGAGCGGACCTCGGAAATCGGCCTGCTGCGCGCAATCGGCGCCACGCAGCGCGCGGTGCTGCTGCTGTTCCTCGGCGAGGCGGCGCTGCTCGCGGCGCTCGGCGGCGCGGCCGGCCTCGCGCTCGGCTGGGGCGTCGCCTGGCTGCTCAAGCTTTTGCTCCCGGCGCTGCCGGTGCACACCCCGTGGCTCTATGCGGTGCTCGCCGAATGCGTCGCGGTCGCGGTGGGCCTGGCCGCCGGCGTGCTGCCCGCGCGGCGCGCGGCGCGCCTCGATCCGCTCGAGGCGCTGCGCGGCGAGTAGCGTGGCTCGGCGGGCGCGATAGACTCCATCGTTTGACGACCACCGCAGGGGTCAAGCGTGACGATCAAGCTCTGGGATCTGACCGGCGCCGAGGACGACCGGCGCTTCTCGCCGCACTGCTGGCGGGTCAAGATGGCGCTGCGCCACAAGGGGCTCGAAGTGGAGGAGATTCCCTGGCGCTTCACTGAAAAGGATGCCATCAAGGCCTCGGGGCAGGGCGCGGTGCCGGTGATCGAGGACCAGGGCAACACCCTGTACGACAGCTGGACGATCGCGAACTACCTGGATGAAGCCTACCCCGACCGGCCGCTGCTGTTCTCGGGCGAAGAGGCGAAGACGCTCACCTTCTTCGTCAAGCACTGGATCGAGCGCACGCTGCACGGTCCGTTCTTCCGGCTGATCGTGCTCGACATCGAAAAGCAGCTGCACCCCAAGGACAAGGCCTATTTCCGCAGCTCGCGGGAGAAACGGCTGGGCAAGACGCTCGAGGAATTCGCCGGCGAGCCCGACGCGGCGCGCGAGGCGCTGCGCAGTGCGCTCGATCCGCTGCGCCCGGTGCTCGCCGAGAGCACGTTTCTTTCCGGACGCAAGCCGGGATTCGCCGACTACCTGCTGATCGCGGAATTCCAGTGGGCGCGGGCGGTGTCGTCGCTGAGGCTGCTCGAAGCGAATGATCCTGTTTACGCCTGGCGCGAGCGGGTGATGGATCTGTTCGGCGGGTATGCGAGGAATGCGGTGGGGTATCCCGTTTGAGCGTGGTGCATGATTGGCGGGACGCGGCGCGGATCGGGTTCAGCTTTGTCTCCCCATGTCGTGCAGGTTCCAAAAGCCGAACCTGCACGACATGCGCAGATCGATGAAAACCATTTGAGGTAATCGCGATGATCGATCTCCATTACTGGACGACGCCCAACGGCCACAAGATCACCATCTTCCTCGAGGAGGCCGGCCTCGAGTACAGGATCATCCCGGTCAACATCAGCAAGGGCGACCAGTTCAAGCCCGCGTTCCTCGAGATTTCGCCCAACAACCGCATGCCGGCGATCGTCGACCATGCGCCCGCCGGCGGCGGGGCGCCGGTGTCGGTTTTCGAGTCGGGCGCGATTCTGCTCTACCTGGCGGAGAAGACCGGACAGTTCATCCCCGCGGATCTGCGCGGGCGGGTCGAGGTGCTGCAGTGGCTGATGTGGCAGATGGGCGGCCTCGGGCCGATGCTGGGCCAGAACCACCATTTCAACCTCTACGCGCCGGAGAAAATTCTCTACGCGATCGACCGCTACGTGAACGAGACCGCGCGGCTGTATCAGGTGCTGGACAATCGCCTCGCGGACCGGGAATTCGTCGCCGGGCCGTACTCGATCGCCGACATGGCCTGCTATCCGTGGATCGTGCCCTGGAAGCGCCAACAGCAGGACATCGAGAAGTTCCCGCACCTGAAGCGCTGGTTCGAGGCGATTCGCGCGCGGCCGGCGGTGGCGAAGGCCTACGAGATCTCGAAGTCGGTGAACACGCAGCGCGTGGTCGACGCCGAGGCGATGAAGCTGCTCTTCGGCCAGACCGCGGAGACGGTGAAGCGCTGATTCCGGCGGGCGCGGCTCAGCTGGCGAGCATGAGCGCGGCGCCGCCGAGATAAAGTAGCAGCACGAAGAAGCTCTCAAAGCCGATGTTGGCGATGCCGCGCTGTTCCCGGCGCACGAGACCCATCAACAGGATCCCGGTGAGTAGCACCGGAAGCGTGGTCACGAACATGGCCTGCGGCCCGGCGGCGTGCAGGATCGAGCCGTCGCGGTAGGCGAGGTCCGACAGCGAGATGAACAGCGTGTCGAACACGTTGCCGCCGATGATGTCGCCCACCGCGAGTGTGAGCGCGCCCTGGCGCACCGCGGCGACGCAGGTGACGAGCTCGGGCAGCGAGGTCGAAATGGCGCTGAACAGACCCCCGACCGCGGTCTCGGAAAGGCCGAGGCGAGCCGCAAGCACGACGCCGCTGCGCGCGATGACCCATCCGGCGAGGCCGACGAGCGCCGCGAGCAGAGCGAACTGAAGCCACAGCCCGGTCATGCCGCCATAGCGGCGCTGCGCGGCGGGCGGGTCTTCGCGTGTTTCCGCCGTCCGCCGCGGCTGCCACATCGGCTCGGTATGCGCCTGCGACACGAGTCGCAGTCCGTAGACGTATGCGACCGGCAGAACGAGCGACACAGGATGCAGGCCGAACACGGTCACCTCCGGCGTCGTCATGCCCACGAGGATGATGCCGAGCATCACCACCAGCATCGCGGCCTGCATGATGTTCGCGGCCGATGCCGCCGCGTGCTCGAGGTTCGCGCGCGCGTAGGTGACGTCGGCGATGGCGAGGAACGCGGTCTGCGCCGAGATTCCGCCGATGGCGTTGGCGAACGCCAGCTCGGGGTGTCCGTCGGCCGCGGCGGTGACCGAGGTCACCGTGCCCGAGAGCGAGGTGGTCGCGCCGAGAAACACCGCGCCGGTGATCGCCTGGCCGAGGCCGGTGCGCTCGGCGATGCGGTTGGCGATCGATGCCAGGCGCCAGCCTGCGACGCCGATCATCGCCGCGCTGACCGCAAAGGCCGCGCTGACTGCGGCGAGCGGCCACTGCGCGAATTCGAGGATCGAACCCGTCACCGGGCGTGCTCAACCGGACGAACTCCGCCGCATCGACGCTGTCGCTCGAATACGGGGCCGCGCTTTCGCGCGGCGTTGTTCCGAATGATCAGCCACAGGAGGTCACGATGGCACAGACCGCGAGGAATTTCCCTGTTCCGAACAATGTCAAAACCATTCGCGCGCAGGCGCGTTCGCATATCGAACGCGGCGCCGTTACTGAAGGCTATCAAGCCGACCGTGCGGCGGTGGTTGCGATGCTCAACGAAGCGCTGGCAACCGAGCTCGTCTGCACGCTGCGCTACAAGCGCCACTATTTCATGGCGAGCGGCATCAACGCCGACACCGTGGCGCAGGAGTTTCTCGAGCACGCCAACCAGGAGGCGCAGCACGCCGATCAAATCGCGAAGCGCATCGTGCAGCTGCAGGGCGCACCGGACATGAACCCCGCGGTGCTCGCCGGGCGCTCGCATGCCGAATACGTGGAAGGTGACGGCCTGGTGGACATGATCCGGGAAAATCTCGTGGCGGAACGCATCGCGATCGACAGCTATCGCGAGATGCTGGCTTCGGTCGGCGACGGTGATCCGACCACGCGCCGGCTGCTCGAGGGCATCCTCGCGGTGGAAGAGGAGCACGCCGACGATCTCGGCAGCCTCCTCGCAGGGCTCAAGCACTAGGCGATGCTACTCGCGAGCCCGCGCATCATCCGCCGGCGCCGCCGGCGCCTCGATGTCGGGATCGACCGCGATCGGGTCGCTTGCCGGAAAGGTTTCGACGAGCGCTTCGTCGAGCGCCACCTCGAGCGCGTCTTTCGCCCCGCGCATCGCCGCCCGGCGGCGCCAGCCGCCGCGCGTGCGGCGGTCGCCGACGCGCTCGCCGTCGTAACCTTCGAGCACGCTCAATGCATGGACGTAGCCCGCCGCGGCA
>Ga0210133_1000402_pt1 | contig 15946 bp, 12 predicted proteins | sample Joice_ThreeSqC_D_2_FD_184874 | JGI IMG/M metagenome (GOLD analysis project Ga0210133, IMG submission 184874) | Wetland microbial communities from San Francisco Bay, California, USA, that impact long-term carbon sequestration - Joice_ThreeSqC_D1... | ecosystem: Environmental > Aquatic > Marine >...
ACTAACTTTTTGATCGGATGCCCTAACAGGTCCAAGTGATAAAACGAGAATTTTTTCATAGTTCTTTAATACGAGTGGAAGCATTCCATCAACAAAGAAATGTGTTATCCTGTTAAGGGGATTAATTAACTTCTGGAAAAAAGTTTCCGGTTTTTGATCCGGATGTTCGAGTTTCATCATTACAGAAGCAAAAACCGGATTTATGACAAGAGCAACAAACAATGACGAAAGTAAAGTAACTATAAGCACTAAGGGAATATACATCATAAAGTCGCCAACGACACCGGGCCAGAAAAGCATAGGGAAAAATCCGGCAACAGTCGTCATTGTAGATGTTAACACTGGCCATCCGACTTCACCTGTTCCAAGCTTTGCAGCTTCCGTAAGCGAATGCCCTTCTTCAAGGAATTTATAAATATTTTCAATTATTACTATTGCATTATCGACAAGCATGCCTAAAGCAAGTATTAGTGAAAATAGTACAACCATATTAAGGTTTACATTTATCGCCTGTAGTATGAAGAACGACATAAGCATACTTAAAGGAATTGCAATAGCAACAAAGAAAGCATTACGAATACCAAGGAAAAAGAAAAGCACAACAACAACCAAAACCAAACCGGAAAAAATGTTATTTTCCAGTTCATTTACTATTCTCTTAATATCCTTCGACTGATCGGTGGTGATATACATTTTCAAGTCCGATGGCAATTCCTGTTTCTTCTGATCCAATATTTTTTTCACCTGATCGGCAATCTGTATTATATTTTCGCCAGATCTTTTTGAAACATCTATGGAAACAGCATTTTCACCGTTCAGACGCGCGTGAGTAGTATTATCCTTAAATCCATAATCTACTTTTGCAAGATCCTTTACATATATAGGTGCCCCGTCTTTTAACTTAACTATGATGTCATCTATAAGATATGGTTCGGTAAATTCACCGGGTACTCTTACCATAAAGCTTGAATTGTTCACATCGATTGTTCCACCGGGAATGGTACGGTTTTCATCCATGATCGATGTAATTATATCTTCAAAGCGGACGTGATAATGGTTTAGCTTATTGATATCAACATCTACATGAACTTCCCTTTCGAGACCGCCATTAATTTTTACATCGAGGATACCTTCGATCTTTTCAATTTCATCTTGAAGGTCTTCAGAAACATCCTTCAATTTAGATAAGCTGTAAGAACCCGCAACATTTATCGTAAGAATTGGAAACTCTGAGAAATTAATTTCTACAATATTTGGTTTATCAACGTCCGGTGGTAAATCGGGTTCGGCTTTGTTTACTTTATCCCGTACTTTCTGAACTGCCTGATCGATATCATACCCGCTTTCAAATTCCACCCTGATTAATGAGTAACCTTCAAAAGAGGACGAAGTAATTTCTTTTACTTCGCTGATCCCATTAATTTCTTTTTCAATCTTTTGCGTGATAAGAGTTTCAATATCTTCCGGAGAAACACCGAAATACGGAGTGGATACAATTACAAGCGGAATTGAAATATCCGGGGCAGATTCTCTTGGCAAAGTTACGTATGCAACAATCCCAAGAATTACAATTATAAAAACAAGAATAAAAACACTTGTCCGGTTATCAATTGATACATCAGTTATTTTCATTGTATTCCCCTATTCGATTACCGAAACTTTTTCACCATTAATTAAATTCTGAAATCCTACGATTATCAGATTTTCTCCCTCGCTCACACCGCTTTTCAACGCTATTTCATTTTCGGATCTGCTGACGATTCCAACAATTCGCATCTCGGCAGTACCATCTTTTTCAACAAACAAAGCCGGACCTAAATCGGTTTCGGTTACAGTTTCAGCGGGTACAACAAATACAGTGTCGTAATGTCCTTTTTCAATAAGAAGCTTTGCACTCAACTCAGGCTTTATATTTCCCCGGGCGTTGTCAATTAAAACTTCAACGGGAAAGGTCCTGTTATTTGTTGTAATTGTCTGACCGACATAAGAAATTTTAGAAGTGTATTTGGCATTATCCAGATCTTTAAATATAACTTCTACACTGTTTCCCGGTTTAACTGCATTTACATAATTTTCCGGTACACCTGCTTCAATCTTTATTTTATAACTGCTTACCAGGGATACAATAGGAACACCGGGTAAAACCATTTCTCCGACTTCAACATATTTCATATCGACTTTGCCGGAAAAAGGTGCTTTAATAAAAGTACGATTATATCGTGCTTTGATGAGTTCGTAATTGGCTTTTGCGGCATCACGTTCAAATTTCGAATTCAAATAAGTAATTTCACTCGTTACTTTTTCCTTGTAAACCTGTTCTTGCCTTACATAAGTACTTTCTGCTCTTTCATATTGAGCAAATGCGGCATCAAGATTTGCCTTAAGTACATCGTTATCGATGATAAGAATTACATCACCTTTATTAACAAAAGAGCCTTTATCTTTTATAAATTCCTTTACCTTACCACCCTCGTCTGAAGAAAGGTTTGCCTGGTATAATGCTTTAGCAACTCCAAGTACCGAAATGTTATCTGTAAATTGTTGATGATGAAGTTTAGTGGTTTTTACATAGACCGATGGTTCCGATGATTCTGTTATATCCTTTTTCTCATCTGCGGAAGAATCGCCGCACCCGGTCATCAAAAGCAACGATACCACTGTAACCGTTATAGCTATAAATAATATGTTTTGTCTTTTCATTATAATCCCGCTTTTAATTATTCTGATTTTTCTTTTACTTCAACAGACAGTAAAGCTTCTAATTGAGAATGCAAATCATAGTAATTATAAATTGCATCTAAGTAGTTAACTTTTGCCTGTGTAAGCGCAACTAATGCATCGATATTTTCCAATTGCGTTCCTAATCCGTTGTTGTATCTTTTTATTGAAATGTCGTAACCCAAATTTGCCTGGTCTATTGTACCGGAGTATGCGCTTATTCTATTTTTAGTCTCCTTAATTTTCAATAGAATATCGTCTAACTGATTCTTTAATATTTGATCGGTTTTAACAAGCGTTTCCTGGGATTTCATTAAATCAATTTCCGCCTGCTGAACCCTTGAAGTGGTTTGCCATCCGTCGAAGATCGGTACTTTTAGGTTGATACCGACATAGACAGAATTTTTATATCGCCAGTTGTTGAATGATTTCGGATCGTTTTCCTGGGCTGTGGACTGCCAGCTGCCATTCAAATATAACTCGGGATAATTTTTGGAGAACTGGTATGAAGCTATTTTGTCCTGCAGTTCCACCTGAAGTCTTAACTGTTGAAGAGTAAAATTTTTCTTCGTGAGAATTTCGGAGGAAGTAGCATAATCTTCCACAGGAAGTTCAGTAAAAGTGAGTGAATCGTTTACCGTGAACTGTTTATCTAAGTTCAAACCGATTATCAATCTCAATGCATTCTCAGCAAGCTTGATTGCGTTTGCTGCTTGTTCTACCTGGGGTAAAGTATTTTGAACCTGAACCTTCGCTCTTATTAAATCATATTCCGGTGCTAAGCCTGCATCGAACAATGCCTGAGAGTTTCTGAGATTATCCTCTGAAGCCTTTAATGTTATCTGAGATAGTTTTGAAAACTCTTTCGAAAGTAAATAAGCATAGTAAGCTCTTTTAACATCTTTTATCAAATTTGCTTTCGATGAATAATACCCGTTTTCTGATATTTCGGCATAAACTTTCGAGATCCTCGTTGCGTAAAAGACCGCACCCGTAAAAAGAGGCTGGTCGAGAGTTGCACTAACAGTCATCGTGTTTTCAGTTCCCTGAGGAAAGGATCCTTTGAAGACAGGCGTTTCAATTATTACTACACCACGTTTAAGTGCTCTGCGGTAATTGATTTCTCCTTTTAAAGTAGGTAAAACAGCCGAACCGAAAGCTTCGGAGACTTGTTCATCCGCTTTTTGATAATCAAGTTCAGCAATCTTTAAATCGTGATTGAACTGAACAGCAAGATCGATACACTCTTCAAGATTAAGGTGTAAAGTATCTTGGGCAAAAGCGAGCGGAAGATAGCCGAATAATATTATTACAAAAATTTTTTTCAAATTTTCACCTGCTTATATTTTTATAAAATTCATTAATAACTTTTATGGCTTCACTATCAGTAATTTTTTAAGGTTACCTTTTAAGTTTTGATGTCAAAACTTCCGGTTTTAATTTTTAATGAATTGTCTTTTCTTTTTGTTGGTAGGGCTTCGTTTAAAGAAAAGAAAGTAACCTAAACTTGTTGACAAAACTATCTCTTCATTCAGTGAATTCAAAACATAATGCTGTGATTTGGATAGTAGACGTGACAAGAATCACGGTGAGAATCGATTAGATATAATAAAAAAAGGCGCCTTCTAAAAGACGCCTTTTCAAATAAATGTTTATAATCTATTGAAGCTTAAACACAATCGGTATTGAAACCTGTACATTAACAGGCTTACCTCTTTGTTTCCCGGGTTTGAATTTTGTCTTTAATACTGCATCTAATGCAGCTTCATCACAACCGGCACCAATGCCTTTAATTACATTGGCTTTTGTTACATTACCTTTTTCATCTACAAAAGCGAGTACATAAACTTTTCCTTCAACACCTGCCCTCTTTGCAATTTCCGGGTAAACTATTTTTTCCTGTATACCTTTAATTCCACCAATCGGTTCGGGCATTTCTTCAACGGCAACAAAATAGGTCGGTTCTTCTTCAACTTTTTCTTCTTTAGGAGGTGGAGGCGGAGCATCCATATTAGCATTAAAATCGATTTCAGTATCCTCAATCTCTATATCTTCCAAAACATCCTCAGATGGGGCTTCAATCGGGATAGGAGGTTTAGGAGGAGGTGGAGGTTTGTTTTCCTGCTTCGTTTGCTGTATATCTTCAACAGTAAATAATTCCTGAGGTCCTTCGAGTAAAATTCCACTTTTCTGAAGCCTGGGGAAAAACTTGAAAGCGACTATCATTACTGCTAACGAAATAATAATGCATATTTCAAGTACTTTCCTGTACTTTGCTCTAAGATCTGCAATTGGATTTTTAAGATTCATTTTCGCACTCCGGTTAAATAAGCGATCAAAATTTAATAAATGATACAGGCTTTGTCAATTTAGTTTACAGGCCTTTTACTAATGCAAGAGCATTAAGTTCCGGTAACATCCTAATATGAAGATGTAAATTACCCTGAAAAGTTTCCACTATCTCAAACCTTTGATAATTCAGGTTTATATTTAAATTTTTTCAATAAAACCCAGATCAGAATTATTCCGGCTGCAATACCAATTGTATCTGCCGTTAAATCAATTATATCGCATTGCCTGCCGGGAATAAACAATTGATGGATTTCGTCTATCGATCCGTATAATAAACATAGTACAAAGGCTGATAATAAAAAATATTTTTTTATTATCATATATTTGTTTTGGAAAAGCAACAAAAGACTAATAAATATAGATAGTATAAAGTAAGCAGTCAGATGTTCAATTTTATCACCCACACCTGTTTCGGGTAGTGTTTCAGCAGGAAGTGAAGTTGCGACAAAGATAGTTAACCAATATGCAATTAATGGCAAATAGATTAAATACTTTTTTCTCTTTTCAAGATATTCAAACAATAGATTTCCTCAGAAAATTAATTGTATTCGGAATATAATTCATAACATCACTTGCCATCAAAGAATATTCCGTTTTTTCTTCCAATAATAAATCAGCGGCAAGACTGTGCAAATACACGGCGGAAATAATTGCTTTCTCGATATCACTTTGCTGCGCAAGCATACCGGCAATTGTTCCGGTTAAAACATCACCTGTTCCAAATTTTGCAATAGCAGGATTTCCGGACGAATTAATTAATGCATCGCTGTTTGGCGTGAAGACAATTGTTGGCGCACCTTTAAGAACAAGATACGAACCTGTTTTTTCAACAAATGAATAACCATACTTTAAAATATCTTTCTTCAGTTCTCTTACTTCTATTCCTAAAAGATTTGCAAACTCTCCATGATGCGGAGTAAATACTACATTTTTAAGATTTAACTTTTGATACTTCTTATTCAATGCAAAGATTGCATCTGCATCGATGACTGCTTTCTTAAATTTTCTCTCTTTTAATAATTTTATAACAGCATTTTGAGTTTTAACATCACGACCAAGTCCGGGACCAATTGTTACAATATCTGCCCATTTAATTTTTTCTGAAAGTTCATCAACAGCGTTTTCAGTTAAACATCCGTTTTCTTCATCATCGTATGCATTAACAACTACTTCACCTAATTTCTTCTGGATTAAACTTCTTGCTGATTTAGGAAAAGCAAGAATCGAAGCACCGGCACCTATTTTAAACACAGCTTTTGATGTTAGAACAGCGGCACCCGGATACGCTTCGGAACCGGCAATGTTTAAAACTTTTCCTGCAGAATATTTATTAATATTTTTTTTCTTTTCCGGCAAGCCTGATAACGCATCTTCGGGTTCTATCAGGTACTCTGTGGTTGGATATTTTTCGAGTAAACTATCCGGAATTCCGATACTTCCTTTTTCTATTTCACCGGAGTAAGCGTATCCATCACCAAAGAATAATCCTTTTTTGTATCCACCAAGAGTAATTGTTAAATCGGCAATGAAGGCTTCACTACTAAATCCTTTATCCGCATCTAATCCTGTTGAAATATCGATCGCAACTTTGATTGAGTTAATGTTATTCAGCTTTTTTACTATTGATAAATAAGGCTCACGAAGATCGCCTTTTGCACCGCTGCCGAGAAGTGCATCACAAATAACTTCACATTTTTTTAACCGGGATAAATCACCCGGACTCTTAAACTTCCATAATGAAATATTTTTTTGAGAAGCACTGATTTTCTGTAAAGCTATAAAATTTGTTCTGCAATCTGGAGACATTTCTTCCGGGTTACCAAGATAAACAACATTCACTTCATACCTGGCATTTACAAAATGTCTTGCAGCAGCAAAACCATCTCCGCCGTTGTTACCTTTTCCGCAGACAAACCCGATACTCCCGAACTCAAACCTATTTTCAATAGATTTGAAAATCTCGATCGACGCATTTTCCATCAAAACAATTCCCGGTATACCGAGTTTGTTAATAGCAGATTCATCGACCCTGCGAATTTGGTTCGTGGAATAAAGAGGTATCATTACGTAATTAAATAAATGGTAAGTGTAAAGATAACTTAAATCTTAAAAAAAGATGTTATCAAATCAATAAGCGAACCGGGTGCTAATCCAAGTACAATAACAAGGATTACGGATAACACTACTCCAAGTAATTCACTGAAGTTGATAACAGGTTTATCCTCAACATCTGAAGATTTGAAATACATTACAACAACAACCCTGAGATAAAAGTAAACACTGATCACACTTGAAATAATTCCAGCTATAGCAAGCCATGTTAAGTCGGCTTTAATAGCTGCAATAAAAACATAGTACTTCCCGAAAAATCCTGCGAAAGGTGGAATACCCGACAATGCAAACATTATCAGTGCAAGCAAACCTGCAAGCACCGGACTGCGCGAACCTAAACCTGCATAAGAATCTATATCTAAGTTAGTTTCTTCCTTCCCTTCAATAATGGAAACAATACCAAATGCAGCAAGATTCATAAACGTATAAGCGGCGAGATAAAAAATAATTCCCGCAATACCATCTGCATTTCCTGCGGCTAATCCAATTAACATATAACCTGCGTGAGCAATAGAGGAATACGCAAGCATTCGTTTAATATCCGTTTGCATGATTGCAACTATGCTTCCGAAGAGCATAGAGAAAACTGCAACCGCAGATAAGTACGGTGTGAAAAATGTATTACCCGAACTAATAAAAACTGCTGAAAGGATTACGATCAATGCGCTGAATGCAGCAGCTTTACCCGATGTAGAAAATAATCCGGCAATTGTTGTTGGCGAACCCTGGTAAACATCCGGCACCCACATGTGGAATGGGAATGCGGCAATCTTAAATGAAAATCCTATCAGAAATAACAAAACACCGACAAGGAAAAGTACGTCGCTGCTAAGAACGGAAATTTTCCGGGCAATAATATCGATGGAAGTTGTACCGGCTTTGCCATACATAAGCGCCATTCCATAAACTAAAAATCCGGTTGCAAAAGCGCCGAGCAAAAAATATTTAAGCGAAGCTTCGTTCGATGAAGTTCGTTTCCTGTTGAATCCCGCAAGCACGTAAAAAGAGATCGACATAATTTCCAATCCGAGAAAAATCATTATCAGATCTTTTGCACCTGCGATCAACATCATTCCAAGAATAGAAGCCTGGATGATAATGTAATATTCACCGAAATACGTTCCATACTTTTTAATGTAGTTAACAGAAAGAAGGCAGACAATAGCGGCGCCAATGTTGAAAATAAACCAGAAGATATTTACAACTCCGCCGGTTGCAAGTGAGTTTTGTAAAACTACAGTCTCCTGTCTAATATTCAAAAGCGAATAAATCGCAACAGATCCAAACGCAAGTATTGAAAACCACGGAAGGATTTTCTCGCTGTTTTCCGAATATATTTCGATAACGACCGAAATTAAAATTGCGGCACCGAGAATAATTAGCGGTAAAATATTATAAAACTCTTGAATGTTATTCAGCATATTTACTCTAAGAAAATAATATCGTGATCACTTGGTTCGATCCTTACTTTGTGTTTGTCTTCAAGATACAAAGCGATTTTTATATGATTGTCAAAATTGAAAACGTCTTTTCCCTTCTCTACCACAACCATTTTGATAGCTTCATACTTTGTTATATCGCTTTTCAGATCTTCGTAATCGTTGAAGTAAAGGTCTGTGAAATTTTCTTCTTCATGAATATAAATTCCTTTTGAACCGGGAGAAAAATCCATAATGATTTTTGAATCGACAATGACTTTAAGAAAATGCGCTTTAAAAGGAAGAATAATCCTGTTGCCGTAACAAAGTCCGTTCGATTTACTTTTAAGTATTTCTTCAATTTTACTCATAACTAAAATCTTTTTTTATTTAAAGAATAAAGCCCAAACAACCACAAAAATTGGAATCAAAATCGGGATTGAAAATTTAATAATATAAGTAAAAAAGCTCGGCATCTTAATACCGGCTCTTTCGCAAATTGATTTTACCATGAAATTTGGTCCGTTGCCAATGTAAGTCATCGCACCAAAAAATACGGCTGCAACCGAGATAGCTCTTAAATAAATATCATCGTGTACAACAAATTCCTGAACCTGCTCTTTTACGTTTACATCAAGACCGTATTTACCCATTGCCGCACTCAGGAAATTCAGGTAAGTCGGAGCGTTATCCAAAAATCCTGAAAGTCCGCCTGTTGCCCAATAGAAAACTCCCGCTGTAAGTTCATCGGCTAAAACGTTTGCTTCGTGAGCAATTAATTGAAGTGCGGGGATCATCGTCATAAATATTCCGATGAAAAGATAGGCAACTTCTTTTATCGGTTCGAAATCAAATTCATTTGCTTTTAAAACTTCATCATTAGCAAGCTTGTAGGAAAGATAAACCACCGAGAACATAATTATTTCTCTTATACCGAATGGCAGGGGCGATAAACTCGGTACCCAGCTAAGAACTACGGGATCGATAAACACAGAAATAATTATGATCGCGAGAAAGATAACATTCCTAAATCCTTTAAACTCAAATTTTCCAGTGAACTCGTTGCTGCCTTCTTCACCATTTCCTTTGTTTAAATAATCGAAGACAAAGAAAACGCCGAGTAAAATAAGAATTGTTGGCACCCAGATATGAAAAACATTGGCTACTACCCAGAAAAACGGAACACCTCTTAAAAAGCCGAGGAACAATGGTGGATCGCCTATTGGTGTAAGTGCACCGCCGATATTACTAACAATAAATATAAAAAAGATAATATGATACGGTTTTATCCGGTTCTGGTTCATCCGGATAAAAGGACGAATCAACAACATCGAAGCACCTGTTGTACCGATTACATTTGATATCAATGCACCGAATAAAAGAAACAAAACGTTTGCGAATGGTGTAGCTTTTCTATCGACCCTAATTAGAATACCACCGGATGCAACAAACAACGATGAAAGTAAAGCGATGAATGAAATATATTCTGCAAGTGAATGAAGAATGCTGTGAGAATCGCTCAGCACAATCATGTAATACAGAACTGTGATCGCTCCAAGGACTATCGCAACTTTGGGATAATGCTTTTCCCAGAAATGATGATAGAAAAGCGGACCGGTTGCGATCATTAAAAGAAGAACAACAAACGGTATAACCATAAAAACATCAGGCAACTGATGAACCGTTTCTGTTTGCTCACTGCCGGAAGCAAAAACATTACTACAGGTTGTAAGTAATAAAATCAAAAATGATAGAAAAGATATACTGTGTTTTTTATTCATCGATCCCTACTTTAATTCTGCTTTGGGTGGATTTTGAACCTGCTGTATTATTTTGCCGGTAGTTTTTTCAGAAACCTTAAGGAACGTAGTTGGGTAAACTCCAATCCATACTATAAAAATAATTATCGGGACTAAAACAAAAATTTCTCTTTTGTTTAGATCAGTTAACTCTTCAAGTTTAGGATTAACAACTTTGCCGAACACAACTCTTTTGTACATCCATAAAAGATAAACCGCCGCAAGTATAACTCCGGTTGAAGCAAATCCTGCAAACCACCAGCTATTCAGCACACTCGATTTGAATGCACCAATTAAAATTAAAAACTCACCGATAAAACCGTTTAATCCGGGTAATCCAACGGATGACAAAGAAACAACCATCAGGAAGAAAGAATACACAGGAACGACTTTGGCAATTCCACCGTAATAAGAAATTTCTCTAGTGTGTGTTCTTTCGTAGATCATTCCAACCAAAAGGAATAAAGCGCCGGTTGATAAACCATGATTTATCATTTGTATGATTGCACCCTGAACTGATTCGGGTGTTAAAGCAAAAATTCCGAGTATAACAAAACCAAGATGTGCAACAGAAGAATAAGCAACTAACTTTTTCATATCTGTCTGAACCATCGCCACAAGTGCACCGTAAATGATTCCAATTATTGCAAGTATAGATATGAAAGATGCAAAATGTGTTGTTGCCGCAGGGAACAATGGAAGATTATAACGTAAGAAACCGTACGTTCCCATCTTCAGTAAAACTCCGGCAAGTATAACACTGCCTGCTGTCGGGGCTTCAACGTGCGCATCGGGCAGCCACGTGTGGAATGGAAACAACGGAACTTTAATTGCGAAGCTGATTCCGAAAGCAAGGAATAAATAATTTTGCGTCGATTGATCGAACAACGGTGCAACTGTGTAGAGCTGTTCAAGATCGGTTGTGAAAACTCCGAGATAGTTAGATGCGTGAATTGCAAGCCAGATTATTGCAACAAGCATCAGCAAGCTGCCAGCCATCGTATAGATGAAAAATTTTACGGCTGCATAAATCCTTCTCTCGCCGCCCCAGATACCGATGATGAAATACATCGGGATGAGCATCGCTTCCCAGAAAATGTAGAAGAGGAACAGATCAAGCGAAACAAAAACGCCGAGCATTCCGACTTCAAGGAAGAGCATAAAGAAAGTAAATTCTTTAACCTTGTGCTTTACACTCGACCAGCTTGAAATCAAAGTAAGCGGAGTAAGAAAAGTTGTTAACACAACAAGCAGCATCGACATTCCATCTACACCGACTTTGTAATGTATGTTCAGATTTTCAATCCATTTGAACTGATGCACAAACTGGAATGAAGAATTTTCGGAATCAAAATTAAAATAGACGTAAAGCGATAACAGGAAAACAACAGTCGATACAAAAAGTCCAAAGTATTTGATAAGCTTTTCGTTCGTTGCTTTGAAGAAAAGCAATATCACCGATCCGGCAACGAGAACAAGCAGCAAGTATGTAAGCATCAAACTGTTTTCCATTTTACAAACTCAAAATTATCCAGAAGAGTGCAAGGAGAATTCCAATCATCATTACCAACGCATAAGATTGCACAACACCGGTTTGTATTTTTCTTATTAGTGAGGATAAATTTCCAATCCACGAAGCAACACCGTTTATAAAACCATCAACAATTTTGCTGTCGAATATCTTCCATAAAAATGATCTTGAAGTATTTACAAGGGGATTAATAACCGTAGCATCGTAAGCTTCATCTACATAATATTTATTTAAGAGTAAACGATAGATACTTTTAAATTTTGCAGAAAATTTATCCGCAACTTTCGGTTTCTTAAGATAAATATACCAAGCACCAAGTATTCCACCTACTGCACCTGCAATAGAAATAAACATAAAGAAATATTCTTCGAAGTGACTGTGGGTTCCGAAATAGTTCAGCTTTAATTCAGCAGATTTGAAAATTGGTCCCAGCCAGGAATGAAATAGATTTCCATGTTCACCAGAAAATAATTCAGGAATTCCGATGAATCCTCCGAAGGCAGCGAGAACAGCCAAAACTATTAAAGGAATCGTCATAATTTTAGGTGATTCGTGAGGATGAAGCCCATCCCCGTTACTTTCCAAAGGGAAAGGTTTTTCAGAACTCCCCCTTCCTTTGGAAGGGGGTTGGGGGGTAGGCTTGAATCTCTCTTTGCCATGAAAAGTAAGAAACTGAAGTCGGAACATGTAGAACGCTGTCATCACGGCAGTCACAACTCCGATCAGCCAAAATACAAAACCGAGATTAGTGTAAGAAAACCAAAGAATTTCATCTTTACTGAAAAATCCTGAAAGCGGCGGGACACCGGAAATTGCAACAGCGGCAACAAGAAAAGTTCCGTAAGTAACCGGCATATATTTTTTCAATCCGCCGTAATGCCTGATGTCCTGCTGTTCGTGCATAGAGTGAATAACCGAGCCGGCACCAAGGAATAATAATGCCTTGAAGAAAGCGTGAGTCATTACGTGAAAAATTCCTGCTGAGAATGCGCCAGCACCCATAGCAAGAAACATATAACCCAACTGGCTTATTGTAGAATAAGCCAAAACTTTTTTAATATCGTTCTGAACCAAACCGATTGTGGCTGCAAAGAAAGCAGTAAACACCCCAATCACCGCAACAACCATCATTGCAGTTGGCGAAGAAGCAAAAATGATTGACGTACGCGCAACCATGTAAACACCGGCAGTTACCATTGTTGCAGCATGTATAAGTGCAGAAACAGGAGTAGGACCAGCCATTGCATCCGGCAGCCAAACATAAAGAGGAATCTGAGCGGACTTTCCTGTTGCACCGATAAATAAAAATATTGCGATCAAAGTAAAGATGTGTTCAGGAACGTTGAAAGTCGTGGCACGAGAAAAGACTTCCGAAAAGTTAAGAGAATTAAAAACAAGAAAGATCAAGAACATTCCGAGTAGAAAACCAACATCACCAATTCTGTTCACAACAAACGCTTTTAATCCGGCAGCAGAAGTTGTGCTTTTTTCAAAATCTTTATCGTACCAGAAACCAATTAACAAATATGAACAGAGACCAACACCTTCCCATCCTAAAAACATCAAAACGAAATTATCAGCAAGAATGAGATTCATCATTGCAAAAATGAAAAGATTGAGGTAAGCGAAAAATCTCCAGAAGGCTTTATCGCCATGCATGTAACCGATTGAATAAACGTGAATAACAAAACCAACACCTGTTACAATTAAAGCCATCACAAGTGAGAGTTGATCAACCTGGTAAGCAATGCTTACATCTAGACCACCTACTTTAAGCCAGGTAAACAATTCAACAATGTGAGTTCTTTCTTCAACAGGGAAAGAAAGTGTTTCAAAAAAAGCAAAGACCACAACGAGAAATGATAAACCTATCGTACCGCTGCCAATAATGCCGATTACTTTTTCATTCTTTATCTTACTTCCAAAAGCTCCATTAATAATGAAGCCGATGAGAGGAAATAAAATTGTCAGGTAAATCAGGTTAATCATAAAAGCCCCTCTCCTGCTCTCCCCGAAGGGGAGAGTGAAAGGAAACTCACCTCACCCCTCTCCCCTCTCCTTAATAAGGAGAGGGGCTGGGGGAGAGGTTTAACTGATATTCTGTTCATAATTTTTATAAAAATTTCTATAACTAAGATATCCTTCCCTCCCTCTTTGGGGGAGATGGAGGGGGCTTCCTTACCATTTGAATATATTAATTTCGTCTATGTTTACCGTCAGCTTGTTTCGGAATAATGCAATGATTATTGCCAGACCAACAGCAGCCTCGGCAGCAGCAACTGCCATCACAAAAAATACAAATATTTGTCCGATGGAATTACCTAAATAAGATGAAAATGTAACAAGGGTAAGGTTAGCAGAATTCAACATAAGCTCCACACTCATAAATACAACAATTGCATTTCGTCTAATTAAAACGCCAGCCACACCCGTACTGAACATAATTGCACTCAGGATTAGATAAAATTCTATTGGTATTTGCATAGCACTTATTGAAATTTCTTTTTAGCTAAAACCAATGCACCTATTGCAGCGGATAAAAGTAAATATCCTACAGCTTCAACCGGTAACACATAATTTGTAAATAACTCTCTGCCTATCTGCTCGACAGTTCCCGCTTTTACACTTTGTGCAACATCGCGCGAAACATCATTGGATGGATGAGCAACAAAAATGATATAGGCTATCTGAACAAAAACTAAAAAAGCAATCACTAATGCGAAAATCTTTAACTGCGGTTTGTATTCCAAAAACTTTTTTTCTTTAGCGGGATTGATGAGCATAATTACGAACAGGAAGAAAACCATTATCGCACCGGCATAAACAATTACCTGTGCAACTGCGATGAACTGTGCATTAAGTGTTAAGTATAATCCGGCTAATGACGCAAAGTTAACAACAAGAAAAAGTGCGGAGACAACCGGATTCCTTCTTGTAACCATCAAAATACTTGATGAGATACAAACCAACGCAAATATTGCAAACAGAACTACTTCTAAATTCATAATCAGTTTATATTATGGAGTATTACGATAAATCATTCGCGGAAAGGGAATCGATTCTCTCAAGTGATCGAGTCCGCAAATCCAGCTTACTGTTCTTTCCAAGCCAAGACCAAATCCTGAATGAGGAACCGAGCCGTATCTTCTTAGATCAAGATACCACTCAAACGGTTCTTGCGGAAGATTGTGTTCTTTTATTCTTGAAAGTAATTGATCAAGATCGTCTTCCCTCTGGCTGCCGCCGATTATCTCACCATAACCTTCAGGCGCTAAAACATCAACAGCAAGTGCTAATTTCGGATTTTCAGGGTCTCTTTTCATATAAAACGCTTTTACCTCAGCCGGATACCGGTGAACCATAACAGGTCTGTCAAACTGGCTTGAAACAATTGTCTCATCGCCGCCGCCAAGGTCATTACCCCATTCAAAATCGACTCCGTTTTTTTTCAGAATTTCAACTGCTTCATCGTAACTGATTCGCGGAAAAGGTCTTTTTACCTTTTGTAAATTTGTCGTATCACGCTCTAAAACTTTTAACTCTTCTTCTTTCTCTTTCAATATTGTTTGAACAACATACTCTAAAAATTCTTCTGCTAAATCCATATTGTCATCAAGATCGGCAAAAGCAACTTCCGGTTCGATCATCCAAAATTCAGTTAGATGTCTTCTTGTTTTAGATTTTTCCGCACGGAAAGTTGGACCAAAAGTATAAACCTTTCCAAGAGCCATAGCTCCTGCTTCTGCGTAGAGCTGTCCCGATTGAGTTAAGAAAGCGCTGCCAAGATCGAAGTAAGGTGTTTCAAATAGCGTCGATGTTCCTTCCACAGAATTGGGAGTTAGAATCGGAGGATCCATTAATGTAAATCCTCTTTCATCGAAGAAATCTCTTACTGCTTTAACAACGCGATGCCGGATTTTCATTATCGCTACTTGCTTTTTCGAACGCAACCAGAGATGACGATTATCAAGAAGAAATTCTATTCCGTGTTCTTTAGGAGTGATAGGATAATCCTG
>Ga0210133_1000404_pt1 | contig 15915 bp, 17 predicted proteins | sample Joice_ThreeSqC_D_2_FD_184874 | JGI IMG/M metagenome (GOLD analysis project Ga0210133, IMG submission 184874) | Wetland microbial communities from San Francisco Bay, California, USA, that impact long-term carbon sequestration - Joice_ThreeSqC_D1... | ecosystem: Environmental > Aquatic > Marine >...
GGGCGGAACACCCAAAGCCACGCAGATCGAGGCGTGGCTCAAGCAAGACGCGACCAAGAGGTAGACGCGGATGTTCGATGCCCTGCTACAGAACGCGGGTCAGTACGTCAACACGAACGCGTGGCTCGCTGTTGCGGCAGCGTTCGTCGGCGGAATCCTGACGGCCTCGAACCCGTGTGTCCTGGCCATGATCCCGTTGATGATGAGCTTCGTCGCCGGCCGTCGGGAAGAGAAGACCGGGGCGCTACGGGCGCTCGGCTTCTCTTTCGTCTTCGTGCTCGGGCTGTCCATCACCTTCACCGCTATGGGCATGGTCGCCGCGCTCGCGGGCAAGATGTACGGCGAAGTGTCCAGTGCCTGGAACTGGGTCGTGGCAGCGATATGCGTGGCGATGGGGCTGCACTTGATGGGCATCCTGACCGTGCCGATCCCCTCGCTGGCCGGCAAGGTGCAGCCGAAGACCCGGGGGATACTCGGCGCGCTGGTGCTTGGCCTGCTCTTCGGTCTGGTTTCCGCACCTTGTGCGGCGCCGATCCTGGTCGTGTTGCTCACCTACCTGGCCGGCTCGGGTGCCTCGGTGCCCTACGGCGCCCTGTTGCTGCTGACCTATGCGCTCGGCCATAGCCTGCTCATCATCATCGCCGGCACCTCGATGGGAGCCGCGCGCATGCTCGTCGAAAACAAGAACATGACGCGGACCATGGGCATCCTGCGCAGGGTCGCGGGCGCGGTGATTGTCATGGTCGGCGTCTACTTCGGCTACAGGGGGGCAGCATGAGAAAGAGGCTTCTGTCCGTCCTCGCCGTGGCGGGGCTCGGTGTTTCGCTGTCGGTACTTGTCACGGCCTGCAAGCAGGACGGGACCGCCTCGCAGCACACAACAACCGCCATGGAGCCGGTCAGAGCCGCAACGGCGGGACTGAAGATCGCCAAGATCGTCTTCATCGGCAAACAGAACGCCTGCGACTGCACCCGAAAGAGAGTCGGAGACACCTGGGCCGCTCTGCAAAGAGCGCTCGGCACACCAGGGAGGCTGCCCGTCGAGCGGCTGCAAATCGATACCGACCAGGCGCGGGTCGAGCCGTACAGGCGGCAGAAGGCCGTGATGGCGCTGCCGGCGATCTACCTCGTCGACGACAAGGCCACGGTACTCGATTTGCTTCAGGGCGAGGTCACGCATGCGCAGATTGCCGCTGCCCTGAAGGGCAACCCGTAGTCAACCAGCCTTCCGCAGGAGGAAAGAGCAATGCGATTCGAAGAAGTTCTCGAGCTGGGATTGAAGTTTCACGGTCACAAGTGCCCTGCCATGCCGCTGGGGTTGAGGGCTGGTTTGGCGTCGATCAAGGCGCTCGGGGTGGAGCGGAGCCAGGACAAGGAGCTTCACGTGAAGGCGGAAACCGGCAAGGGCCACGCGGCCGGCTGCTTCCTGGACGGAATCATGATTGCAACGGGATGCACCTACGGCAAGTCGAACATCGAGAAGCTCTACTACAACAAGATGGCCTTCACTCTCATCGACCAGAAGACGGGCAGGGCGGTCCGCGTGTCCCTCAAGCCCGACTTCTTCGAGAAGGCCCTTGCCTCCCCCTTCGTTCAGAAGCGCAAGGCCGGTATCCCGCCTCAGAACATCGAGCCGGAGGTCACGGACCCTCTCGTGGGCCGCATCCTGGGCCTTGCGGACGAGGCGTTTCTGGATGTGGGGCCGGTGCACACGGTGGAGGTGAAGAAGGGCAAGGGCGTCTTCACCGCCAAGCGTTGCGCCAGCTGCGGCGAGCTCACTTTCGTGAACAAGCTGCGGGAGACCGAGAGCGGAGACCTCGTGTGCATTCCGTGCTCCGGCTACGAAGGATAGCCGGCCGTGATTGCGTCGATCGTCGCGGGGGCGATCACCCTTCTTTTCACGACGCTCCTGACCATCGCCGGCGTCGGCGCGGCCTTCATACTCATTCCAGTCTTCGTCGCCCTGGGCATCGACATTCACGTGGCGATGGCAACGGCGCTGTTGCTCAACGCCATCGCCATGACCTTCGCGTCGTATCGATACATGCGAGGCAAGCTGGTGCTCTGGAAAGTCGCCATCCCGATCCTCGTGGTCGCCACGGCGCTCTCTCCACTCGGTGCGTGGGTGAGCCAGGGGCTGCCGCGCGATGTGCTGCTTTGGGCCTTCGTCGGCTTCCTGCTGTTCGCGGCCCTGATGATGCTCTTCTACAAACCAAAAGAGCGACAGGTAGAGCAGTCTCGCGGCAGGCAGCTCGTGGTTGGCGTTGGCCTCGGTGGCTTCGCCGGGTTTATGGGAGGCCTTCTCGGAGTCGGCGGCGGCAACTTCATCGTGCCGGTCTTGGTCTGGCTCGGAATCAACCCCAAGAAGGCCTCCGCGACCACGTCGTTCATCGTGATCTTCTCGTCCCTGTCGGGTTTCCTGGGACACGCGACCATCGGCTCGATGAGCTACGGCCTCCTCGGATTCACCGCCGTCGGGTCAGCGCTGGGCGCCATGGTGGGTGCCTGGCTCATGACCGACAAGCTCAGACGAGAGCACGTCAAAGTGATCATCGGAATCGTCCTGCTTGGGATCGTGGCCAAGATGGTCTGGGGGCTCTTGGCGTGATCGTCAACCGGTCAGGCCCTCGGCGAGGATGGGGTGGATTGCGCCCGCCATGGTCTTGGGCGCACACGTTCATCTTCACGTTGGTCGCCATCGCCACTTTTCCGTTTGCGGCGTACGCAGAGCCGTTGGAGGCGCGGACCTATCTGGACATCGGTGCGAGCTGGCCTCTGGCGTCTGACCGTGCGTCGGCCCTCCGTCTCGGACCTTTCGTCCGGGAGGAGAGCCGGTTTCGCGAGGTCGGGCTGACCTACGTGAAAGCTTTCGCCGGCGCTCGCATGGGCCTCTTGCCCTGGTTGCGCGCCGCCGTCTACTACGCTCACATGGATTCTCCTGGCTCTGGCCGGCAGCAAGCACACTTGGCCGTTCTCGACGTCTTCGTGGACTTCCACTTCGGGTCGTTCGTCATGTTCGACAAGAACGGGTTGGAAGGTCACATCACCGATGATTTCTTCCGGTATCGCAACGCCTTCGAAACGCGCTGGGAGAGCCCGCTCGGTTGGCTTGCTCCGTTTGCTCGCGGAGAGCTGCGCGTGGACTCTGATGCGGGACGAGTCAACCTGCTCGATGCCTGGGCGGGTCTACTTTTCAGGCTCCCGAACCCGCAATCCTCGCCTCTGTTCCTGCGGCTGTTCTACGGATATGAAACCAACCGTCGCGGTCGGTCCGAGTGGGCCGGGGTCAACTTTCTAGGGCTCGATCTCGCTGCTCGCATCTGACAGGAATGCAGAACAACCGCCCACACCAGACACACAGTGCGGGGAGGGGGACTCGAACCCCCACTTCTTACGAAACCAGATCCTAAGTCTGGCGCGTCTACCAGTTCCGCCATCCCCGCGGGGAAACGACCCGGTCATGGTGCCAAGTGCGGCCCGCCGGGACAAGTCCAATTTGGCGACGGCGACGGCTCAGTTCGATGGATTCGCGTCTTGCGGTGGCGAGACGCTCATGGCCCGTGCGTGCACGAGCACATCGTAGATTCCCTTTACAGGACTGAACACGCGCATCTCGATGTCGACGGGCCCCGCACCTCGGCAGTATGTCGTGCGCGTGACCCGACCGGGATCGCGCCGCACTTCTTCGACGACGGCGCAGTCCTGCAATACACCCGAGGGCAGTGTCACCGTCTTGCCGGTCTCGACCACGGTAGCCGTGCCGCTCGCCACGGGCCAGGCGTTGCCGGTGCGCACGGGCGTCTTGATCACATAGTCACCAAGCAGGCTTCCTTCCTTGCGTGCGATGCCATCGGCGAGTATCGCGTAGGCGATACGCTCCTCACCGTGCTTCACGATCGCGAAGCTCGGTCCTCGCTCGGCCACGGAATAGAGCGCCAGAACGTTCGTGCCCTCTCGTTCGACTTCATAGGCCCATCCCCAGCCGGGGGAGAGCGGGTAGTAGTCGAACGCCGTGGTGCCGGCGGCAGAGTTTGCCCCGGTCCCCGACTTCGAAGTCGCACAGCCGAGCGACGCGAGGGCCAGCAATGGCAATACGACGAGGTGGTCGAGGCGAAGGCACAGCCGCATGGTCCAAGTAGACCCTAGTCGTCTGCTTTTTCCTAGGTTGGCCACAAACCGTGACTGGGGCAGCGGCCTTCTCAGAAAACTGAGAGCCCGTGGGGCTAACCGGGCAGTATCTGCGGATGAGCCGATTGGCGTGAGCCTTGCTAGGATGGACCATGAATGGCGTGTGTCTCGAAATGGTTCGGCCTTACGGCGCTCGCAGGCGTCTTGCTTTGGGCGCCGGCCGCGGCCCTTGCCGCACCTGACGGCCGCAGCTCCGCCACGGTTCGCCGCGCCGACGAAACCGTCGAGCGACTGCGCGCCGAGCTGGCTCGGGTCAATGCCGAGGTCGCACGGCTCAAGCGCAGCGATCGATCCATCCGCAGAGACTACCGGCTGCGCGAGCGCATGGCCGACGCGGAAGCACTCGCCCAGAAATTGACTGCCGCCGAGGCGAAGCTTCGTGAGCTGGGAGGCGGCAGCGACGTGGCTCCTCTGGGCGCGCCGGTCGTGGCTGCTCCCGAGGCATCTCCCCAGGATGGTAGCGTCGAGCTCGAAGCCAAGGCGGATTTGCTCACCGACCAGGCTCGCAAGCTCGATGGCGAGGCCGACGTTCTGGCCAAGGCTGCGGATCAACTACGCAGCCGGCGGGCCTTGCGTCGCAGGGCAGGAGGTTGGGAGCGCGATCCATTCGTTGGGCTGGAAACCTCCAGGCGCAATCTGGCAGCCTCGGCGGCATCGCCGAAGGTTACCCAAGGAGCCACCAGCAGCGACGGCGAGCGCGGCAGCACGACGGCTGGGGCGTCATTGCCTCCGCCCACGGTGACCAGCGGCACCGCGAGTGGCGGCGGTGTAGCGCTGGCACCGGGCGCGGCCGCCACGCCCACCATCGCGGACAGCGCCACCAAGGCGGTGTCTTCCGACGGTGCAATCTCGTTGAAGTCCTCTCCGCTCTCTCCGTCCGCGGATCGTCTCTCCGTCGAGCAACGTCTCTACCTCGATCCCGCCACCGTAGCTGAGCTGCGCCATGCCCTCGGCTCCGGCGGGGCGCCACTCGATCCCGATGCCCTGGACCGGGGGTCCGCGGCCTTGCGAGCACGCGCTCGTGCGCTTGTCAGGCAGGCGCGGGACTTGCGCGCAAAAAGCCGCACACCCTGACCGATTGCACGGCGGCGTACTCCGGCTGGGTTATTATCGGCCTCGATGCGTCTGCGCATCGCCGCCACGTTTGGAATCTGCTTCGTCGCGATGGGCGCCGGGGCGCGCGCCGACCAATTACGCTACGACTGGCGTCTGGAGGATGGTGCCGAATACGACACCAATCCGGGCCGCGTCGAGCGCATCGAAGGAACGCCGAGCCAGCCCGCGCCACCAGCCTCGGTCCTGGCGCGAATCGTGGCCTCGGGCGGTCTGGCCGCCGGGCTCGGTCGGCGCAACAGCCTGGCTCTCTTTGGCGCCTTCGGTGGCAAGTGGTTTGCTGATAGCGATGCCCGCGCCGAGAACGTGATGGTGGCGCAGGCCACCGCGAGCGATAGCCTGCGCATCTGGCGTCGAACACAGACGACCATGGCGTTTTCTTACTACGACGTGTTTCAGCGGCGATCGATCGAGCTGCCCGACTTTCGCTCACTCTCTCCCTCGCTGCGTGTCGAGCAGGGCCTTACCAAGTCTCTTCTGGCCTCGCTGGGCGGCGGGTACCGCTGGTTTACCTTCAAACCGGATGGGGCCTACAGCTTCCACGCGCCGACCGCGTTTCTCTCGCTCCGCCACGTCTTGCCTGGCGACCTTCTTTCCGGAGGAGCCGACTGGGAATGGAGCGCGGGCGCGAGCATCGAGGCGCGCGCCTTCGACGGAGCGGCATGCACCGCCAGCGGTTGCGATCAAAGCGGAATTGCCCCTCGCCACCGCGATCGATTCTGGATCGGTCACACGGAGTTCAGCCGGACAGGATCGTGGCTCTTCGGCTCGGGGGTGGCCTTGCACATCAACCAGTCCAACAGCTATGGCGAGGCACTGGTGCGCGGCCTGTTCCACGTTCGCACCGTGGTGCCGCTGCCCTGGGGGCTATCGCTCTCCATGCGCGCCGAAGTCGTGGCCACGCGCTACCGTGATCCGCTGACCTTCCTTCAGCCCGTGGCCGGTCTGCCCAGCGCCAGCATCGAGGATGAAAGCCGCAGCACCCTGCGTTTGGAGGTGGCGCGTCTGTTCGAGGGGCGTTTCGAAGTGGGCGCGCGCTACGTCTACTACACCAGCGCCCCCGCCTCTGGCGCCATCGATTTCCGACGGCAGACCATCCTCCTGTATCTCGCCTTCTTGGATGAGCGCTGAGGGCTTCGCTCTCGGCGACGATTTCCATTTTCGTCGTTGACTTCCCCGCACCAGAGGCAAAGAATGGCCTCCCGAGTTGAGGTACGAACTCATTATCGCAACTCGGGTGCTTGAGCAGGTGCCGTGCCTGTCCATTGGGCCCGAAGGAGGCAAGGATCATGGCCGGCGGGAATAGGGCTCTCCCCAAGCGGACGAAGTTCATCTTCGTGTCCGGGGGCGTTGTTTCATCACTGGGCAAGGGGCTGGCATCGGCTTCGATCGGATCGCTGCTCGAAGCTCGCGGTCTCAAGATCACGATTCAGAAACTGGATCCGTACCTCAACGTCGATCCGGGAACGATGAATCCCATGCAGCACGGGGAGGTCTTCGTGACCGACGACGGTTCCGAAACCGATCTCGACCTCGGCCACTACGAGCGTTTCCTCTCGCAGCGGATGTCCCGCCTCAACAACGCGACTTCGGGACAGATCTATCAATCCGTCATCCAGAAGGAACGGCGAGGCGAATACCTGGGCGCTACAGTGCAAGTCATCCCGCACGTCACCGACGAGATCAAGACGCGCATACTCGAGTGCGCCGGCGACGTCGACGTGCTCATCGTCGAGATAGGCGGCACGGTCGGCGACATCGAGTCGCTGCCCTTCCTCGAAGCCGTCAGGCAGCTTCGCTTCGAGATGGGCCACCAGAACGCCATCTCGGTGCACGTGACGCTGGTTCCCTACATCGGTGCGGCCGGCGAGATGAAGACCAAGCCAACGCAGCACTCGGTAATGAAGTTGCGCGAGATCGGCATCCAGCCGGACATCTTGCTTTGCCGCTCGTCCCGTCCGGTGGGCACCGCGCTCAAGCAGAAGATCGCGCTCTTCACCAACGTCGCCCCGGACGCCGTGTTCTCGGCCGAGGATGTCGAGTGCATCTACGAGGTTCCGGCCAAGTTTCACAAGCAGGGCGTCGACGAGAAGGTCGCCGAGCTACTCAACATCTGGTCGCGTGCGCCCGAGTTGACGGGATGGGAACAAGTGGTCGAACGCATGCGCAGTCCCCAGGCCGAGGTGGAGATCGCTTTGGTGGGCAAGTACGTCGACCTCGGGGAATCCTACAAGAGCCTGAACGAGGCGATCATGCACGGCGGGATCTCCAACGACTGCCGGGTGCATCTCCGCCACATCGACTCGGAGGAGATCGAGCGCAAGGGGCCGAGTTGCCTCGAGACCACCGACGGAATTTTGGTTGCGCCCGGCTTCGGCACGCGCGGCACCGAGGGCAAGATCGAGGCTGCCCGCTACGCACGCGAGAAGGGTGTGCCCTACTTTGGCATCTGCCTTGGCTTGCAGATCGCGACCATCGAGTTCGCGCGCAACGTGGCCGGTCTGAAGGGCGCAAACTCGACTGAGTTCGAAGAGAAGCCGGCACACGCCGTGATTGATTTCTTGCCCGAGCAGCGGGGCATCAAGGACATGGGGGCCACCATGCGCCTGGGGGCCTATCCTTGCGTGCTCAGTCCGGGAACGCGAGCCGAGGCGGCTTACGGGATGCGCGAGATCTCCGAACGCCATCGCCATCGCTACGAGGTAAACAACGAGTACCGCGAGCGCCTGGTCGCCGCCGGTCTGGTCATCGCTGGCGCTTCGCCCGACAACCAGCTCGTAGAGATGATCGAGCTGCGCAACCATCCCTATTTCGTGGGCTGCCAGTTCCATCCCGAGTTCAAGTCGCGGCCCCAGAACCCCCATCCGCTCTTTCGCTCGTTCATCGGTGCCGCGCTGCGCGCGAGGATGGAGAAGCGGCGCAAGATCCCCGCCGTGGCCGAGGCGCATCCGATCGCCTAGCAATTGGCCTGAACACCTATTGGGCGTGGGGTTTCGCGGGGCTAGCAATTCGCGTACCATGAGAGGCTTTTGCTTCTCCCAACCGCCGCGCAGTGGTATCAAATAGAGAGGGATCCGTCCCAGCGCTGACCACGGAGCACCATTGACGCTATGTCCATGGAAATCAAACAGCATTTGAAGCTGACGCAGCAGCTCGTCATGACGCCGCAGCTGCAGCAGGCGATCAAGCTGCTCCAGCTTTCGCGGGTGGAGCTGGTAGACATGGTGCGTGATGAGCTGCTGGAAAACCCCATCCTGGAGGATGCCGTAGAAGTTTCGGCCGAACAGGCCAAGCCGAGTAGCTTGGAGGGGCAGGCGGTCGAGGCGGGGCGGGAGGCGGAAACCGAGCGGATCGGCGAAACCGAGACGCCTTTGACGCAGATCTCGGACAACAAGCTCGAAACCACCGGCGAGGTCAAGGCCGACGCCCGCTCGGACGAGGCCGTGGCGGATTTCGACTGGGATACCTACCTCGAAAACCAGTCGAACGCGGCGCCCATGCCTTCGTTTCGCTCGAACTCGGACGAATTGCCGTCGCTCGAGGCGACCCTCACCCGAGGCACATCGCTGTTTGACCACCTCGAGTGGCAGCTCAAGCTGACCAAGGGCTTCTCCAAGGAGGAGGAAGCCATCGCGCTGCTCATCATCGGCAACCTGACCCCGGACGGATACCTCGACGTGCCGATTGAGGATCTCGCCGAGGAAGCCTCGATGACCACGGAATTCGTCGAGAAAGTCCTGGCAAGGGTGCAGGAATTCGATCCCCCGGGGGTCGCAGCGCGGGACCTGCAGGAGTGTTTGCTGCTTCAGGCGCGCCACGTGGGTGCCGATGACGACCTGGTGATCGGAATCGTCACGAAGCACCTTCACAACCTGGAGAAACGCAACTACGGGGCCATCGCCAAGGACCTCAACCAGCCGCTCGAGGAGGTCTACGAGGCGACCAAGGTCGTACTGGCCTTCGATCCCAAGCCTGGGCGCGCCTACACCGACGAGGAACCGAACTACATCACGCCCGATGTTCACATTCAGAAGGTGGGCGACAAGTACTTCGTGGTGGCCAACGACGACGGCCTGCCCAAACTCAAGATCTCCGATTTCTACCGGGTGGCGCTCGGCAAGGGCCCCAAGGCGCGCGAGTACATCCAGGAACGCCTGCGCAGCGCCCAGTGGCTCATCCGTTCCATCCAGCAACGCCAGCGTACGATCGTGCGCGTGACCGAATCCATCCTGCGCTTCCAGCGCGAATTCTTCGAGAAGGGCTCGGCCTACCTGAAACCGCTCATCTTGCGCGATGTGGCGGACGATATCGGGATGCACGAATCGACCGTGTCTCGCGTGACAACCAACAAGTACGTCCACACCCCGCAAGGGATCTTCGAGCTGAAGTACTTCTTCAACTCGGGCATCACCCGCAGCAACGGCGACGACCTGGCTTCCGAGGCGGTCAAGCTGAAGATCAAGCAGATCGTCGGGGGCGAGGACCCCAAACGCCCACATTCGGACCAGAAGATCGTCGAGCTGCTGCGCGAGCAGAATATCGAGATCGCCCGGCGAACCGTGGCCAAATACCGGGAGCAACTGCGCATTCAACCGAGCAGCAAGCGCAAACAAGTTTTCTAGCCGAGTCCGCGTCCGTTAACGTCCCCTTGGAGGCCTATTTCGATGCAGCTTTCGACCACGTTTCGCCACATGGAAGCATCCCCCGCCGTGAAGGATTACGCCGAAGAGCGTCTAGAGAAGATCAAGAAGTACTTCAGCCGCGACCCCATCTCCGCGCATGGGACGTTTTCCGTCGAGCGCAACCACAACCACACCGCCGAGTTCTCGCTCACCTTGCCGAACGGCATCGTCATTCAGGCGCGCGAGACCACCGAGGACATGTACTCGTCCATCGATCTGTCGGTGGCGCGCATCGAACGCCAGGTGCGCAAGTGGAAGGAGAAGATCCGCACGCACAAGCCTCACGGCGGGCCGCGCTTGCAGGTTCGCCAGACCGTCCTGGCCGCCGAAAACCTCGAGCCCCAGCCGGGCCCCGGGGTGGAGGGCAGGGCAGGGGGCGGCGAGGTCCCGGTCATTCGGGATGCCACCGAGGAAGTTCGCACCTTGGCGCTACACGATGCCGCCATGCAACTCAACCTGGTCGAGCGGGATGTGTTGGTCTTCGTCGATTCCGAAAAGAAGACGCTTTCAGTCATCTACCGCCGCAAGGATGGCAACTACGGACTCATCGAAACCGGTGTGGTCGCCCACACCGGATAGTTCCACCACCTGAATGGAGAGCAATTCAGCTCATGAAGGTCGTCGATTTTCTTGCTCCCGACGCCATCATCCCCGCGCTCAGGGGCGCGAGCAAGTCTGAGGTCTTGTCCGAAATGGCCGACTTTCTGTCCGGCCGGCAGCAAGGCGAGACGGCCATCGACCCTCGCGCGCTGTGCCGCATTCTCGAGGAGCGCGAGCAACTGGCCTCCACGGCCATCGGCGACGGCATCGCGATTCCACACGGCAAGCTCGACGACATCGGGCATCTGGTGGGGATCCTCGGACGGTCGGTGGCCGGGCTTGCTTTCGATTCTCTCGATGGCAAGCCGACCCACATCGTCTTCATGTTGGTGGCACCAGCCAACTCCGCCGGTATCCACCTGAAGGCGCTCGCTCGGCTGTCCCGCCTGTTCCGTGATGCCGAGTTCCGGCAAAGGCTGATCGCGGCCCCGGACAGCGCTACCATGTACCGTATCATCGTGGAGGAGGATGCGAAGTAGTGCCTGAAAGCGGCGGCCTGGCGACGACGTTGACGGTTCGTTCGCTACTGAGCGAGGCCGCCGGTCTAAGGCTCGTTCTTCTGGCCGGCGAATCGGGGCTGAGCCGACGTGTGACATTCCACCGCGTGCAGAAGCCGGGCCTTGCTCTGGCCGGCTTCGTGCGCCAGGTGCAGCCCGAACGCGTGCAGATCCTGGGCGCCACCGAGCTCGCCTACTTGGCCAGTCTTCCCGTCGAGGAAGCTCGCCACGGCATCGAAACCTTCATGGCCCTCGAGCCGGCGTGCATCGTGGTGACCAAGGGGCTCGATGTCCCGGCCGAGCTTTTCGAGGCCGCGGACCGTCTGGGCGTGCCGCTCTTGCGAACGCCCATGCGTTCGTCGTTGGCCATCCAAGCCATCCAGAACTACATCGAACGCGAGCTTGCCCCCACGGCGAGCATCCACGGCGTGCTCATGGACGTGCTCGGCGTGGGCATCCTGCTCCTCGGCAAGAGCGGCATCGGCAAATCCGAATGCGCGCTGGAGCTGGTCATGCGCGGCCACCGCATGGTGGCCGACGATCTGGTCGAGGTCCGGCGTAGCGCCCACGACATCCTGGTGGGCTGGTCGGCCGAGCTCATCAAGCACCACATGGAGGTTCGCGGCGTCGGCATCATCAACATCAAGGACATGTTCGGCGTGGCCTCGGTGCGTGACGAGAAGCGCATCGAGCTTGTGATGGAGCTCGTGCGCTGGGAGGAGTCCGAGGCGGCGGACCGCGTCGGTCTCGACGACCAGACCCACTCCATTCTCGATGTGCCAGTCCCACTTCTGCGCATCCCCGTCAGCCCGGGCCGCAACGTCAGCTCGCTGGTCGAGGTGGCAGCGCGCAACCGCTTGCTGCAGCAGCGCGGTCACCATGCCGCCCGCGAGTTCCAGGAGCGCCTCGATCAGGCGCTGGCCGAGGCCAGGCAGCGCCGCTTTCGCGGTGATGTGGAGTAGCCGTGAAGCTCGTTGTCATCACGGGTGTCTCGGGGGCGGGCAAGACCACCGTCAAGAGCGCGCTCGAGGATCTGGGATTCTATTGCGTCGACAACCTGCCCATGGCGCTTCTGCCCAGGTTCATCGAGCTTCTGGCCGGGCGCGAAGAGGTGGCGCGCGCCGGGCTGGTGGTGGATGCGCGCAGCGGCGACTTCCTGACCGACACATCCCGCGTGCTCGGCGATTTGCGCACGGCCGGCCATTCCATCGACGTGCTCTTCCTCGACGCTCCCGACGAGATTCTGCTGCGAAGGTTTTCCGAGACGCGACGGCGGCATCCGCTGCAAGGCAGGGACATCCGTGCCGACATCGCGATCGAGAGGTCGCGACTTACCGTCCTGCGCTCGGAAGCTACCGCGGTCATCGACACGGCCGAGCTCAACGTGCATGGCTTGCGTTCCATCGTTCTCGGGCGCTATGGCCGCGCGGAGGGCAACCTGGCGGTGACCGTGATGTCCTTCGGTTTCAAGTACGGTCTGCCCACCGAGGCCGACATCGTACTCGACGTGCGCTTCTTGCCCAATCCGTTCTTCGTGAGCACGCTCTCGCACCTGTCGGGCGAGGCCGAACCGGTGCGCAACTACGTCATGGAAAGTCAGGAGACGCGGCTCTTTCTCGAGAAGGCCGAAGAGTTGCTCACTCTATGCGTGGCGGCTTTCGAGCGTGAGGGCAAGACCTACGCCACCATCGCCATTGGTTGCACCGGGGGCCGGCATCGCTCGGTCGTCATCGCGAATGAATTGGCCGGCCGGCTGCAAGCGTTCCAGGTCGAGGTCAACCACCGGGACATCGGACGGGGTCGGGCAATTGCAGGAGTCGAGGGGCAGAAGTGAAATCAAAAGAGCAAACAGCCTCGCTATCTCATTCGAAAGTTGTAAGCTACCTGATGGATCGATCCTAGGTTCAACCGGACTGAATTACGATGTCTTCGCCGGGTAACAGGACAATAGAGCCCATGGTGGGTGTGGTCGTGGTGTCGCACGAGCAGGTGGCGTTCTCTCTCATCGAGGCCGCTCGACGCGTCGTGGGTACCATCCCCAACATCGCGGCGGCGTGCGTTTCGACCGAGGAGGACAGCGCCTCGGTTCTGCACAAGGTGGCCCAGGCGTGCGGGCAGGTGGATGACGGCGCGGGCGTCCTGCTCTTGGTCGACATCTACGGTTCCACGCCGTTCAACGTCTCCATGACCATGGCCGACGGCACGCGTTCGGCCGAGGTGGTTTGTGGCGTGAACCTACCCATGTTGCTCAAGGTAGCCACGCTGGACCGATGCAAGTTGTCGCCCTTGGCCCTGGCCAGCGAGGTGCAAGAGTGCGGTAAGCGTTCCATTCGTATCGGGTCCGAGCTCACAGGCAAGGTCACGGTAGGAGGAAAGATCTGACGTGGCGGAGCCCGCGCTGCACGTCGCACGACAGGAAAGCAGGATACGCAATCGCGCCGGCATGCACGCGAGAGCGGCGGTGAAGTTCGTCCAGCTCGCCTCCCACTTCAAATCCGAGATCCACGTCGTCAAGGACGATACGAGTGTGAACGGCAAGAGCATCATGGGTTTGCTGACCCTGGTGGCGGCCCATGGTCTGATCATCGTCATCGAGGCCGAGGGGCCCGACGCCGAGGAAGCGGTGGCCGCGCTGGCCGCGCTGGTGGACAACGGATTCGGAGAGGGCGTGGTCGAATGATCCGGCTGGCTGGCGTCGGCGCTTCGCCGGGCATCGCCATGGGCGTGGCGCACTTCCTCGGCGGGCGCGTCGAGGTGCAAGAGCGGCGCATCTTTGCCGACGAGGTCGATCAGGAGATGCGTCGTTTCGAGGACGCGCTCACGCGTAGTGATGCGCAGCTTCGACGCATTCAGCAGCAGATTGCCGAGCAGGTGGGCGACGGGCAGGAGTACCGCATTCTGGAAGCCCATCGCATGATGCTGGCCGATGTCCATCTCGTCGAGGAGACCGGCAAGATCATCCGCAACGATCAGGTCTCCGCGGAATGGGCCCTGCGCCGGGCGCTCGATCAGATCCAGGTAGTGTTTTCCAGCATCGAGGATCCCTACTTCCGCGAGCGGCGCAGCGACATCGACATGATCGGCGAGCGCATCCTGCGCAACCTGCTCGGCATGACGCCACCCGGGCACGAGGGTGTACCCAAGGGCGCAGTGGTCTTTGCGCACGACCTCTCGCCCGCCGACATCACGCAGCTTGGCCGTGCGGGTGTCAGCGGTTTCTTCACCGAAGGGGGCGGCAAGACCTCGCACGCCGCCCTGGTCGCCCGTGCTCTGGGCCTGCCCATGGTCGCCGGAGTGCAGGACTTCATTCGGCACATCCGATCCGGCATGACGGTCATCGTCGATGGCGGTCGCGGCGAGGTCATCCTGGAACCGGACTTCGGCGTCCAGGAACGATTCGCGGATCGCGCCGCGCGCGACCTGGTGCAGTCGGAGCGCCTGGCCAAGTCGCGCGAGGCTCCGGCGACCACACTCGACAAAGCGCGGGTGCAGCTTGCCGCCAACGTCGAGCTTCTCGAGGAAATTCCGGTCTCGGTCGAGCTCGGCGCCGATTCGGTCGGGCTGTTTCGTACGGAGTTTCTCTACCTGGAACGCTCGACTTTGCCCACCGAGGAGGAGCAATACCAGCACGCGGTCGCTGCCTTGCGCGCGATGGAAGGCCGCAAGGTCATCTTTCGCACCCTCGATCTCGGCGGGGACAAGCTGCCCATGTCGGTGCGCATCCCCTCGGGCAACAACCCGGCACTCGGCCTGCGATCCATCCGCTACTCGCTGTGGCGCCGTGATCTTTTCCGCGCGCAGCTGCGTGCCTTCTACCGAGCGGCGGCGGTAGGGCCCTTGCGCATCATGTTCCCACTCATCTCGGGAGTGGCGGAGATGCGTGTCGTGCGCGAGGTGTGCGCCGAGGTGTGCGCCGAGTTGGCTCGCGACGGCCTCGATCACGATCCCAAGGTCCCGCTGGGCGCCATGATCGAGACCCCTAGCGCGGCTCTCATCGTGGACTTGCTATGCGCGGAGTGCGAGTTCCTGTCCATCGGTACCAACGACCTCATCCAGTACGCGCTGGCCGCCGATCGCCAAGACGAGAACGTCGGTTATCTCTACCATCCCTTGCACCCAGCCATCCTGCGCTTCGTGCGTACCGCCGTGCAGGCGGCCGATCGGTGCGGCAAACCCATCGCCATGTGCGGGGACATGGCGGGCGATCCACGGTTCTCCTGGGTGCTTCTGGGTCTCGGCTTGCGCTCGTTGTCCATGGCGCCGCGGCAGATCCCGATGGTCAAATCGATCATTCGATCCACCAAGCTGGCCGAAGCGGAGAAGTTGGTGGAGGAGATCATGTCGCTGTCCACCGAGGAGGAGATCGAAGACGTGGTCAACCGCGCCATGAAGCAACGGTTCCCGCTGGAATTCACCGAGGAGAACTGAGGGGCGAAGGCTACTCGAAGTTGGTGTGTGAGGGAATGCCCGTGTTGGGATCGAAGGTGCCGACGCCGGGAAGCGAATCAACGATGGTCGCGCCCTCGATGGACGTCACTCGCAGATCGAAGCCGCCCGAAAAATCCAGGCCGGAGGCTTGCCAGGCGCCATCGGATTGCCAATCCATCGCCGACCACGTGCCCGAGGACAACGCGTATTCCAGGTTCGCCACGGGGACACGCGAATTGCGGACCCACACCCGGAAGTACCAGGGGTTGGACGTCCATTCGCGGTCGTCGAAGGTGTAGTAGATGGGGTTGGCCGTCGGGCACGTGATGAATCGCCAGGTGGCCGTGTCGCTTGTGGCGGCCGCCAGGGCGGTTCGTATCTCGAGACTCACGTCGATGTTGTCGGGAT
>Ga0210133_1000407_pt1 | contig 15827 bp, 14 predicted proteins | sample Joice_ThreeSqC_D_2_FD_184874 | JGI IMG/M metagenome (GOLD analysis project Ga0210133, IMG submission 184874) | Wetland microbial communities from San Francisco Bay, California, USA, that impact long-term carbon sequestration - Joice_ThreeSqC_D1... | ecosystem: Environmental > Aquatic > Marine >...
ATCAAGGGCTTGTCGCTGCTCGGGCTCGCCACGTTCAATCCGCCCGCCACGAGCGAGCCCGGCCCAGCACAGGCCATGACCGCCGCGCCGGTCGGGCGCCACACCCATCAGGGGTTTCATGCCAACGCCAGCCTCGGGCCGGGATGGCTGAGGGTGATCGGCGCGCGGCTGTGGAGGTTGTCGGGGTGGGGAACTGCCCTGGCGCTGTCAGCCGGCTATGGCTTCGCCAATCACCTCGTAGCCTTCGGCGAGTTTTCCGCGACGAAAGTGAACGGCCCGACGGGTGACACCGAAGGCGCCGTCGAGTGGTACGGTGTCGGTCCAGGACTGCGGTACTACCTGCTGCCGACCAACTTCTTCTTTTCGGGCTCCCTGCTCCTGTCCAGAGTTGCTCAGTCCTATCCGCCCCCTGGGGGCGAGGGCGCGGTTGCCGCCACGAAACCCTCGGGTTGGGGGCTCATGGGTCGGATGTCCGTGGGCAAAGCCTGGTGGCTCTTGGGCGACCTCGGGGTTGGCGTCGCGGCCGAGCTCGGGCTCGGCAAGATGGCGGGGAATGGCGATTGGTCCACGGCCACGGTCAACCAGCTCGCACTGCTCGCTTCCGTCAGCTTCAACTGAAGCGAGTCTTCGTCTCCCGAGCCCCATCGAGCGCCCTCGGCAACGCGGGGCTCGAACGGGGCTTCGGTCTCGCCAAGGGTGTCCATCATCATGCCGCCCGAGCCGATGGTGGCCAGCGGGGTTGATGACGTTTTTGCCGGCGTAACTCGGGACGGAGCCACCCATGGGCTCGAACATCGAGGCGCCGTTCGGGCTGATGTTGCCGCGGGCGGCGATGCCGGGCACAGGTGTCGCTATCGCAGTCGGCGTTGTCGGACACGCATCCAATGCGATGTGGTGACACGAAAAGGGCGCTCAAATGACCAAGAGCCGACGCCACCCGTGGGAGCACGGCGGCGCCTTGACCTGCGCTCCGGGAGCGCGGGACTTCGTCAGGTCCGTACGACAAGCGTGACCTCGAAACCCGTTTGTCCACGTTTGGAGCTGCAATCAGCTACGCAAGAAGATCGGCGTGATCAAGAACGGCGAACAAGCAGTCGGCAACAAGACGCGCGTGAAGGTGGTCAAGAACAAGGTCGCCCCGCCCTTCCGCGAGTGCGAGTTTGAGATACTCTACGGCACCGGCGTCAATGCCGCCGGCGAGATCGTGGACCTGGCCACCGAGGCGGGTCTGACCGAGAAGTCGGGCGCGCACTCCAGCTGGAACAGCGAGCGCATCGCCCAGGGCCGCGACGAAGCCTGCCGAAACAGGGTCGAGCACCCGGAGCTGTTTGAAAAGCTGCGGACGAAGCCGGTCGCGCTTTGCAAGGCGGAGAATGCGCGCTTGGGTGCGCCAGTGGCGGCCACCACCGAGCACGCGGCTGTGTAGCCGATGCGGGAACCTTCAGGCACCTTCGCTCGCCGCCTGCCATGAAACTCGCCCCGCGCAGCAAGGAGAGGTCGCCACGCGTAGCGTGGCGGGTGAGGGGCCGATCGCAACCGAGGCTGCTTCTGCAAGCCGCAACCACGACCACAACCTGTCGGGCACCGGGACATGGACAGGTGGACTACGAACGTCACCGCCCGGAAACGATGCTGCTGTTCCGGCTGGGTGGGTTCTGAGCGTTCCCTACCGCCTCCGATTTCGCATGGCCTACTCGCTGGCGTTGAACGGCGCCGTGCCCCGCTGCTTCATCGCCACTATCACCAGCGATCTCCGGCGTCGGGCGAGCAGGCACGGAATTCGGGGTGATTTGCAGACGGGTGTCCTGACCGTGATCCAGCGTTTCGGTTCCGCTCTCGGGCGGAACGTCCATTTCCACTCGCCCGTGCTCGACGGCGGCCGCATGCTCGCCAGGCAACCGCCGGCTGAGGATCGCCAAGCATCGCTGCTGGACGAATTGGCCAATGCATCGGTGCAATGCCCGGTCGCGACCGGTCCGTGGCGCGGTTGCAGGATCCTGCGGCTGGGCCGCCCATTGCCAAGGATCGCGCCAAGGTTGTGCCGCGCGCCAGCCCCGTGGCCTACGGGCGGCCTGCTCTGCAGGCGGAGCCGCGCGAGCTGGATCCGTGCAGCATCCCCAGATTGAACCGGTTGCCCTGGGCCGTGCTGCTCAAGCGAGTGTTCCTGGTGGATGTCCTGGAACGCCCAAAGTGCCGCGCCAGGATGAGGGTCCTCGCCGCCGTCACCGCGCCCGTTAGTATCCGGCGGATCCTCATGCACCTTGGACTGCGGGCTGACGAGCCACAACTCACCCGCGCGCACCCGCCCCCCAACTTGAGATCGAGAGGGCGCCGGCGGGACCGGAGGAAGAATACGCGGATCAAGGCTAGTTGACCTAAGAGGCGTTACCGGACACCTGGGCTGCGATGCGGCGAGGAGAATAGGGCGCTTCAAGTTCCTATGCCCAATCCTGCGCGCGCGACTTTTCCGTCACCAACATCAAGTTCTTGCCGTAGCTGGCAGGACGGGCCGGCGGACCGGCGGCGATTCCCGGGCGCCGGACCGGGGCCGCACGCGCTTCATCTCGTGAGGACGATAGTGCCGCCGTTCGAAGTGCCGTCGCTTGCGCCCAGGATGAGGGTCGTCCCGGACACGCAGTAGTCGATGGCGGTCGCGGCGCCGGCGTCCGGCGCACCGCCATCGGACTTCAGCGATGGGTGGGTGACATTGACGGTGATCTGCGTTCCCGAGATGGTGTAGGTGCCGGTGGAGGTTATCGGGGAATAGGTGATGCTTTCCACGCAATCGCAGGCCGCAGACGCAACCGTGGTGCAGGAGATGCTCAGACTCTGGAGTGAGGAATCCGTCCCGGCGTCTGCCGCCGCTTGCAGGGTGGATTGCATGCTCTGCTGAATCTCCTCGCATGCCGATCCGATGCCCGCGTCGCTGTCCAGGCATTCGGCGGGATAGTGGAGGGTGGCGGTCATGGCGCCCGACGTGACGATGGTGAGCGCTCCGTTGGCCGCGAAGGTGTAGGTGGCGCTGTAGCCGGCGGCGGGCGCGAAATACACCTTCTCACCCGCGCAAGCAATCGAGCCGGTGGTGGGAGGATTGCATTGCTGGACCAGGCGCCAGCTGCCAACCACGTCGCCCCCGCACGGCACCAACGCCGGACACGAGCCACCCGCTGCGCCGGCAGGCCCGCCGCTGCCGCCGCTGCAGGCCGGCACGCAAATGCCGAGGCCCAGCACCGACGCGATCCCAAGCAGGTTCATGCATCACCTCCAAGCACGGGACTTCCATCCTACACCGCCGGGCATGTGGGGCCTAGTTGACCTAAGAGGAGTTACCGGACACCTGGGCTGCGATCCGGCGAGGAGAAAAGGGCGCTTCAAGTTCCTATGCCCCGCAGCGTGCGCGAAAAGCCCGAGTAAACGATTCGTGGTTTTCATAGCCTGCGGCGAACGCGATCTCGACGACCGACGTTTCTTGATGGCGCAAGCACCACGCCACCCGTTCCAGCCTCAATCGGCGGTGCAGCTCGATGGGCGTTTCGCCCACCACCCCGCGGAAGACACGGTGGAAGTGAAACGGCGAAAGCGCCGCGCTTCGGGCCAGCGCATGCACATCGAGAGCCCGGTCGAGATCGCCTGTCACCGCGTGAATCGCGTTGCGGACGGCATGCTCGTAGAACGAAAGCGTCCCCGGCTTCATGGCGTGAAATCTACTCATTCACGAAAACCGTTGCTTGACCGGATTTGCTAATTTGTCGAACTGTTGCTGGCACGCCCTGATGCGATTGGGTAGATCCCGCCCGAAAGGCAGGGAACATGCCACTCGACAACTACGTAACACTCGGAAAATCCGGTTTGCGAGTTTCGCCCATGTGTCTTGGCGCGATGACTTTCGGGGAAGACTGGGGCTGGGGCTCTTCGGTAGCCGACTCGCAGGCCATTATCGACCGCTTTCTCGAACGGGGCGGCAACTTCATCGACACCGCCAATGCCTACACCAAGGGCCATTCGGAAAAGATCATCGGGGACCACATCGGCCGGCACCCGAGCAAACGCGACCGCGTGGTGCTGGCAACCAAATTCCTCAGCAACCTTTACCGTGGCGATCCCAATGGCGGCGGCGCTCACCGCAAGGCCATCGTGTCGGCGTGCGAGCAGTCCTTGCGACGCCTACAGACGCCGTACATCGACCTCTATTGGATGCACGCTTGGGACGCCACCACGCCCATCGAAGAAACCCTGCGCGCGCTCGATGACTTGGTCCGGGAAGGCAAGGTTCGCTACATCGGCTTCTCGGACACGCCGGCTTGGAAATGCGCCGAGGCGCAGACCATCGCCCGCTTTCGCGGCTGGGCACCGCTGATCGCGTTGCAAATCGAGTACTCGCTGCTCGAGCGCACGGTGGAAGGCGAGCTGATTCCGATGGCCCTCGAACTCGGGCTTGGCGTGACGCCGTGGTCGCCCTTAAAGAGCGGCGTGCTGTCGGGAAAGTACACACGCGACAAACACGGTAAGCACGACGCCGGCCGCGGCGCCTGGGCGCTGAGCGCCCTCAACGACAAGGCGTACGACCTGCTCGAAGAGATGGCAAGGATCGCCAAGGCCCTGGGCACCACGGTGGCGCGGGTAGCGCTGGCGTGGGTGCAATCGCGTCCGGGGGTCACCTCGACTATCATCGGGGCACGGACGCTTGCCCAGCTAGAAGACAATCTCGCCGGGCTCGACGTCTGTCTCGAAGCCGCTCACGTCGCAAAACTAGACGCGCTGTCGAAGCCGACCCTGAACTTCCCGGCCGACTTCATTGCGAATGGTGCCCAGTTCGTGCACGGCGGAACCACCATCAACGGCCGCGCCGCCCAGGCCTGGCCGATGTCGCCCACGGACGACAGCGAGCGCTACTGACCGTCGACCCGCAGAATCCCACGCGCGTCGCGGTGCTGACGGAGGTTCCTGACATAAGGACCGTCCAGACCGCGATGGCCACGCCAGGCGCCGCCGCGGCCATAGCGCACATGGAGTGCTGGCCGAGACCCGGGTGATGTTGGTCGAGGCGTACCAGGAACTGCGCAGCAGCGTCGTCAGGTTAGTCGCCACGCACCGTCGCGTTGAAGGGTTGCTGATTTAGCGCCCCGTGATGGAGCGGGCGGCGACCGCGGCACCGTTGGGCTCCGTTCGCAGTTGCGCGCCGAGCTCGGCCGCCCTTCGCGCGAGCGATCCGTCTTCCACCAATCGGGCAATCATCTTGCACAACCGGGGACCACGCAGGCGCGAGCGCGACCAGCGGAGGGAGCCGCCCAGTATTCGGGCTCGTCGAGCATTGTCGTACTGGTCGTTGGCGAAGGGCACGATGGCGGCGGGTTTACCGGATCGCATGGCTTCGGCCAGTGTGCCAATACCGCCGTGATGGATGATCGCCCGTGCTCGCTCGAAAATCAGACGGTAGGGGGCGCTCGAGACGGCCAGTACACGTTCCAGTTTGCCAGCGGCCGGAACGTCGGCGACCACATTCCAAGGTTGTGATCGGCCTCGCCGAGCGCGGCGAAATACTGGTCGCGGCGCCAGGGAACACCGATTTCCCGACAAACCGATTGCAGCGAGCCGCCCACCACGCGATTGACCAGCAGACGTGGCATGAACAGCAGGAGGCGTAGCAACCAGGCTGGCGCATCGATTGGATTGTAGAGGCTGGGATCCCTGTGCGAGTACCACCAGCACGGCGCGAGGTTCACCACGGCGTGCCGCACGCCTGCCTGGCGGGCGGCGAAGTAGGCCCCGAAAGACAACCAGTGGCTGACCACCACGTCAGCGCGGTGTTCGGTGATGGCGCGCTGAACGGGGTGGAAAGTGGGCGCGACGTTGGGCAAATGGAAGTCGTTCCAGATGGCGATGGCGCCGCGCATAGGATCGGCACACTTCGCGACGTCGGCGACTTCCTCGGGGTCCCAACGCCGTCCCACGCCGACGAACGGCAGTACGCGCGCCGCGGCCTCAGCCTGGCATAACGGATTGAAGAGCAACACAGGTTCATTACCTTGCTCCCGGAGTGCCTCCGCTAGGGCGAACATCGGCGCATTGTCGCCCATGGTGCCGAACGTCGTCAGGACGACCCGCATCGGCAGCAGGGTATTTCGCGCTGACCACTGTGTCGACGCGAAACTCCAGGTCCGCGGGTTTCACCATTTCCTCAATCCTTCGGTCCGACGGGCAATCCAAATGCCGGTCAGACAAGGGCGCGTAGGTGTTTCGAGCGCCGGATTCGCGTCGCCGTATCGCATCCCAACGTGTCCGACAACACCGATTACGTCAACTACGCCCCATGCCCGGCCTTGCGGTGGCGAAACTTCATCAGCCGGCGTCGATTCCCTGACAGATCTTTCCTTCATCGCGCCGGATGTCGAGCCCCTCCGCGTGTTTAGCCCTGACTAGGCATGGCACGGTGGCTGCAGCAGAGGAGGATATGCAACGAGGATCCGAAGCTGGCGAGGCAGACCTCTGGCGAAGCGCGATTGTGGCGGGTCTGGCGGGTTGCCTTCTGCTTGTCGCCGGCTCCGCGGCGCTGGCCGCAGAGGCGAATCCACCCCCGAGCCGCTCCGCGCCGAGGGTTCGACTGGGCGTCTCCGCGGGGCTCGGAACTGGCTCGTACGGCTTGGCGGACGCGGAGAGCGCGCGCGGGGGCATCCAGATCACTCCATTCCTCGCCGCGAGCTACCAGAACACCCGAGCGGGCTCGAGCGACTTCTGGGGCGACAACAAGGATAACTGGACGAGCCACGCGCTGCTCGTGGAATTCATGGCGCCGGAGCAGATGTTCGCGATTGGAGCCGGGCCATCGCTGGCCAAGGGAACCGTCGAGAGTGGATGCTTCATGAGCAAGGAATGCAACCCTCCCCGCTCTTCCGATGATTACCGCGGCCTTGGTCTCGACGGGCGCCTAGCCCATACCTTCGGCGCCAACCGGCCCACCATCCGCGGCGGCTTCACCCTGGAGCTCAGCTTCCACATGAGCCCGCACAGCGACCTGGTGACTTTGGGAATCGGATTGGACCTGTTCTAGCGACGGCTCAGCCAGCATCGCCCGAGCCTAGGTGAATCGAAGGGGGAAGCGGGGTGTCGGGGCACCGGGAGGTGGAGCATCTGGGCGGTGGAAAACCCTCCCTGCGACCGGCCTCGGGCCTGACCAGGCACGACAGCCCCCCATGCCCGGGTGTAGGCGACATCGGTGAAATCGAGGTGATGCCGTGGTGGAGCGAAGTACTGAATGATCGCCGCCATGATTGCCGGGCATAGGGCGTAGTTGACGTAATCGGGATTGTCGGACAGCTGGGATGCGATGCGGCGAATGGGGGCTGCGCAGAGAAATCTCCCTCCGCGCTCTCGCCTTAGCACCGATCACGTTCCTTCTCACCCTCCTGCCGGCGTGGTTCGCGGGCGCGTCGTTCGTCCAGCTAATCATGATCTACCCCAGGCAAATCCAGAACACCGGTGGACTTTCGTACGGTGCGCCCAACATCTTCACGTGGCTTCCCGACGACGGACGATGGCTGGGGGTCTTCGGGTTGTGGTTCGCAGTGGCAGCGACCTTCATGATCGTGCTGGCCTGCTTCTACTCGCGCGAGCGTTCGTCGCCGGTCTTTACGGTCAAGCAAGCCTTGCTGTTCTCCTGTTTGACCCCGTTCTTGCTGCCGCACATGCACGAGCGCTACGTCCTTCTCGGCGACGTCATCAGCCTCCTTTGTGCTTTCGTGTTGCCCAGATACTTCTGGGTAGCGCTGCTCGTGATCGGGGCGTCCTTCTCCTGCTACTTCTCGTTCCTGTTCGGACAGGTCCCGATTCTGCTGCCGATCGCTGCCACGATGTTGGGCGCGGCCTGCGTCTTCCTACTGTTCGACCTGCTACGCTCGCTCTATCGCGTCGCCTTCATGGCCTCGAGGGGCGCCACCCCCGGGGATCGCGGCGCTGCCCAGTAGGGGCTACCATATCGCCGAGCCGGGATGGTCCCGCACATCGTGCTGGTCCCTAATCTCACCTCCCCAGCGGCAACGTCGCAGGGTCGCTGCGCAAGCGAGCGGGTGGCCAGGGCACTTGAATGCCAGAGTCGAGCCCATGGCTCTGCCCGTCGGTGGTCCTCGATGGGGCTGCTGTGGTAACCGGTAACCGCGGGCCACAGTCGTGCTGGCAACGTCAAACGGAAGCACGCGGAGGAGTGAATTCGCCCGCCGCGCTATTCGGTATGTCATTCCCGCGAATTGTTGTGCTCGCCGACGGGAGCAGCGAGCGGCGAGTGAAGGCCGGATGAACCCTGCCGAATTGTGGCCGACAGTGATGCAAGGCACTTCCGGTCGCGGTGCAATGGTGCCAATATCCGATTCGCATTAGCTTACGTTCCATAGGAGGCGCCCATGAAGCCCCGAATTGGTGCGGTTGTCGGTTTGTTGTTGCTAGCGACGTGTCGTGAGGATGGCGTGGAACCGGAGGGGGCGGATTTCGAGCCCGCCCAAAAGGCTCTGGGAACGGTTCCACCGAGTGAAGTCGCAGTTTGGCGCAAGGTCGGCGCCAGCACCACACCGGACGGCCGCTATTTGCAGGCGGCGGCCTTCGACGAAGCCCGCCGCGTGGTCGTGATGTTCGGCGGTACGAACATGAACCCCAACACCGGCGGCGCCACCCCCAATCAGGAAACTTGGGAGTGGAGCCCGGCCACCGGCAAGTGGACCAACCGAACCGGCACCGCGCCCAATGCCCGTTCGGGGGCGGCCATGGTCTACGATTCCGCGCGTGCGAAATTCGTACTGTTCGGCGGTCGGGCCGGCAGCGGCGCCGACTTCGAAGACACCTGGGAGTGGGATCCGGCGACCGGGGCCTGGACCAACGTCAGCGCCGCCGGCAGCCACCCCACGGCCCGCGCCCAACACGGCATGGTCTACGAGAAGTCGACCGGCAAGATTCTGCTCTTCGGCGGCGGGCGCAGCGACCCGAATTCGTACGACGGCACCGGGGTGCAGGTTTCGCTGGGTGACACCTGGGAATACGATCCCGTGGCCTACACCTGGACGCAGCTAGGCCCCAGCACCGCGCCGTCGGTCCGCCATGACTTCGGCCTGGTCTGGGATTCCTCGCGCAACGTTGCGGTGCTCTTCGCCGGCATGCAAACCGATATCGCCGGGGCTTCTGGCGTGCCCAAGCAGGACATCTGGGATTGGGATCCCGTGGCCGCGACCTGGACCGAGCGCACCGCCGCAGGCGCCAAGCCGAGCCAGCGCTACGGCCACGCAATGGCGTTCGATGGCAGTCGCAAGCAGGTCGTGGTTTTCGGTGGCTGGGACATCAGCACGGCCTACAGCTTGAACGATCTCTGGGATTGGGAGCCCACGACCGGCGTCTGGACCGAGCGCCTGACCGGGAGCGAGGCCGGCGTACCAGCGCCCCGTATGTACGCATCGTTGGTCTCGGACGACGCGGGCGCCCGCCTGGAGCTGGTAGCCGGCGACCTCGCGCCCAACTACTACACCGGTACCGGCGGGAGTTATGGAGACGGCGGCATCGTCATCCTGCCACCGCGCGTACCGATCGGGGTGGGCTACGGGGCCACGGGCTCGCGCGAGGTCTGGGAGCTGAATCCCGCCACGCCCGCCTTCACCAATCGCACCCCGGCGCTCGACGTGCCATCGGCTCGCTACCAGCACGTCATGGCTTTCGATCCCGCGACCGGCAAGACCTACATGTTCGGCGGCTACGACGCGATGACCGGGCAAGTCCTGAACGATCTTTGGGCCTGGGACGGCAAGACCTGGGCGCTGCAGCCGGCGACCGTCAGCCCGCCGGCTCGCTCCGACGCTGGTCTGGCCTACGACCCCGTCAGGAAATCGCTCATTCTCTTCGGCGGCATGGACCAATACTCCGGTAGTCCCTTCGGCGATACCTGGGAATGGACCAGCGCCGGCACGTGGGTCCAGTTGAGCCCGGTCGCGAGCCCGGATGCACGCATGGGGCACGGCATGGTGACCGACACGACCAGAAACAAGATCCTGCTCTTCGGCGGCATGGGCGACTACTCCAAGATGCCGATCGGCCCCATGGGGAACCCCATGCGCAACGACGTCTGGGAATGGGATGGACAGACCCTGACCTGGACCAACCGTACGCCCACGGACCTGACCACGTCGCCGTACGCGCGCGAATACCCACAGCTCGGCTACGACCCGGGCCGGCAGAAGCTCTTCCTCTACGACGGCAGCAACTACAGCGGCAATCCGACCACCTTCTGGGACTGGGATCCAATCTCCGCTGGCTGGGCGTCGCGCAGCACCAGCGACAACCTCGGTTACCTCTATCCCGTCGCCTTCGTGTTCGACACGATCCGCAAGCGCGCCGTGCTGCTGTCCTCTCCCAACGGCTCCGTCACGGGTGTCCAGCAAACCCTCGAGGTCGATCCCAGAGCGCCGACCTGGTACGTCCGCACGCTGAGCCCTTCGCCCGGATACATCTACGGCAACGCCATGGCCTTCGACAGCACCCGCGGCGTCGGGGTGCTCTTCGGCAATTCATCCACGAACCCCTACGCCAGCGAGACCTGGGAGTACGCGGTGACCAGCCTGGGCAACGGCGAAGGCTGCACGGCCGCGTTCGCGACCCTCTGCGCCTCCGGCAACTGTGTCGAGGGCGTCTGCTGTGAGGTCGCCGCGTGCACCGGCGCCTGCAAGTCGTGCAGCGTGCCCGGCTCGGAAGGCACCTGCGTGTTGGCCAAGGCCGGCACCGAGGTGACGGGGAGCTGCGCCGACGGCCAGGCCTGCGACGGCACTGGCACCTGCAAGTCCAAGAATGGCCAGCCCTGCACCGATGCCACGGCGTGTGCCTCCGGCTTCTGCGCTGACGGTGTGTGTTGTGACGGCGCGTGCACGGGCACCTGCGTGGCCTGCAACCAGGTCGGCTTGGCCGGCAGGTGCAGCCCCTACGCCGCGGGCACCGATCCGCAGGGCGAGTGCGGCCAGGGCACCGGTGTCTGCAAATCCACCTGCGACGGTGTGGGAAGCTGCGCCTATCCGCAGGTCACCGTGAGCTGCGGGAACTGCTACACCTGCGACGGCTACGGTAGTTGCTCGAACTACGACTACATTTGCGGGTTCTACGGCGGGTACGATGGCGGGGTACCCATCATCACGGTCGACGCCGCCCGGCCCATTCCCACCGGCGGCACCGACGCCAGCATCCCCAACGTCGGTGGCAGCGATGGCGGCGTTCCCAACTACGGTGACAGCGGCAGCGGCCTTCTGGGGGCCGGCGGCACCACGGGCGGCAATCCCAACCCGGGTGGCAGTGACGGGGCCGTTCCCGGCTCCGGTGGCAGCGGAAGCGGCCTCCCGGGTGCCGGCGGTACGACGGGCGGCACCCTCAACCCCAACCTCGGTGGCAGCGGCGGCGGCCGCGACGCGGCCGTGGGCGACGCGTCCACGAAGACGAAGCTGAGCTCCGGCTGCAGTTGCGCGCTCGGGTCGAGCCCGGCGGAGCACTCCGGCTGGCTCGTGCCGTTCTTCGTGTGCGGCGCGGCGCTGCTGCTCGTGCGCAGACGCCGAAGAAAGTAGGCTCGCCCGACTCCACCGATCCAACCGTCGGCCCAGCCGGGTTCACCAATGCTCGCACTGCGGTGCGGCAACCATCCGACCAGACCTCATGCAACTGGAGGCGTCATCCGGATGCGGTTCGAGGCCGACATTTCTGATCATCTGAGCGGCATTCGGGACACTCTAGGGATGTGAGCCAAGTCTTCCGACTGGAAACGATCTCGCGGAATGGCGTCTCGACGATCGCAACCAGCGCGGCCCTGGAGGGGCGTCAACTTGTTGGAGTTCCAGGCCGATGTCGGCACCCGCGATCTCGGTCAGCGCGATCGGCCGACGGCGTTTCTGCGTGATCGTTTACGTGCCCGAGCTACCGCGGTCGCTAAATGGCCGACACGGCGGCCTTCTGCGTGGAACGTCTGTTCCACGCGGGCCCCTGTTCGCCAGTGGGTACCATCTGTCCTCCATCGTCTTCGTTTCCAGATGGCGTACTCGCCCTGGCTCGCCAGCGAGGTTTTGCGGCGGTTCGCACCCATCACAAGGCCGAGGCGACGCAGGCCTGGGAGGCCGGGACGGAAGCAGGGCCTGTGGCTCCTATCGGCGGCTGCCTGCCAGCCGGCGGACGATCCTATCAATCGTCGCCCAGAATCTCGAGTCCGGATTTCTTGAACGGATCGGCATCGACTTCTTCGTAGGCGCTGCCATCCCAGCGCAGGTGCTGCGTGCCAGCGCCGGTTTTGCGGATCAGATCAAAATGGCCTTTGGTCTTCTTCCTGCTGACAATCAGAGCAGCCTGATCAGAGCCGCCAACACGCTCTCGTATCCCATCTGCACCCCAGTCTCCAGCCAGATTGGAGTCGTATGCCACATAAGTACCCAGGATGGGTTCCAACTTTTGGCCGCGCGGCAGGTACAGCACCAAGGTGGTCAAGCTCGCTTCGCCATTGCCGGCGTAGCTGCGCGTGCGTTTCAGGCGTACGCCGATGGCGGTCTCTGACGGGGTGACGTCGTACTTGGCCAGGTCGAGACCAAGCAGCGACTCTTCCGCGTCCATCCTGATGGGACCGGTGCTCGCTCTCAACCGTGAGGCCAAGGTCCCCTCTCCGGTGGCGAAGAGAGCCAGCGCAAACGCCGACGTTTCATTGGTTTGAGTCGCCTCAAGCAGTGCCACGCAGAAGTCTTTCTGCCACGGCTTGACCTCGACGGTGCGTGCCTTGAGCGACGACAGAACAATTTTCGGCAGTTCCGGCGAAGAAGCCTCGGGACAGGGAGCGGCAGCGGCGGGGGGCGTCGCAAGCAAGAGCAGTACGGTGACCAACGTCATTCCGACAGCATAGGGCTCGGCATGGGCGCCTCAAACGCATTTCGTGCGATGGACGCACCTGGATGCGAGGAAGCGGCGGCGGGTCCGAGAGCCGCCGTACCTATCCCGGAGACCGCAGGGCGTCCCGCAGCCGGCGGACCGTGGCGGCGAATTCCTGAAACCGGCGCGATGAGAGTGGGGAGCGGAGCCGGCTCTCGACCTCCTTTGCGAAGGTGCGCTCCGCCGCGGCCAGCAACCGCCGCCCCGCCGGCGTCAGGTCGACGTACGACGACCGGCGATCCCCCGGATTCTCCCGCCGCCGACACCACCCAGCCGCCTCGATTCGATCGACGAGCTTGCTGGTTCCGCCCACGGTAATCGACAGCGCGTCCGCGATTTCCTGAACCCGGCAGTCCGGCGTACGCGCGATCACCTGCATGGGCTCGAAGTAGTGAAGCTCTAGCCCGTGCTCCGATCTTAGGCGCGCAGTCACCGCGTTCCACAACTCGGTCTCGAACCGGATCAGGTCGCTAAACAGTGCAGTTGAATTCATGGCGCCGCTCTTGACTATTTATATTCCATGGAATATACTACAACCCATCACGTCGCACAAGCAAATTGCTGGAGGGTCTTCATGTCGACCGATTCTGATGCAATTCACGGCCTGCTGGCCACATACGAGCGATCCCTGAACACGAGTAACGCGGACTTGGCGGCGTCGTGCTACACATCCGACGGCATCTTCATGCCCACCACGCTGCCCACAGCCGCCGGCAAGGAACTGCGGACGGCCTACGCCAACATCTTTGCCGCCATCCGGCTCAAGGTCACCTTCTCCGTGGACGAGCTGGTGATCGCTGGTAGCGACACGGCCTACGCGCTGACCCGGAGCAATGGCGAGGTGACGATTCGCGCGACCGGCTCGACGAACCCCGAGGCGAATCGCGAGGTGTTCATCTTCCGTCGTGAGGCGGAAGGGTGGAAGATCGCCCGCTATATGTTCAACAAGGCGGCCTGATGCAGCAGTAAGACGCGTGCAGCCCCGGGCATAGGGGGCGAGTTGGCCGAGCTGACATGACCTTCGATTGTCGGACATCGTCGGTTGCGATGCGGCGACGCGAATCCGGCGCTCGAAATACCTACGCGCCCTCGTACCAGCGCGGAGCACCTTCTCCCGTAGACGGTGATCGTAGGCCCGGCGAGGCTGTGGCGTGGCTGCGGCGACGGTCATCGCGGAAGCATCGCCCGCCGAGGCTCAGCTAGCGAAATCCTCAGTGATGCTGAGGGCGGCGCACTTGCGTACATCAAACTCGGGAAGGTCTTCGCACGTAGCCGTGCTGAATATCCCTGGCCAAAGTATTTGAGCGATTCTTCCGAGGATGAACTTGATGCCTGTCAAGGAGCCACGCTCGACATGCGCGGGAAGCGCGCTGGCGATAGCCCTCTGTGCCGCCGGCATGGCCGCTTTTGGCGTGGCGTGCTCGGTCGACCTCGCCAAGCTGCGGGGCCCGGCAGTTGCAGCTTCCGATGGGGGAGCGGACATCGGGGAGACCACGGTCGCTGCGGACGCTGCCGTTGCTGCGGATGTCATGCCCGCCCCTTCGGACTTGCCCGAAGAGGCGAAGCTCGACCAGGGCAGCGATGACCTGCCCCAGGTTGAGCTCGACACCCAGGTTGAGCTCGACACTCAGGTTGAGCTCGATGCTCCGGTTTCTGACGTCGGGGCCGCGCCTCGAGATGTGCCCCTTGCAGACGAGGTCGGCAGCGACTCCCTGAGTGGGAGCGACGCAGCAGTCTCTGGAGACGATCTTGGCCTCGCCGAGGACTCGGGCGTCGAGGACGCGACCACGGGCGACAGCCGAGAGACGGCCGGAGCAGACGGTGGGGCAGGTGCCACGGGGGGCGCAGGAGGGATCTCGGGATCGGGAGGTGCCGGTGGCGTCGTTGGCACCGGTGGAGCCGGGGTCGATCCCGATCTGGTCCTCTGGTACAAGTTCGACGAGAGTTCAGGGACGGTCGCGGCCGATTCCTCGGCTTCTGGCCTCGATGGCAGGCTTGCAGCCAGTGGTGGAAGCGCGACGTTCTCGACCGAATGCCAGGTGGGTACGCACGCGCTCCTTCTCTCACCGGGGTCGAGCGGCTCGTTTCAATCCGGTGGATACGTAACGACCCCTGCTCCGACAAGCCTGGCGCCAGACGCGATTACCATTGCTCTTTGGGTCAAGCTTGCCTCGGCATCCTCGGACCAGAACTGGGCTCGCCTGTTCGACTTCGGCACCGGCACGGGAGCGAGCGATCCGTATCTTTATATGACCGTACGGGCAAGCGACACATCCAATCCGCGCTTTGGAATCACCCAGGTTGGCCGCGGTGTCGGTGGCGTTCAGCGCCTCGATGATCCGTCGCCACTGACGGCGAATGTGTGGCACCACATCGCCATTGTGTTGCCGGCCGGAACGACCTACGTCGGGAGCCTCTACATCGATGGTGTAGTCGTGGCGACCAACAACGCCATGACCGTCCACCCCGCGGACGTCGGCGTGACGACGGACAATTGGCTAGGCCGTTCACCCAGCTCCGCGGATCCGTACCTCTCTGCCTGGCTCGACGACTTCCGCATCTACAAGCGCGCATTGTCGGCGGCGGAGATCGCCAGCTTGATGGCGCTGCGATGATGGGTGGGAAGACTGTCAGTGCCGCCGTGGGAATGCCAATGGTCACGCGGGTTCGTCCTCGAAGGTCGCGTTCCCGTCCATGTTTGGCCGTCGCTTTGGCTCCACCCGGCCCTTCTTCCGCGCAGCAGACTCCGTCGTGCGCGGGAATTCGATCACGGCCACCTCGACCAACATCCAAGCCCATTCAGGCGGCTTCGCGCCAAATCAGCGAGCGTGATTCCGGATCAAAACGGCCAGGAGCGCCAAGAGAGTTGAAAGGGAGGGCTGAACCCTCGATCGTGAGGTTGCGAGACTTCATGA
>Ga0210133_1000408_pt1 | contig 15810 bp, 13 predicted proteins | sample Joice_ThreeSqC_D_2_FD_184874 | JGI IMG/M metagenome (GOLD analysis project Ga0210133, IMG submission 184874) | Wetland microbial communities from San Francisco Bay, California, USA, that impact long-term carbon sequestration - Joice_ThreeSqC_D1... | ecosystem: Environmental > Aquatic > Marine >...
CCATCGAATGGTCTGTATAAAATTTCCACATCAATTCCGTTTTGATTGTAATAATCGGCGGTACCTTTTGTGCCGTAGAATTTCAATCCCATTTTTTTAAGTGTGAGAATTTCTTCAAACAATTCCGCTTTGTTTACAAGAGTTCCTGTTGAAAGGAGAACGGCTTTCTCAGGAATTTTTCTTCCGGTGGATAACATACTTTTTAAAAATGCTTCATTAAAATCATCGCCAAGACACGCTACTTCACCTGTTGAAGACATCTCAACACCGGTAACGGGATCGGAACCTTTTAATCTAGTAAATGAAAATTGCGATGCTTTCACACCAACATAATCGAGATCGAAAGAAGATTTATCGAGCCTGGGAAGTTTTTCACCAAGCATAATTCTCGTTGCAAGATCGATAAAATTTATCTTTAATGTTTTCGATACAAACGGAAAGCTTCTCGATGCTCTTAGGTTGCACTCGATAACTTTCACATCGTTATCTTTTGCAATAAACTGAATGTTGAACGGACCGCAAATTTCAAGCTCGCTCGCAATCTCTTTTGTTATCAACTTAACTCTTCGCATAGTTTCAAGATAAGTTCGTTGCGGCGGCAGTACAATTGTTGCATCGCCCGAATGAACGCCCGCATTTTCCACGTGCTCTGCAATTGCATAACAATATAACTTCCCGTTATCTGCAACCGCATCGACTTCTATTTCTCTTGCCTCGGTAATAAATTTACTTATCACAACCGGATGTTCCGTATCGAGCTCGGTTGCTTTCTTTAAATAAGTCTCGAGTTCATCATCTGTAAGAACAATGCTCATTGCTGCACCGCTTAAAACATAGCTCGGTCTAATAAGAACAGGATAGCTTACTCCATCAGCAAATTCTCTTGCCGCCTGCAACGTTGTAACTTCAGTCCATTCCGGCTGATCGATATCAAGTTTATCGAGTATGTTTGAAAACTTATGCCTGCTTTCTGCATTATCTATTTGAATTGGTGAAGTTCCGAGAATCTTTATTCCTGCATTATGCAACTTACCGGAAAGGTTATTCGGAACCTGTCCGCCCATAGAAACAATTAAACCTTTAGGTTTTTCGATATCGCAAATATCAAGCACACGTTCGAGTGTAAGCTGTTCAAAATAAAGTTTGTCGCAAATATCATAATCGGTGCTTACTGTTTCGGGATTACAGTTGATCATAATCGACTTATGTCCACTCTTGTTAATCGAGTTAACGGCTGTTACGCAGCACCAATCGAATTCAACCGATGAACCGATTCTGTACGGTCCACTGCCAAGTACAATTATCTGATCATCCTGTGCAAGCTGTATATCGTTTTCCTGTCCGTGATAAGTGAGATAAAGATAGTTTGTTTGTGCGGGATATTCTGCAGCAAGTGTATCGATCTGCTTAACTACCGGAAGAACCTTTAGATCTTTTCTATACTCACGAATAACCTGCTGATCCGTATCGGTCAAAATTCCAATTTGTTTATCAGAAAAACCATTCTGTTTTGCTTCAAGCATTAATTCTTTATCTACCTGGTTAATCGGTTTTCCCTTTATCTTCAGTTTTGTACCGATGATATTTTTCATCTTGTACAAAAACCATTTTGTGATTTTTGTAAGCTCATGAATTCTATCGATTGTGTAATCTTTTTGAAGGGCGATTGCAATTGCAAGAATTCTTTTATCCGTTGGTTCGGAAAGTTCAACATCGAGATCATCGAATTGCAAATCATTACCTACAAATCCGTTTAATCCAACATCGAGCATTCTTATTGCTTTTTGAAGAACTTCTTCAAAGCTCCTTCCGAGCGACATTACCTCACCAACAGATTTCATCTCGGAACCAAGCTGCGTGCTAACCTGCTGAAACTTTTGAAGATCCCAACGGGGAAACTTTAAAGCAACATAGTCCAACGCCGGTTCAAAACAAGCGGATGTTTGCTGCGTTATGTTGTTTTCTATTTCATTAAGCGCATAACCGAGAGCAAGCTTTGTTGCGATGAATGCTAAAGGATAGCCGGTTGCCTTCGATGCTAAAGCGGAGCTTCTGCTTAAACGAGCGTTCACTTCAATAATTCTATAATCGTTGGAGTTCGGATCGAGTGCGTACTGGATATTACATTCACCGATAACTCCAATGTGTCTGATTAATTTTATGCCTATTGATCTAAGCATAAAATTTTCGTGAGCAGTTAAAGTTTGAACCGGGGCAATAACTACGCTGTCGCCGGTGTGTATTCCCATCGGATCGATATTTTCCATCGAACAGATTGTAATGCAGTTATCGAACTTGTCTCTTACAATCTCGTATTCAACTTCTTTCCAGCCTCTTAAAGATTCTTCGATAAGAATCTGGTTTGTAAACTTGAAAGCTTTTGTTGCTTTCTCTACAAGCTCAACTTCATTGTTTACAATTCCCGATCCTAAACCACCGAGCGCATACGCAATTCGTACCATAACAGGGTAACCTATTTCACTTGCTACAGTTATTGCTTCATCCGTATTCCTGGCAGTCTTACTTGTTGCTACTTTTAATCCTATCTCGCTACACTTGTTTGAAAAAAGTAACCTGTCTTCCGTATCCTGTATTGCTTCGACAGAAGTGCCGAGAACGGCAATGTTATGTTTTTTCAGCACCCCTTTTTCAAAAAGTTCAACACCAACATTTAAAGCGGTTTGTCCACCGAATTGAAGAAGAATGCAATCGGGCTTTTCTTTTTCAATTACTTTTTCAACTATTGAAGCGGTGATGGGAACAAAGTAAACTTTATCTGCAAAATTTTCGGAAGTTTGAATTGTTGCGATATTCGGATTTACAAGAACACTTGTTATCCCGTCTTCCTTTAGCGCTTTTATTGCCTGGCTGCCGGAATAATCGAACTCACCCGCTTGTCCGATCTGTAACGCACCGGAACCGAGAATAATAACTTTATTTGGTTTTTGTCTTTTGTTCATCAGTGTTTTAACGGCAGCATTCTAATTCTGTTTCTGTTTTCATCTACTACTACCAAAGCTCCATCATTAAGATATACCCCGACATTTTTAATAATTGAAATAAGTTTTTTCCCATAGGACACTGGAGTCATATTTTCAGTTCTAATTTGTATCACGCTCGGACCGTCTTCATTTGAGTGAGCCAGCATTGTTCCAAAATCCAGATCGTGTGTAAGGATTACATAATTATTCTTTTTTGCATAATCGAACAATTGTGAATCGGGCTCATTACCTTTACCTATTTTAGACCAATGAATACATTCGAAACCTGCATCAGAAAGATATTCTTCCCAGAAAGGAGAAAGGTTCATATCGATAAGGAATTTCATATTACCGCATCATTTGAAATCAAAAGGCAAATCTTTTTCCTCGACTCTCCACGCTGCATAAGTTAATGCCTGCTGTAAATCTTCTTCTTCCAAGTAAGGATATAATTTTAATATGTCTTGATTTTTATGACCCTCGGCTATAAGCCCAACGATTGTTCCAACAGTAACTCGTAATCCCCGGATACATGGTTTCCCGCCCATTGTCGCAGGGTTGATTGTAATTCTATCAAGTTTCTTCATAATGTGTCCTGTTTATAATAAAAGTCTTATTGAGAAATTTAATTAAACTTTAATAAGATTAATAACAAATCCTATTCTATTAGATTTCACAACCTGCCCGATTTGCAGTGCGCCGGAACCAAGGATTAATGTTTTGTTTGGCTTATGTCTTTTTATCATCCTAATGCCCGGATAAACATATCGAAAATGAATTCACTATCGTCCGGTCCCGGCGATGCTTCAGGGTGAAACTGTGCGGCAAAGAATGGTTTTGAAATATGAAGCAATCCTTCGTTCGTTCCATCGTTATCATTTATAAACCATTCACGCCAATCCTGCGGCAACGTGTTTGCACTAACGGCATAACCGTGATTTTGGGAAGTGATGTAACTTCGCTTCGTACCTAATTCATTGCAAGGTTGATTTAATCCACGATGACCGTACTTAAGCTTGTAAGTATCAGCACCAGCAGCCAATGCAAGAATTTGCGAACCGAGACAAATACCGAGTAACGGTTCATTCTTTGCAAGATATCTTTTCGTGTTTTCAATTGTCGTTGTGTTAATCTTTGGATCGCCGGGTCCGTTTGAGATAAGAACGCCATTGGCTTTAGTATTTAAATAATCATAATCGTAAGGAACCCTGATAACGGTAATATCTCTTTTAACAAATGCACGGATGATATTGTTTTTTGTTCCGCAATCGACAAGAATAATTTTCTTCTTTCCCGCAGTATATTCAACCGGTTCTTTTACACAAACTTCACCGACAAGATCGATCTTGTTCGGATCTTCAAAGCCTATTTCCTGTTTTGTATCAATTATGATTTTACAGAGCATTGTTCCTTTTTCACGAAGTTTTCTCGTTAACATTCTTGTATCGATTCCGGTAATGCCGGGAATTTTTTCCTCCATCAGCCATTGGCTTAAAGATTTTTCTGCAGACCAGTGAGAATAGTCTTCGGAATAATCTGAAACAATCATCGCGCGGCAGTGAATCGATTCGGACTCAAAATTTTTCAGCAGGTTGAACTCACGTTCTTTAGAAGGAATGCCATAGTTGCCGATAAGCGGAAAAGTGCAGACTAAAATTTGTCCGCGGTAAGAGGGATCGGTTAAAGTTTCGGGATAGCCAACCATACCGGTGTTGAAGACGACTTCACCGTTTGTGTTCCCTTCAAATCCAAAACTTTTACCTGTGAATTCGGAACCGTCTTCAAGTATCAGTTTTGCTTCTGTTTTTTCTTGCATCATAAAAATATTTTTAAGACTTACATTGGAAACTGTTGAAACAGTTAAGAATATAAATCCTTTCATAGTAACCCACGACTTAAGTCGTGGGCTGCCAATAACCATCGGATTTAGTATAACCGTTTCAACGGTTTATAAATTACCGTATTATCCTGTACGTTTAAATAAAAAAATAGCCACTCGATTGAGCGGCTATTCAGCTCTGTTAAATAAAATTATTGTTTCTTTTACCTTCTTAATTTTCAATTCTCTCTCTCATTTCAATGGCAAATATAATGTTGAAGCCTTTTAGTTTCAATTTTTATACTGTTATTTTTCGGGCTGACATCAAATGAATTTATAGGATTTTAGCAAATGTTCGATAAAATCGTAAATTACATCAAAAAATTTGTATTATTATTCATATATGGGAGTTCGAAATGAAACATTTTAAAATAATATTAACGCTGCTTCTTCCTTTATTGTTATTTACCGGTTGTCTTCAGGTCGATTCTAAAGTAAAGCTTAAAAAAGACGGAAGCGGCACAATCGAAGAAAAAGTTTTGATGAGCAGCATGGTTGTCGAAATGATGAATCAATTTATGAGTTCATTTCCGGATTCAACAGGAGAGATGGAAAAGTTTAGTCTATTTAAGGAGGAAGAACTAAAAGGGAAAGCTTCTAATTATGGAGAAGGAGTTAAATATGTTTCCGGAAAAGAAATTAAAATGGATGGATGGGAAGGATACCAGGCTATTTATTCTTTCAAAAATATAAACACTTTAAAGATGGATATGGATCCAAACAAAAAAGTGGAATTGGACGAAGGCGGCAATGAAACTTCGAATGAGTATTTTTCTTTCAAATTCAAGCCCGGTAGAGTAGCTGAACTCATTATTGATCGACCCGATATGTCTATGAAAGAAGAAAATGAAGAAACAGATGATTCTGAGAATACCGAAGATCATCAATTAGATGACAAGATTGTAAAGATGATGGATGGAATGAGAATTAAAGTATCATTGCAGCCGGAAGGAAATATCGTCAACACAAATGCTTCTTTCGTAAATGGTTCTGAAGTGACATTAATAGACATCGACTTTAGTAAAATTCTAAAGAACAAAGAAAGCCTTGACTTGCTGAAAAAGAATCCCCCCAAAAGTCTTGACGAAATGGAAGTAATCGTAAAAAATATTCCCGGAATGAAAATAGAGTTACAAAAACCGGTTTCAATAAAATTTAATTAACAGCCAGAGGAGATATAATGATTAAGATCATCAATTCACTAATTGTTTTCTTCATAGCAGCTAACCTGTTGTTTGCCCTAAGCGATGATAAAGATAAATATGGAAAAGAAATTACACTTGAAGAAAAAACAAATATTTCCGATATCTTAGCCGATCCTGAAACTTTTATAGATAAAACTGTTTTGGTTGAAGGTGAAATTCTGGATGTCTGTCCGATGATGGGATGCTGGATTGAATTAAAGTCAGATGGCGAACAGGGAAAAATAAAAGTTAAAGTGAAAGACGGCGAAATAGTTTTCCCCAAAGAGGCAAAGGGTAAAATAGCAAAAGTTGAAGGCAAGGTTTATAAGATTGAATTAACACAAGAGAAGGCGATTGAATTTTATAGTCATGAAGCCGAAGAAACCGGAAATGAATTCGATCCCGCCTCAATTACCGGTCGTGTTACACTTTACCAGATAAAAGGAATTGGTGCCGAGATCGACAAGGAATAAATTTTGTTATAAGAAATTATAATCATTTGAGAGCCGCTGTTTATAGAAGCGGCTCTTTTATCTGATATAACCAAAGAAGAATTTTTAATTGATATAGCGAATGCAGGTTTTTACATACTCCTTTTTTTACAGACTGATATTTACGATAGGGAATGTTATTGTCACGGTTTTGCTGTCGCTGCAGATTATCCCGATTGTTTTTTATTTAGATAAAAACCTCTGGCTATTACTGCCGCTGGCAATATCGCTGCTGATAATTTACATTATAAACAAAGCCTATTTCGTTTATTATAAATTACTCCCATTTAAGATAGAAGCAGATGAAGAAAAGATGATATGTTCCAACTTTTTGCTTTCGAATAAAGTTATTACAATCCGGTACGAAGATATCGAATCGTTAAGCGGAGGAATATTCGATGGCAGATCGTCCGGTATATTAAAGGTAAACGATGGTAGAAATAAATTCCGTATTGGCTTTTCACAGAAGATCAATAATTCCGGCAGATTGATTTCATTAATACTCAGTAAAGTTCCAAAAGAATTATATAACCAGGTAATTGAACATATAACTGAAAGACGGAAATACTCAAATCCGGCAAAAAAATAAACCTTATATTTCCCCGGTTCACAGCAATTTATATCTCCCCTCATGTTTAATTATTTTTACAACGAATTTATTTTAAAATAAATATGAAAATTGCAGTATTACTTTCCGGCGGTGTCGATAGTTCTGTTGCACTTAAACTGCTTAAGGAACAGGGACACGATCTTACAGCTTTTTATTTAAAGATTTGGCTGCAGGATGAGTTTTCATTTTTAGGTGAATGTCCATGGGAAGAAGACTTAAAGTATGCAAGGGGAGTCTGCGAACAAACCGGGATACCGCTTGAAGTTATTCCCTTACAAACCGAATACTGGGATAATGTGGTTTCCTATACGATAGAAGAAATTAAAGAGGGAAGAACACCAAACCCGGATATATTTTGCAACAGTCTGATAAAGTTCGGGCAGTTTTACGATAAGATCGATTCTTCATTCGAAAAAGTAGCAAGCGGGCATTACGCAAATGTTGAAAAGATCGATAATAAATTTGTTCTTAAAACTTCGCCGGATCCTGTAAAAGATCAAACATACTTTCTTGCATACTTAACACAAGCACAAATTTCACGCGCCTTGTTTCCAATTGGCAAATACAAAAAAACGGAAATAAGAAGGCTTGCAGAAAAATTCAGTCTGCCTACAATGGCAAGAAGAGACAGCCAGGGTATTTGTTTCCTCGGGCAGATAAAATTTAAAGAGTTTATAAAACATCATCTTGGCGAGATCGAAGGTGAAATTATCGATGTCGATTCGGGTAAAATTATGGGCAAACATCCCGGTTATTATTATTATACGATTGGACAAAGATCTGGATTGAAGCTTGGCGGTGGTCCCTGGTTTGTTGTAAATAAAGATGTGAAGAACAACATCGTTTATATTTCTAAAGAGAATAAAGCCGTAATGGAACGCAGCCAATTTAAAGCTGGAAAGTTCAACTGGATTTCGGGAAAAACACCGACGAAGAACAAATTAAAAGTTAAGATAAGACATGGAGCTAACAAGTATGATTGTATGGTTGAATGGTTGAATGATTCTGAGGCGAAGATAAAAATAAGTGAGCCTGATAAAGGAATTGCTGCCGGGCAGTTTGCTGTTTTTTATGGTAAGATATCCGGCTCTTTTACGGACGAGGATGTTTGTCTTGGTGGTGGGGTGATTTTGCAGGATTAAATAATATTATCCTGTTCATTTTTTGTAAATTTTAATAATTCTTTCACGGTTTTCATTTTCCTTATCGCCTTTATAATACATTTCTATAAATTCAATTTTATCTTCTCTATAGAAATAAGAATATATAATTCTTATTCCGGATTGAACTCCTTTACCCTTTAATGCTTTACATGCAAACTTTTTTACTTTGTAAACATTCGGATTGGTTATTCCGATGTTTTCTATTTGTTCACACGAATTGTTATCTATATTGAGCTTGTGAAATAATTTTAGCTGTACATTAATAAAGGTGTTCAGATCATCGTTAAGCGTGCGGAAACGTTTTAATAATTTTTTTTTATCCTTTTCAAATTCAGGCAAAAAACTTATTTCGCTAAATACACTACTCATAGTTTCTTACTGAGTAGGGAGCGGTACGGTAAAAAACTGATTCATAAGGAATTATTTTTCCATCGTCTGTAGTAAGCCACGGAACATCGTTGTGAGAATATTCGCTTATTTGGGATGCATTCATATCCGATAATTTGTTCAGTACTTCATCTATCAAGTCCTTCTCCCTTCCGTTAAGTACGGTAAGATCAGGCTCGCGGAGAGGAAGATATTTTGTCTGTGGATAATTGAAATATTTATCTTTTACTCTCGTTATGTCATTTTCACTCAACATTTTTTCAACAATTTTAGCAAACTCTTTTGGTGTAGGTCCATGGTGGTTCTTGATGTATGTTGCTCCGACTAACTGTTCTTCGTATCTCTCATAATAATCAAAATCAATATAGAATAGCAGCTTATAAAGGACTGTTTCACCGATATTGGGTTTAGCGCCAACTCTATTAAGAATATAAAGCAGAACCTCTTTGAACTTTTTCAGATTCTTCTGTGGAACGGAAATTCTTATTGATTCTTCATGAATCGTTTTTCTTTTTTTTCCATTTTTGAAAGATTCTATAACAACTTCATTTTTTATTTCAGGATTTATCAACTCATTTGTAGAAACATTAAAAATCCTGGAGAGTTTTAGAAGTTCCTCCGGTGTTAAAAATCTTTGCCCCTTCTCGATCAAAGTGATTATAGGGCGCGAAATACTCAACAATTCAGCAAGCTCTTTCTGACTTAGTTTTTTTGAGGTACGAAGTTGATGAATTTTCTCACCGATTTTTATATTAAGATTGCTTCCAGACATTTTTAAAACTCCTTTTTTAACATGGGGAAATTAAGAAGTGTAAGATTATATGTCAAGTTAGGGTAAGGTAATCGTACATCCGCTAAAAATCATGGAAAAGAAAGTAGTGTTTATTCAATAGCGAACATAAAAAACATCAGGAGCTTATTTCAAATTATTAAAATGAAAATGAAACTGGATGGGAGAGGTGTGATCCGATAAAATAATATTAGGCAGTAGCCTGTTGTTGGCTGAAGGATTTTAGAAGTGTATAATCTTTGTTCGGAGATACCCCCAAAAGTTTTTGACAGTAATTGCACATAAATGCATACCGTGTTCCAATAAACGATTCAATTTTGCAAACCCATGCAGAGTCCAAATCCTTATTGCAATGAGGACACCTGAGCTTAACCGATTCTTTATCCAGTAATTTTGATGTCATATAATTTTCTCCACGTCTATTAGACTCCAATCTTACCAAAATTGTTACCATCCATCAATATTTTTAAGATTTTTTAACATTGCTGAAATTTATTCCGGATATTTTTTATAAATCTGTGAATTTTTGCAGATAGTATCCCTGATTATCCAGAGAAACCCGGTTCTCTTCTAAGAAAGTTACTATCGCGTTAATAGAAATAACCTTCGCTATTCCGTATTTGATATCGAGATTTCTCTTCACAAATAATTTTCCTTCGTAAGGAACAATTGTATTATAGGGCTGATTGTTCTTCCTTTTTTCAGGTGCAATTACATTATTTTCATCTCCCGGTGCCCACTGAATAATCCCTACAAGTTCGAAGTTCGGCACACCATCTTTTATAGCGAGCACAATCCCACCGCTCGATCCTTTATTAATTACCGCATCCAGTATAAAAGAGCCGTCATCATCATAATTTGGACTGCTGACTAATGCTTTTGTTACCATCTGAAAATTCATTGGATAACTGAAAATGTAAACGAATGAGCCCCATTCCAATTTTTCTGCCTCACCAATCGGGTAGTTTAGAGCAGGAAAAATATGATTTGCTAAAGAATGATAATCGCGACCGATTAAAGCAATATCCTTTTTCTCATCTATGGCAAGTATTTCTAATTTACTTCCTTCAGGGAAACCCGCAGCATAAACACTCTGATTAGTTTTTATAAGGATAGATTCTATATATTCTGTTGGATTGCCGCTTGCATCAGGTACAAAAGAAATAATCGTATCAGGATAGCTAACAATATGAGCACATGTTAACAAAGCAACTTTTCCATTTGCATAATATATGATAGTTCCTGTTCCGGCACTCGATTGATCAGCATACCCTGTCTCAGCAGCAAGGTCATCCAAAGGCTTTTCCTTAATATCTTTTAGAGTAATATTATCCGATTGATTAAAAATATATGTTTTAAAGAAACAGGTTGAATTAATTCTCTTAACACATTGGCTAACAGATTCAAGCTCTTCAGAACTGCCACGGTATGGAAATTCACTATCATATTTTCCATCTTTCAACGTGGGATAGATAGATTCGTACGATACAGATGAACAAGATGAAAAAAGAAATACGAATAACAGTAGAAAAACCGTGTAACATAGTTTAAATAGATTATTTTTCATTTCGCTTCTTCCCTGTATTATATTTCTATTAATTTATTTTGAATTGCATACTGTGTCAATTCCACATTCGATTTTAATTGCATTTTCTCAAGAATACGATTACGATACGAGTAAATTGTGTGAATGCTTAACACGAGATCTTCGGCAATCTGTTCTGCAGTTTTTCCTGAAGCAATAGAACACAAGATCTGGTATTCACGATCTGAAAGATTATTGTGTGGAAATTCACCGTTCGGCTGATCGAGAATATCGGCTAATTTTTCTGCTAACGATGGATTGATAAATTTTCCGCCCCCAACAATTTTTCTGATTGCAGAGACTAATTCCGTCGGTGCAGAAACCTTTTTCAAATAACCTGATGCACCGGCTTTAATTGCTCTTAATCCGTATTGATCTTCTCCAAACATACTTAAAATAAGTACCGGTAATTTTGGATATTGTGTTTTCATTTCTTTCAGAGCTTCAAGTCCGCTTTTGCCGGGCATATTAATATCGAGCACAACAATGTCCCAGTTCTCGGTTTTTATCAACTCAAAGAGTTCAATTACATTAGAGGCTTCACCGGCAACGTTCATATCGGATTCTTCGGCTACAATTTGCTTTAAGCCGGCACGTACTATTGCATGATCATCTGCAATCAAAATCTTAATCATTGCTTTATTGAACCTGTTTTTTAAAGATATTATTTAACGGCATTTCAACCGTTACTTCAGTACCTTTTCCGTAAATTCCTTCAATCATAACTTCGCCGCCTAATATTAATGCACGTTCTTTCATTCCTATTATTCCAAGAGATTTAGAATCGTTTATTTGTTCAGTATTTATACCGGTTCCATCATCCTTGATTTTTAGAAACAATGCTTCGTTTTTTATCTGCAAAGAAACAGAAACTTTTTTTGCGAGGGAATGTCTCATCACGTTTGTAAGCGATTCCTGAAATATTCTGAAAATTGCCGTTGATTTTTCATCGTCAGGTTGAATCTCATCATTTGGAAGCGAAAGAGAACATTGTATTCCCGTTACTTCCTGAAATTCCTGAGCCTGCCATTCTATTGCCGGGATCAAGCCAAGTTCATCGAGGATGTTCGGTCTTAATTTAGCTGTTATCCTTTGTACTTTTTCAACTGTGCTGTCAATAATAGCGGATGCATAATTTAATTTGTTTTTCAGCTCTTGCTGATCGCTCCGCAGTTTTTTTGATAATAAAGTGATTTGAATTTTTAGAACTGTCAGCACCTGTCCAAGCTCATCGTGTATTTCCCGTGCAATAGTTGTTCTTTCTTCTTCGCGTACAGTTTGTAAATGTGAAGCAAGATTACGCAGACGCGAACTCGTTTTGTTCAATTTCCTTTCTGCCTGCTTTCGTTGCGTAATATCTCTTGCTACCGAAAGCACGGTGGGTTTTCCTTTATAATTAAAAAGATGCGAGCTGAGTTCGACAAAAATCCGGCGGTTATCCTTTGCCCGGTGAACGAGTTCAAAAATAACATGAGATTCCTTCAATAATTTTTCGTTGTGTTTATTGAATTCCTCAATACTGCCGGGTGAAACTATTGCGGATGGACTTAAATTCAAAAATTCTTCTTTTGTATAACCTAATCGTTTGCAGGCTATTTCATTTACCTCAATAAAATCGCCGTAAGTTTTTCCTTCTGTTAACAGTGTAACAAAAACCGCATCGTTGGCATTGTTAAAAAGCGTCCTGTACTTTTCTTCACTGTCCCTTAGTTCTAATTCGGCTTTTTTTCTTTTAGTAATATCTTTTATGATTGAGAGTGTATATTTACCTTCACCTGTAAGATTGAGGAAGGTGTTCGAAAATTCAAACCAGCGTTTGGTACCGTTCCAGAGTGTGTTTTCTCTCTCGAAGTGAGTTTCAATTTCATTGTTGCGGACGTCGCGCCGGTAAGTTTCAAGCACTTCTTTCTGTTCGGATGGATGATAAACAACAGAGAATGGGTTGTGTAAAAGTTTGGCTTTTTCGAGCGCAACTATTTTACAATAAGCATTATTAATCATTACTATATTCCCCGTACTATCGGTCAATCTCATTCCGTCAACAGAAATTTCCCAAAGCGGGCTGAATAAAATCTCCGATTTGTTGAGCGTTTCCTGTATCCGGTTATAGCTGCTCATTTGATCATCTTAAAAAATTATGCTTTTGTTTTAAACCCTTTCTTCATCCACTTCTTTGCAACAAGCAATCCGATAGGACTTATAATTGCTATGAATCCATAAATAAGCCACATTGTTTCTGTATTCATCTCCGAAGGGAGAGTGTCGATCGGACAGAAATTCATTAAGAACCAGCCGGAGTACAAAGAAGTAATTACCTTGGTTAAGAACCAGGGAAACTGCCCGATACCCATATAAATTCCGGTCATATTTTTCGGTGCAATTTCAGCAACCCACTGTAAAAACCGCGGCTGCCACATTGCTTCGCCAATTGTCATAATAATTATATAAGCGATAAGCGTATTAAAGTTAGGACCCAACACCAAAATAAAAGTCGGCGATGCCATTACAGCCGTTCCGATTATCATCATGTTATAAGTATCTTTTTTGGATGTTAGCGCTGTTATCATTGGAGTTAATATAAAAATGAGAATAGGATTCAGGTTTACAAAAAATTCAAAATTGTCGCTTATAAATCCTTCAAACGCACGGCTTGTATACTGCGGAATTGTTAACCAGTTGTGTGCAAATAAAGTTTGTACAAAGATTAAAATGAAAACGAAGTAAAAGAATCTTAGATCGGTAATAATATAAATTAAAATACTCAGCCCGATAAGGGCTAAAGCTATAAACCAGTTGAAGCCGAACAGGCTGGAAAGGATAACGTTATCATTAAACGAATTTGAGATAAATGACGCTGCAAAAAACTCTTTAACAATAACTACCAACAAAAGAAAGATAAATATGATAATTGCAGTAATGGAAGACTGTTTTTTTTCATTAAATTGTTTTTTAAATGCGCGCACGAAAAGCTTGAATCCTTTTTCCTCTTTTGATTCCTGTTCAACATTTTTTGATTCTTCATTCTGATTTAAATCGGACATGGCTTTTTGCATAGCTTTTTTTGTAATTAAAAAATAAACCACTCCGATTCCTACAACTGTAAGAACTGCATATACCCAGAACACACCTGTTATTTCAAAAGATTTTCTTACAGGCGGCGAAATTATTCCGGGTAAAAATCCTCCGAGGTTCATCAATGCATAAAGCATTGCATAACCCATTGCAGAGGTTTTTTCATTCGTTAACTGTTTTACACCGGCATAACAGGCGGGCTGGTAAATTCCATATCCGAGAATTATTCCGAAAATTCCGAGCATAGCAAATAAATGTGAAGAACCCCATAAGCCTGAAACACCCACATCCGGGGAAACCGCTAATAAAATTCTTCCGACAAGCATTAATGAAAGAGCAATCAATAATGATTTTCTTAAACCGATCCAATCTACCGTAGCACCAAGAAAAAGCATTGCAATCGTAATTCCCGCCGTCAGAATTCCAACCATTCGTCCGGCTTCAATATCATCAAGCCCTATGTACTGATTGAAAAATATTGCCAGAAGCCCGAGTACACCAAAGTAGGTTAATCCCTCTAAAACATAAGAGATATTAACTCCAAGTAAAGCTCTCGATGTATTTGAAAGATCGATAAACGGTTGGGTTAGCTCCATAATTATATTTTCAAAGAAAGCAGGTTGTGTTTCGGTTTTTTCTTTTTTACCTGAAGTAAGTACTATTAAGTAGGCAACCGGCGGTAAGACAAGTGAAACGAGAAACCATAATAGCCCGTTTTGTCCTTTTTGAATTGCCAATCTTACTGTGCCGAGCACAAAAAAGAAGTAAAGTATTACTCCCAACCCTATAAATACAATAGTTAGATCGTTCATATTAACCCGGAATAATTTGTTGTTTCTGTTTAAAAAATAAAACGAACCAATAGTAAATTAACTAATCCGGCTGAGAATGTATATTGTTGGACGGTTAAAAATTGAGGTGGAAATATGAGGATCGATAAAATAATCAATTAGTTCTATTAAGAAACGACGGCACAGTAAAAGTAAACTTACTGCCGGAGTTTACTTTGCTTACAACAGAAATTTCACCACCATTCAATTCAACAAATTCTTTACTTAAAATTAATCCGAGTCCCGAGCCAATTTCTTCTTCGGTACCTTCGGTACGAAATTGTTCATCGATCCTAAAAAGTTTTTGCTGATCTTCGGATGAAATTCCGATTCCCGTGTCTTCTACAGTAACGGCTGCAAAGTCCCCGGTTAATTTTGCCGAAACTATTATTCTGCCGCCTTTATTTGTGAATTTCACTGAGTTTGAAACCAGGTTTCTTATGACGGTTTCTATTGTATACTTGTCTGCAAAGATGAACGTATTTTTTTCAACTTCATTCAGTAAGGTTGTTTTTTTCTGATCGGCTATTCCTTTGTAAAGACTTACTACATTTTCAGATAGGTCGAACAAATCAATCTTATTTTTTTCAATTTCAATTTTGCCAAGCTGACCCTGCGCCCATTCCAGAAGATTTTGCATAAGGTCGTAAACTTTTTTCGCCGAGCTGTGGATGTTTGTTATGAATTCTTTGATGTCATCATTGGAAAGTTCTGCAAAATACTGCGATGCATATTCAGAGATAGAAAGTAAAACATTAAACGGACTTCTTAAATCGTGCGAAATTATAGAGAAGAATTTATCTTTTGAAGTGTTAATACCTTTCAGTTTTTCCGCATA
>Ga0210133_1000409_pt1 | contig 15804 bp, 11 predicted proteins | sample Joice_ThreeSqC_D_2_FD_184874 | JGI IMG/M metagenome (GOLD analysis project Ga0210133, IMG submission 184874) | Wetland microbial communities from San Francisco Bay, California, USA, that impact long-term carbon sequestration - Joice_ThreeSqC_D1... | ecosystem: Environmental > Aquatic > Marine >...
GGTGACACCGAGTCGAAGGACTACGGCGTGCTGCTGCAGTGGGACAACATCTACTACGAAAAGGAGACATCGCAGCTATCCTACAAAAAGTCCGTCGTTCGTCTTGGGCTCATCCAGTGGCAGATGAGACACTACCGGGATATCGACGGGCTGTTCGAGCAGGCGGAATTCTTCGTAGACGCGGTTTCGGGCTACAAGAGCGATTTCGCTCTGTTTCCCGAGTTCTTCAATGCACCCCTGATGGCGCAGTTCGAGGGCATCAGCGAAGCCGGCGCCATTCGACGCCTTGCGGAGTACACCGAGCCGATTCGCGACCGTTTTCTCCACCTCGCGGTGACCTACAACGTGAACATCGTTACCGGCAGCATGCCCTGGCTGACTGCCGACGGGTCATTGCAAAATATCGGCTATGTTTGCCGCCGCAACGGCACCTTCGAGAAATACGAGAAGATACACGTGACCCCCGACGAGCAGAAGTTTTGGGGGCTCAAAGGGGGGCATCGGGTTCGGGTGATCGAGACGGACTGTGGTCCCGTCGGCGTCCTGATCTGCTACGACGTGGAGTTTCCGGAGCTACCGAGGATCCTCGCTGGTCAGGGGATGAGGATCCTATTTGTGCCATTTTTGACGGACACCCAGAATGCATACTGGCGGGTGCGCCATTGTGCCCGGGCAAGAGCCATCGAAAATGAATGCTACGTGGCCATTGCCGGCAGCGTTGGCAACTTGCCGAGGGTCGAGAACATGGACATCCAGTTCGCCCAATCGGTCGTGTTCACTCCCTGCGATTTTTCGTTTCCGACCAACGGAATCAAAGGCGAGGCAACCCCCAATACCGAAATGATCCTGGTTGCGGACGTGGACATCGAGCTGCTGCACGAGCTTCACGCCCATGGCGCAGTCAGGAATCTGAAGGATCGGCGGTTTGACGTCTACGAGATCATCTGCAAGAGCCAAAAAGAGGCAGACGACTGACTTTCAACCCATCTCGCGCCGATCACGACCACCCAAACGTCGTAGGCGTCCGGGCCACATCGGGATACCGCTATGCCCGCGCAAGCACTGCCTTGATGGTGCCGTGAAGCTCGTGCAGCAAAAAGGGCTTTCGGAGCACACGCGCAAAGCCGCATTCGAGCAGCCGGCTGGTGGACGATTCGCTGACCGAACCGGTCATGGCTATGGCGAGCACCCCCGGATCCAAGCGCTTTAGCTCGGCGAGCGTCGCTTCGCCGCCCATGCCGCCCTGTATATGGATATCGAGCAGCACCAGGTCGAAACCGCCGGCATGCTTGTTGCCGCTGGCAAATTCACCGATCGCCTCCTCGCCGCATGTGGTCGTCACCAGCGCGTACCCCGCACGCTCGAGCCCGCGCCGAAGCAGGTCCCGAATTCCGGGCTGGTCGTCCATGACCAGGATGCGTGCAGTGCAGGCAGAGGCGTAGTCGCTCGGAGACTCCTGTGCCCGCACCTCGGCCTGGCCGTCAGCGGCGGGAAGAATGATGTCGAACGAGGTACCCACGCCCGGCGTCGACCGCACCTCGATCTGTCCGCCATGCTCGACCACGATGGCACGGCTGCTGGCGAGCCCCAGGCCGGTCCCTTCCTGCTTGGTGGTAAAGTAGGGCTCGAAGACGTTGGGCAGCACTTCGGTCGGGATCCCCGGGCCGTCGTCGGTAATGGTCACTTGCACGGCTGGGACCGGAGGCGCGCCTGCCAGGGACAGCTTTGCCGGCGTGCGAAGCTCGACGACTATTTTGCCTCGATCGCCCATTGCCTGCCGAGCGTTGATGAGCAGGTTGCCGAACACCTGAGACATCTGGCCGACATCGACGGAGACGATTGCCGGCGCGTTACCGTAGCGAGTTTCGCACTTGACGTCCGATCCGCTCAGGGACAGCGCGATGCTCTCGTCCAGCAGCTGGCGCATCTCGACTCGTCGTCGCTCCAAGGGCCCCTGTCTTGCGAAGCTGGCCAGGCGGCGGATTAGGTCGCGCGCGCGCTCGAAGGCAGCTTGGGCCATGGCGAGGTTCGACCGGCGCTCGTCGACGTCGACCTTCTTTGAGCGATCCATCTCGAGCACGGAGTAGATCGCCATCAGCAGGTTGTTGAAATCGTGAGCGACCCCGGCCGCAAAGACACTGAGTGCTTCAAAACGCTGGACCCGAGCCAAATCCTGCCGCAGCCGGACCTCTTGAGTAACATCCGCGCACGAGAGCATGAAACCAGCCCCGCTGCTCAAGGGGTCGTTGATGGGGTGCCTCTCGATGCGCAGCCAGACGGCCGCGCTGGTGACACCGTCGGCTGGGATCTCCAGCTCCACAGGTGCGGCGCCCTCGCCCTGCTCGAGCCAATTCGAGAACACCGTTGTTGCCAAGAGCAGCTCGCGTACCGGTTTGCCGATCAAGTCCGCCACCGACTTCCCGGAAAGGCGCAGCATCGTGTCGTTGGCGTAAAGAATTTCCCCGGTCGGACTCGCCAGCACGATCCCGTTGTGCGAGGAAGCCAACGCCAGATCCTTCAAGCGCAAGGCCTGGTTCGCCTCCTCGAGCTGCTCGAGCTTGTCCTCGAGCTTGTGGACCAGTACCTCGTTGTACTGCCTGAGGAATGGTGCCGAATCCTCGTCGGGTGGCGCAGGCGAACTTTGCGCCTTTTGCCCGCAGCGCAGGACAGTCTCGCGCACCTTTGCGCCGAGCACCTGAGGCTCGAGGGGTTTGATCAAGAACAGGTCAGCCCCCACGCGCATGCCGAGCTCCTCGTCCGCCTGGTCGACGTAGGTGGCAGTGTAGAAAATGAAGGGGATGTCACGTAGGCCAGCGTCGCTCTTCCAGGTTCGACACAAGCTGAAGCCGTCCATCACCGGCATCAAAATATCGGAGACGACGACATCGAAGCGCTGCTTGGCAGCACACTCGAGAGCTTCGCGACCGTTGCCAGCTTCGACCACGGCGTACCCTTCTGCCTCGAGGATGCGACGCAAGAGATAGAGTGCTTCCGGGTGATCGTCGACGATGAGTGCAATGGTCATGACCTATTTTCGTTCTCCCTCGCCTCCGCGACGATAAAAGGCTGCGGGCAGGTGCCGGCGCACCTGCTCGACGAAGGTGTCGGGGTTGATGGGCTTTTCGAGGTAGCTGGTGGCACCGCTCGCCAGGGCCTTCTCCCGATCCCCAACCATGGCATAAGAGGTGACCACCACGATGGGCGTGTCCTTCTGGCCCTCTTGGGCGCGTAGCGCGCGGGCGACAGCGTACCCATCCATCTCCGGCAGTTGGATATCGAGCAGGATGATGTCCGGGCGCAGGCGCACCGCCTCCAGCAATCCCTGGCGGCCCGAGCAGGCTTGCTCGACGACGAAGCCGTTTGTCTCCAGCAAAAATCGCATCAAATAGAGGTTCTGCTCGTTGTCTTCGATGAGCAGAGCGACTGGCTGTTTCGTCATGACAAGCTCGCTGGCAGCGGCAAGGTGAACGTAAACTGGCTCCCCCGGCCCGGTGTGCTCTCGACGCCGATGGTACCACCCATCATCTCGACCAAGCGCCGGCAGATCGAAAGCCCGAGGCCCGAGCCTTCGTGCTTCCGGGCTAACCCGACCTCGAGCTGATGAAACGGCTGAAAGATCGAGGTTAGCTCTGCGGCCGCGATGCCGATGCCCGTGTCGTGCACCGAAACGGCGAGATGGTCCCCCTGGTGCAACAGAGCGATGGTGATGGTGCCCTGGTCGGTGAACTTGATCGCGTTGCCGACCAGGTTGAGCAGAATCTGCTCGATCCGTCGACGGTCGCCGATGATCTCCGGGACTGGACCGGAAAGCTCGCTCTGCAGCTGGAGACCCTTTTTGTGCGCGAGCGGCTCGATCGTTGCCACGCACGCGGCAATGCAATCGCGTACGTCGAGCCTCTCCGAGGAAAGCACCAGCTGTCCGGCCTCGATCTTGGAGATGTCGAGCACGTCGGTGATGAGGGCGAGCAGGTGCCGAGCGCTGGTCTGAACCATCCCGAGCTGCTTACGCTGCTCGACTGTCAGCTCGCCGGCAAGACCCTGCAGCAGGATACCAGTGAACCCGATGATGGAGTTGAGCGGCGTACGCAGCTCGTGTGACATGGTGGCAAGAAACGCTGATTTTAGGTGATCCGCCGATTCGGCTGCCTCCTTGGCGATGCTGAGCTCGCGCGTCCGCTCCTCGACTCGTCGCTCCAGATCGGCGCGGGCCTCCTCGAGCGAGGTCATTACCTGATCGCGTTCTTTCTGCAGGCGAAGGGCGTCCAACCCGTGGGAGATGGTCGAGCCGAGATCCTCGAGCAGTCCAATCTCGGTGTCGTCGAAAGCGTCAGCCTCGGTGGCGTAGATGAGCAAGACTCCAAAGACGTCGTCGCGGACGATCAGGGGCACGGCGATGGCCGTCGCGATATCCGTCTCTAGGAGCGTCTGCCGCCACACCGCGAACGAAGGGTTGAGCAAGAGATCGCGCGCGACCGCCGGGGTGCGGTTGCGGATGGCCCGCCCAGCCGTGCCCTGTCCTTCCGGTCCGTCCCCCCAAGTCACGCTGATCCTCCTCAGGAAATTTTCGCCTGGTCCGGCGAATGCTACCGGGCGAACCGTCTTGCGCGCGTCGTTCTCGGCCTTGCCGATCCAGGCCATGCGGTAGCCCGCGACCCCGACGGCTATTCGACACAGCTCCGACAGCAGGGTCGCCTCGTCCTGGGCGCGAACCACCGCACCCTTGGCGAGCGAAAACAAGCGCAGCGCTCGGTTGGTGCGCAGCAGCGCCGCCTCGGTGGCGCGCCGCCGGACTACCTCACGAGATCGGCTCCGGACCACGCGAAGCAGATTGAAGAGCAAGAGTGCGAGAATGACGAGGATCGCCTCCCCGACCAAAAACAAGGTCGATCGCCAGGCGACGAACCGCGACCACCCGTGGGTGGGCAGAGCGGCCAACTGCCAGCTGCCGGTGGGAAGAGCGACGTCTGCCACCTCCGCAGAGGTGCGGTCTGCCATGTTCTGAGAACTGCCGAACAGATGGCCATCGCCCCAGAATGCCGGTCCACTCGCGCCTTCACCATCGCGGCCGCGCAGCGCCAGGCGAAGGCCAGACCGACTCGCCTTGGGCAAGCCTGTCGCAGCGATCAGGCGAGGAAAGTCGATCACGGTGGATACCAGGCCAAAGTAGCGGGAAGCCCCCCGCTTGCCCGCCCGATCCGCGACGTAGATCGGGATGCGTGCGATGACGCCCACCCCGCCCTGTACCAGTGGGACCGGTCCGGCCACGACGATCCGCCGCTCGTTCATGGCCCGTACCACGCTTCTGTTCTGTTCGGGGTGGTCCAGGTAACGCAAGCCGACGGCGGCCTCGTTTTCCGCCACTGGGTAGACGTAGGCAATCACGTTGTTGGGCGCCAGAGCCACGTCGCGGATCACGTTGCTGCGCGCAATGAGCTCCCCGGCGAAGGCACGAAACCGGGCCTCGGAGATGTTCCCGTCCACGGCTACCAGGCTGGCGATCCCTTGGGTCAGATGGACGGCCCCGAAGAGCTCGCGGCTCAGCTCGGCGCGAAGCGGTTCGAGGCGGGCACGGACCGCGGCACGCTCGTGGTCCACGTGCGACGCGTGCTGGTACCAGCCGATGGCGTACACGCACACGGTTCCGATCGCGAGAAATAGCAGCGGCCAGAAGAGCAGAAGGACACCACCGTGGACACTGGTCGGTCTCACCCTGACAGAAGAGCTCACCGTCTCGCTCGCCCCCGAACTGCTGTCGCCAACCGACTGACGCTCGCTTGGAACCCCCGACACTCACATAGTGTACACGCAAAGCCCTCCGAGCGGGGCCCCAGAGCCAACGATCGAGCCGGCTCGAGCCCCGGAGCAGAAGCCAAGCACCGGCCCGCGGCGGATACGGACGATTTTTGTTGCCACGGAAACTAAATGGACTATGTTGTTTCCGTGGCAACAACAGCGAGGTCGAGCGCAGAGCGAGCAGCGGCGTGCTCACGCCTCATCGGCAAGCTCATGAACATCGGGGCGCTGATCGAGCGGGCCACCAATCGGCTGCTGGTTGCCCACGACCTCAACCACCAGCAGTTTTCCATCCTGTTCGAGATCTATCGGGCCAAGAAAGTGCAGCAGAAGGACGTCACCAACCGCCTTTTGCTCGAGCGAGCCCATGTCTCCAAGGTGGTCAAAAAACTCCAAGCCCGAGGCTTGGTGGAAGCCGTTCCGCACCCTGACGACGGACGCTCTTTCTGGCTTTCCGTATCTCCCCAGGGCCGCGCGCTGGTGCGGGCCTGTCAGTCGCTCTTCGACGCGCAAAAGCGCGAGTGGTTCCGCCAATTCGACACCGACGAGCTCGCGCAGCTCCTGGACGCGGTCTCCGCGCTCCAGTGCGCGCTCACCGGGACCGACGAAGGCACGCCCTCGGACCATGGGACGAGAAAGGACCCATCATGAACATTCGATCCCTCAAGCTCACCTGCTTCTCCCCCACCGGCACCACCCGCGCCGTTCTCGACGGGATCGCGCGAGGCCTTTCCGCACCCGCTGAGCTCATCGACGTCACGCAGCCCGAGGCGAGAACCTCGTCGCTCTCGACCAACCACGACGATCTGCTCGTGATCGGAGCACCGGTCTACATGGGTCGAGTACCGGATCTTTTGTCCGACTGGTTGCATCGGCTCGAGCTCGACCGAACCCCGACGGTGTGCGTGGTCGTCTACGGTAACCGCGCCTACGATAGTGCCCTCTGCGAGCTCCGAGATGTCGTTTCCGAGCGCGGCGGCATCCCGATTGCCGGCGCTGCGTTCATCGGCGAGCACTCGTTCTCGAGCGCTGAGTTCCCGGCCTCAGTGGGGCGCCCCGACGTCGAGGACCTCCGTCGCGCCGAAGAGTTTGGGCGCCGCATCGACGCGCACCTTCGTGAGGTGTCGACGCCCGAAGTCGGCCGCGTACTCCCCGTCCCTGGAGGTTTGCCCTACGGAGGCGTGACCAAGCTCTGGGACGTGGATTTCATCCACGTCAACGCAAGCTGCGTCAATTGCGGCGCTTGCGCGGAGCACTGCCCCACTGGAGCCATCGACCCTACGAATAGCGCCAGGGTCGACAGCGCAAAGTGCATCACCTGCTGTGCTTGCATCAAGCTTTGCCCCGAGCAGGCGCGCGAAAAGAAGCCGGGGCCAGTGATGGACGCGGCTCGCCGAATCCATACCTTGTACCCTGAACCCAAAGAGCCTGAGCTCTTCTTTGCTTTCGCATAGCCTAGACTCCAGGTCTCTTGATGGAAAATATAGGATAATGGTAGCGGATATGACCGTACTTCTCGTAGAGGATACGCGGCGGCTGGCCGCATCGATCGAGCGTGGCCTCGGTGAGGAAGGCTTTGCGGTAAGGGCTGTGTCCCGAGGGGCAGAGGCGCTCGATCGGCTCGCTGCGCGTGGAGTGGAGGCGCTGATCTTGGACCTCGGTCTTCCAGACATCGACGGTCTCGAGGTGCTTAGGCGAGCACGCGCCGCAGGTCACCGGGTGCCAGTCCTGGTGCTGACGGCGCGCGATGCCGTTTCCGAGCGGGTTCGGGCCCTGGATGCCGGAGCCGACGATTACCTGGTCAAGCCCTTCGCCTTTGCGGAGTTGATCGCGCGCCTTCGGGCTTTGCTTCGCCGAGCTGCAGCGCCGCGCTGGACCCCACTTTCGGTCGGTGACTTGGCTCTCGACAAGGGAGAGCTGATGGTACGGGTTGGCGAAACGGATGTTGCCCTTTCCCCTCGGGAGCGCGCGCTGTTGGAGCTCTTCTTGTCGCACCCCGACGAGGTTCTGGATCGCCCCACCATCCTTCGCGAGGCATTCGGCTACGAGTTCGATCCCGGGACCAATCTGATCGACGTTCACGTTGCGCATCTGCGACGCAAGATTGCGACTAGTCGGTCACGACTCGAAACCGTACGTGGGGTGGGCTATCGGCTCTGCACCGGGAGCGGCTGATGCCCAGGCTCATCTCGACCCGAAGCATGTCGCTCCGCGCTCGATTGGCACTTTGGATGCTGGCGTCGGCCGGTCTGTCGCTTCTGACCTTTGCCGTTGCCGCGTACGTTTTCGTCTCTCTGGAGGAGAGAGAAGATCTGTCTTCGCAAGCGCCGCCCGAGACCCCGTCGGAGATTGCCAGCGAAACCGCCGAGGAGATGCTGGTCGCCATGGGGCTTGCGGCACCAGTGGCACTTTTGGTCTCATTGGGAGGTGCGATCTGGATAAGTCGTCGCACCCTCGGACCGGTGCGTGCGGTCATACGAACCGCAGAAGAGATGGGAGCCCATGACTTGCATCGCCGTCTCCAGATGCCCTCGAGCGATCCCGAGCTGGCGGAGCTGCTGACAGCGCTCAATCAGCTATTCGAGCGGCTCGAATCGGGTTTTGGCGCGCTCGAGCGATACGCGGTCGACGCCTCGCATGAACTGCGTACTCCTCTCGCCGTTCTTGCTTCGGAACTGGAGGTCGCGTTGCGCCACGAGCGTAGCCCAGCTCAGTGGCAGCAAGTTGCAGAGACGGCGCTCGACGAGGTGCAACGGCTTACCCGGCTCGTCGAGGCGCTGCTCGCGCTGGCTCGTTTCGAAGCGTTGCCGCCAGGTAATACCGTGTCCATCGACCTCCACGATGCCATCGAACAAGTGGTGGCTCCGATGGAACTACCGGCCAAAGCCGCCGAGCTTTCGCTTGCGGTCGAGGCCTTTCCCCCAGAGGCCCTGACGGTGGTGGCCGATGTCGATGCCTTTGCGACTGCGCTTACCGGGCTTCTCGCCAACGCGATTCGCTACACCCCCGCGGGGGGCGAGGTTCGAGTGTCGGTAAAGCGGGCTGTGGGCGATCGGATCGACATCCGCGTGGACGACTCCGGGCCCGGTGTGCCCGAAGCCGAACGGGAAGCCGTCTTCTTGCCCTTTGCGCGTGGGTCCGCGGGTCGCGCGGTGGACGAGCGCAGCGGAAAGTCCGGTGGCTTCGGACTCGGCCTGGCCATGGTGCGCCGAGTGGCCGAACTACACGCGGGTACAGTCGAGGTCGTCCCTTCACCCCTTGGCGGTGCGAGGTTCGTTCTCAGTCTTCCATTGACGCCGCACTGAGCCTCATACGTTCTTGCGGTGGCCCATCTGGAACAGAAGTGCGGCGAGCGACGGCACCACGAACAAGGTGACCAGCGTCGATAGAACCAGCCCGCCCACGGTGGCGACCGCCAGTGGACGCTGGATCTCGGCTCCCGCGCCCGGATTGATCGCGAGCGGCAGCAGCCCCGCGATGGTCGCCCCGGTCGTCATGAGAATGGGACGCAGGCGACGCTGGCCACCGCGAGCCAACGCCTCCTCCAGGGTAGTACCGCCATCTCGTTCCTGCTGCGCGTGCTCCAAAAGGAGAATGCCGTTTTTGACCACGAGTCCCGCAAGCAATACGCACCCCATGAGGGACGACGCGTTGAGGGGAATGCTCAAGATCGCGAGCACGGAAAAAGCGCCCACCAATGACAGCGGTGCCCCCAACAGCACCACCAGCGAAAGGCGTAAGCCGCCGAGCTGCAAAAGTAGGATGGCCAGCACCAGCGCAATGCCGACCCCAAACAATCCGGCAAGTTGCAGCTGGGTCTGGCGGGCTGCGCTGGCCTGGCCGCCTACCTCGTAGTGGTACCTCGAAGGCATGTGAAGACCGCGCAGACGTCGTTGTACATCTTGCTCGGCACCGCCCAGGTCGTTGCCGCGCACGGCCGCCGTCAAGATGACGACTGGGGTCAGATTCTCGCGCAAGAGCTCGGACGGCTCTCGTGGTCGCGACCACCGTACGACGTCACCGATACGAACTGCCGATGGCCCGTAGGCCAAAGGCGCGTCAGACAGAGCCGTGGGATTGAACCGTACTCTGTCGGCGAATTGCACGCGGACGCCAATCGTTCGGTCGGCAAGACGCACCTGAGACGCCACTTTTCCCTGCATGGCGACGGTGAGATCCCGGGCAACGATTGCAGGTGTAGCGCCCAGGCCCGCAACCAGGTTGCGCTGCACCTCTGCGCGGAGCTCCGGAACCTGACCTTGTACGCCATTGAACAGATCCGCGAGCATGGGCGAGTTTTCGAGCAGATGCCCCGCCTGGCCTGCAATGTGCTCGAGTACCTGGGGATCCGGTCCGAAGAACCGCACTTCGATCGGGCGCGGGTTGCCCGCTAGATCATCGAGCACATCCTGCAGCACCTGCACGAACTCGACTCTCGCTTCGGGTACCTCTGCCTCTATTCGGGCCCGAACCCCGTCGATGACGTCGTCGACCGAGGGCCGCCGATCGCGGGGTACCAAGCGAACCATGATGTCGCCGCGATTTTGCGCAGTTGCAGCAGCCGGTCCCATTTCTGCACCGGTACGACGGGTGAAAGTCTCAACCGCCGGGGTGCTCTTCAAGATGTCGTCGATATGCCGTGTAACCTGACCAGTCTCTTCGAGCGAGCTGCCCGCCGGAAGGAAAAAGTCGAGCACGAAGGCTCCCTCATCCATCGAGGGCAAGAACCCAGTGGCCGTAAAGTGCAAGGCAACGGCACCCAGGCCGATCAGGAGCGCCACGGCGCCAACGCCGTAAAGTGGCCTATGCACCATCCTCCGAATGAGCCGGCCATACGCTCTTGAAAGACGTTGTCCAGGTCTCCGTACCTCGCCAACGTAATCTGCGGACCGCCGCTTCAAGAGTCGAGCAGCCAACAGCGGCACTACGGTTACTGCAACCACCAGTGACAGGAGAACTGCGATACTCAACGTGGCAGCCAGCGAGCCAAAGAAGGTTCCCACCACGCCTGACAGCAAACCCAGCGGAGCGAACACCACCACCGTCGTCAGCGTCGTGCCTACGACGGCCGCGAAGAGATCGCGTGTACCGGTCTCCGCGGCACGAGAGGGAGGCTCCCCTTGCTCGGTGCGGTGCACGATCGCCTCGACGATGACGATGGCATCGTCGACCACGAGCCCGATGGCCACCGCCAACCCGCCGAGGGACATCAAGTTCAGGGTCAACCCGAACAGATGCATGAGCCCGAAGGTCGCTACGAGTGTGACCGGTACGGCCACCGCGGCCACCAGTCCGGAGCGCAGATCGCGCAAGGATAGTCCAAGGACGATCATCGCCAGCAACGCGCCGAGCACAATCGCATCGCGCACCCCATGGATTGACTCCTGCACCAGCTGGGCTTGGTCGTACACCGTGCCAACGCGCATGCCCGACGGAATCGCGCCGCTTGCCATCAAGGAGGCCAAGGCACGCTTTACGCCGCCTACCACCTCGGAAACGCTGGCGCCCGACGCTCGCGAAACCGTCACCACCACGTCATCGCCGTTGGGTCCGGTGACGATGACGGTACGGTCTGCAGACCCTTGCCGCACGTCGGCCACGGTCGAAAGGGGCACCACGCCGCTGGGTCCACGAGAGATGGGCAGCGCTGCAATGGCCTCTGCGGTGGCTGGCTGATCATGAACCACGGCCGTCAGAACTTGATGTTCCTCGTAGACGCGGCCGACTGAGTCGACCAGTGCTTGTTGCGACAACCGATCGGCTACGTCGCTGGGTGTCAAGTGGGCCGCCGCCAGCGCCTGCGGCCGGAGTACGACCTCGAATTCGCGTATGTCACCGCCCAACACCTCCACGCGACCCACCCCCTCCACCCGAGTCAACGCAGGGCGAAGCACCAGCTGGGCGAACTCACGAAGCGCTCGCGGATCGGTGGTCCCGGTCACGTTGAAGGTGATGATCGGTAAAGCCGTCGGGGTCACACGCTCGGTTTCGACCAACGCGTCGGGTAAAAGACCCGGCCGCACTTGGCCGACCGCGGCGTCGCACAGCTGCAGAGCTCTGTGCATGTCGGTGCCGGGGGAGAAATTGACCGATATCTCCACGGAGCCACGGATGGTGCGGGAACGAAGCCGGTACACACCGGGCACGGTAAGGAGAGCTTCCTCGAGAGGTCGCGTAGCCGCCGTCTCGACGAGACTGGGCGGCAGGTCGCCGACTTTGGCGACCACCGCCACCCGCGGAAAGTCCACGTCCGGATAGATTCCGCTTGGCAGCTGGAACAGGGCATAGACTCCGTAGCCAAGCACCGCCAAGACGATCAATACGACCAGGCTGCCGCGACCGCGCAACCAAGCAATTGGATTCATCGAGCCGGCTCCGCGGGATGCTCTTGTCTTTGTGGCGCGAGCGGCGTGCCGTCCTCGAGACCGAGTGCACGATCGACCACCACGAGAGTGCCCGCAGAAGGACCCTGAGTGATCTCGACCCAGGTATCGGCGCGCTCACCCACCGTTACTGTCTTGACCGAGGCAAAGTACTTGCCGTTGCGCCGCGCACATACCACGACCTGATCCTGGCCATCTTGCGAGCGACGTACGGCAGAGGAAGGTACGACGATTGCACGATGCCGGCCGGTCGCGATAATCGCTTGTCCGCTCATCCCGATGCGCAAGCGGCTTGCCACCGAGGTGGAGGGCGAAAGCTCGATGCGGACTCGACCAAGAGACGTCGTTGGATCGACGGTCGGAGCCACGCGCACGAGTTTGCCGTTGACTAGCTGACCAGGCAGTGCGTCGAGGTAAATCGAGGCGGAGGCGCCTTCGTCGAGACGCACCAGGTCCAAGCTCGTCACATCACACAAGAGCTCGAGTGCCGAGGTGTTGGCCACCTCGACGATCGGCGTCGTTGTCGTGCCATCCACCAGCTCCCCGATTCCTCGTCTCACTTTGATCACGGTACCCGCGATGGGAGCGCGCACTTGCGCCAGGGCAGATTGTCGGCCCGCCAAGCGCCGTTGGGCCCGAGCAGCCGCCAGATCTGCGGCAGCGGAAGCTACCCGCGTCTCGGCATCCTGCACCGCGCGGCTCGCGGCGATGCCCTGAGCGAACAAGCCGCGCTCGCGTTCGAGCGATTGCTCAGCGTTCTTCAGCGTGGCCTGGGCCGAGCTTATAGACGCTGCTGCTGTCTCTTGATCGGAGCCAAGCGACGGGTTTTCCACGACCGCGAGAAGAGCGCCTTTGGCCACAGTGTCCCCTTCGGTGACACGCATCGAGGAGATTCGCCCGGGTATCGCCGACGAGACGACGGCATCTTCGTTTGGTCGTGCCGACACCGTACCTCGAAGACTCAGGTTCGTTTCAATACTCCGCTCCCCGACGAGGTCGCAGCGCACGGGTGTGGGTTTCGGCGAGCTTGGTCGGCTGTCGGAAGAAGAGCGGCAACCCAACACGATCTGTGCCATCGCAAGTGACAGAACCAGCACGCTTTTCGGCAGATACCGGGCCCGTCTGCTCACCAGACACCTCCCGTAGCCAGCTGGAGATCTGCCAGCGCCGTAGCGGCCGTCAGGCGTGCGTCCACCCACTCGCGTTTAATGTCCGCAAGAGCTCGCTCGGCGTCCAGCACCGAGACAAGTCCTCCCTGACCCCCCTGATACGCGACCTCGGACAGGCGAGCGGCATCCTCTGCAGCCGGAACCACATCCCGAGCGAAATTTCGCGCTTGCAGCTGCGCGGCCTGGTATCTCCGATAAGCGGCGACCAAGGTGCCGCGCTCCCTGCTCAGAAGCGAAGCACGGTCTGCCTGGGCAGCAGTGCGCTCGGCCTCCGCGGTATCGCGCGCAGCCGACCGCCGACCGAAGAGTGGCAGGTCCAGGTTGAGCATCGTGCGCAGCTCCGGACCTCCGGGAAGCGTAGGATCGAAAGCTTCTAACTCAGTACCCAGCGATAGTTGGGGCCACTGGTCTCGTGACGCTGCGACCACTCGAGCTCGGGCCGCCGCCACTTGAGCATCGACGGCTGCAAGCGCCGGATGGAAATCCAACCGTGCTTCCAGAAACTGCAGCGAAGGCGCGCTCGGAAACCGATCGGGTAGCCCGCCCCTCGCTCGAAGGGAAAAAGTGGGGTCCCAGCCGAGAAGCATGGCGAGTCCCGCCGAGGCCGCCTCCACTTGTGCTTGCTCGCTTTTTGCCTCCGCCACCGCGCGGGCGGCCCCCGCGTCCGCCTGCACTGCATCTTGACGGGGAACGTCTCCTGCATCGAACCGATGGTGAGCCACCTGTGCGAGGCGCGTCGCTCGCGTCGCCTGCGCCGCTGCTAGTTCCGCTCGGCTTTGGCTGTGGGCCAGTCCGTACCAGGCCACTGTCACGTCGTGGAAGAGAACGAGGTCGACCTTGGAGGCGTCTGCTCGAGCGGCCTGGTGCTCCGCCCGCGCCACGTCCCGAGCTGCCCCAAGCCGCCCGAACAACGGTAGCGGCACCTGTACTCCCGCGATGAAGCGAGCCTGGAGCCGGCTCGTCCCCAACGTCATTGTCGTCGGGGGTAGTCCACCAACAGCTTCAACTGCCTTTGCAGCCGCATGGGAGTGCGCCCGTGCGGCCGCATACGCGGGTGCTTGCCGGGCTGCAGCGAGCACTTCATCGAGGCCGACCACCCGGGGCGCAGGCTCTTCGGCCCGCACCCAAACGGGGCAACCGACGATGACCAGCAGCGCCAGAATGAAAGAGTGCGCCTTCACGTTCGCTTGGTATCTTGGGCGCGCTCTCCTTCTTGGTGCATTAAGAGATCATGAAAATGGGGGCAGGGCTCGTGCCGTTGGTCGAAGTGGCGGTCGTGCTGGCTCCTTGGGTCAGTAGCCAGAGCAGGGCAGGCACACTGGTTTGCCCTCCTTGAGGCGCACCTTGTTCTCGGCAACGAGCTCACCGCACCGACTGCAGTTGACGGTCTCGAAGCAGCTAGCGCTCTTGGCGGGGAGCGCGTACTCGAAAAGGCCAGAGACCGTGAAAAGTTCCTCGTTGCTTCTCCCCATCAGTTTCTCTACCAGGGGTCGGCTGACGTCCAAGGGAACCTCGGTGGGGGGTACGCCCTGATGGCGCATCTTCACGAACGGTGACGCGAGGGCCGATTTCATGACCTCGGGCTTCACGGACACGCGTACGGCTTTACGCGTCGCGATGTCGACCAGGTTCAACGCCCACTTGCCGTATCCGGTTCGCTCGATGAGCCCCTTGCCGAAGGTGCATCCGGTGGCCGTTTGGACACCGTCCGCGAAACAACCCGCGGCGTGACCCGTCCCTGTTTCCACGAAGACCAAGTGCGCCATGTTGGCCTCGCGTTCGATACCGAGCGCCTCGAGGGCAGCGACTCCAGCGCGAAACCCGAGGGGCATGCCGCCGCAGATGTGGCCGTGGATGAGGAACGAGGCCTCCAGGGTCTCGTCCCATGCTGGTCCGAGAGACTGCCCGGCAGCCGCCAGTTGGCGAATCGCTTCACGTTGTTGCTGTTGCATAGCGGTTCCTTTCATTGACAGAACATGGTTGAAAGTGGCTGTTAGCGAAGTACCTTGAAGACCATGGTTGTGGCGATGACGAGCAAGAACCATCCGAACCCAGCCTTCAGCTTCTTCTTGTCCAGCTTGACGGTAAGACGGCTGCCGATCTGACCGCCGACGAACACGGCCGCGGCAAGGACGAGCGAAAGCCTCCAGTCCCAATGGCCGTGGAACAGATGGCCTGCAAAGCCGCCGCTGGCGGTGAAGCCAACCATCAGCGCGCTCGAACCGACGGCGATGTCCATCGGAATCCCGAGCACCAGCACCATGAGCGGCACCTTGATGAGTCCACCACCCACGCCCACGAGCCCGCTGAGCGCGCCGGCAACAAAGGAGAACGGCAGCGCCAGCGCCATGTTCACGCAGTATTGCTGCTCGCCCAGGGTTCGACGCCAGGCCGTGAAGCCGCCCCCTGCATTGGCGCGCCGCTCCCGCACCCGCATGGGCCGGGCCATGAAGACCGCC
>Ga0210133_1000411_pt1 | contig 15693 bp, 8 predicted proteins | sample Joice_ThreeSqC_D_2_FD_184874 | JGI IMG/M metagenome (GOLD analysis project Ga0210133, IMG submission 184874) | Wetland microbial communities from San Francisco Bay, California, USA, that impact long-term carbon sequestration - Joice_ThreeSqC_D1... | ecosystem: Environmental > Aquatic > Marine >...
CCGGACGTTCGTTCGAATGAACATGGGGGGCCTCCTTCGGGTGGTACCTGGGAGGTTCCCCGCTTTTCTTCCCTGACACACGACCTGTTACATCACCATTAGCGCCGCGCCCTTGCGGCCGACGGTGATTGGGTTCACGATGAAACAGGAGGCCTCATGGTCCCACACGCCGTTTCAGTCGAGAGCTCCCTGGGGAAAGACGAGCCCAGCAAGGAGGCGGGCAAGCATCGTGAGCTGGGCGGGGGGGCGTTCCTAACCTCTGCTGTCCCCTCCGGCGGGATCATGACGCGTGAACTGCTCAGCCCGGAGCAACTGGAAATCGGCCAGACTGCGAAGGGCTTCATCGCGACGGAGGTCATGCCGCGCATTGAGGCCATCGAGCACAAGGAGAACGTCACTGTCGGCGGCATCAAGTTGCCGCTGGCGATTCATCTGCTCAAGCGCAGCGCCGAGCTAGGGCTTCCGGCGGCGGACATTCCCGAGGCTTATGGCGGACTCGGCTTGGACAAAGTCACGTCGATGCTCATCGCGGAATGCTCGGCGGGAAGCCCGAGCTTCTCGGTCACCAGCGGCGCCCACTGCGGTATCGGTACCATGCCCATCGTGCTGTTCGGCGACGAGCGGCAGAAGAAGGCGTATCTCCCACGCCTGGCCAGCGCGGAGCTGGTGAGCTGCTACGCCCTCACCGAACCGGGCAGCGGCAGCGACGCGCTCTCGGGCAAGACCCAGGCGTTGCTCGACCCGGCGGGGACGCACTACCTCCTGACCGGCGAGAAGTGCTTCATCACCAACGGTGGTTGGGCGGATCTCGCCATCGTCTTCGCCAGCGTGGACGGGCAGTATTCGGCGTTCATCGTGGACCTGCACACGGCTGGCGTGCAGCGCGGGCACGAGGAAAAGAAGATGGGCATCCGCGGCTCATCCACCACCAGCCTGATGTTCGACGGCGTGCGTGTGCCGGTCGAAAACTTGCTCGGCCGCGTGGGAGACGGCGCGTCCATCGCGCTCAACATCCTCAACCTCGGGCGACTCAAGCTGGGCTTTGGCGCGCTCGGCACCGCCCGGCACGCCCTCGATCTCGGCATCGCCTACGCCAAGAACCGCAAGCAATTTGGGCAACCGGTCATCACCTTCGACGTGCAGCGAGGCAAGCTCGGCCACCTGGCAGCGCGCGTGTATGCTCTCGACGCCATGGCCTACCGGGTCGCCGGAGCCATCGCCGAGGGCGAGGCTCGCCTCATGGCGGCCGGTGCCGGCCACCGTGCGACCATCGATCTGGTTCGCTCGTTCGCCCTCGAGGCGGCGATCATCAAGGTCGTCGGCTCCGAGACTCTGCGCGACGTGATCGACGGGGCGCTGAAGATGCACGGCGGGTACGGCTACATCGAGGAGTACCAGATCGAGCGCTTCTGCCGCGACAACGTCATCGACATGATCTTCGAGGGCACCAACGACATCAACCGGCTGGTCATCACCGACAATCTGGTGCGCAACATCTTCGCGGGCGCCATCGGCTTCCGGGAGATCATGACCGCGACCGCCGCGGCCTTGCGACGCGACCGCCTCGAACTGCCGACCGAGGGTCCGCTCGGGTTCGAGGCCGCTCGGGTCATGGCCGCCAAGCGCGCGGTTGCTTTCACGGTGCAAGAAGCCATCATCGGCTGCGGCCGCGCGCTCAAGACGGAACAACAGGTCGCCCAGGGGCTGGCCGACGCGCTGAGCGCGATCTACGCCATGGACTCGACCCTGGCGCGCGTGCGCGTCGCCGGCTGCGGCACCATCCCGACGGCCATTGCTCGTCTGACAGTTCACGAGGGCTGCCAGGCGGTCGCTCACCTGACCAACGAGGTAGTGACCCACGTGGTGCGCGACGGGCGACAGGCGACCAAGCTCGCCCAGCTCGAGCAGCTTCAGGCGGCCCACGGCGCGGTCGTGGACGTGGTGGAGCTGCGCCGGCAGATCGCCGACGCGGTGATCGAGGCGGGACAGTACAATCTCTGATCAGGGCCTGGGCATCTCCCGTCCGGGCCCGCTTTCCCAGGAGAACACATGAACGTCAGAACTGTCGGCATCCTCGACTTCGCTCGCTCGCCCATCAGCCGCGCCAAGGGCGGGGCCCTGAACCAGCTCTCGGGCGTCCAGATCGCCACCCAGGTGGTTCGCCAGCTCCTGGCGCGCAACCCGAAGGTGCCGGTCGATCGCATCGAAACCGTCGCTGCCGGCTGCGCCTTCCCGGAGGGTGAGAACGGCTTCAACGTGGCGCGGGCCATCGTCATCAAGGCGGGCTTGCCCAACCAGGTCGCCGGCGTCACGCTCAATCAGCTTTGCGGCAGCTCCCAGCACGCGGTGATGCTGCTCGCGGATGCCATCGCGGTGGGCAAGGGCGACCTGGGCATCGCTGTCGGGCTCGAGCACATGACCCGCGTGCCCATGGGCGGGTTCAACCCGGCCTTCGATCCCGATCTGCACGCGCAAGGCTTCTACATCGGCATGGGGGAAACCGCGGAGATCCTCGCGCGTGAGGGCAACATCAGCCGCGCCGATCAAGAGGAATTCGCCGTGCGCAGCCACCGCAATGCCTTGAAGGCATGGGCCGAGGGCGCGTTCGCGCGCGAGGTGCTCGCCATCGAGCTGCCGGATGGCAGCAAGTGCGCGCGCGACGAGGGACCCCAGGAGCCGAACCTGGAGAAGATTCGCTCGCTGTCACCCGCATTCGACGTCAACGGAACGGTGACGGCCGCGACCTCCTCGCCGGTCACCATCGGCGCTGGCGCGGCGATTGTCATGAGCGCCGAGCTCGCGAAGTCGCTGGGATTGCAACTGCGGGCGACCATCGTCACCACGGCCGTGGCGGGCTGCGACTACCGGCGCATGGGGCTCGGGCCTCTGCCGGCCACCGAGAAGGCTTTGGCGCGCGCCGGCCTCAAGCTCGCCGACATCGACATCATCGAGCTGAACGAGGCCTTCGCGGCCCAGGCGCTGGCGGTGATCCGGCAGGGCGGCTGGCCGCTCGACAAGATCAACCTGCTCGGCGGGGCGATCGCCTTGGGGCACCCGCTTGGCATGTCCGGGATCCGGGTCATCGGCCAGACCATCACCACCCTCGAGCGCACGGGTGGCAAGCTGGGCCTCGCGACCATGTGCGTGGGCGGCGGGCAGGGGGTGACGACCATCGTGAAGCGCGAAGGACGAGAAGGGAAAGCCTGATGGCCAGCGCGGAGCCGAAGTTGCAGCGGGTCGCGGTGGTCGGCGCCGGCATCATGGGCGGCGGCGTGGCCGCGTTCTTCGCCAACGCCGGCATGCAGGTCAGCCTGTTCGATGTCGATATCGCGTTCGCCGAGAAGGCGTTGAACATCTTGCGGGACAGCAGCGTGAAGCTGCAACAGCTCTACACCCCGCGGAACGCACGGCTCATCAAGCCCTTCTCCATCAAGCAGCACGCCACCGAGTTGGGCCAGGCCGACGTCATTGTCGAGGTGGTACCAGAGGTCATGGCGATCAAGCGGGCGACCTTCGCAGAGATCGACCGGCACCGGCGGCCGGGGAGCATCGTGTGCACCAACACTTCCGGACTCGGCGTGGCCGCCATGGTGGCCGGGTGTTCGGAAGACCTCCAGGCGTGCTTTCTCGGCACGCACTTCTTCAATCCGGTTCGCTACCTGCCCCTGGTCGAGCTGATCCCCACGGCCGCCACACGGCCGGAAGTCGTCACCACCATGCGCGACCTGTTCATCGCGCAGGGCAAGCGTCCGGTGCTGGGGCGCGACACACCCAATTTCATCGCCAACCGCATCGGGGTCTTCCAGATGATGCTGACCCTGAGGCTGATGGAGCGGTTCGGCCTCACGGTCGAGCAAATCGACATGATCACTGGGCCGCCGCTCGGCAATCCCAAGACCGCGAGTCTGCGCCTGGCGGACATGATCGGCATCGACACCCTGGTCCACGCCGCCGCGAACCAGTTCGACAACTGCCCGACGGACGAATCCCGCGACGTCTGTCAGCCGAGCCCGATTCTCGGCCGGATGGTCGCGGACAAAATGCTGGGCGACAAGACCGGCCGGGGCTTCTACCGCAAGGACGGAAAGACCATCTTGGCGCTCGATCTGCGCACGTGGGAATACCAGCCGAGGACCAGCCCACGCTCGGATGTGGTTCGAGTGGCCAAGACCTATGTGGCGCCCGAGGATCGAATCGTCGCGATGATCGGCGCGGGCGACGATCCGGTGAGCGCGTTCGCTCGCCAACTGGTACTGGCCAGCGCGGCCTACGCCTTGAACCGCGTGGGTGAGGTCGCCGAGGATCTCAGGACCATCGACGATGCCTTGCGCTGGGGCTTCGCCAAGGAGATCGGACCCATCGAGACCCTCGACCACATCGGGCTGGAGCGCTCGGCACGGCTCATGAAGGAGGCGGGGATCGCGGTGCCCAAGCTCTTGACGGAGGCCATCGCATCCACCGGCCGTCTCTGCGAGCGCGGCCCGCACGCGGTGAAGCATTTCGATCTCGCGACCCGGACCATGCTCAGCGTGCCGGAGCGCACCGACATTTTGCGCCTGGTCGCCCTCAAGGACGGCAACAAGGTGGTGCGCGAAAACCTCAGCGCCAGGCTCGTCGATCTCGGTGACGGCGTGCTCCTGCTCGAGCCCGACGCGCGCATGGTCCCGACCATGAACCCCATCGACGACTACGTCGTGTCCATGCTCGGGCAAGCCTTCGAGGAGATCCCGCGAAACTTCCGGGCTTTGGTCATTGGCAACCAGGCCGCGAATTTCTGCGCGGGCGCCCAGCTCAAGCTGCTGGTCGAGGCGTGCAAGGCCCGGCGCTTCGAGGAGGTGCGCAAGCTCATCGTCGGGCTGCAGAGCGCCAACCTCGCGCTCTTCCACGCGCCCTTCCCGGTGGTGACCGCGCCCCACGGCATGACTCTCGGGGGCGGTCTGGAGATCACCCTCGGGGGCCACGCGCGCGTCGCCTACGTCGAGCTCTACGCCGGACTCGTGGAGGTCGGGGTGGGCGTGGTTCCGGCGGGCGGGGGCTGCCTGCAGCTCCTCGGACAGACCGTCGAGGCCATGGCGCGGACCAAGCCGGGGCCCATGCCCCCGGTGATGCGCGTCTTCGACCTCATCGGCTTCGGCAAGGTGTCGAAGTCCGCCCACGACGCCGTCGAGCTGGGCATGCTCCTTCCTTCAGACGTCATCGTGTACAACAAGGACGAGCAACTGAGCCGGGCCAAGCAGGTGGCGCTTGGCATGCTCGAAGGCTTCATGGCGAAGCCGCAGCGGCAGCTTGCCTTGCCCGGCCCCGGCGGCTACCTGGTCTTCGAGGACCAGATCGCCACCATGCTCGCCACGAAAAAGATCACGCCCCACAGCGCCCTCATCGCGCGGCACCAGGCGCGCATCCTGACCGGCGGGGCCACTGCCTCGCCCGGGCACTCGGTCAGCGAGCGCACCATCCTCGAGCTCGAGATGGAATCCTTCCTCTCGCTGTGTGGCACCCAAGAAACCATCGAGCGCATCGAACACATGCTCAAGCACGGCAAGCCGCTCATCAACTAGGCAAGTTGGCCGGCGTCCTACGCGGCTTCGGTCTCGTCGGGCTCGTTCGCGGCTTCGAAGAAGGCGCATAGCTCGGCGTGCATGGCGCGTGCGTCGGCGCGGCCCAGCTCGATGAGCTGGCGAGCGAAGTTGCCGTCGAAGAGTAGATAGGAAAGCAGATCCGACTCGGTGTCGCTGTCGGTTTCGGCCATGCGACACAGGGAGCGTCCAACCAGGCCTTTGAGCTGGAGCCGGAAGCCGTGGGTGCGCGCGAACTCGGTGGCCATGGCGCCGATGTCACGGGACGAGCGCACCAGGACCGTGCGCAGGGGCCGCAGGCCAGTGACCAGGCTGTAGCCTAGCTCCCGGTTGAGTCGCTCGATGAAGTCCGGGCCGGCGATGCGCGTTCCGGCCTCGAGGATCGAGTTGATGCGTGTGATGCGTTCCAGATCGTTGTCGAGGTGGTCGAGAAGGACCGCGTTCAGGACCTTGCTGAAGAGCGAAAGGTCCGCGGGGGCGGGACGGGTCTTGTCGGCGGCGTCAGCCGATGGATCGGGGGGACTGGCGAGGTGGCGCGGGTCGATAACGACCATCCGGCTGGCGCCCAGCTTGCGCGCAGGCGAGAAGGGCACGTTCTGGCGAAGGCCGCCGTCGCAGTAATAGTCATTGTCGATACGCACCGGTGGAAAGAAGAACGGGATGGCGGCGGAGGCCAGCGCGTGCTCGGGACGCAGCGTCACGTCCTGGGCGACAATCGTTGGGTCGGAGCTCCAGCGCAGGGTGGCGCCGGGCCGGCGCTGAACGAAAACCAACGTTCGACCTGACGACACTTGCGTCGTCGAGACAGTCACGGCATCGAGGAGCCCGCTTGCCAGGTGACCTCCGATGCGCTCGAAGGGAATGGCCTCCGACAGGAGGTGGTTGAGCCCGGCAGCATCAAAGAGCGCGCTCGGGGCGGACACGGCGGTGCGGCGGCCGAAGCCAAGCGCCAGGCGCATGATGCCGACGAAATCGCTGGGCGTGGGTAACAGGATGTCCTCCACCCGGAGCTGCGTCCAGTAGCGGACCATGAGCTGCACGCGGCGCACGGGCTCGTCGGCGTAGGCGGCCATGGCGCAGGCGTTGATGGCACCCACGGACGTCCCGCACAGGATGGGCAGGTGGATGTTCCGGCCCAGATCGCGCGAAACCTCCTCCACCAGATGCTGGATCACCCCCACTTCGTAGGCACCGCGCGCAGCGCCTCCGGCCAGCACAAGTGCCACCTTGGACGCCGACGGGGTCGAATTCTCGGTTCCCACAATTAAGTTTGGGCCGCGAAGCCCCGGCGGGTCAAGGCACGTGGCTCAAATCGGATCTTCCAGGTCGCCAATTGCAGTACCGGGCGTGGATCCGGGCTGGCCGTCTTCGGGCTAGAAACGAAAATCCCGGTGGCAGCAGGCAAGCTTCCACCGGGATCCGAGGAACCTGAGGCTATCTCTAGGCGACGGCGTCCTTGGCTGCCTTGACCGGACGGCCCTTGATGACCTTGCGGGCAGGCTTGGCCTTGAAGATCGTCTCTTCCTTCGTGAAGGGGTTGATCCCCTTGCGCGCCTTGGTTGCGGGCTTCTTCACGACGACCATGCGAACCAGGCCGGGAACGATGAAGAGTCCGTTCTTCTTCAGCTCGGCGTGGCCGATGGTGGCAACGGATTCGAGGATGCCTTTGACATCCTTGCGGGTGAGCTTGCCGTCGGACTTGTCGGCAATGGTTTGGATCAGCTCGGACTTGGACAGGGGACCTTTGGACATGTTGACTCCTAGGGATGGACTGAACGCTCTTTGCGGCGTTTGGCGGAGACTACTCGAAATCCGGGTGCGCGGGCTAGACATCTCGAACGTGCAATGCGGGCATCACCAGGGACTCGTCGCGAGGATCGCGTAAGCTAGCATTCGTCGTGGGCGTCGTTGGACATGCGCTCGATGGATTCCACCCGCTGATCCGCCAGTGGTTCGAGCACCGTTTTGCCGCACCCACGGATGCCCAGGTACAAGCCTGGCCCATCATCGCAAGGGGCGAACACGTGCTGGTCAGCGCGCCCACGGGCAGCGGCAAGACCCTGACGGCGTTTCTGTCGGCCATCGACAACCTGGTCACCGGGCGCTGGTCCGGCGGCGCGCTTCGGGTCCTCTACCTTTCGCCGCTGAAGGCGCTCAACAGCGACGTTCGCCTGAACCTGCTTGTCCCGCTCGCCGAGATCCGGGCCCTCTTCGCCGGCGAAGGCTGCGCCTTTCCGGCCATCCGCGTGATGACCCGCTCGGGCGATACCCCCGACGACGAGCGCCGGTCGATGTTGCGTCACCCGCCCGAGATCCTCATCACCACGCCCGAGAGCTTGAATCTGATGCTCACGGGAAGCCAGAGCCGGAAGATCTTTGATGGTGTCAAGACCGTCATCCTCGACGAGATCCACGCCTTGGCGGCGAGCAAACGTGGGACGTACATGATGTCCGCGGTCGAGCGGCTCACACTCACTGCGGGGGAGTTTCAGCGCATCGCCTTGTCAGCGACCGTTCGTCCGGCCGAAGCCATCGCAGCCTGGATGGCAGGGTTCGAGGTGGAGGAGCTTGGCCCGGACACGCGCTACCGCCCCCGTCCGGTGGAGGTCGTACACGCCACGGATCGGCGAGCCATCGCGCTTGGCCTGCGGACCCCCGATGTCGAGCCGGCCAAGGGGCCGGACGCGGCCGATCTATGGTGGAACGCGCTGGCCAGCGACCTGAGAGCCATCGTCCTTCGCAACCGGTCCACCCTGGTGTTCGCCAACAGCCGGCGAACCGTGGAGAAGATCGCTCGACTGCTCAACGCAGGCGAGAGTGAGCCTTTGGCCTATTCCCACCATGGATCGCTGTCGCGCGAGATCCGTCTCGACGTCGAGGAACGCATGAAGGAGGGTCGCCTGCGCGCGGTCGTCGCCACGGGCTCCCTCGAGCTCGGCATCGACATCGGGTCGGTCGATGAAGTGATTCTGGTGGGTACTCCTCCCTCGGTCGCGCAGTCGCTACAGCGCATCGGCCGCGCCGATCACCGCGTCGGCGGCACCAGCAAGGCCAGCCTGTTCACCTTGCACGGGCTCGACGGCGCGCAGGCAGCCTCCATGGCGGTGCAGGTCGAGCAAGGTGGGGTGGAGGAGCTGAGCCCAGTACGCAATGCGCTTGACGTCCTTGCCCAGGTGCTGCTGTCGATGGGCTGCCAGACGGTCTGGGGCCTGGACGATCTCTTCGCGTTCGTGCGCGGCATGGCTGCCTACCACGAATTGCCGCGCGACCATTTCGACTTGGTCGTCGCCATGCTCGCGGGCCGCTACGCGGACGCGCCCATTCGCGAGCTCAAACCGCGCGCGCTCGTCGATCGAGTCAAGAACACCTTCACCACGCGCGCTGGGACGGAGTTTGTCCTTTATCAATCCGGCGGCACCATTCCGGATCGCGGGTACTACCACCTGCGCATGGCCGACAGCAAAGCCGTGATCGGCGAGCTCGACGAGGAGTTCGTGTGGGAGCGCCGGCTCGGCGATCAATTCAGCCTCGGTACGCAGGCATGGCGCATCCTCAACGTGACCCACAACGATGTCGAGGTCGGTCCCGCGGACGCCAGCGGTCCGATGATCCCGTTCTGGAAGGCCGAGGAACAGAACCGCTCCACCAGGGCATCCTTCGCGCTGCTGGACTTCTTCGATCGATGCGAGGAGAGCCTGGAACGAGCGGACTTCCTCGCCCAGTTGATCGAGCGCCACGGCATGGACCAGATCAGCGCGCGCAACCTGGTGCGTTTCCTGTCGTGCCAGCGCGAGGCCGCGCGTGCGCCTTTGCCCGGCCGTCGACGCGTCCTCGTGGAGTCCACCCGCGATCCCGCGTCACCGTCGGAATCGCAACAGGTGATCCTGCACACATTCTGGGGCGGACGCGTGAACCGACCCCTGGCCTTGGCCATGGCCGAAGCCTGGTCGCGAAGACACGGCGCCCCGCTCGACAGTTTTGCCACCAACGATCACATCCTCTTCATGCTGCCCGATGCTCTGGATCCGGCAGCCCTCTTCGATCTCGTGCCCGCCCACCGGCTCGACGACCTCCTGCGCGCCGGCGTGGAGAAGACCGCGCTCTTTGGCTCGCGCTTTCGCGAGAATGCAAGCCGAGCCTTGCTGCTTCCGCGCGGCGACGCCCGCAAGCGCTATCCGCTTTGGCTCAACCGCCTGCGGGCAAAGAAGCTACTCGCATCGGTGCTGCGCTTCGCGGACTTTCCCATCGTGATCGAAACCTGGCGCGAATTGCTCGAGGACGAATTCGAGATTTCCATCCTCGCCGGCCTGCTCGACGACATCGCGGCCAAGCGCATCGCCTTGCACGTGATTCGACCTGCGCACCCCACGCCCTTTGCCGACGGCATCGTCTTTCGCCAGACCAACCACCACATGTACCAGGACGATACGCCGGACGCGGCGCTCGGTTCGAGCATGGCGGACGAGCTCTTTCGCGATCTGTTTCACGGTGCGAGCGCGATGCCGGCCGTGCCGCGGAAGATTGCGGACGACTTCGCAAGCAAGCTGCTGCGAACCTTTCCCGGCTACGAGCCGGCGACGCGCGAGGAGATCCTGCTGGCGGTGCGCGAGATTCCGCTGGTGCCGCTTTCGGTCCTGGAGGTCTGGCTCGACCGTCTGCCGCCCGAGGAAAGGCTCGTGCCCGACGGCGATCCGCTGGCGTCGCTGGTCGCCTACGTGTTGCCTGGGGCGACCGAGGAGTTGGTCGCTGATCTGGGGGACTTGCCACGCGTGCTTCACCAGCGGGGTGCCCCACATGACGACCCATGCAGATTGCGGCCTCTTTTCGGCGGCAGCAGCCAGCAGATCAGGGAATACCTGCGGGCCCACCCCCACCGCTCGGAATCCGAATCCGCGGCGATCCTCGTCGGCGAGTATCTGCGCGGCCACGCCACGGTCGCGGCCAGCGAGATCTCGACCGCCCTCGGTTTGAATGAAGCGGACCTGGCCCCGCTGCTCGACGAACTGCTCGGAACCGAGAGCATCATCTCTGGGCGACTGCGGGAGGGCTCTGACGAACGCTTGTTCTGCGACGCCGAGAACGCCGAGCACCTGTTTCGCCTGCAGCGGGCAGCTCGACGCTCGGATGCCGAGCAGACGCTGCGACCGCGGCCTATCGAGGACCTGCCGCATTTCACGGCGGAATGGCATGGGCTTGACCGGCAGGGAAGCGGCATCGAGTCTTTGCAGAGCGCCCTCGATCGGCTGTTCGGTTTTCCCCTTTCCGCCGAGTCGTGGGAAGAGGCCGTGCTGCCGAGCCGACTCGAAACCTACTACCCATCGTGGCTCGATACCCTCTTTCAGTCCTACGGCCTGACCTGGTTCGGCTGTGGCAAGAGCAGAATTTCCTTCGCCTTCGCCAGCGACCACGAGCTGTTCTTGGACAAGATGGCCCGCGCCGAAGGGAGCGAGACACCTAGCTCCGCGGTGGCACGTTCCCTGGAGCAATCCCGGCGGGGCCTCGGCTTTTTCGAGCTGGCGACAACGACCTCGCTCGATACGGCGGCACTGGCAAATGCCTTGTGGGTCCTGGCCTGGCGGGGACGGGCCGCGAGCGACAGCTACGAAACCATCCGGCGGGGAATCTTGAGCGGCTTTGCGCCGGAGGAGGTGAAGCAGGCTGGCTCCGGTGGCCGCGCGGGACGTGGGCGGTGGGAACGCTCTCGACCGAGCGCTGGAGCCTGGCACGCCCTGCGGGCAGGGGGCAGTAAGACCCCGGTCGAAAACGCCGAGTTGGACAAGGAACGTGCGCGCATCGTGCTCGCTCGTCACGGCGTGGTGTTCCGCGAGCAGCTCGAACACGAGCTACCGCCGCTGCGCTGGCCCAAGGTCTTTCGGGCTCTGCGCCTCCTCGAGCTCTCGGGCGAGATCGTGTCGGGACATTTCTTCATGGGAGTGCCCGGTATTCAATTCGCAACGCACGAGGCGATTCGCCGGCTCGCTGGCTCACTACCGGGTGACCGCCTGTACTTCGTCAACGCTTGCGATCCCGCCTCGCTGTGCGGCTCGAATCTCGACGGACTTCCCCGGAAGCTTCCCAGGCGCGTCGCCGGCAACTGGACGGTCTTTCGTGGCAAGCAACTCGTGCTGGTCTTGAAGAGGGGGGGGCGGAAACTCGACATCGAGGTAGCCCCCGGGGATCCGGTGCTCCAACCTGCACTCGGTATCTACCGGTTTCTCGTCGGTCGGGAATTCTCGCCGTTGTCGTCGGTCACGGTGGAAACCGTCAACGGCAGCGGCGCGGCGACTTCGCGCTTTGCCGAGGACTTGCGACAGGTGGGCTTTGCCAACGACTACCGCGGCATGACTCTTTGGAAGCGCTGAAGTGGCCGCGGATGGGCTGGCCGGCCTGGGTACGCAGCGATGGCAACCAAGCGCACGGAAATTTCGCGGACCCTTTCCCCGTCGCTGCATTTCGTTTCGGAATGTCCGCTATCCGGGTGATGTCTTGGTCATGGTGGAAAGACACGCTCTCCCGCGCCGTGGGTCCGGGCGGCCTCGCGCGTGGGCGAAGTCCCCTGCGCCAACGCGATCCTGGGAATTCGACCTCATGGAGGGAAGTGCCGGTACTTCTTGAGCGCGCGATCCTCGCAGATGAAGGACAGCTTGCTGCCGTACTCTGACCGGTAGTGAGAGAGGATCGAGTCACAATCGGTCTCGTCGTAGTGGACCACGATGCCAATCTTGCCGGAGGAGAGCATCCCCTGCATGTCCGTCGCGCTCCACCAGTCCATGTCGGCGGGGCTGGACTCGACTGTCAGGCCGTCGAAATCGCCGGCGCCTTGCGCGCTCGACTTGGCCATGCAGCCCATGCCCTTGCCGTGCACGTAGGCGCACAAAGTCTGGTTGTAGGCCTCGCCCTGGGCCGCGGTCGCGCTGATTCCGTACTGCGACCGGTACGCAGAGTCGAAGGTCCAGTCCATGTTGTCGAACTCGACCGTATCGCATCCCCACGCGGCCATCTTGTCGATACGCGCTTGCATGAGCGCCACCAGTGCCGGATCGGTGCGGTCCACGAAGTACTCGCCCGGCCAGTCGCCCCACTGCTTGGTCACGCAATAGGGTTTCATGACGGCGAAATCGTCACGCCAGTCCTCGCAGGTGCCGACGCTGATGTAGCAGCTGACGATGTTGCCGGACTGCTGCATCTGCCCCACGGCAGCGCGGGCTTCGGTATTGGCAAACGGATCGATGAGCACGTAGCAGTCACGCGCTCCGGCCAGGATTTCGGCGACGGTGTCGGCCGCGTAGTTCTCCTGGTAGGCCTCGTTCCACACACACATGGGCTGGGGTAGCCCGCCATAGGGGTGGCCGCCCTGGTCACCCGTCGGCACGTCGTTAGCTCCTGGGCCTGGTTCGGCGGCGCTGTCCCTGGGTAGGGGCGCGTCGACGCTGCCGTCCGGCCCTGCGGCGGCATCGCCCGGGGCCATCATGGTTTCTGCGCCGGCATCGACTGTCGCACCACTGCCGCCCGAGCCGGCCATTCCGCTGTCACTTTCATCCGTCCGGCCACCGGTGCTCGTAGTGATGCCGCCCGTGCCTGTTGTGCCGCCGGCGGTCGCTGCGGTTGTGCCGCCAGTTCCCGGGATGGTGCTGGTGGTGTTGTTGCCGCCCTTCGCTGTGGTGTCGCCACCGGTTCCGGCCGCGACACCATCCGTCCCGCCGGTAGCCAACGTGGAGCTACCGTTCGACCTGGATCCGTCGCAGGCCAAAAGCCCGGCGGCCAACCCGACTGCGGCGGCCACGAGGGCGCGATGTTTGCGCGAGGACCCTGCGGTCATTTTCTTCCTCCTGCCAGCGACAGAGCCATCACGGTCGTACGGCAAGCGTACCATCACGCCCCATCTGCAGCCTAGCCCGCATGATTGGGCACGATAGGCTCACCGACGGACAGCGGCCAACGAACCGTTTCAGGTCCGCAGAAGAGTGGCAGGCCGTGGACCCGACCTCGGGAAAGCCCGTGTCGCTGACATTCGGATTGACACTGCTGCCAGGCGCGCGACGATCTTGAACGATGAGGCATCTCGGGTCTCCTTGGTTGGTGCTTGCTCTGGCTGCGTGCAGTTCGTCCGGTGCTCCAGCCAACGTCGACTCGGCCAGGGACTCCGGCGCCGACGGGCCCGCGGGCACATCCGATGCTTCGAATTCGGGTGGCGCTTTCGGTACGGGCGGATCGACGGCGTCGGGCGGCGCTTCTGGTGTGGGTGGCGCGACGGCGTCGGGTGGCGCAGGCGGGTCGCAATTGCCGCCACCGCGCCACGTCGATCTCTGCGCCGGGCTGGTATCCGACAAGGCGGCGCACCCGATGACCGCCTTGGCCAAGCCGGCAGTCGGAGCGACCGTCACGGATGCCGAATTCGGTACGACGATCCGACGCATCTCGGCTGCCGCGGCCACCGGTTCGAATCCGGCGATCCGCCCGCTTTACTCGACGGTGGCGGCGTGGAACGCCGACGAGTCGCTCCTTATCCTCTACGACGTGAACCGGGGACACGAGCTCTACGACGGCAAAACCTACGAGTTGCTCCGATCACTCGACGACATCAACCCGGCAGACCTCGAGCAAGTCTACTGGCACACGTCCGATCCGGACGTTCTGTTCTACGTCGACGGCAAGAGCTTCATCCGCTACCACGTTGCCAGCGCCAGCAAGGAGACGCTCTCGACCTTCTCGTTCTGCACCGGCAGCGCCAGCGCCGGCAGCGATCCGATGTTCATGTCGTTCGACTCGGCTCGCATCGGCCTCGGGTGTGGCGACCAGTCGTTCATCTACGACGTACCGACCGACACCGTCATCGCGCGCAAGACCTATGGGGAAAATCCCGCGCAGATCTCGCCGAGCGGCAAGCTGGCGTGGCTAAGTGACAGCGGACGCGTCACCGACGCGTCTCTCACCGTTGTGCGCACGCTCGATCTCACCGAACCCTATGGCCACTCTTCGCTGGGGATATGGCCTACGGGCGAGGATACCTGGAACGGCGTCGTATACGACGACGGGCCGGCTGGTAACAGCGACATCGGATCGCTCGTGACCTTCGATATGACCACGGGAACATCGAAGGTCGTCATCGGGCCGAAGACAGGCTACCCGTATCCGCCGACGACGCACATCTCGGGTCTCGCCTACTTGAATCCCGGCTGGGTCGTCGTCTCGACTTTTGGCGATACGACGGGCAAGGGCCTGCTCGACCTCGAAATCACGATCGCCAATACGGTGACAGGCACGGTATGCCGAGGGGGGCGCCACCGGAGTTGGGGCAAGAGCAACACGAGGCTCGCCGATTCCTATTGGGCCGAAGCACATGCCGTCCCAAGCCCGAGCGGGACGCGAATTCTTTTTGCGAGCGATTGGGGTAACGGGGCTACGGTCGATGCGTACGTCCTGGAGTTGCCGAGCTACCAACCCTAGGCGACGGAGGCGCAGGAAAGGGTGAAGAGATGTCGGAGCGAAATTCATGGCGCTTGGAAGCGCCGAGCCTCCCCCTGCTTTGCGCGGCGGCCTGACTCTTGCTATTCGGAAGGGCATGGCGGCCATTGATTCGTTGCTGACCCTCATCGACGCCCAGCAGGCGAGGGGAATCGTGCTGCGTGCGCTGGAAGCCCCGGTGCTCGTCGGTGGAAAACTGCGGGGCTTGACCATGCCTCCGCTCGACCGGGAAACCATAGACATTTTCGCGCACGAAGTGTTGACGCCGCAGGAGTACGAGCAACTGGGGGCTTCGGGCGCCTGCGATGCTGTCTACCGATCGGAGGGGCAGGGGATCTTCGCGGTGGAGGCGCGTCGGAACGGCGACAATTTGTCGTTGAAGATGAGTCGTGGTGCTGCCGAAGTGGCAAGGGCCGCGATGCCAACGGCTTCGGTCGCGCGGTCATCCTTTCCTGCATCCGTCGACGGGCATGCTGCCGTAAGGACCGCAGTTCCGGCGTCGGAGGAAGTCGCCCATATCGAGACTGCGCCCATCGATCCCACGATCGCGGCGGTGGCAGCCCGTTTGGCAGGTCTCATCGCTGCCTCCGCAGTCGGCGCAGTTTCCGACGTCATCGTTTCGGCCGGGCAGCCTATCTGGACCAGATCGGCG
>Ga0210133_1000413_pt1 | contig 15591 bp, 14 predicted proteins | sample Joice_ThreeSqC_D_2_FD_184874 | JGI IMG/M metagenome (GOLD analysis project Ga0210133, IMG submission 184874) | Wetland microbial communities from San Francisco Bay, California, USA, that impact long-term carbon sequestration - Joice_ThreeSqC_D1... | ecosystem: Environmental > Aquatic > Marine >...
CTGTAGGCGAGACAGGGATTGAACCTGCGACCCGGCGCGTGTAAGGCGCCTGCTCTACCACTGAGCTACTCGCCTGCGGTGCGGGGAGTGTATTCAGGCGGGCATCAGAAGGCAAACCCAAGGGCGCCGCCCCGAGCGAAGAAGCGCAGCGAGGCCGAGGCGCCGTCCTCCTCGAGGGGCTTGCCATAGCCAATCAGGCCGTCGAAGACGCCGTAGACGTAGGTCGCTGCCAGGACTCCGGCGCTCACCCAGTTGACCATCTTCATGGCAACCGCGGCATCGTGGTGGGGATCGGCGGTCTTGTCCGGGTGGCTCCAGGATCTCAGCAGGAGGTCGGAGGTCGCGAAGCTGGCAAACGATGCCCCGCCCACGCCGAGGATGACCCAGCCCTTGACCTTGTCCTCGTTCTGAAACTGGCCCACGGGCGGAATGAAGTTCCAGACCACCCTGCGCGCGGAGCTTTGCCGGGCAATCTGCTGCTGGCGCAGGCTCTCGAAAAATGCGACCACTTCTGGCCGGGTGGAGGTCGGATCGAGGCGCGTCTTGGGATCCTTGCGCAGTAGCTGGGTGAACGCGCTTTCGGCACCCAGGGGTCGATGGGTCAGGTAAAGGCCGATGCCGAGCAAGCGCAATGCCTGGGTCTGCTCGTAGGGCGAAGCGGGCAGCAGTCCCTCGGTCACGGGCCGCGCCGCCTCGACGACCTGGTTCATGTCGCCGTATTCATAGGCGGCGGAGGCGCGGAACAAGGCTGCGGCCGCACTTTCGGGAAGGTGTTCACGCGATCGCACCTGCGCTTCGGTTGGCTTTGACCGGGGTGTTTCCTCCGGCCGGGCGTCATCTCCGGTCGCGCCGTCGGGCGCGTCCGAGCCCGTGGCCGATGCCGCCTTCTCCTCTTGAGCAAGCGAAGCAGTCGATGCCAGCCCGGCGAGGGCGAAAGCGAAGAGGATCGTAAGTGATGCGCGTCTCATCCGGCTGCCCGAACATTGGCGCACCCCTCACGGTTGGAGTCAACCGCTGGGATCGAGAATCTACCTGGGATGGGCGATGGTGAGGCGGCCACCCCGCTCGGTCACGGTTCGCTCGATTCGCGCGCCAGCGGGCAGGTCGACCTCGCCAACGAATTGCCTGGCGCTGCCCTTGGTACGCGAGCAGTAGATCTTGTGCTTACCCGCGGGCAAGTCGCGGAACACGGGCATCAGATCGCGAGGCGGGTGGTCGTCGAGCGAGGGGTAGCAGAAACCGCCCGTGGCGAAGAGCGCGATGGTGCCGGGACGGGGCTGAGCCACCTCGCGTGGGGGCGCCGGCGCGGGTTCTGGCACGGGGGGAGGTGGGGGCGTCTTCACGGACGGGGGAGCGGGATCGCTTGCGGCGGCCGGGGCCTTCGTCCAATCGAGACGCGCCCGGTGTTTGCTCCGTGACCTGGGCGCGGGCGTGATCTTGGTGGTGGCCGGGGTGCTTGAAGTCTGTTCAGGCTGCGGGGCGACCGCGGGGACGGGCAGAGCCACCAAAGGCAGGGCAGGGGCAGGGGCGGGCGACGGGGGAGGTGCCGCAGGTGTGGTGACGGATCGGGTAGGCTGCGCTGGATCGGGCCTAAGAAGTGGCCTGGCCAGCCAGACGATCGCGAGCGCGACGGCGAGTCCAGCCAGAATCAGCGCAACCCTGATAGCGGTGCGCCCCGCTGAAAGCCGCTTCAGCAGTCTGGCCGCGCCGCCAATTCTGGCGCGCGCGAGCTACCGCCGCCTCGGCCACCCGGGGACGCAACTCGGTGGCCGCGGCTTCTGGGGCGTCGAGGTAGTGCCGTAGCGCCTCTCCCTCCGGGAGCAGCCCCGAGGCGTGCGCGAAGTCGCGCAGGTCGGCCGCCAACGCCGCGGCGCTCGGGTAACGCTCGGAGGGACTGGCCTTCAGGCAGCGCATGATGATGGGTTCGAAGTCAGGACCCACGGTGGCCACGACTCGCGATGGCGGGCGGAACTTGCCGTGCATGATGGCGGCGATGACCGTGTAGGGATCCTTTCCGCCAAAGGGCACCATGCCGGTGACCAACTCGTAGAGCATGGTCCCGAGCGACCAAATGTCAGTGGTGGGGCCCACCTCGTGGCCCCGCGATTGTTCCGGAGACATGTACGCGGGCGAGCCGATCATGGCTCCGGTCACGGTCATGGTTTCCATGCCGGTGATGTGGGCGATGCCGAAATCCGTGAGCACCACACGGCTTGTCTTGCCGCCGCTTTCGATCATGACGTTGTCGGGCTTCACGTCGCGGTGAACCACGCCGCGGTCGTGTGCGACCGACAGAGCCTCGGCCAAGGGCAGGGCGACCAGCGCCGCGAATTCCGGCAACAACCGTCCGCCGGAGGCTTCCATGACCCTGCGCAAAGTCGGTCCCTCGATGAGCTCGGCCACGATGTAGCTAGGTTCGTTCTCGGTCGCGTCGACGAAGTCGTAGATCTCCACGATGCCGGGATGCTTGAGCGCGGCGACGGCGTGCGCCTCGCGCCGGAAGCGCTCGGACGCTCCGCCTCGCGTGGCGTGCGCCATACCCATGACCTTGACGGCGACGTCGCGGCCGAGCTGCGGATCGCGCGCGCGAAACACCGTTGCCATGGCCCCATGGCCGAGGGTGGACAGAATCTGATAGCGACCCAGCGTGGCGCCAACTTTGGGCGGAGCGAAGGCGGCCGAGGCCTGCGCGGCCGGCAAGGTCGTTCGAACATCGCGGGGACCTCCGGGCGCCGTGCTCATCTCTACTTGACCGCCGGCCCGCCAGGTTTCGCCAGGCCGGCCTGCGCCTCGGCTAGCTTCTGCTTGATGATGGCCGAGTTGGGCTCGAACGACTTCGCGAAATTGAAGCTCATGGCGGCGCCCTTGAAGTCCTTGGTGCCAAGGGACATCATGCCCAAGCGGAAGAACTTCTTGGCTTCCTCGTGCTTGATGCTGTCCTCGGGGCTTTGTGGTGCGCGCGATTCGCGCCCCGTGCCGGCCAGCCGCTTCTTTCCTTCCCCGAGCAGGCGCGCATAGGTGGCGCGCTTTTCCGGGGTGGTGAGCACGCGGTAGCCTTCGCACATCCTGGCGTAAATCGTCTCCAGACAGTCCCGCATCTCGCGATCCTGCATGCGGTGGTATCGGTCCGGGTGCAGGTCCTTCGACATGCGATAGAAGGCGGCGCGAATCTCGGGTACGGTGGCTCCCGAGTGCAGGCCCAGAAGGTCATAGTACGAAAGCTGATCCAGCTTGCCGTACATCTGCTCGACAAACTGCGCGAGTTGCTCTGGGGTCTGGGGAGGCATGACCGACTTGCTACGTCTCCAACTCGGGCAACAGGCCGCTATCGGAGGACTTCTGGCGCTCCACGGCTTCCTCCACCTCGATATCGCTCATGCCGCCGCGCACATTGACCGCAGCTTCGCGGGCCGCGCCCGTGGCGGCATCCCGGGCACGCACGCGAAGAATGCCATTGGTGTCAACGCGGAAGGTGACTTCGATGGAGATCTCGCCGCGACGGGCGGGAGGAATACCCGAGAGCTCGAGCTCGCCGAGCGGGACATTCTCCTCGAAGCGCCGCGATTCACCCTGGCAGACCTGGATGCGCACGGCACTCTGGTTGTCGGCGGAGGTGGTGAACACGCGCGTCTGCTCGACGGGAACCGGCACGTTTCGGTCGAGGATACGTTCGGCGAATCCGCCGGTGACGGCGATGCCGAGAGCGCGCGGCGTAACGTCGAGCAGGATGGCGTTGCTGGCCAGGCTTTCCCCAGCGTGGGCCAGGTTCTCCGCCTGGATCGAGGCGCCCCAGGCCACGACCTCGTCGGGGTTCAGATCGGTGCGCGGCGGGCGGCCAAAGTAGCGCTCGACCTCGGCGCGCACGAGGGGGACGCGCGTGGTGCCGCCCACCATGATGACCTCGTCGATCTGGGAGGCGGCGAGTCCGATGGAGGACAGCACCTCCTGCGTGGTGGCAATGGTTCGCCCGACCAGCCCGCGGATGGCTGTCTCGAAGACGTTGCGCGCGATGTGGAAGCGCAAGGCGAGCTGCTCACCCTCGCTTCCGATGGCGATATTCTTCAGCTCGCCGCGCGCTTCTGAGTACTCCGAGAGGTGGCACTTCACCTGCTCGGCGGCGATGAGCAGACGCGCGTGTGCGGTCTGCTCGTTGCGCGGATCGATGCCGTGCTCTGCGCGGAACAGCTCGGCCAGGATGTTGAGCAGGGTGGTGTCCATGTCGTCCCCGCCGAGAAAGCTGTCACCGCCGGTCGCCAGTACCTCGAAGACATCGCCCTCTACCTGCAGGACAGTGATATCGAAGGTCCCGCCTCCGAAGTCATACACCGCGATCCGCTGCGACATGTTCTGCCCGAGTCCGTAGGCCAAGGCTGCGGCGGTGGGCTCGTTGAGCACGCGAAGAACGTCGAGTCCGGCGATGCGTCCGGCGTCGATGGTTGCACGGCGCTGCGCATCGTTGAAATTCGCCGGTACCGTGATGACCGCGCCGGTCACGGTATCGCCCATGTAAAGCTCCGCGCACTGGCGCAGGTACCCGAGGAGCAACCCGGAGACCTCGGGGATGGTGTAGGTGCGGTCGGGACCGACGAACACGGCCTGCTCGTTGTTGCCTTCGCGTAGCTCGTAGGGCAGGCGAGAGATGGCCCTTTGCACCTCCTTGGACTGGAAGGAAAGTCCGATGAGACGCTTGCCCGAGAAGACCGTGTTCTTGGGATCGATGATCCGGCGCGCGACGCCCTCGCGCGAGAAGTACTTGAGCCCGTCAGCCGAGAAGGAAACCACCGAAGGGTGCAAGTAGCCGCCGTGAGCAGCGGGCACCACCACCACCTGCCCGTCCCGCACCGTGGCGACAACGGAGTTGGTGGTTCCAAGATCGATTCCGATAACCGACATATCTGGTTCGCAAGCCTACTTGAACGAAGGGAGAATCAGAATGCATGATACTCCAACGGCCGCGCAGATCGCGAACGGGAATGTCGTCGGTGCGGGGCACGTTGCGCAGGCGGGACGCGAACATCTTTGAAACCGCCGCACGGCGGGGTTTGCGGTGCCCCACCGGAGTTCGCGTTTCAACGGTTGTCTCGCGCTACCAAGATTCCGAGCGCCACTGCCGTACCGACCGCAGTGCCCACCGCCGTGGCGAGCGGCCAATGCAGGCGGAGCCAACCTGGCGTGTCGTTCGAGAATCTCGGGCCGTCGGTCGCTGAAGCGGGGACGGGGGGGGCCGCGAGGATCACGCGGCCCTTGCCGTCGCTGGCCGTGGCACGCCGCGCGAGGTCGTCCCTTGCGGCCATCTCGTCGAGGCGCAGCACCGCGTCCGCGAGATCGGGCGACTCGAGTCCGTCGGCGACGGACACCGCGGTGGAACCGCGGATCTCGCCGGTTCGTGCGTCAACGAGGCGGAGGTCAATCTCGATCCTGTCGGCGAGGTGCAACTGCCCCACCAGCGCGAAAGCTGCGCCCTTGGCTTGGGCGCGTTTGGCCGCAGAATTGGCGTCATAGGTCGAAAGTGCGGTCGCGGGCACGTCGAGGCTGGCGACGGGTCCGCCGGTTTCGAGGGTGGTCGACCACGGCGCGTGCCCCGGCTCCTCGACGGTAACGAAGTGCTCACCTGCGGGCAGCCCGGCGACGCTGGCGGGCGAGGGTTGGAAATCCCCCCCGTCGATGGAAATCCTGGCGCGGGCGTGCGCGTGGACCGTCAGGGTGCACCGGGGCAGGCTGGCCACCAAGGTCTTGGCCATCTGCCAACTCGCCTCGAGGAGTGGCTGTGCCGCGGCCTCGTCCAAGCTGGCGCCACCGCCGAGCACGGCGGCGCGCAGGTAAGCCGTCTTGGCTGCCGGGGGAAGGATCTCGGTGAACGGCTCGGAATAGGTGGTTCCGTCGGCAAGCTGGATGGCCATGGCCTGATGAAAGAACAGGCTGGCGGCCTGTCCTGGTGCCAGTCCGGCCCCCCCGGTGTTAAGGGCTTGGGTCGCCGCCGCGCTGAAAAGCTCGGCCGCCTTGTCAAAGGTCGAGGCACGCAGGGCAGCCATGCCTTGCGCGAACAGAGCTGCGGTCTGCGTCGATCGAGGCGCTTCGATGAGGACGGTTTCGAGCGGCCCCAACCCCCGCTTGGCGAGGGCGGCTGCGAACTGGCCGCGCGCGGTACTATCCCAGGACGCATCCGGGGTGCTGGCCCAGATGGGATGGGTGGTGGGCTGAGCGTCGGCCACCGCCGGCAAGGACGCGACGACGATGGCGGCGATGGGCAGGCAGAGAAGGCGGCCGATCATGGCCCCAATCTATGCCCGCCGGCCCGGTCAGGCCAATAATGCTGGTTGCTCCGTGCCTATGACCGAGCTGGCGATCTCGCCGATCTCCTGGTCGGACAGCCATTTCTTCTTGTCGCACACGGAGATGACACGGTGGTAAATGGCGTCGAGTTGTTCGTGGCTCAGCTTGAAGCCGAGGTGCGTGCAGCGATCGGCGATGGCGTGGCGGCCGCTGTGCTTGCCCACCACGAGCTGACTGGAGGGAACGCCCACCGACTTCGGATCCATGATCTCGTAGGTGGTGCGCTCCTTGAGAAAGCCGTCCTGATGGATGCCGGCCTCGTGGGCAAAGGCGTTCCTGCCCACCACGGCCTTGTTGGGCTGGACCCCGACACCGATGATCTCGGTCAAAAGCTGGCTGGCGGGGTAGAGCTCCTCGGTCTTGATGCCGGTGACGAACGGTAGGATGTCGCCACGCACCTTGAGGGCCATCACAATCTCCTCGAGCGAGCAGTTGCCCGCGCGTTCACCGATGCCGTTGATGGTGCACTCGACTTGGCGCACACCGGCCTGAATGGCGGCAATGGAATTGGCGACCGACAGGCCAAGATCGTTGTGGCAGTGCACGCTGACCTCGGCCTTGCCCTCGAGGGCCTTGACCACGGTGCCGACCAATTGCCCGTATTCGGCGGGAATCGAGTAGCCAACGGTGTCGGGCAGGTTGACGATGCGCGCGCCAGCGGCGACCACGGCGCGCGAGAAGCGAACCAGTACCTCGGGTGATGTGCGGGTGGCGTCCTCGGCCGAGAACTCCACCTCGTCGACGTACTTGCGCGCGTGCTCGACGGATTTGACCGCGATCTCCAGGGCTCGTTCCTCGGTCATCTTGAGCTTGTGCTTCAGGTGGATGGGGCTGGTGGCGATGAAGGTGTGGATGCGCGGGCGCTTGGCCCTCGCGAGCGCCTTGGCCGCGCTCTCGATGTCGCCGGTATGGCAGCGCGCCAGGGCGGCCACCGTGACCTGGGAATACTCGCGGCCGATGGCGTCCACCGCGTCGAAGTCGCCCTGGGACGCCATGGGAAAACCGGCCTCCATCACATCCACGTTGAGCTCGACGAGCTTCTTCGCCAGACGCACCTTCTCGGGAACGTTCATGCTGCATCCGCACGACTGCTCTCCGTCGCGCAGGGTGGTGTCGAAGATGTGGACGCGATTGCTCATGTGGGCCGATCTCCTTTCGCTAGGGGGCAAGTTAGCGCGTCGGCGGGGATTTGGCGAATTTATTCTTGTTGGTGTTCACATTAGTGTTGGTTATGATATTAGCCGAACTTATACTTGCCAAGGAGCCCACATGGACCTCTCCACCCTTGCCGTGTTCCGCACCGTAGCTATCGAGAAGAGTTTCTCGCGGGCGGCGGTGAAGATGGCCCGCACCCAGCCTGCGGTGTCGTTGGCCGTGCAGCGATTGGAGCAGGACGTGGGCGAGCCGCTCATCGATCGCAGCGGTCGCCAGCTCCGCCTCACCGACGCCGGCCAGGTCGTCCTGGATCACGCCCGCCGGTTCGATAATCTGCGCGCCGAATTGACCCAGTCGTTGGCCGAGCTGCGCGACAAGGCCACCGGACGCCTGCTCATCGGGGCCAACGAGTCGGCGACGCTGTACCTGCTGCCCCTCATCAGCCGCTACCGTCGTCGCTACCCGCGCGTGAAGGTGCAGGTCCGGCGCTGTCAGTCGAGCAAGATTCCCACGGAGATCCTGGAGGGCGACTTGGAGCTCGGGGTGGTGAGCTACGATCCCAACGACAACCGAATCACTTCACGGATCATCTACACCGATCACCTTGCGTGCGTGGTGTCGCCCCGGCACCGGCTGGCGCGCAGGCGCGCGGTGTCCATCGCCGATCTGGGGATGGAGACCTTCATCGGGCACATCGTGGTTTCACCCTACAAGGAGGTCGTGGAACGAGAGTTCGAGCGCCTCAAGGTTCCTCTCCATCGCGATCTGGAAATGCCAACCGTCGAGGCCATCCGCAAGATGGTCCAGCGCAACGAGGGGATGGCGTTTCTGCCCCGCATGTGCGTGGAAGAGGAAGTCGCGCAGGGCACCTTGCGCGAGATCCAGGTCAAGGGACTCATGGCGGAGCGCAAGATTCGCCTGGTGCACCCCGCCGGTCGGACACTTTCTCACGCGGCCCGCGCGTTCTTGGCCTTGATCTGACGAGGTCGATACTATTCGTCCTCGTCCCCTTCGGACGCCTCGCCCGAGCGCTCGATGGCGCGGTACAAAGTGCGGCGATCGATGCCGAGCTTCTCCGCCGCGCGCTTCTTGTTGCCGCCACACTCGGCGAGGACCAGGGCGATGTAGCGCTTCTCCAACTCGCCCAACGTGGGCCGGTCATCGATGATCCCGGCCGGTGGAACGGGGGAACCACCATAGACCTCGACGGGCAGGTCCGAGGGTAGGATGACGTTGCCTTTGGCCACGGCGACCGCCCGCTCGACGGCGTTCTCCAGCTCGCGCACGTTTCCCGGCCAGCTGTATCGGGTAAGAACGGCCAGTGCTTCGGGCGAAACGCTGGCCTCGTTCCGTGCCTCTCGCCTGGCGACCTTGTTGATGAAGTGCCGCACCAGAATGGGGATATCGCCGGCCCGGTCGCGCAGTGGCGGCATGCGCACGGTCACCACGTTGATACGGAAGTAGAGATCCTCGCGGAAGCGGCCGGCCTTGACCTCGGCTTCGAGGTCGCGATTGGTGGCGCACACCAGGCGCACGTCGACGCGGATGGCATCGGTGCCACCCACCGGTCGCATTTCCCCGTCTTGCAGCACGCGCAGGATCTGCGCCTGCATCTTCGGGCCCATGTCGCCGATCTCATCGAGGAACAGCGTGCCCTCGTTGGCGGTCTCGAAGAGACCGCGCTTGGCCGCCACCGCTCCGGTGAAGGCGCCGCGCGCGTGCCCGAAAAGCTCTGATTCCAGCAAAGACTCCGATAGAGCCGTGCAATTCACGGGCACGAAGGGCTTGCTCGCGCGCGGCGAGCGGTTGTGGATGGCTCGTGCGACCAGCTCCTTGCCGGTGCCCGACTCACCTACCACCAGCACGGTTGCTGTCGACGGAGCCACGCGAGCCACCAGCTTGTACACGTCGAGCATGCGCTGGCTCTTGCCCTCGATCTCGGCGACCTGGGTCTGCTTGCTACCACCTGCCGGAGCCGCGATGGCCTCGGCCGAAAGCCGCCGCCGTTCGAGGGCACGGGCCACGGTCAGGCGCAGATCTTCGACGTTGAAGGGCTTGGAGACGTAGTCATATGCGCCGTGGCCGATGGCCTCCATGGCGCCGGTGACGTCACCGAACGCGGTGATGAGGATGACCGGTGTGCTCGGCGACTTCTCCGCGAAGGCGCGCAGGACCTCGAGTCCGTCCACGCGCTCCATGCGTACGTCCGAGAGCACGAGGTCGTAGCGCCCGTCGGCCGCGCGCTCGACCGCCGGCGCGCCGTCGTCCACCGCCTCGACCTCGAAGCCCTCGCCGTGAAGGATCTCGCACAACAGGTCGCGCGCAACGGCGTCGTCTTCGACTACGAGCATTCGGGTCATGCGGCTCCTATCGAGGGGATCTTACGTGTGCCGGATTCCGACTTGTGCGAGCCGGTCTCGCCCTCACCGCCCCCGTGCAAGGGCAACCGGACGGTGAAGGTCGAGCCCTTGCCGGGCACGCTTTCCACCTCGATGGACCCGCCCAGTGACTTGGTCAGCTCTCGGCAGATGGCGAGGCCAAGACCGGTCCCCTTGCCGCGCCCTTTGGTGGTGTAGAAAGGTTCGAAGATACTGCGCAGATCGTCGGGCGAGATGCCGGCGCCCGTGTCGCTGATCGCGATGTCGACCCACGCTTCTTTCACGCTGGCCGCGACGGTCACGCGTCCCTCGCTGCCGGCAGCGTCGAAGGCATTGGACAGCAGGTTGATGATGACCTGGCGAAGCAGCCCTGGATCGGTGACGAAGTCAGGCGGCTCGTCGGGGAGATCGACGGCCACGATGGGCTTGCCGGCGGTATCCACGCCACCGGTAACCTCGACCGCCTCCTCGAGCAGTTTGCGCAACGCCGTGGGCCTTTGCTCGGGAGCGAGACCTCGGGTCGAATCGAGGTAGTCGCGCACGATGCGGCCGATGCGTGCGATCTCGCGCGAGACGACCTCCAGCCGCTCGCGCAGCGTGGTCGGAAGGTCGCGCTGAAGAAGGGCGAGTTGCAGGTGTCCGGAGACCGAGGAGAGCGGTGTCCCGATCTCGTGCGCAAGCTGCGCGGCGAGCTGACCGAGGGTTGCGAGGCGAACCTTGGAGGCGTTCTCCTGCCGCAATTCGTTGAGCAGGCGGTTGAGCTGACCAAGTGCGAGGTTCTTGCGCGAAAGATCCTGGGTCGCGACTTCGATCCCGTGGGCCAGGCGGAGGTTGAATTCACGGATCTCGCGATTCGCGTTGGATAGCTGGTCCAGCATCTGGTTGAAACCCTGCGAGAGTCGTCCTACCTCGTCCGGGAGGCCGACGACTACCCGGCGGTCGAGGTTGCCACCCTCGACATCTCGCATGGCTGCCGCGAGCCGTTCCAGTCGGCGAAGCACGACGCGGTTGACCAGAAACCCGATGACCAGAACCAGGACCACCAGGTGGACGGTGCCCAAAATGAGCGACCATCGCTCGGTCACGTGGACGAGCGACTGCACCGGGCTGAGACTCCAGTGCATGAGCAGATTTGCCTGCCACGGACCATTGAGATCCACGAAGCGCTGCAGGATATACACGTCGCCCTCGGTGGCCTTGCGCGTGTACACGATGGGCTCACTCGGCAAGTAACGCAGGCGGGTGATCTCGGGTGATTCGCCTCGTGGCGCGACGATTCGAACCGACGGGGAGCTGGGCGGCGAAGTGGGGGAATCGTGCTCGACCAGCAGCTGCAGCCGTTGGATGCGTGGGTGGCGGTTGATGTAGTTCGACAGCGCGATGGCGTAGTCACGCTCTTCGGCATCGGGCTCGAAACGTTCGAGGTTCTGTTTGATGTCGTCCGCAATTTCGTCGGCCGAGGTCTGCGCCTGCCGGGTCAGCTCGGTGCGCATGGCGTAGATGCGCACCCACAACGTGGCGCCAGCGGTGACCGCCGCGCTGACGGCGACCAGAATCCACACCTTGGCTCGAATGGTCACGCTTGTATCCTATCGCGTTCACGACCCAACGAGAAAAGCCCCCGGAACGAACATCCCGGGGGCTCTTCTGGAAGAGCCGAAACCACCGGGGGAAGCCCGATGGCTCGTGCACTTCTCGGAGTGAATCGTGCTACTTGACCTCGCCCTCTTCCTTCTTCTGGGCCTTCTTGGCCTTCTTGCCCTTCTTCTTGGCCGGCTTCGCCGTTTCGGTGGCCGGGGCTTCGTCCTGGGCGGACGCCAGCTGGGTGCTGGCGAACGGGATTGCGAAGGCGAGGGCGAGAAGAACAATGCGAGTCAGCTTCATGGTGGTCTCCTTGGTTTCGGGTCTGGCGAACCTTGCGGTTCGAGTTCAACCCGTGCTCTGCAGCCGCTGTGCCACCTCGCAAACAGCTGCAGGAGGTAGCAAATCCAATGGGTTGGATAGGTCCAAGCAACTAGACCCGTTGCGTCCGTGGGGCGATTTGGCGGCGCGGGCGGAGATCATGTAGCGAACCGCCTCACGGCTTGGGTTCGGTCTGGGTAAGAATCGCGATGTTCTTGGCGCCCGCCTTCTTGGCGATGGCCATCAGGTCGACTGCTGCGCCGAGAAAGACGCTCTTGTCCCCGCGCAGGAGCAGCGTTTCCGAATCGACCTCGGTGAGGGCCTTGCGAATCTCCTGCTCGAGGTTGGCGGTCTCTATCCGCCGGTTGAAGAGGAACAGCTCGTTGTTCTTGGTCACGGTGAGCACGGGATCGGTCCTCCGCTTGGTCACCGCCCCGGCAGCGTTGGCTTTGGGCAGCGCGACCTTCACGCCCGTGCGCGAGGCGACCTCGGATTCGACGATCGCGGTGGAGGTCACCATGAAGATGATGAGAAGAACCAGAAAGACGTCCGTGAGCGGGGTGATGTTGATCTCAGCGATGATGGACTCGTTGCCCTCGTTCTCGCCGCTTGCCTCGGCACTGGGATCGTCGAATTGGACGTTCATGCCCATGGCGTGCGCCTACGACGGTTGTGGCTTTTCCGGTACCTGGACCTGAGGAACGCTTGTGGGCGTCCCCTGGACTTTCGCGAAATCCCCGAGAGCCATCACGAACTCCTCGCAGAAGACCTTGTACTGGACGGCGATGGCGCCGATCTTCGCGACGAAGTAGTTGTAGGCGATGATGGCGTAGATGGCGACCATGAGGCCAGCCGCTGTTGCGACCAGTGCGGCGGCGATTCCCTGCGAGACGACCTTGAACCCGCCGGTGCCCGCCTGGGACATGGACTGGAAGGCCTTGAGGATGCCTACTACCGTGCCGAAGAGACCTACGAAGGGGGCGGACGAACCGACGGTGCCAAGCGCCCACAGGTAGCGCTTGAAGCCGGACACTGCGACGGTGCGCTGAGAGGTCACTGCCTCCGCGGTCTTGTGCGGAATCTTGGCGAAGGTGCGCAGGCCGCGGCCGAAGACCTCGCCAAGGGGATCGTTCGCGGTCTCGCACAACGCGGTGGCCTTGGCCAGGTCGCCCTTTTCCACGGCTTCGATGACTCGGTTCTTGAACGTCTCCGACTTGGGCAGAACGCCCCATAGGGCGTAGATGCGCTCGCAGATGACCGCGACGCCGGCGACCGACCACAAAAGGAGCAGCGAAAGGATGACCCACTCGTCGTGGATGAGATTGCGTATGGTTTCCCAGGTCATTGGATAGGTTGAGTAAACTGCGTGGTTGTCGGCGTTTTGTCCAGCTTCTCCGCTACAATGCGAACCATGTCACAGGGGGGACAGGGCGCAAGGTTGCCGAAGTTCGGTCGCCAGATGCTGGCAGACGGACTCATCCTCGACGCCGCCGAGATACTCTGCTGCGGCCTTCCCCTGTGGGCTTGGATGGGAAATTCGCCTTGGGATCGGTTGTGGTTGAGGTTAGCCGTGCCCTTGACCCTCACGGTGTGGGCCGCCGCTGCGCTCCGCATGGCCTCCCTCGTGCGGCCATTACTCGACATCGTTGCCGGTCTTCGCGAGGGCGCCAAGCCCAAGGCGCCCGAAACCGAGGTCGCCCGGCTTGCTCTTTCCCGGGCGCCGCGCGAGGTGGCCGTGGTGCATCTGCTCGGGTGGGCTGTGGTGGCGGCGGCGTTGCCGGCGCACGCCGTTGTGGTCGGCGAACGCGATCCACTCTCGGCCCTCGCGCTCATCCAGTTGGTGCTGCTCACCTCGGCGGGGCTGGCGGCCGTCCGCACCCTGTCTCTCGAAATCATCCTGGCGCCCACAAGGGCCATTCTCTTGCCCAACCTGCAGGGCATTCGGGTGTTCGCGGATCGCTACCGGGGCGCCTTGCTCGCCGTCGGCATCGCGCTACTTGGACTGTGGCAGACGGCGCTGGCCTTCTTCTCCCAGACCTTGGGCGGGGCGACGGGCGACGTGCTCACGTCGGGCATGTTCTCGCTGTGGCCCAGCCTGATCATCGGCAGCTATGTCTGGTGGCGGCTGGCGTTGGCGCGCACCCGCCCCATCGAGGAATATTTCGACGCCGCCCTGCGCACCAAGGGCGGCAAGGGGCTTGGCCGCGAGGATCCCGCGGCGGTGGCTGCGTTCGTAGCCGCGCAGCGCACGCCGTACACACTTGCCATGGTGCAATCGGTGGCGTTTGTTGCCGCCGGGGTCTTCGCAGTCGTGCATCTCGGTTCGAGCGGTCACGTCGGGGTGGCCATGGCGGGCAGGCTCCTGCTCATCGTGCTGCTGGTGTCGTTGCTCGCAACCTTGTACCAGACGCTGTTGGCACAGCAGGTTTTGCGCCCGCTGGTCCGCCACCTGGGCTCGCGCCATGCGCTTCCGCTGGACGAGGTTCGCGCTCCGCTCGGCCTGCGCACAAAACTTGGAGGCTCGCTCCTGGCGGCGCTGGTCGCGGCATGCGCCTTCGTATGGCTCTTCGTTCACGCGCACTCTCCGTGGGGGCGCGAGTCGCTCGGCCTGGCCTTGGCGGCCGTGTTCGGCATCGTGCTGCTTCTGGTCCGCGACGTGGTGTCGCCCTTGGCGGCTCTCGAGGAGCGATCCGGGGAGATGGCCAAAGGCCAGCTCGCTCGGCCGGTGCCACCTTGGGGCGAGGCCGACGAGATCGGACGCCTGGCCGTGATGTTCGAGGAGATGCGGCGTTCCTTGCGCGATCGCTTGCGTTCGACGGAATCCATCAACGTCGATTTGGAACGCGAGGTTCGGCGCCGTACCGAGGCCCTCGAGCAGCGCAATGCCGAGTTGCACGAGACGCTGGAGAAATTGCGGCGCGCTCAAGACAACCTCGTGCGCAGCGAAAAGTTGGCTTCGATGGGGCGCCTGGTGGCCGGCATCGCCCACGAGATCAACAACCCGGTCAACGCGGTGATCAATTCGCTAGGGCCCCTCGACGAGCTTGTGAAGAAGATCGCTGCCGGCGACGATGGCTCGGCGACGGCATTGGCCAAGGAAGCCGAGGAGATCTTGGTCGTGGTTCAGCGCGGGGCCTCGCGCACCAAGGCCATCGTGCAAGCCTTGCACGGATACGCGCGCGGCGACGATTCGGTCCAGCGCGAGGTCAACCTGCTGCGCAGCGTGGACGAAACGTTGGGGTTGCTCCAGCACCGGCTGCGCCACGTCAAGGTGGTCAAGGAGATTGAACCGGGTGCCCGCATCCTCGGCTTCCCCGGTCAGGTCGATCAGGTGCTCATGAACCTCTTCACCAATGCCGCCCAGGCCATCGGGGACAAGGGCGGGACCATCAGCGTGGTCGCACGCAACCAGGATACCAGTGTCCTGCTGGCCATCGCCGACGACGGTCCTGGGATCCCCAAGGATGTCCTGCCACACATCTTCGACCCTTTCTTCACGACCAAGGACGTCGGCGAAGGTTCGGGGCTCGGGCTCTCCATCGTCCATGGCATCATCGAGCGCCATGGCGGGCACATCGAGGTCGACAGTCAGGAAGGGCAGGGCACCAAGTTCTCGATCTCGTTTCCCCTGCCACCCGCCGGCGGGACGACCAAGAGCCCGCAGCCCGGTTAGCCGGGCTGCCAGCACCGTCGTCCGCTATTCGACCTTCAATTCCAGGTTGCGGGGCTTGCCCGAGCGCTGGAACGAAACCTGGATGACGCCCCCGGTGCGAAACTTGGCGTAGGCCTCCATCGCCTTGTCGGGCGAGTCGAGTTCGTGTCC